>Ga0210086_1001756_pt1 | contig 10819 bp, 10 predicted proteins | sample China_Galinas_PW_3_FD_184867 | JGI IMG/M metagenome (GOLD analysis project Ga0210086, IMG submission 184867) | Wetland microbial communities from San Francisco Bay, California, USA, that impact long-term carbon sequestration - China_Galinas_PWB_D2... | ecosystem: Environmental > Aquatic > Marine... | reverse complement strand
ACCGGCTAGCCGCTTCTATTCGTCCTTGTTCTTGTTTGGCGTTCTCGGGAAGGACGCCTTGTCGCCGGCCGAGTGCTCTTCGGTGTGGAGCGCGTCGGCGAGCCGCTGCGCGGCGCTGCCAGGCTTAAGCGGCTTTTGCTGACTCTGGTCGGGCGCCCAGCCGCTCATGAATACAAACTCGAAGGTGGCGGTGACCTTGCCGTCTGGTGTGCCGTGGCGCGCGCGGTAGATAGCCTCCGCGCGCTCCAGCGTGCGCCGGTGAAGGGGCGCCTTGCTGCGCGCTGTCAGCACGTTACCGCCGCCGAGCGCGCGCACCTCGTGCATCAATTCGCGCGGAGAGGGATAGACGACCTTCAGCACCTCGGCGTCCGCCACGGGAAGGGCGAAGCCCGCGCGCTGGAGGAGCGCGCCGTACTCTCTGACATCGCCGAAGGGGGAGACGCGGGGGGAGGCACCGCCTTCGATCTCGCCTTCCGCCTCGAGCAGCGCCTGACGCAGCTCGATCAGGGCGCGGGCGCCGAGCGCCGCCGCCATGAACAGGCCGTCAGGGGCAAGCGCGCGGCGGATCTGGATGAGGCTGCCTGGAAGGTCGTTGACGCGGTGAAGCGCAAGCCCCGAGACGATGAGGTTGAAGCTTGCGTCCTTGAAGGGAAGCAGATCTTCGTCACAGACGAGCGCCGGCCGCGGACAGAGCTTTGCGTATGCGAACGCGCTCTCGGCGTAGACCATCTCGCCGACAGAGGGGAGTTCTGCAACGGTGCGGCCGAGCAGGCCGTGATAAGCGCCGAGGTCGAGCGCGCGCGGAAACTCCCGCAGCATGATCTCGACGCGCTCTTTGATCTCGCGCGCCACGTGGGCGATGAGGAACTCGCGCGAGGTGACCTCATGAGCGAAGCGGGCCCGGCGCTTGCGCAAAAGGGCGCGGTCAAACAGGAGGCGCTCGTCGCTCATCAGGCCTCGCCTTTCCTCTCTTCAAGGATCGCCCGGCCTCGCTGTATCATGGTTCCCATGCTTATGAGCGAGACAGAGCTTCGGCACATGCCGGTGCGGCGGTCGGCGATTGGAGCGGTTGCCGATCTCTTTCTGCCGCCGGTTTGCATCGCTTGCCGCTCGCGCATCGAAAGCCACGGGCTTCTGTGCGGCGATTGCTTTGCCAAGATCGACTTCATCGCGCCTCCTCTATGCGCGCGGCTCGGCGTGCCGCTCCCCTACGATACCGGCGAGCCGTATCTGTCGGCGGCGGCCATCGCCGCACCGCCAGTCTACGACCGGGCGCGGGCCGTGGCGCGCTATTCGGAGACCATGCGCGATCTGATCCAGAGCTTCAAATACCGCGACCGGCAGGAGGGGCTCTCCCTGTTCAGCCGGTGGCTGGCGCGGGCCGGGGCCGAGCTCCTCAGCGATGCTGATCTCATCGTGCCGGTGCCGCTTTATCGCTCGCGGCTGTGGTGGCGGCGGTTCAACCAGTCGGCCATGCTGGCGCAAGGCCTGTCACGGCTGACCGGTGTTCCCGCCGACTGCTTCGTCTTGAAGCGCGTGCGCCGGACAGCAAGCCAGGTGGGGCTTTCGCCCGAGCAGCGTAAGCGCAACGTGGCCGGCGCCTTCAGGGTCGAGCCGTCGCGGGCCGGCGCGGTCAAAGGCAAGACCGTCGTTATCGTGGACGACGTCGTCACCACGGGGGCGACGGTCGAGGCCTGCGCGCGGGTCCTCAAGCGGGCCAAGGCGGCGCGGGTCGATGTCCTGACCCTGGCCCGGGTGGTCGAGCCTGCGGCCTTTGTGCTCTAGGGAGAGGCTTGCGCCGGACCGGTCAAAGGCCCAGTTACCATGGGTTGGAATCCTAGGCCTCGGGCGACGAAACATGACGCGCATCCTTCTCTACACCACGGAGTTCTGCGGTTTCTGCCTGGCGGCCAAGCGGCTGCTGGCAACGAAGGGGCTCGACTTCGAGGTGATCGATGTCGGCTTCGACGCGGAGAAGCGCGCGGAGATGACGGCGCGGGCGGGAGGCGGCTACACCGTGCCGCAGATCTTCATCCATGGCCGCCATGTGGGCGGCTATGACGAGCTCGCCGCGCTCGAGCGCGCCGGTGAGCTTGACGCATGGCTTGCACACGAGCCCGAGTCGCTGGCGCCGGAGATGACGGAGCCATGAGCATGTTCGGCGAACAGCATTTTCGTGCAGGGCTCGTGCAATTGCGCGCGGGCCGCGCCGTCGATCCCAATCTCGATCAGGCCGAGGCGCTGATCCGCCAAGCGGCGCTAGGCGGCGCCGACTACGTGCAGACGCCGGAGAACACCGCGCTCATGGAGCTCGATCCGCAACGCGTGCTCGCGCTCGTCCAGCCGGAATCCGAGAGCGAGCCGCTGGCGCGGCTGACGACTCTCGCCGCCGAACTCGGCATTTGGCTGCATATCGGCTCGCTCGGCATCAAGCTCGGCGAAGACCGCGTGGCCAACCGCTCCTATATCATCGATCCGCATGGCGCCATCGTCGCGCGCTACGACAAGCTTCACATGTTCGATGTCGATCTTCCCGGCGGCGAGAGCTATCGCGAGTCGGAATACTATGGGCCGGGTGAGAAGGCCGTGGTGGTCGATCTGCCGTTCGGGCGGCTCGGCATGACCATCTGCTACGACCTGCGTTTCCCCGCGCTCTACCGGGCGCTTGCCAGCGCCGGCGCCGAGGTCATCGCCGTCCCTGCCGCTTTCACCAAGCAGACCGGCGAGGCGCATTGGCATGTGCTGCTCCGGGCGCGCGCCATCGAGACCGGGTCTTATGTGCTCGCCGCCACACAAGGGGGCCTGCATGAGAACGGCCGCAACACGTTCGGCCACAGCATGATCGTGTCGCCTTGGGGTGTGGTCCTGGCGGAAGCCGGCGAGGACCCCGGCGTGATCTTTGCCGATATCGATCTCGCGGCGGTGGCGGATGCCCGCGCGCGGATCCCATCGCTCAAGCATGGGCGCGACTTCGAGGTCGAGATCTTAGGCGGCGAAGCCCGAAGGGCGGCATCATGATCCGCTTCGCGCTCAGTTGTGACCAGGGCCACGGCTTCGATGCCTGGTTCTCATCTGGCGACTCCTACGATGAGCAGATTGAGGCGCAAGCCATCGTTTGCCCTACCTGCGGTAGCAGACATGTGGAGAAGGCACCCATGGCGCCGGCTGTGCTGCGGGGGAAAGCTAAGGAGGGGATGCGCGAATCACCCGCAGACGGCGAGCGCAAGCAGACCTATGCCTTCCTCAAGGGCATGCGCGATTATCTCAAGGACAATGCCGACGACGTGGGCAAGGCCTTCCCCGAGGAGGCGCGCAAGATGCACTACGGCGAGGCGGAGGCCCGCAATATCTATGGCGAGGCCAGCATCGAGGATGCTAAGACGTTGCACGAAGAGGGAATTCCGGCCTTGCCGTTGCCGAAACTGCCGGAGGAACACAACTGAAGCTCACGCGTTGCCATCATAACTTTGTCATAGGCGGGTAACGTCTTGTTTGGGGGCCTCCGGTAGAAAAAGAGAGACAATTTCTCGCCAGGCGCCCTGGTAAAGCCTTGTAGGCCCTGTATTCTGAGGCTGCCGGGCGGTGGTTTGCGCGTAACCAGGGAATGATCATGCGCCTCTTATCGCTACTAAGACCCCAGGGTCTCACCTTTCAGCTCATCGCCGCCGGGCTTCTGGCGGTCCTGCTCGCAAGTCCTGCGAGTGCCGAGCCATCTACGCACGCAACGACCTCCGAGGCGGGAACCAGCCAAGCGCCATCGACGCTTGCCGGCCCGCAAAACGGTGACGACGACACAGCCTCGTCGCAGCCGGAGCCGGTCTATCCGAACGGCGATCCCGATATCGAGACGGTCGACAGCGACGACGCGGACGCCGCTACGACGCCGTCAGAGCCGAAAGTGCTGGTCAATATTGACAAGAGCACCCAGGAAATGACCGTCTTCGTCGACGGTATTGAGAAATACGACTGGCCTGTGTCCACCGGCAGGCCTGGCTACGCGACGCCATCGGGCAGTTACACGCCGGGGTCGATGAACAAGATCTGGTACTCGAAGCAGTGGGACAACGCGCCCATGCCGAATGCCATCTTCTTCACCAAGAAGGGGCATGCGATCCACGGTACCAACGAGGTCAAGCATCTCGGCACGCCTGCCTCCCATGGCTGCGTGCGCCTTGCGCCGAAGAATGCCCAGACCCTCTATAACCTGGTCAAGCAGACCGGGCTTGAGAACACGCAAGTGGTGCTCGCGGGCGAAACGCCGGGCGGCGACTACAAGGTGGCTCATCCTCAACAGCCGGCCTATCCCAACTATCCCGACCGCTATTACGGCCGGTACGGCTACAATGACGAGCCGCCGCCGCCGCGATTCTTCCGCAAGCGGCGTCGTCTCTTCCAGCCCTATTACGACTCGCCGCCGCCCCAGCAGCGTCAGCCGCGCCGCCGCAGAGGCTGGTTCCGCTCGCCCGGCTATTAGCGGGTGGCTAGCGCCGCGCGGCGGTGGCGAAATAGTTCACGTCGGTATCGCCTGACAGGCTCCATGCATCGGCAAGCGGGTCATAGACCATGCCTGTTGTGTCGGTCAGCGTGAGGTCGGCGCCGCGCAGTGCGGCGGCAAGCTCGTCGGGCCTGACGAAGCGTTCCCATTGATGGGTGCCGACGGGCACCCAGCGCAGGAGGAACTCGGCGCCCACGATGGCGAGCGCATACGCCTTCAGCGTCCTGTTCAGGGTCGACAGGATCATTACGCCGCCGAGCTTCACCAAAGGTGCGATGCGCTTCAAGAAGGCCGGCACGTCCGGCACGTGCTCGACCACTTCCAAGAGTAGGACGGCGTCGAAGCTCTTGCCTTCTTCGGCCAGCTCTTCGGCAGTGGCTGCTCTGTAGGCGATGTCGAGATGTGCGCCGGCCGCATGGGTCTTGGCCGCTTCGATGGTCTCAGACGCCGGGTCGATGCCGGTTACCGCCGCGCCGAGCCTTGTCAGGGGCTCGGCGACCAGCCCGCCGCCGCAGCCGATATCGAGCACAGAGAGACCGGTGAGGCTCGGCGGATCCTTCGGGTCGCGTCCGAAATGCGCACAAAGCTGGTCGCGGATATAGGTGAGGCGGGTCGGATTGATCTGATGGAGCGGGCGGAACGGCCCTTTTTCGTCCCACCACGCGGTGGCGAGCTGCGCGAAGCGGGCGACCTCGTCGCGGTCGATCGTGGCGGTTTTGTCGGCGGTTTGGGCCATGAGCGGCATTGGCCGCGCGGGCTGGCCCCGTGTCAAGGCGCCCGAGGATAGCCATGTTGCGGCTTTCGGCCCCAATCAGTATGAAAGAGCCGACTTTTCCCGGCCGGTCCAGAAGAGGACCGGCCCTCTTATTGTGAGCTGTTATGTCTCTGCTGGTTCTGAAATTCGGCGGTACGTCGGTCAAGGATCTTGATCGCATCCGCGCCGCTGCGCTGCACGTCAAGCGCGAGGCCGACGCCGGAAATGCGTGTGCGGTTGTGGTCTCGGCCATGGCCGGGCAGACCAACCAGCTCGTGGCTCTCGTTGAGGACGCCTGGGGCTTCAAGCAGCGCGCGCAGAACGAGTCTGAGGCGTCCGCCCATTACGACACCCGCGAATACGACGCGGTGGTGTCCTCGGGCGAGCAGGTGACCTCCGGTCTCCTGGCGCTCGTGCTCCAGTCGATCGGGGTCAAGGCCCGGTCCTGGCAAGGCTGGCAGATACCGCTTCGGACCGACGCCGCGCATCGCGCCGCCCGCATCACCGGCGTCGATGTCGGTGAGCTGAAGGCGCGGATGCTGGATGGCGAGGTGGCGGTGATCGCCGGCTTCCAAGGCATCGCGCCGGGCAACCGCATCTCCACGCTCGGCCGGGGCGGCTCCGATACGAGCGCGGTGGCGTTGGCGTCGGCGCTAGCGGCCGACCGCTGCGACATCTATACGGACGTAGATGGGGTCTATACGACCGACCCCCGCGTGGTGCCCAAGGCTCACCGGCTCGACCGTATCTCCTACGAGGAGATGCTGGAAATGGCCTCGCAAGGGGCGAAGGTGCTGCAAACTCGCTCCGTCGAGCTCGCCATGCAGAAGAGCGTGCGGGTGCTGGTGCGTTCGAGCTTCGAGGCGCCCGACCTCGCCGGCAAGGGCGATCCTGCGACCGGCGAGGGGGTTGGAACACTTGTTTGCCATGAGGATGAGATCGTGGAGCAAAACGTCGTCAGTGGAATTGCCTATGCGCGGGACGAGGCCAAGGTGACGCTGCTCAAAGTGGCGGACAAGCCGGGCGTGGCGGCGCAGGTGTTCGGACCCTTGGCCGAGGCCCATATTAATGTCGACATGATCGTGCAGAACGTCTCCGACGACGGGCGCCACACCGATATGACCTTCACGGTGCAGAGCGCGGATCTCGACCGGGCGCTGGAAGTCTTAAGGAATTCCAAGGACTCCATCGGCTATTTGGACTTGCGTGGCTCGACCGACATCGCCAAGGTGTCGGCCATCGGCGTCGGTATGCGGAGCCACGCCGGGGTTGCCGCGCAAATGTTCAGCGCGCTCGCCGAAAAAGGCATCAATATCGAGGCGATCTCGACATCCGAGATCAAAATCAGCGTATTGATCGATGCGGCCTATGCCGAGCTGGCGGTGCGGACCTTGCATTCCTTGTTTGGATTAGACAGCCGTTAGCGGACGAAAAGCGGCTAACCTTAGGCTCTTTTGCAGAGACGCTTGGTCGGCCGCGGAAGCCCGGTCGGCGAGGACTGGTAGTTATGCCTGCGTCAGTTGGTGCTCCGAGACAAATGCTCCGTCGCCTGCGCGAGGTGATGGCGGAGCACGAGAGTGCGCAGGCCCGCCTCGACAAGGTCGTGGTGCTGATTGCCTCCAATATCGTGGCGGAGGTGTGCTCGCTCTATTTGCGCCGGCGCGACGGCTCGCTGGAGCTCGTGGCAACCGAGGGCCTCAACCCGAGCGCCGTCCACAATACTCATCTCAAGCAAGGTGAAGGTCTGGTCGGCCTGGTCGCCGAGCAGGCCGAGCCCAAGCAGTTCGCCGACGCCCAGCACCATCCGGCCTTCTCCTACCGGCCCGAGACGGGCGAGGAGGTCTATCACTCCTTCGTCGGCGTGCCGATCCTTCGTGGCGGAAACGCAATCGGCGTGCTCACGGTGCAGAACCGCACCATGCGCCAATATAGCGACGAGGAGGTGGAGGCGCTTCAAACCACGGCGATGGTGGTCGCCGAGATGCTCGCCTCCGGCGGAATCGTCGCCGAGGAGGTTACGGCGGAGACGCGCCGCGATGCCAACGCGCGATTCGAGGGCCAGCCCATCTCCGAAGGCGTAGCGCTCGGCCATGTGGTGTTGCACGAGCCACGCATCGTGGTGACGCGGCTTATCGCCGAGGATGTTGAGCTTGAGCGGCGGCGCCTGCTTCAGGCCATCGAAGACTTGACCGGCCAGATTGACGAGATGATGGAGCGGGGCGATCTCGCCCGCGCCGGTGAGCACCGGGAGGTGCTTGAGGCGTTTCGCATGTTCGCCCACGACCATGGCTGGCGGCGGCGGCTCGATGAGGCGCTGGCCACGGGTCTCACCGCAGAGGCGGCCGTGCAGCGCGTGCGCAACGACACGCGCGCGCGCATGCTGCGCATGCCTGACCAGCGCTTTCGCGACCGCCTGCACGATATCGACGATCTGTCGAACCGGCTGCTTCGCCTGTTGTACGGCGGTACGGAAACAGCGGCCACGGGCAGCCTGCCCGAGGACGCCATCGTACTCGCGCGCACCATGGGACCCGCGGAGCTGCTCGATTACGATCGGCAGCGCCTGCGCGGGCTCGTGCTTGAGGAAGGTGGGGCCAACAGCCACGTGGCCATCGTGGCGCGCGCGCTGGGCATTGCCGCCATCACGCAGTGCAAGGGCATGCTGGAGGCGGTGGAGCCGGGCGATGCGGCGATCCTCGACGCTGAGGGCGGCGAGCTGCATTTGCGGCCCACGCAAGAGGTCATCTCGGCCTATGCCGACAAGGTGCGCTTCCGGGCGCGGCGCCAGGCGCAATACGCGGCGCTGCGCAACGTCCCCGCCGTGACGCTGGACGATCAGCGCGTCAGCTTGCACATCAATGCCGGCCTGCTGTTCGACCTGCCGCATCTCGATCAATCGGGCGCGGACGGCATCGGGCTGTTCCGCACCGAGCTGCAATTCATGATCTCGTCGACCTTCCCACGGCTCGACCAGCAAACGCGCCTCTATAAGGCGATCCTCGATGCGGCAGGCGAGCGGCCCGTGGTGTTCCGATCGCTCGACGTGGGCGGCGACAAGGTGATCCCCTATTTCCGCGCGGGCGCGGAGGAAAACCCGGCGCTCGGCTGGCGGGCCATCCGCATGGCGCTCGATCGGCCGGCGCTGTTCCGCACGCAGATGCGCGCGCTGTTGCGCGCCGCGCAAGGGCGGGAGCTGCGCATCATGCTGCCGATGATCTCCGACGTGTCGGAGTTCAAGGTGGCGCGCGCGCTGATCGACCGCGAGGTCACGCTGCTCAAGAGGCATGGACGGTCCGAGCCGAAGGTGCTGATGGTCGGCGCCATGATCGAGGTGCCCGCGCTTCTGTGGCAGCTCGACAGCATCCTGCCCTTGGTCGACTTCGCCTCGGTCGGGTCAAACGATCTGGTGCAGTTCCTGTTTGCCGCCGACCGGGGCAATGCCAAGGTGGCGGACCGTTTCGATCCCCTGAACCCTGCGGTCCTGCGAGCGCTCAGGCAGATCGTCTTGGCGGCGGAGAAGCACGAGGTGCCGCTCACGCTGTGCGGCGAAATGGCAGGAAAGCCACTCGAGGCCATGGCGCTGGTCGGGCTCGGCTTCCGCGCGATCTCCATGGCGCCGGCATCGGTGGGGCCGGTCAAGGCCATGGTTCTGTCGCTTGACGCCGGCAATTTGAAGGAGAAGCTGGAGGCTCTGCTGGAGAGCGGAACCACCTCGGTTCGCGAAGATTTGAAACGCTTTGCCGCCGAAACCGGCGTGCAGGTCTAGGCTTTCTGCGGCGGAGGGCGGTCTGCAAGCGGTGCTTCAATATGGTAGTCTTGCAGAGGCTTGCAAACTCACGGGCGTTGGGCTTGTGTTAGCTGAGGATCGCAGGAGATGGGGCCGGCCAAGCAATGGCAGCTGGGCCGCAGGATGTGCCAGTAGATCCGTCGCCGGGGGCCGGGCGGCGGCGTCTTCATATTCACGGGATCAAGGAAATGCCAGCCGGCTATGATGCGGAAGTGGCCGAGCTGTTTCGGGACCTCAGGGCCGCCAGCAACCTTACCGAAACAGACCTCGCCGCGCGGATCGCCACCCCAATCGAAGTCGTTCAGGCGCTCGAGCAGGGCGCCATCTACGCCTTGCCGCCCTGGCCGGAGACGTGCCGCGTGGTGAATGCTTACGGCACGCTGCTCAATCTCGACACGCGCCCATTGTTGCGGCGCATCTACGCGCAGCTCGAAGCGGGCATCGTGGAGCTCAGGCCGAAAACCATGCCGGATGTTCCCATGATGACGCCGCAAGCTGGTGGTGACGCGGGGCTTGGCGCCGGAAACAATCTGGGCCAGGCGCCGGCGCGGCAGCCCCAGGCCATGCCGCCGCAAGCTCCGTCGCAGCAGGTTCCTTGGCCGAACGGGCCGCAACGCGCGCCTCAGGCTCCATCGCCGCAAGCCCCGTCTCAGCAAACCCCCTGGCCCAGTAGCGCGCCCCAATTTCCCCAAGAGGGCTTCGGCGGCATGGCCAAGCAGGCGCCGCAGCCGCCAGCCTGGCCGAATGGTCCGCAAGCCTCCCAGCCGCAGGCGCGTCCGAGCCCACCCCGGCCGCCGTCGCGTCCGGCCCAGCCTCAGCCGCAAGGCTATCAGCAGCCGCAGAGCTACCCGTCCGAGCCCGCGGCCGCGCCACTTCAAGGCGAGGACGCCACCTTCCCGGGCGAGCCGGAGCCCGCGCCAAAGCGTAAGAAGCCCGCGTTGCTGAAATGGGGGATCGCCGCGCTGGTTGCTTCGGTGATCCTCATTGGACTATGGCTGGTGCTTGGAAATTCCTCATCGCCAACCAAGTCTTCCGGGGCGTTCAACGCATCCGAACCGGTGCTTGACCCGGACGATCCGCGAAGCCGCAAGGCCGACAAGCTCCCAAGTAAGTTCCCCGAGTAAGTTCTAGGCTCTCCCGCCTCATTCCATGACCACGATTCCCGCTGAGAAGCTCGACAAGCTCGTCGCCCGTTGGCAGACCGTGCAAGGCAGCCTTGCCTCTGGCGCCGACCAGGAGAGCTATGTGCAGCTCTCCCGCGAGTTTGCCGAGCTCGATCCCATCGTGGCCACGATCAACGTGCTGCGCGAGACGCAGCACGAGCGGGACGGTTTGCAAGAGATCATCGACGACCGCAGCTCGGATCAGGCGATGAAGGATCTCGCCTGGGAAGAGATTGGCGGCCTCGACGAGAAGATCGAACAGCTTGAGCACCAATTGAAGGTGCAGCTCTTGCCCAAGGACGAGGCCGACGAGAAGAGCGCAATCCTCGAGGTGCGGGCGGGCACCGGCGGCGAGGAGGCGGCGCTGTTCGCGGGCGATTTGTTCCGCATGTATCAGCGTTATGCCGACCGGCATGGTTGGAAGGTCAACGTCATGTCGGCGAGCGAGTCGGCCACCGGTGGTTACAAGGAGATCATCGCCAATATCACCGGGAAGGGCGTGTTCGCCCGGATGAAATACGAATCCGGCGTGCACCGGGTGCAGCGCGTGCCGGAGACGGAGGCGCAAGGGCGCATCCACACCTCGGCGGCGACGGTGGCCGTGCTGCCCGAGGCCGAGG
>Ga0210086_1001747_pt1 | contig 10869 bp, 9 predicted proteins | sample China_Galinas_PW_3_FD_184867 | JGI IMG/M metagenome (GOLD analysis project Ga0210086, IMG submission 184867) | Wetland microbial communities from San Francisco Bay, California, USA, that impact long-term carbon sequestration - China_Galinas_PWB_D2... | ecosystem: Environmental > Aquatic > Marine... | reverse complement strand
GGGTTCGCCCGTCAGGTCGGGCGGCGGAGCTTCGCGGGGGCGGGCGTCGGCTTCCCCGGCCGGCGGGTCCTCGATTTCCATCAGGTTCGTGGAGGCGTCGAAGATGTTCTCTGTGTCTCTCATCGCGGAGCTGGTTGGAGGGGCTTTGCTGCGGTTGCCGAGGGTGGTCGGCGGGTCTCTCTCTGACCCGTGTACGACTGGGTTGCCGAGATCCCCCACAGGGCGCCCCCAGGTGCGCTCCATGCGGCGGTTGCCCCACGCGCCGGCCGGGGTTAGGGTGGGGTCATGGCGGTCAAGCTTCATTGCTGCTCGGCCACGTGGCTCAAGGTCGACGCTCATCCCTGCTGGCGGGTGCACAAGGCGCTCGACGAGCAGGGGATCGAGTACGAGGTCGTCACCGGACCGCTCCGGCCGGGCAAGCGCGATGACCTGGAGAAGCTGTCGGGACAGCGGAAATACCCCGTGATCGAGTTCGACGACGGCCGCGCCTACCGCGAGGAATCGAAGGACATGGCGGCGCGGATCCGCGCCGGGCAGCTCTACGCGGCCTGAGCCTCGCCCTCGACCACGCCGGCGTCGATCAGGCTGCGGGCGCAGTCGACGATCGTCTCCGCGAGCGGCCGGGGCGACCAGCCGAGGCGCGCCCTCGCCTTCTCGCTCGACAGCTCGGTCCTGATGCCGAGCTGGCCCGTGACCGAGCGGACGCTCGGGTCGAAGATGCCCATTGCGCGGACGAGGAGGTTTGGCACGGCTCGCCTTGGCACCTTCGCGGCCGCGTCCCCGAGGTGCTCGCGCAGCAACTCGGCGATCTCCTCCATCCACATGAACTGGGTTGCCGCGATGAAGCGCTCTCCGCCCGCCTCCGCGACGGTCATCGCGCGCAGGTGCAGGTCGACTACGTCGCGCACGTCGACGAAGCTGAACCCGATCCGCGGCACCCCCGGCATGCCCCGCAGCATCCGCTCGATGACCTCCAGCGAGTAGGAGCGGTCGTCGCTGAGCACCGGCCCGAGGATGGCGCCGGGATTGACCACGGCGAGCCTTTCGAGCGCGTTCCGGTCGCGAACGAGGTCCCATGCCGCGCGCTCGGCGATCGTCTTCGATTTCGCGTAGGGGGTCAGCCGGGAGTTGGCCGGGTCGCTCCAGCTCTCCTCGGTGAGCGGCGCGGAGCCCGGGTGCGGCCCGCCGGTGATCGCCGCCACCGAGGAGGTGACGACGATGCGCCGGGCGCCGGCGTCGAGGCCCGCGCCGAGAACGCGCAGCGTGCCCTCGCGCGCCGGCACGATCAGCTCGTCGGGGTCCTTGGGCTGGGCGGGTGGGAAGGGGGAGGCGACGTGCAGGACGTAGTCGCATCCCGCTGCGGCCTCCGCCCAACCCGCGTCGCTGCGAAGGTCCGCCGCCAGCACCGTCAACCGGTCGCCGAGCTCGACCCGAGAGGCGACCGCGGCACGGACCTGCGGCTCGCGCTCGAGGTCACGCACGGTGGTGCGCACCCGATAGCCGCGCCGCAGGAGCTCGATCAGGCACCAGCCACCGAGGAAGCCCGAGCCCCCGGTGACGAGGACCGTCTCCGTCTGTGCTGCTGAGCCCTCCACCGAGCCGACCGTACCATCCGCCGGGTCCGAGAGACCGCATGGATTGGGCCTCTCCCGTGTTACAAAAAGCACAATGATTCGCTATCGCATGGACGATCTAATCGAGTACGCGCTGACCAAGCGGGGCAGGGAAAACACGGCGTTGACGCTTCTCGCCGTCGGTTGCGTGGCGGGCATCGTCGCGATCGGCCGGCTCTGACCAACGCGGGCTCGGGCACCCTGGCGGCGCCTCGGCGACGGTCCGCAGACGCGGCCGATCAGGCGGCCGGCGCGAGGAAGCCGTCGGGCTCCTCGATCACGGCGTTGGCCAGCTCGCCGATGCCCTCTATCTCTACCCGCACGATGTCGCCGACGTGCAGCAGGTTCTCGCGCACCGGTTTGCGACCGAGCCCGACGCCGGCGGGGGTGCCGGTGGCGATCACGTCGCCGGGCTCGAGCGTGAAGGCTTCGGAGAGGTGGGAGACCTGCTGGAAGCAGTCGAAGACCATCTCGGCGGTGCTGGCGTCCTGGCGCAGCTCGTCGTTGACGAAGCAGCGGATGCGAAGGTCATGTGGGTCGCCCAGCTCCTCGGCCGTGACGAGCCAGGGGCCCAGCGGGCCGTGGGTGTCGAAGGACTTGCCGATCGTCATCGTCTGGGCGCGGCCCTGCCAGTCGCGCACGCTGACGTCGTTGGCGCACGTGTAGCCGGCGATCGCCTCGTGCGCGCGCTCGACGGAGACGTTCCGGCAGCGCTTGCCGATCACCACGGCAAGCTCGGCCTCGTAGTCGAGGAAGGTGGACACCTTCGGCATGTGGATGTCCGCTCCCGGGCCGACCACGCAGGTCACCTGCTTGTTGAAGAAGACCGGGACCTCCGGCGCGTCCATCCCCATCTCGGCTATGTGGTCGCGGTAGTTGAGCGCGATCGCCAGGTACTTGCGCGGCGTGGCCGGCGCCAGCAGCTCGGCGCCCGAAAGCGGCAGGCGGGGCGCCTTCGCGGCGATTCCCTGCAGCTCCGCTTCGCCGCTGGCGGCCAGGGCGGTTGCGGGGTCCGAGCCAAGGCCGGCGCCGGAGAGGTCGAAGATCTCCTCTCCCGCCACGACGCCGAGCGCCGGCGCGCCGCTGGCGTTGAATCGGCAGAGCTTCATCGCCGGTGACTCTCGCAGATCGTCGACGGGGCCATCGCCCGCCGCAGGGGGGTCAGGCGATCGGCTGGGCCGCCTCGACCGGCAGCCGCTGCACGACCCTAACCGTCTCCGCCAGGGCGTCGAGGTCGTCCCGGTTGTAGGCGGTCAGTTCGTCGCGGATGATTCTCCTCACCCGCGGGCTGTACCTCGAGAGGTAGCGGACGTACAGGCCGTGCGCCTCGCGCCCGTCGCAGATCGAGCTGTTCTTCGCGACGCCGAAGAACGCGGCAACCTCGCCGAGCCCGAGCTCGGGGATCGGCAGGCGCAGGTTCTTCCGCGCATAGGCGAAGACGTCGACATGCCGGTCGGCAAGTCCGTCCAGGAGGCGCTCGACTCCCAGGCGTATGCAGGCCGCCCTGAGCTGTGGGAGGTCGGCGGAGTGCCCGCCCCAGGTCACGACGGGAAGCTCAGGATGCTCGGCGAGCAGCCCGGCGAGGCGTTCCAGGTTGCTGCGCTCCACCGATGCGTCGTCCGCCCACATCGCGCTGTGCTCGCATTGCTCCCCCTCGACCACATAGAGGCCGATCAGCCAGATGCGCGGCTTGAAGAGGTCGTACTCGAGGTCGAGGGCGATGAAATCGTCGCCGATTGCGAGGGGGGATCCAAAGAGGATCGCCCGCCCCTCCCGGTAGCTCTGAGCGTGAAAGCGCATCTGCTCGATCTGCGCCGGCGAGATCTTCGCGCCGATGGCTCGAAGATTCGCGGCGACGCTCTGAACGTCGCAGGCATCGAGGTCCTCGCGCTTGCTGATCCCGATCTCTTCGAAGGCCGCCGCGCGTCCGCGCCCCATTTCGAAGAGCAACGTCAGGTCCCTCTTGCTGCGGTTCCTTCGACCGTTGGCTGTAGCGCTTCGCCTATCGCCCATTTGACTCCCAACACCCTTCGGTTTGCGAATTCAGGACAGGCTCCGCATCGAAGTCCATCCATGGATGGAGAGACTCAGTGCGCAGATTCATCTCGGCATATAGACGGTCAGGGTGTTCGTTTAGAGACACACCGACTCGAACGGCCCCCGCACTCAGCGCCTGTACGGTTCGCGCACCGGCCGCGCATCGGCTTTTTGTCGAGCCGACGAGGAGGGAGAGGCCAAACACCAACTTTTGTTATTGCGGCCCCCTGGGGCCGTGGCTACGCTCGATTTCTGACAGAGGTTTTCCACCCAGTGGGGGTACGAAACGTGTGACCCCTCCGTCTTGTGGGTGAGAGGGGGCCCTAAGGGGGCCCCGGTATAGGCCCCGTTGCGGGCCGTTTTCTGGGAAGGAGTGGGCTTGATGGAAGCTCGACAGTGTCGGCTGGACTCACGCATCCCAAAATTGGGACACATCCACCTCCTCGTGCTTCTTGCGACGCTGGCCTTCTGCGGCCTGCTGGCGCCTCGCTCCGAGGCGGCGAACTACCAGATGGTTCTCTGCGCCGCGAACAACGGCTCCAACAGCTTTGCGACGGCGACCAATACGGCCTGGTCGGGCAACCCCGGTGGGATCTTCAATTTCGAGAACTACTGCGGTCCCGCTCCGTTCCCGGCGGGCAACAACGCGTTCCTGCGCATCGACGAGAACCAGAGCGGCGGGAACGCGGGCTATTCGGCCTACGGGAGCATTTCGTGGACCGTGCCGCCCTGGGTGGCGATCATCGCCGGCGGTGGCTACACGCGCGAGGCCTACTCCTTCAACGACGGCTGGCGCGGCCGGTTTTGGGTCGAAGGCTGGGATGGCAGCACCAACAACATCCTGATGCAGGGCTCCGGCGTCGCGAACGGCAGCTGCGGTGGGGTCTGCTGGGCGACCTGCAGCGCGTTCTGCTCTCACCTGTGGCCCTTCTCTGGCTACGGCGACTACCGCCGCTTCGTCTTCGAGATGACCTGCTTCAGGTCGGCCGGTTGCGATCGAACGAACTTCAACGCGGTCGACGCGAACACGATGATCCTTACCCTCGCCGACCGCCAGGACTCGCAGGTTTGGTTTACGGGAAGTTCGACGTTCATGCAGGGTGGCTGGACGAGAGGGAATCAGAACGCCACCTACGCCTGGACGGAGAACGGGTCCGGAATTCGCAATGAGTGGATAGACATCGACGGCGGCCGTCGATTCACGATCGATCATCAGGCGACCGGCGAGTGCAATCGCGACTTCTGGAACGGTGTCGGTGAGTTCGCTCGCAACTTCCAACCCTGTCCGGTTGCCGCCAACATCGGGCGCACCTACACGTTCAATACGGCATCGGTTGCCGATGGCGCTCACAACATGGTTGCCTGCACCCAGGACTACGGGCAGTGGTACTCGGGTGTCCAGAGCTGCGTGGGCCGCACCATCCACACCGACAACACCCCACCGGGCAAGCCCGCCTCCCTGGGCGTGAGCAGCGCCAACCCCGCCCGCTACCTCAGGCACTTCTCCTCGAGCTGGTCGCTGCCCCCCAACTCCGGCTCGCCGATCGCCAAGGTCCACTACGACATCGTCAACGACAAGGGCGAAGTCCTCATCCCCGCCCAGACGGTCTCGGCCAACAACCCGACCGCCCTCTCAGACATCGAAGGCCCCGCCTCCCCCGGCCCCTACACCCTGCGGCTGTGGCTGGAGGACCAGGTCGGCTTCCAGGGCCCCGCCGCCGAAGCGGCGATCCCCCACGACACGACTCCCCCCGCCGCCCCCCAGGACCTGCACGTCACCGGGCCCACCACGGCCCACTGGGTGGACAAGCTCGACGTCGCCTGGCGCGACATAACCGACGAAGGCTCGCCGATCACAGCCGCCCACTACCAGCTCCTAAACGAAAAGGGAGAAGCGCTCGGGCCCCCGAGCACCGTCTCAGGCGAAGGGATCGAGGCGCTAAGGGAAGTGCCGACCCCCGCCCAGCGCGGCGCGGACACCCTCGACGTCTGGCTCTCTGACGAAGAGGGCAACGTCGGCGCCCCCGCCAGCGTCGCGCTGCCGCTCGACACCACACCCCCCGCCGCCCCCCAGGACATCTCGGTCACCCCGACGACCAAGAGCCGCGGCCAGGAAGCCCTCGACGTGCACTGGCGAGATATCACCGACTCGGGCTCCCCGATCTCGGCCGTGCACTACGAGGTGTTCGACTCAAAGTCAGCGGTGGCGGTCCCCACCCAAACCCTCCCGGGGATCAACATCGCCTCGATCGCAGACCTGCAAAGCCCCAAGCAGGCCGGCGAATACGCCCTGCGCATGTGGCTCTCTGACGCGGAGGGCAATTCCGGCGCCCCGGCCAGCGTGCCGCTCTCCTACCGGTGCGTGCGCGCCGACACCAACGCCGCCAGCGCCCTGAGCGTTGGGCTGGGGGCGAGCTCGGCAGCCGATCAGGTCGTCTCCGAAGGGGAGGGCTCGACCCTAAACGGCGCCCTCAAGGCCCCCGACGGCTCACCGGTCGCCAAGGTCCCCGTCTGCGTCTTCAGCCGCGTGATCACCGACGAGGGCCGTGAGTTCCTGGGCTATGCGATGACCGGCTCCGACGGCTCCTACAGCTTCCCGGTGGCGGCCGGCCCCTCGCGCGAGCTGATCGCCGTGCACCGCCGCGACCACCGCGAACTGCAAAGCCACGCCACCCTGCAGACGGTCGTGCACCCGACCTTCAAGGCAAGGCGGCGGATCGTCTACAACAAGCACTTCGCCCGCTTCAAGGGACAGATCCCCGGCCCCCACAACGACCGGGTGGTGATCGTCCTGCAGGCCCGGGTGGGCAAGGGCTGGACCGCCTTCCGCCGCTACCGCACCCGCAGTGGAGGGCGCTTCAACCTCGCCTACCGCTTCCGCCACACCTTCCGAAAGACGCGCTACGTGATGCGCGCCCAGGTGCGCCAGACGGTCGGCTACCCCTACCTGCAGGGCAACTCAAGCCCCCTGAAGCTGATGGTCTTGCCCTCCGGCAAGCACCACAAGGCCCACAAGAAGAAGCGTCACTGCGCCCGCCACCGCAAGGGAAAGGGCTCCCACCGGGCCAAGGGGAAGGCGCATAGCAGCGCCGCCTCGCACTCCAAGCGGCGTTCGCACAGGCGCAGGGGGTGCGTGGCGAAGCGGCGCGCCCATCACAAGCACCGGCGTCGCAAGCACCGGCCAAAGAAGCGCCACGGCGCTTCGCGGAAGAAGGGCGCGAGCGTGCAGCGAGACGCCGGGGGCGCTCAGGCTGCCCCGGTGCCATCGCCCTCGAGCGCGGGCACCGTGCCGCAAGCGGGAGCGGAATCGGGAAGCGGGACGGAATCTGAACCGGAACCGGTCACCGAAACGGAACCCGTCGCGGGGGACGTCGAAACCGGAATCGACTGGCAGCTCCGCAACGCCAACAGCGCCGGGAACCCGACGCTCGTCTTTGGCTATGGCTCGCCGGGACAGAAGCCGGTCGTCGGCGACTGGAACGGCGACGGAGTCGCGACCGTGGGGACCTTTGACCCGGCCACCGGCATCTGGAGGCTCCGAAACAAGAACTCGGTCGGCCCGCCAAACCTGGCAATCCAGTACGGCGGCGGGCCTTGGACCACCCCTGTGGTGGGCGACTGGGACGGCAACGGAACCACGACGATCGGCGTCGTGGACCCCTCCAACCACAACTGGAACCTGCGCAACTCCAACCTCCCCGGCAACCCCGACATCTCCTTCCAATACGGCGGCACCTCCTCGGTGCCGGTGGTCGGCAACTGGGACGGCGTCGGCGCCGACGGGATCGGGGTCTATTACCCGGGTCCCGGCGTCTGGGACCTGCGCCAGGGCGTCTCCGGCGGCGACCCCGACATCTCCTTCCAATACGGCGGCTCGCAGTTCGTCCCCCTCACCGGCGACTGGAATGGCAACCGCGTGACGACGATCGGCGTCTACGAACCGACCGCCGGCACCTGGGCGCTTCGCAACAGCAGCACCGGCGGCAACCCAGACGTCTACTTCCAGTACGGCGGTTCGCAGTTCACCCCCGTCAGCGGCGACTGGGACGGCAACGGAACCGACACCGTCGGCCTGGTGACCAAGTGATCGGTCAGCCGGGCCATGCTCACCACTTGATCGAGCAACCGATCGGCTCGGTCACGGCCGGGCCCGCTTTGGGCCCGGCCGACAACGCGTCCAGGGCCCCGCGCAGCCCAAACCGCTCCCTGCGCGGGGCCCTGGTCTGCCCCGCGGGTGCCGCTGCGCCGCAGCCGCTCTAGCGCGGCCGCTCAGGGGGACAGCGAGAAGCGCACCCCGGCATGCTCGAAGCGATCCAGGTGCGCGGTGCCGAGCGCGGTTGCCGGAGTCAGGCATCCGGCTCGTTGCGGTGTGGCTCCCTCCTCGGCGAGGAGCAGGCCGACCTCACCGAGCATTCGAGCCGTGGTCAGATAGCCGGGATGGCCGTCGGCGTCGATGGCGACGCGGACGTGGTGGCCACCGTCCGTGCGGGCGTCGACCGTCGCCTGCCATGCCCACTCCTCGAGGCGCTCGCCGGAGGGTCCGAAGCCCGAGGAAGGCAGCGCTCTGCGCAGGGCGCCGGCGAGGCGGCGCCGCACGGCCGGCCGGGTGTGGGTCAGAGCACGGAACCCGGCCTGGCTAGCGCCGAGCACCGCGGCCGCTCCGTAGCGCAGGGGCAGGGTGGCGGTTCCGCCGGAGAGCACGAGCCCCTCGCGGTAGCGGAGGGGCGGGACCCGCTCGCCGCGCTCGGCTGCGAGCAGCGCTCCGGTTCGCTGGATGACGGCCGGGTTGATGAAGGCGGCCGGCGTCATCGGCGCGATCACGTCTCCGCGGCCGTTGGAGCGGGGGGCGAGGGAGATTGGGCTGCGTTGCCGGATTTCCGCCGCCAGATCGGGATCGGTGACCAGCACCGCCGGATCGGCGATCTGCGCAGCGCCCTCGTCGCCGAGCACCTCCGCGGTGCCCTGCATGGTGCCGCCGGAGACGACGTCGGACATGCCCAGCCACCCGGTCGGCGCCCGAAAGGAGACTTCGAAGCCGGCCTCGTCCAGGTTCTCGGCCCACCGCTCCCGCGCGGTCTCGGCGGCCAGCAGGACCCCCAGGTCCGGTGGCAGTGCCTCGAAGCCGCTGGCCTGGACGATCTTCAGCCCCGCCGCCGCGGCGCGGTCGTGATAGGCGTCGATCATGCGCCGCGCGGACGGCATCTCGCCCGTCAGGTCCGCGTAATGGGCGCCGTTTTCCACACAGGCCTCGATCACCGGCCGGCCATGGACGGTGTAGGGGCCGACCAGGTCGAGGACGACCTGCGCCTGCGATGCCATCGCGGCCAGCGATGCCGGGTCGCCGACGTCGGCCACGATCGTCTGCGGCGCCGTCACGCCGACCTCGGCCAGGACCCGTTCGACCTTGGCGGCGTCTCGTCCCGCTGCCGCCCAGGTTGCGCCCGCGTCTGCCGCTCGCGCGGCGAGATGGGCGGCGACGCGACGCCCCGTAACGCCCGTGGCGCCGAAGACGACGACCGAGATTTTCCTGTCGCTCATTCAGCCGACCATACCTGCACCCTCGCTCGCGAATATCCTCGCCTCACAACGCGAGCGATTGGAGGCGCGATGATCGAGTTGATTCCGGGCCTGCCGGACGACGTATTGGGTATCGAGGCCAAGGGCGAGGTGACCGGCGAGGACTACGAGCAGGTGGTCATCCCCGCGGTCCACCGGCAACTGGAGCGCGGCGGCAAGGTTCGCCTGCTCTACGTGCTGGGCTCCGAGTTCGACGACTTCACCGCAGCGGCGATGTGGGACGACACGAAGGTGGGCATGGGGCACCCGTTCTCCTGGGAGCGAATCGCGGCGGTCACCGATCGCGACGCCTATCGCCGCCTCTTCAAGGCGGTCGGATTCCTGATGCCGGCCAAGGTGAAAGTGTTCGGCCTCGAGGAGCTCGACGCCGCGAAGGCCTGGGTCGCCGAGCCCGAATAGCGGCGGCGGTCAGAGGCCGCGCGGATGGCTGGCGACAAAGCCGGCCGTGGAGTGCGAGGCGAATCCCGGCCCGTGGGCGAAGTTCGTTTCCGAGGTGCCCCAGGTGCGCCCGTCGATCGAGACGAAGACGTGGGACACGTTCGACCAGATCGTCACGTGCCGACCGGGGCCGGATGCGTACGCGGTGGCGAAGCCGTCTGAGATCAACGGGCCGGGGTCGGGGTAGCCGGCCAGGACGAGGAGCCAGCGAACCGACCCCGAGCAGTCGAGGCCCCGTTCGCCCGAGCCGTAGACCCTGCGGCCCCCCGCGGTCCAGCAGTAGGTCCCCGTCGACGGGCCGGGCTTTGCCGCGTGGCCGCCCCCCCAGCAGTAGTGGATTCGCCGCGACTCGATCCAGCGCGCCACGTATTCGATGCGCTGGACGGCGTCGCTCGGCAGGTCTCCGAGCTGTGTGGGTACGGGTTCGCAGACCTGCTTGGCCGTGTAGTTGACGGCTGTCGCCAAAACCTTTTCCACATACCAATCCGCGTGGTTGTATGCGAACAGGGCGGCATGCCAGTCAGCCGGCGCTCCCGCGGCGTGCAGGTAGTTGGCCGTGGCGAAGACCGAATCCGGGACGGAGTAGCGATTCGCGGTCCCATCCCCGTCGGCATCCACGCCGTAGGTTTCCCAACTCGATTGCAGGAACTGGCCCGGGCCGCCGGCCCCCGCGTAGTTCTCGCCGGACTGGACGCCCGGTTCGGTCGATTGGCCGAAGTCCGACTCGACCTTGTGCACCGCGGCGACGATCGAGAAGCCGCGAGGCCCAAGTTCGTACTTGGTTGCCGCCCGCTCCAGCCACGGCACGTATGACGCCGGGATCCCGCCGCCCTCACCCCCCGCGACCGTGCAGATCGAGGTGCCGCCGACCGCCGAGCTGATCGATGCCACGAACAGCCCGATGAAGAACAGCAGGGCCAGGATCGCCGCGATGACGAGCAGGGCGACCTTCCAGCCACCGCCGGCGCCCACGCCGATTTGCGCGATCGGCACCAGCTTCCGCACGCCGAGCCCGACCTTCCAGTCTCGGCCCATGCCCGGCGTCACTCCCCCGGGCCGCTGGCCAACCATGTTCCCCAGCGACGGACAAAGACAAACGAGAATTCCTCAGCCAGCCCGCCGCGCCGGGCCGTCCCGCTGACCACGGCCCGCGTCGCCGCGGGGGAGACAAATGCGACGTCGACCCTCCGCAACCTGGCCTGCG
>Ga0210086_1001746_pt1 | contig 10875 bp, 9 predicted proteins | sample China_Galinas_PW_3_FD_184867 | JGI IMG/M metagenome (GOLD analysis project Ga0210086, IMG submission 184867) | Wetland microbial communities from San Francisco Bay, California, USA, that impact long-term carbon sequestration - China_Galinas_PWB_D2... | ecosystem: Environmental > Aquatic > Marine... | reverse complement strand
ATTCCATTACAATAGTCCAATGAATCGCGACAAGGTGGTTGCTAATCGTGCCATGTTTATACACAATTATAGTTATTTATTTTTCAAGAATTTTTATCCGCGCAATAGATTAAAAGTTGTGTTGTATGCATGGAGCGTGCTGGGACTTTTTGTGGAAGCTATACTCTATCGACGCTTGGATTATGTGCAGGGGTATTGGCAAGGCTTGTGGAGATTTTATGGTAAAGATGCATAAGAAAGATACGAAAAATATTTCTAGATATTATTGGCAACTGTTGGGAATCGCATTGTTCTTAATGAACTCATTGTTACTTTATATCTTTGCGCCATCAGCTGATTCACATTTTGAACTTGATTCATATGTATACGATTATTGGGGTCATTATTTTGTGCAGACACATTCATTGTATGATCAAACTATGCAGCATGTAGCCATACAACCAATAGGATATCATCTTGTTGTCGGACTTATATATAGCCTATTTGGGTATGATTATCGGTGGATAATTGTAATTCAATTTTTGCTTGCTGTTGGTTGTTTGTTACTTATATATACTATAGCCAAAAATATAAGTAACGAAGTAATCGCGCGCGGTGCGATGTTAGTGAGCGCATTCAATATTGGGTTTTTAATATATACCCAGTTACTTTTGACAGAAATTCTTATTACATTTTTATTTTTACTTTTTTTTGAACGAATAATAGTGCAATGGCTTACAACTGCGTTAGATAGATACTTATTACAAGCATATGTTATTTTATCAATTTCTACGTTTATTAAACCGATTGCATTGGTGTATATTTATCCATTTTTATTATTCGTATTATTGTATGGCAGAGGGTCATGGCGCGATAGAATAATTCGCGTATTGATAGGAGTAGGTATCTTTTTTACCCCAATTTTTCTGTATATATATAGAAATTATTTGTTGTATGGTGCCTTTATTTTTGCGCCGATGATGGCGATTAATATGTGCCAATTTATGTGTAAGCTTATGGCATATACGAGCGGAGTACCATACAAACAACTATTTACACAGTATATGCCGCAACCATATGATTATTTTAATCAACATGTATGGGTACCAATGTATAGCCAGTTACAAGCATATGTTATTGAATTTCCCTTGCAAGCTGCCTATGTGTGGTTTATTAATGTAGGTAAAACTGCATTTGGCATGATGTGTACGCAACTTAAAGTATTTTTTAATCCTGCGATACGAGGAGGTGTATGTTCGTATTTTTCCCAATCTATGAATGGCTGGTCACATTATGTGCAGTTTGGTGCGCTATCGCCAGTTATAGTTTGCATATGTTATGCTGAAGTTATTTTTAATTGCTTACGCATTATCTGTGTGCCATTTGGGTTGTATGCTTTGCATAGCAAAAGAGCGATTATATATTTGTTTGTATCATTTATAATTACAAGCATCATTATTACGGGGACTGATGGATGTGCACGCTATAGAATGCCGGCTGAGGGGTTACTTATAATTTTAATGGTGCTTGGTATCTATTATATCTATCGTTTACTTAATCGCATACTATATTCGAGTGTAATTGCAAAATAAACGATATATGAAATGAGTGTTGCCGTAGTACTTCCATAGATACCCCACTTAGGGATAAAGAAAAAGTTAAGCATAATATTGAGTATTGCAGGTATGGCAAGTGAAAATGCAAGAAAGTATCTTTTTTTATAAAACTGAATCAGATTTGATGCAAAATAGCTGCCAAGTAAAAATACATAGCCCAGTAGAATAATCCAAATATACTGTATTGATTCGTGGTAATTTGACGGAAGTATCCAAAGCAATATAGGTTTGGTTATTACATAACTGATCGCAATCAATATGATGAGTGCAGTCATAGTAATATACATATTGCGGTTATTCTGCACTACAATTGGCTGGACATTATTTTTGTGCGCTACAAACTGACGTAAAATATAGGGTAGGTATGCACTTGACCATGGCTGCAGAATAAATAGGTGAAACAATTGACCAAACATGTCTGCAATCGCATAAATACCCACTGCATGCAAGTCTGCATAGTGTGCAATAAACCATTTGTTGCCGGCACTCAGAATCCAAGAAAATAAAATGCCCGGGAGAAATGGTATCCCATATGCAATGTAGTAGATGCCATTGCTTATACTTTGCTTAATGTGCAGATATCGGTTGTAATGATTGCTAAAAAAATAGATCAAGCCGATGATAGATGCAATCAAGGTACCAATTGCTTGTGCACCGATAATACCGATGATACCAGTTTGTAATATGAATACAAAAAATATAGTACACACGGTCGTGGTAAGTGCGATGATCAATTGCAGTAGTATGAGTGTGCGTGATTGTTGTTCGTATCTGAGGACTTGCATGAGTAATTCGCTAAAGAAAAAAAGAAATGCGCATACAAGTGCAACAAACAATAACGATTCCGGTGGTTGCATACTAAAAATGGCATGCGACCAGAGAGTGCGTGTGTAGTATAACAGGGCAAATAGTGGTAATGATGCAACTATATAGATAATTATAATATCATTCACCAGATGTTTGCGATCGGCTGCATCAGTATGAAAATATTCGATAGATAATACTTGACGTAATCCAAGTCCAACAATAGATGCAAGAATAGAAATAAATGAGTTAAGTAGGGAAAGGACGCCATATTCAGCTGGTGCAATTTTACGCACAATAAAGGGTGCAATCATGAGCGTAATGCCACGGATAGCGACTGCGCCGGATGAGTAGATAAAAAAATCTTTAATCACTGTTGGAATATTACGCATACACCGGAAACTTTCTACATAAATTGTTAACTGCAGCACCAATTGTGGCAAGCTTTTGTTCATTAGTATGATGCATGAGTGCTTCGTCAATCCAATGAGCAATCTGTATCATTTCATCTTGATACATGCCACGGGTAGAAACTGCCGGTGTACCAATGCGGATGCCGCTCGTGACCCATGGTTTTTCCGGATCGAATGGAATGCCACTTCTGCTGACTACAATGCGCGCTTTTTCGAGCGCGAGTTCTGCAGCGCGGCCGGTAATATTTTTGTTACGCAGGTCTACAATAAATAAATGGTTGTCGGTGCCACCGGTGACAATAGTATAGTCAAGTTTTATTAATTCACGTGCAATCATTTGTGCATTATCAAGCACGTGTTGTTGATATGATTTAAAGCCCGGTTGCAATGCTTCATGAAACGCAACTGCTTTCGCTGCAATTACCTGCATAAATGGGCCACCTTGAATGCCCGGCATAATAGCACGGTCAACTTCTTGTGCAAAAGCTTCTTGGCACATAATAAGACCGCCACGCGGGCCGCGTAATGTTTTATGTGTTGTACTGGTAACAAATGAAGCATGGCCAATAGGAGTTGGGTGCAAACCCACTGCTACCAACCCGGCAATATGTGCAATGTCTGCAAGGAATAGGGCGTCAACATCTTTGGCAATTTTGGCAAACTTTGCAAAATCTATGGTGCGTGAGTAGGCAGATGCGCCGGCGATAATGAGCTTGGGTTTGTGTTGCTCGGCAAGTTGTGCAATTTGGTCATAATCAAGCAAATTGGTTTCTTTATCTACGGTGTACGAGACGCTGTTATAGAGCGATCCGGAAAAGTTAACCTTGTGCCCATGGGTCAGGTGCCCACCTTCAGACAAGCTCATACCAAGAATAGTATCGCCCGGTTTGAGGCTGGCAAAATAGACGGCCATATTGGCTTGTGACCCGGCATGCGGTTGTATGTTTACATGCTCGGCACCAAATAACTGCTTACAGCGATCGATGGCAAGGCGCTCGACTTCATCAACAATGGTGCATCCGGCATAGTAGCGTTTGCCCGGGTAGCCTTCTGCATATTTATTGGTGAGAACCGAGCCGGTTGCTGCCATAACTGCCGGGGAGGCATAATTTTCTGAAGCAATCAGGTCTATGGTGGTCTCTATGCGCTCTGACTCGCGGTCGATAAGCGTTGCTATGTCTGTATCCATGTATATTTCTAGGCTCATATTTGGCTATCCTTTTGTCTTGAAGGGCGTTATGCACGTGAGGTTAGCAAAAAATCAATAAACAGGAAAGTTATACGTTGCTTTTTTGAGAGGCTTTTTTATACTTAATTATATGGTATTGGCTTTATATAAAGGGTATGTCTGTGATATCAACGTCAGATTTTCGCAAAGGTGCAAAAATTCTATTTAGAGATGAACCGTATACGATCATTGAATTTCAGCATGTAAAACCGGGTAAGGGTGGCGCATTTGTGCGTACCAAAATGAAAAACATGATTACCGGCTTAGTGCGTGAAGAAACCTTCCGTTCAGGTGAAAAATTCCCCGATCCAAATCTTGAATATCACGATATGCAATATTTATATAGTGATAACGGCCTCTATCATTTCATGGATCAAGATAGTTATGAACAAGTAGCATTCAATAAAGATCAAATTTCTGAAGTGCTTGATTATCTACAAGAGCAAGCGGTATACACCGTGCTGTATTTTTCTGAAAAACCAATTGCCGTGACCCCGCCTATGTTTATGGAGCTTACGGTAACTGAAACACAACCGGGTGTGCGTGGTGACACGGCACAAGGTGGTGCAACCAAACCGGCAACACTTGAAACCGGATTAGTGGTACAAGTGCCGCTATTTGTGCAAGAGGGTGAGCTTATCAAAGTCGATACGCGTGAAGGCATTTATATCGAGCGTGTGAAAAAATAATTAATTAGTTTTTTTAAATGTGGGGTTGGTGTCTTATGGATGCAAGCGATAAAAAGCCGAATTTGACTGTCGAAGAAACTGCCGAGCAGGTAAGTGCTGAGTTAGATGATGCACGATCCTATGCAGATTTGTCTCGTCGCGATGTCCGCGCACTCATATTTCATTTTTTGTATGCGACAGAAGCATATGATTATGAAGTGTCTGTAGATGCAATTGTTGATAATTTTAACCGTGGTTTCGATTGGGATGTACCACTTGATAGTCAAGCAGTTAGTATGACGCAAGCAATTGTTGCTGATCGTGATGCGCTTGATGCAATATATCAACCATTTTTGACCAACTGGCGCTTTGAGCGTGTAAGTGTATGTACCAAGTTGATTTTACGTCTTGCCGTCTGGGAGTTGGTTAATGCTGATACTGATCCACGTATTATTATGAATGAGGCAATTGAATTGGCAAAATGTTTTGCTGAAAAAGATGCATTCAGATTTGTTAATGGTATTTTGGATCGGGTGGTAAAAGAAGTAAAAAAGTAGTCTTCGCCAGACTTGGCATTTAAATAATTTTATTTTTATATTTCATTTTTCTTTGTATATTTGCCCTCCTCGGGCAGCGCCAGATCTTTTGCTTGTACAAAAGACCTGGACCAAAATACACAAACATCTTGTTTGATCTCTAATTCGCACACAATGCTGATCCTTACACGCTTAAAAGTGGTTGCGGATAAAAGATTAATTTTATAAAACTCATTCGCGCTTATAGTGTATCCCGTAGCCGCGTATATATAATTCAAAAAATTATTGAGCAAATTACGCATAGTCAATTCGTAAATTTGATCAGTAGTTAAGGCGAGAGGTAACCTTTTAAGCGCATAAAGGGATTAAAAAGCGGAAGCCCTTTTTTGCCCTTGTATCAAATATATTGGGCATGCAATATATTTGCCCCGCGCGGGAAGCGCAAAACATATAAAGGAAAACTAAATTAATCTAGAAAAATAGCCATCTGCAAGGTAAAAAACACATTACACTTACAAGCAAAAGATTTGGCGCTGCCCGAGGAGGGCAAATGTCCAAAAAAATAAAAAGAAATCTCAAAGTAAAATAGCCATCTAAAAACAAAATATATCTGGCTTTCTGCTAAGAATCACTTAAATATATTGTTGACACAATATATTGTGTCGTCTGTACAAGACTCATTTATAAATATTGTTGACACAATATCCTCTCTATCCTTCTTCCTAAAATCAATAGAATACCGTGGCATCTCATGAAAATAAAACTTAATTAATCCATTATTGCTGCAACTAAAAAATGCAAAACCGGTTTCTTTATATGCTGCTAATGTATGCGGAATAAAGGGAAGCCATTTTGCAATAATGGGGTGGTGTAACTCGCTGTGGCTTGGGTCTGCATCATCAATAAGTATACGTAGATTTGCAATGCGTGGGTGCTTAGGGAACTCGCGTACAAATAATCCAAAGACCGGTTGCACAATATCTTTGCTCGAAAATAAATTATACACATGCTCCACAATATCCATGTCCGGCCAATAATATGCAGTGCTGATGGGTGCACCGAGTGTGTAGAGTGTACTAATTTTGTGTTTGTTGTGAATGTCTTTGTGCATCAGTTGCGTGGCGAGTGCGGCTACATTGCTACCATGGCTATGGCCAATAAGATAAAAACGTGTAGTAACATCATAACTTTGTATTAATTGTTTGAGTCCTTTTGCCGCTTGCATACGTTGCTCATGGTCAAGTTGCCCGGACCAGGCAAAGGGTACCACGTATGCATCACATGCAGCAGCGCTTGCTGCAAGTTCATCAAAAAAATCACCGCCCGGCAAATACCATGCGGTATCCGTTGCCCAGGTGCCATGGATAACAATAAATAAATTGGTATGGGCACTCATAATGTATGGGAATAAGCATAGAAATAATGCATATATACGCATGAGTACCTTCATTATTTTTGCATCACTTTTTTCCTGACTTTGGTTCTCATTAGTGATAAAGTGCATAAGCTAAGAGTAGTTCAAAAATAATTACAGGCGGCGCAAGCCTGGCTAAAAATCTCATTCTATCATGAAAGGAGATTTGACGATTATTCCAATCAGTTATCATTAAACGTAGGTTCGTCCAATTAAATTCTGTATGGCATGTACAGGTCATATGATCACAACCACCATTTTTTTCAATTGGTTTTTTGCAAGAAGGACATTGCTTTGTATTGCTTGCTATCCATTCTTCTGATGTAATTATATCATTACTCCTGTGCTGTATTCTTGCTTGATCACAATTTATTGCTGAATGCTTAATCAGGCAATTGGCGCAGTATGATGCATTACATGAAGGACAGGTTGTTTCTTCATGAGAATTGTTATCATTAATAAATGCGTAGCGGCAATCCGGTGTTGGGCAATGCTTTAAGTTTTGGTTATATGTTTGTTCTCTAAAAAATGTTGCGATGCCAAGTGCGGTATATTTGTTCAACATAGGTTCATTGTTACCGATGATAGACCTTATTTCTTCATCTTCTAATGCTCGTTGATTGCAATATGGGTCTGGACAGCGCATAGCTATTGTAGTTTGTTCTTTAAGACCAGTTTTTATTATGGTGTGTAAACAAGTAATGCAGTAGGTATGCCCACATGATAATGTTGTTTGATTGTTTGTTTGTACATCTTCTAAGCAGATAGGGCATTCTATAGCATACTTGTCTTGTGCAGATGATGATGGAGCATGTTGAGCCGGTGAACTATATGAGACATCACGATATCTATGTTCTTGTTGACGTCTGATTGGGCAAGCATTGTTGCGTCGCTCCATTCCTGTTATAGACATAGCTGCACAGATACAGAGAATAAGAATTGTAATTTTTTGCATGGTATCCCCAACTTGTTGCATTAATGATTATGCACTAGTATACCTGAGTAAAAAATTGTTGAAAGGGATAGCAACTAACAAGGCCGCTGTTCAAGCGGCCTTGTTAGTATTATTTATCAATAAAACTATCTGTTTAGGCATAGATATTAAAAAAGCCCATCCCAAGTGGTACATTTATTCTAGATCATTATTAAGGCCACCATAATACCCATCTCCGCCAGGACAACCATGAGAATAAGCCCATTTAGCTAAGCATACCCAACAAAATTCATAGCCGCAGTTACATGTCATATGCTTACAGCCATCATTCTTTTGAATAGGTTTTTTGCAATGAGGACATGGCTTTGTATTTTCTTTAACCCATTTTTCAAAAGCTGCTTCATTCTTTGAAGGGTCTTGGGTTTCTTGTGCTTCTTTACAAGATACGGAACGTGAATGCGATACCAGGCAATTTGCACAATAGGTGTGCTTACATGTGGGGCATGTGTATGATTGTGTATCATTTCTATCATTAATAAATGCATAGGAGCAATCCGGTGTTGGGCACTGTCTTATAATTTTATCGCCTGCTTGTTTTTTGAAAAATTCTGTCAAGGTAATGGTACTATATTGGCCCAATATAGTTTTATTATTATTTGTGATGTTTCTTATTTCTTGTTCATCAAATTGATGATTACAATTTGGATCAGGGCATTTCATACTAGCGGTATTTTGGTCTTTGATGCCGGTATTAATTGCTCCCATTAAACAATCAGCGCAGTATGTGTGTCCGCACGATAATTTTTTCTGATCTTGCGGCTCTATATCATCCATACAAATTGGACACTCAATAACTTCTTGTGGTTCCACAGTTGGTGTTACCGATGATGTGTTTGTATCAGGTTGAGGTGCAGCTGTTATTATATCTTCATAACTGCTTTCTTCTTCAGAAGATGTTTCGCTTGATGATGTTTTATCATAACCAGATGATATTGAATTGTCATGGGTTACCTCACCATCGAGTACTTGTTGGATTGCTTGTGTTAACCAGGTAGGGACTTCTTGGCCATTGGTGTATTGTTCTGCTCTATCAAGTAAATTTTGTAATATCTGTTCTTGGTGAGTCGGTATGGTACCCGCTACTGCTGGAGCAGGTGTGATAGTTGGATGCGTAGGATTATTTGGTGTATGCGGAGGTACTTGGTTATGATATGTGTCAAAGTTATGGGTATGTAAATAATAGACACCGTAGATACCGGCAACACAGAAAACTGAGAGTGCAATATTTTCTAAATCATCTCTGCTGAGTGAACCCCATCTGAACAATACTAATTTTTTCCATGAATTGCCCAAGGTAGGTTGCGTATTTTCAGCTTCTTGTGTGTTCGCTTCTTCAGCCTGCGTTGTTTGCGTAGCAGATACATTAGCTTGATTTATCGCATGCAAGCCAGAAGCAGATGTAGATAATAAGTATAAAGCACATAGGCTTAAGATATAATATCGTTTCAACATAATAACCTCTAAAGAAAATCTCTAATAGTTTGAGTAATTTATAGCGTGCTATTTTTTATCATGATATATAGAAATAATAGCCTATTTAGGGGGTTTTTTCAAAAGGTTCTCGGTTTAGCTGTTTTATATGTTTCAATATGAAAATATGGAGCAATAGTGCAGGGGTAGGCAGAAGTTAAAGGACAGGAAGCAAAAAGGGCAGCCTTAGCTGCCCCTTTATATGACTATATTAATCAGATTAATCTTCGTCAGTATCTTCTTCGTCTTCGTCTTCATCAGCTTCGAACATGATTTCACCTTCATCATCAAGTTCAAATTCCATGTCCATAAGGTCAGGGAAGAAGAAGCCGAGTTCTAATTCTGCAGTTTCATCTGAATCGGAACCGTGTACGGCGTTGTTGCCGATGCTGGTGCCAAACTTTTTACGGATGGTACCTTCTGCAGCTTGTGCCGGGTCGGTTGCACCTATCAAATCACGCCATGCTTGTACGGCATTTTCTTTTTGTAATGCCATAACAACTACCGGGCCTGATATGATAGATTCAATCATTTCACCAAAAAACGGACGTTTTTCATGTACGGCATAAAAAGTTGATGCTTCATCTTTGGTGAGCGTACCTTTTTCCATGCGTACAATTTCAAAACCGTTAGCTTCGATCATATCAATGATTTTGCCGCTGTTTTTTGCGCGAACCGCATCCGGTTTGATCATTGCAAATGTATATTCCATAGTTTCCTTATTCTCCGGATGTATCATCTTTTTTCATTGCAGATTCAATCGCCATTTGGAAAGAGCTCTTCATTTTTGGTTGTTCAGGTGTATGCCTTGCAACTTCTTTTTCAGCATGCTTTTCTTTATGTGTTTTTGGTTTTGGAGCATCAGCTTCTAAGCGCATGTCCAAGCCAATTTTACGATCTGCTTTGTTTACATTAATAACTCGGAATTGACCTTTTTGACCAATTTTAAATATCTCTTCAGCTTTTTTACCGTCTGAGATATTTGCATTGTGCAATAAGCCTTCTATGCCGGTTGGCAACTTAATAAATGCGCCGAAGTTTGTAATTTTTGAAACTTCGCCATCTACTATTTTGCCTACTTGGTATTCTTGCTCAACATGTTCCCATGGATCTTGGCCTAATTGCTTGATGCCAAGTGAGATTTTTTTGCTGTTTTTATCAATTGCAAGAATAACTGCTTCTACTTCTTGGCCAATTTTATAGCGATCGCTTGGATGTTCGATATGTTCTGTCCATGAAAGATCAGAAATATGCACTAAGCCATCGATACCCGGGAGTAATTGTACAAAGATACCAAAATCAGTAATGTTGCTAATGGTTCCTTTGATTTTTTGACCAACGTTAAATTGTTGATCAATTTCTTCCCACGGATTTTGTGCCAATTGTTTGATACTGAGCGACATGCGGCGGTTTTCTTTATCTATAGACACAACTAACACATCAATTACTTGACCAACTTTATATTTGTCAGCAAGGTTGGTAATGCGATCTGTCCAAGAGACTTCAGAAATGTGCACAAGGCCTTCTACATCAGGCGCAACCTCAACAAAGAGACCATAATCGGTAATGCTTGAGATTTTACCTTTAATTTTGCTGCCTGCTTTAATGTCTTCAGAAACTTTAGCCCATGGGTTATCGCTCAATTGTTTGAGGCCCAATGAGATTTTTTCATTATCTTTGTCGAAAGAAAGTACTTTAACCGAAATAGGTTGACCAAGTTTAACCATTTCACTTGGATGTGAAATGCGACCCC
>Ga0210086_1001743_pt1 | contig 10889 bp, 9 predicted proteins | sample China_Galinas_PW_3_FD_184867 | JGI IMG/M metagenome (GOLD analysis project Ga0210086, IMG submission 184867) | Wetland microbial communities from San Francisco Bay, California, USA, that impact long-term carbon sequestration - China_Galinas_PWB_D2... | ecosystem: Environmental > Aquatic > Marine... | reverse complement strand
CTCAGGCTGTCCCGTTGTCCGCTACTCGCCCGACGCCCCCTCTCGTTGGGGAGCGTTGGGGAGGGGGGCGGTTGTATCGACTCGTCGCGAAACTTGACTCATCTGTCAACGTGTTGGTCGTTCAAGTGCTCTAGAGGAACAGCTGGATCATCAGCCACAGCACGTAGAGCACGAGCCCGAGGATGAGGCCGCGACCGATCTGCGCCGGGATCGACCGCACGAGCGTTCGCTTCTTGGACGGCTCCGGCGACTCGGCGTGGCCGTTCGCGTCGTGATCGTCTCCGTCAGTCGGGGTGCTCGGGATTGCGGTGCCGTCTTCCATGGTGCTCACAACGTCAATCGTCGCCGTTCTCGCGCAGTAGGGCCAGGAATTCGTCCTCCGACAGAATCGTCAGACCGAGCTTCTCGGCCTTCTCGAGCTTCGAACCGGCGCCGGGACCGGCTACGACGTCGGTCACGCGCTTCGAAATTCCCGATGCGGTCGTGGCTCCGAGCTCTTCGACCCGCCCCCGAGCCTGATCGCGGGTCATCGAGTCGAGACCGCCCGTGAACACGAACACGCGCCCCTCGAGCGGGAGGTCCTGTCCGGCGTCCTTGTGCTCGGCTGCACGGACCGTGACGCCGGCCGCTGCCAACGCGGTCAGAAACCGCTGGTTGGCCGGCAGCGCAAAAAAGGATTCGACCTCGGCCGCGACGCGCGGTCCGATGCCGTCGACTTCCATCAGCTGTTCCGCGCCGGCAGCAGCGAGTGCTTCGAGCGAACCGAACGCCTCGGCCAGGTCGACGGCGACCTTCTCGCCGACGTGGCGAATGCCGAGGGCATAGAGGAACTTCGCGAGCTCCGGCGCCTTGGCGCGTTCGACTTCGGTCGCGAGGTTCGCGAACGACTGTGGCCCCCATCGTTCGAGCGCGAGGATCTCCTCGCGCTTGTCCGGCAGCGTGAACACGTCCTCGACCGACTCGATGAGCCCGGCCGCGAACAGCTGGTCGACGTACTTCGGTCCGAGCCGGTCGATGTCGAGCGCGCGACGGCTCGCGAGGTGGACGATCCGCCGGCGGATCTGCGCGGGGCAGTCGATGTTGGTGCAGTAGAGATACGCGCCCTCCTTCTCGACCCGCTCGCTACACGCCGGGCACTGCTCGGGCGGCTCGAACGGTCTGCTGCCCTTGCCCCGTTTCTTCGGGTCGACGGCGATCACCTCCGGGATCACGTCACCGGCGCGCTCGATCTCGACGGCGTCGCCGACGCGCACGTCTTTCTGCGCGAGAAGATCGAAGTTGTGCAGCGTCGCCCGCTGCACGGTCACGCCCGCCAACTCGATCGGCTCGAGGATCGCAACCGGCGTCAACGCACCGGTCCGACCGACCTGGACGCGAATCTCGAGCACCCTCGTGTTGCCGCGGCGGGGTGCGAACTTGTGCGCGAGCGCCCAGCGCGGCACACGCGCGGTCCGTCCGAGCCGGCGCTGCGCCGCGAAGTCGTCGACCTTGGCCACGATCCCGTCCATCTCGTACGGCATGGCTTCGCGATCCGCCTCGAGACGATCGTGGTAGCCGATCACGGCGTCGACGCCGGTTCCGGTGTCGAGCTCGGGTGAGACCGTCAGGCCCATGTGGGTCACACACTCCGCGAGCTGCGTGTAGCGCTCGAGGCTCTCGAAGCCGACGACGTCACCGACTCCCCAGAAGAAGAACTCCATGCCGAGATCCGCGAGGCCTTCTGGAGACACGCGCTTGAGCGCGCCAGCAACCGCGTTGCGAGCGTTGCGAAACGGCACGTCGCCGCGTTCTTCCTGCTCGGCCCGGAGCTCGACGAAACGCTTCTTCGACAGGATGACCTCCCCCCGCAGCTCGATCAGCCGTGGCAGCTCCAACCCCCGGCCGGGCGATCGTAGCGTGGCCGGGATGTTCTTGACCCGCGCGAGGTTGGCCGTGATCTCCTCGCCGACACGTCCGTCGCCGCGCGTCAGCCCGCGCACGAGCTTGCCGTTCTCGTAGAGCAGGTTGGCGCTGACGCCGTCGTACTTGGGCTCGAGCGAGTACTCGACGGCATCGGTCTCGAGCGCCTTGCGCACACGCTCGTCGAACTCGATGACCTCCTGGTCGCTCGTCAACGAGTCGAGGCTCAGCATCGGCACGCGGTGCGCGACCTGGGGGAAACCGCGCGTAACCGGCGCAGGCGCCGCGCCCACGGTCTGCGTCGGCGAATCGTCGATGCGAAGCTCCGGGTGCTCCGACTCCAGTGCGACGAGCTCTCGCATCAGCTCGTCGTACTGGGCATCGGTGATCTCGGGTGCCGCTTCGCTGTAGTACAGTCGATTGTGACGCCGGATCTCGTCAGCAAGCTCCTGCCAGCGGGTCTGCGGATCGAGCTGTTTGCGGGTCTTGGCCATGGACCTGTGGACTCCTCGCGCCCACGAAAGCCCGTCCTACCGGATTTGACAACCTCAGAACGGGATGTCTTCGCCGACGGACGAAGGCTCCCCGTGCTCCGTCGCGTCGGCGTCGCTGGACGGATCCTCGTCTTCGTCGGACACCTGCGCACCGTTCGGTGCCCGGATCCCGTCGAACGGCACGCGGTTGCGCTTCTGGATCTCGCCGGTCTCGGGGTGCCGGTAGGTGTCCTCGTGAACCGTGACCCAAACCACGCGCCCGATCAGCTCCGTGGCCTCGACCTCGACCTTGCCCGTGTGCGGCAGACCGAACGAGGCCAGCATCCGCTGGGTTCGGGCCGCGGCCTTCGGCGAGAACGTCATCCCGTCCCACGCTGCGATCCGGCCTGCTTCGGCCCCGCGAACGACAACGAACTTGAGCGCCCAACGCTGATGTCCGGTTCGCGTGACTCCCGGACGAACCTCGTCGACCCGACACAGGTAGGTTCCCGGCGGCACCGCCTGTAGTGCAGCTGGCGGCGGTTGCGTGCCGAAGTCGTAGTTCGCGCTCATGCCCGAGGCGGACGGAATCTCTCGATCGTGATCCATGTCGTTCTCCCTTGAATTCCCTGTGGTCGCAGGAGGGAGTCGCTCCGGAGCCCGTGAGGTTTCGACAAATCCGCAGAGCCTCAGCTGCTGAGCGCGGTGACCAGCCGTGGCAGGCTCTCGTCGTAGCGATACGACAGCGAGAAGTGGTCGTCGGCAAACTCTTCGTAGACGTGCTCGATGCCGAGTTCGGTCAGCCGCTTGACGAGACGCCGGGCGCCGAAGTCGAGGTTGTACTGATCTCTCGTCCCGGCGTCGATGAACACGAGCTTGCACGCACGCAAAGCGGCCTGGCACGCCGGATCGTCGACCATGCGCAGCGGATCGTACGCGAGCCAACGCGTCCACACGTCCTCACGCAGGGTCAGATCGTGGAGGTCGAACGGCAGATCGAAGCCCGCTTCGGTCGGCGAGTACGCCGCTGCCATCGCGAGGATGTTGAGCACCTGGATCTGCTCGGACGACTTCTTCTCGCGAGCGTCGAACTCGGTCAGGAACGCATCGATGGACCCGGCCTTGGCGAGTCCACGGGCGACCGCGGGGAAGTCGGGCGCGTAGCACAACTCGAAACAAACGTCGCCCGAATGCGACGCCAGCGCCGAGAACACGTCGGGGTGCCGCATCGTGAGCCGCAACGCCGCAAACCCGCCGCTCGACTTGCCGATGACCCCGCGATGGCCCGCACCGAGCGTGCGCAGCGAGTCGTCGACGAGCGGGACGAGCTCGTCGATCAGATGATCCTCGTAGGCACCGTTGTGGAGCGAGTTGACGTACTGGCTGCCACCGAGCCGGGTGAAGCAGTCGGGAAACACGAGGATGGCCGGTCCGCACCTGCCGGCAGCGAGCAGCCGATCCATCCGCACGTCGAGCCCCGGCGACCACGGATTGTCGTTGACGGCCATGCGGCCGCGACCCGTAAACCCGGTCAGCACGAACAGCACCGGGTAGCGCGCGTCGCTGTCGTCGTACGACGGCGGAAGATAGACCCAGAGCGCGCGTTCGGTGCGATCACCGAGGCGATTCCCGGCCAGCGCGCTGCTCGAGACAGGGAGCGACGTCAGGCGTCCCTTGGTCATCGCAGCGCTACTTGCGACGGCGACGCCTCCGCTTCTTCTTCTTGTCCTTGTCGTCACCCTTGTCGCCGGAGTCGTCGTCGGACTTGACTTCGATCGGCTGGAACGGCGGCGTGTGCATGATGGCGGTCGGATCGTCGTACTGGGCCTTGTAGGTCTTGGCGACCCATTCCCGCCAGCCCTGCTCGAAGTGATCGGCGACCTTGGAATAGAGCCGCTCGAACTGGCTCTCGCTGTGTGTCTGCCGCAGCAGCACCTGCAGGGCCTTCTTGTCTTCCGACGTGCCGAACACCTGGATGAGCGCAGCGCGGAACGACGGCTGCTTCTGTCCGATGCTGATCAGGCGGCGCCAATCGGCGGTGCGTTCGCGAATCAGGTAGTCGACGATCGACCAGGACATCGCGAGGTCGATGTCGTTCAAGGCGTTCAGCTTGGCGCGCGTGAGCTGATAGAACGTCTTGACCGGGCGGCCCGGCGGAAGCGACCGGGTCGCAACCTCGTAGGCGATCGCGAGGTACTCGGTGTCCTCGCCCTTCTCGGCCCGGCCCACGTTCTTGTAGACCGACTTGGTCACTCGGGTCAGCCGGTTCGTGCCTATCGCGTCGACGGCGCTCCAGATCCCGAGCCCCTCGTCCATCCACGACATCAGGTTGCCGCGGCCACGCCCGCCCGAGCTCATGTTGCCCTTGTGGCGGATGTTCGGCTCGGAGAACAACCCGCGCGAAGCGTAGACCAACCAGTGATGGCCCATCCCGTTGGCGACGACCGATGACGGGTCGCCCGCACGGAACAGGTGCATCGGCATGCCGTTGATCCAGCTGAACCCGCCGCTCGTCGTCTCCTTGATCACGTAGTCGCGGTCTTTCTTCGAGAACCGGCGCGGCCACTGATTGTGGATGAACCCGACCATGTCCTCGTAGACCTCCTTGTCGACGAGGAAGAACCGGTGTTTGTTCTCCCTCTGGAAGATCGGGGTCTCGAGCTTGCCGAACGTGATCCAGTTGAGTCTGCGATACACGTACTCGCCGATCTGAGCCAAGGTCTTCGCCTGCTCGTCGCTGACGCCCGACAGGATCATCAGGTGGTCGGTCGTGACGACGCTGTACTCGTCTGCGTCGGCGCCGACGTGGTTGACGAACAAGCCCTTGAGGTCGCGTGAGCTCAGGGCGTACTTGTCGATCTCACGATCGACCTTCGCTCGGCTCGAATCCTCGTTCGGCACCTCGATCACGATGCGCCGCGTCGGAGCGGATGCGTCCCCGATCTGGGCTTCCGTCGTCGCCTTGTCCTTCGGTGTGCTGCTCGACAATCCGAGCTCGGCCGCCTCGCGCTTCGACAACCACTTGCCGTCGTGCTTGACGTAGCCGAGTGCGGCGCGGGCCTTCTCGTGGTCGGGATCGCGGCGCAGCGCTTTGCGGAGCAGCGCGTTCGCCTGCAGCCGCATGCCGTTTTGCTTGGCCCACAGGGCCAGCTCGACGAGCGCGTCGGGGTCCTTCTGATCAATGGCGGCCAGGCGCTTCTTGAACTCGTCGTTCTTGCTCTGGTGCGTGCACGGACGCGGGTTCGCGAGCGCGGACGGAAACGACGCATTCGCAGTCGATGCAGCAACGCCGAGCAGCAAGGGTGCGACCAGGAGCTTCAGGGAACGATGGGGATTCACGCTTTCCTCGATTCGGTTCGTACGAGCGACCGGGCCGGTCGCGGGGAGCTGGTGACTGAGAAGGATAGCCTCCCCGGACCCAAGGTAACTCGGACCGCCGACGACTTGCCGCCGGCATTGACTTTTTACGCGACTGGGCGGGATCGACACGGTCGACTCCGACAACTGTCAGGGTTTCGCGCGCGCCCGGGTGGCAGCCAGGCGCTGAAGAGGGCATTATGACAGAGCGACGCGACTCAGATCGAGATTCACTTGTCGGCCTGTCTCGGAACCCGCGAGGCCCGGTGGCAAGGGAATGTTGCCCGAAAACAACGCGCGTTGCGCGAACACAGCGTCTACCCTTTCTCCGCCCCGACCCGCCGGACATCTAGACCTTTGCTGGGAAACAACTTATACTCCGCAGCAGACTTGGCACGGGCCGTGCTCTCCGGGCTTCGGAACGGTAACCGAGGCACCCACCCGAAAGGCTCCCAAGAGAATGAGTGACGGCTACAACGACAGCGACGCGAACAGGAAGCTCAACCCCACCGAATACCGTCAGCGGCTCCTGAACAAGCTCAACTGTCTGATCTCCGTTCTCGAAGTTGCGATCGGCAAGATCTCGCAAACCATCCAGACGGAGTCCCCCAATCGCGACCGTCTCCGCAGGATCAAGACGAACCTGGAGAACACCCTCTCGATCTGCCGCCGCGCCAAGGCAACGCTGGAGAACAAGCTGTCCGACAACAAGCTCGGGGACAGCGGCGAGACGGATGCTTCTCCGGCAAAGCACGATGCCTCGGTCTCGTTCCGCAGCTACGTCGAGCTGAGCTCGATCGAAGAGTTCCGCAAGTTCAAGAAGCTCGGCGCGATCTCGGACGACGAGCTCGCCGAGGTCGACGTCGACGACCTCGCGCGCCGGCTGCTCGGCGACTGATTCCGCCTCCGCAGATCGCTGTACCCGGCTCCGGCTCCGGTCCCTGTCCCGGTCCCGCACGGGCACAGACGGGCACAGGCACGGGCACGGGCACGGGCCTACCGCACGATCCCAGTGATTCACGCGAGATCTCGGCGGGATGCAGTGTGCCCCGCTCCTGCTAGTCGTGCTTGTGCTTGTGCGAGTCCGGCTGCTTGACTTTGACCGGCGGAGTGGACTCGGGCTTGGCCGCTTCTGCCTTCTCTTGGGCAGCAGCGGCGGCTCGCTTCTTGGCGGCCTTCTGCGGATCCGTGATCTCCTCGTCGATCTCGGCAACGAGCTTTTTGATCGTCGTGTCACCGTTACCCGAGTCGCGATAGAGGGTCTTGCCTTTCGGTGACAACAGCACGTACGCCGGGAACGCCTTGCCCATGCGGAGCTTCGCGAGCGACTCGGTCTTCACGAGGACCCCGCCTCGCGACTGTGGGAGAGCCCCGAGGTCTCCGCGCCCGACGAACGAGAGCGTGAGCTTCTTGTGCTTGGCCGCGACATCGGCGAGGGCCTTGGCCGTCGCTGGATCGAGCCCGTGCTTCGGGTGAACCAACACCAGCAAGGTGTAGTGGTCGACGCCACCGACGGCGAGCTTGCCGCCATCGGTCAGCTCGAGGAACAGCTCGGGCGCACGCTTGGCTTCGTCTTCCGCCTCCGTCGTCGGCTTGGCGGCGATCGCGTCCTGGATCCACTTTTCGAGCTTCTCGGCCTCGCTGGGACCGAAACCGACCTTGATCTCGTCGAGCGCGAGCCCGCGACGGAACATCAGCATCGTCGGATAGCCGCGGAAGTTCGGGACCTGCGCCTTGATGTCCTCGGTCCCGAGCGCGAGCGGATACGGGATCTCGTTGCGGGTCGCGAAGTTCCTGACCTTCTCGAGCGCCTCGGCGTCGGTCGACGTCTTCTCGTAGTTCAGACCGAGGATCTCGAGCCCCTTGTCGTGGTACTTCTCGTAGAGCCGAGAGAGGACCGGGACCGCCTTCCGGCACGGCGGACACCACGTGCCCCACAAGTCGACGATCAGGACTTTGTCCTTGACGTCGTTCTGCGTCAGATGGCCGCCATCGATCGATTCGACCGCGAACTCGAAGTCTTCGATCTCGGCCTGAGCGGCGGCGGGCGCGGCCGCGAGCACCGAGATGGCGACTACGCGGAGCAAACGGAAACTCAGCATGTCGTCCTCGCTGTGGAACGGGTGTCTATCGGCTGACAGACCGATCGGAATATGCTAGCTCCGCGTGGGCGGAGCACTCGCTGCTTTCTTCCCGGGCTCGAACGCGCCTCAGAAGTCGTTCAGGAAGTTCGAGGACCCGAGTCGCTTCAGATACATGTGGAAGTTGAGCTTCTCGTCGGCGCTGATCGGCTCGTCGGCCCCATCTTCGCCGAGCACACGATCGAGCACCCAGTTCTGCAGCCGGCACTCGCTCGTCAGCTCGCGGCCTTCGAGCATCTGCTCGAGATCGACGAGATCCCGGCGCCGCAACGTCGCGTGGCTCGAGAACAGGCGCCGGTGGGCCAGCACCTCGTCCTCGCTGGCGCTGACGAGCTGAATCAGAAACACGGTGTCCGCGTACGGATTCCCCTCGAGCAGCTCGAGGAACATCAGGTGGAGGAGGATGATCGTCTCGGACCTCGTCAGTCCGTTCTCGCGCACGAGCCGCTGGATCGGGAAGTTCTCGGCTTCGTCGCTCAACGCCAGCCGGGTCTGGATCCGGCGCTCGAACCGTTCGATCCTCCTGCTCAGGGCCTTGCCGGCGCGGTCGCCGACGGTCGTGCGTTGCCGCCACCAGCGATCGGCGTTGAACAAGCGGCGCGCGCGCGCGCGGTAGAGATTGTGGAGCAGCTTCAGATCGACGAGGTATTCGCGCTGATTGGCATAGCCCTGGCCGTGGCGCTCCTTCTCGGGTGGACGCACGCCGATCTCTTCCAGAAACGCCTCGACGGTGCTCGGCGACAGCTGGAAGCGCGACTCCAGCAGGTCCGTGGTCTCGTCTTCCCCTGGCTCGACCCGAATCAGATCGTTGGCGCGTAGGTAGGAGTCGGGTTGCAACAAGTCGAGACCTTTGAGCAGGTCGTAGCTCGATTCGAACAGTGTCGCGAGCAACACTCGTCCTTCCAGACTCGGGGATACCGATCTGAGATGACGTCGCAGAAGCGTCGTGAGGATCAAGAAGTGTTCGGTACGCAAGCCACGCAGGAACGGTCGCAGTGGACCTTTGAAGTGGTACTGCGCGAGCTCTCGAGTGAGCGTATCGAGCTTCTCGTTCGATCGACGTCTGAGTCTCGAGACCGTCTGCGGCTTCAGTCCCGCCTCAGCAATTCGATGCTTGATGGCGCGAACTTCGTCGCAAAGATCAAGTAGGCGACGCAGACTCCCTGGTTTGGGCGCCGCTGTCATAAGTTTTTTTTCTAAAAAAACTTGCGGTTGGTTAGATGGATGAGCTGCTCCGATTATAGACTGACGGAGCCGTTTGCAAGCCAGCGGCGCCCGAGGACTTTCTGGCGCACGGCTCCGGCCGAACCTAGCCGCGTAAGTTCGTCTATTTCATAGGGTTACATGGCGGAGTCCGGTCATGGCGGAACGCAATCGGCTACTCTCCCTGCTGGAGAGGACTGAGTCGGGCGAACTTGCCGATGTGAGCCAGATCTTCGAGCGGCTCGCGGACGCCCACCCAGCCGACATCGCGTTCGTACTCGAGGAGCTCGAGGAGCCGATGGCGGTGGGGGTTTTCTCTCGTCTGAGCGGCGAACGGGCCGCGGCCGTGCTCCCCGAAGTCAGCGACACCCTCCAGGAGCAGCTCGTCCGGCAGATGCCGATCACCCGCCTGGTCGAGGTCGTCGACGAGTTGCCGCCCGACGAGGCGGCCGACGTCTACAACCTGCTCCCGGCCCGAATGCGCCACGGGATCATGGCCAGCATCGACGCGGAGCTCGCCAAGCAGATCGAGGTGCTCGGCAGCTACGGGGGCGAGACCGCGGGCGGCATCATGACGTCCAACTTCGTCGCGATTCGCGACGAGGACAGCCTGGAGACCGCGCTCAAACGCTATCGGGAAGCCGAAGACATCGAGACCGACGTGATCTTCGTCGTCGATGCGGCCAAGAAGCCGACGGGCGTCGTGTCGATCCACGACCTGCTGCAACCCGAGAATCCGAACAGACCGGTATCCGAGGTCATGGATACCCAGGTCCTGTCGGTCAGCGAGGACGCGGATCAGGAAGCGGTTCATCGACACGCGAGCAACTACGGCTTGTCGACCGTCCCGGTGGTCGGACCCACCGGGCAGCTGGTCGGCATCGTCACGTTCGACGACCTGGAGGCCGTCGCCCAGGAAGAGGCCAGCGAGGACATGTATCGCATGGCCGGCACGCTCGCGCGCAATCCGACGCGCCAGCCGATCTTCCAGCGCGTCGCCTTCCGAATCCCGGTGCTGCTCGTCACGGTGGTGACCGGTCTCGTGATCTCGGTGCTCGTCGGGGTGATCCTGCCCGACACGAACGGCAACCAGCGCGAGACCCTGGTCGTCGAGGCTCTGCGATTCCTGCCGATCGTAATTGCACTGGCCGGGAACGTCGCGACGATCGCCAATGCGATCGTCGTGCGCGGTCTCGCGACCGAAGAGCTTGCCCGCGGACGGCTGTTCCAGCCGTTCGTCGGCGAGTTCCTCGTCGGGCTCGGTGTCGCTGCGACGAGCGCTGCGCTGACGTTCCTCGGCATCGGCCTGCTCGAGTCGAACTGGGACCCCCTCGGAACGACCGTTGCCCTCGCGCTCGTGTGCTCGATCACCGTCTCGGCCTGCGGAGGGTTCCTGATTCCGGTCATTGCCGACGGGCTCGGGCGCGACCCGGCGCTGACCGGTCCCGTGGTCACGGCGCTCAATGACCTCACTGGCACGGCGGTTTACGTCGCGATGGTCCACTTCCGGCTGCAAGTCGCTTGACCTATCACAGGGTAGGCTTTCCCGAGAGACGCTCGCCGGGAGCTTCCCGCAACGACCATTCGTTCCAGACTCCGTGAACAAGCTACTGACCGAGATCCGCGCGTTCCTGGCCAACGAAGCCCTGACGATCGTCACGAGCTTCTGCCTGCTGTGGTTTCTCCAAGACCAGGTGCTCGACGCCTACCCGGTTCCGACGCCGAGCATGGAGCCGACGATCGAGGGTGACCCCCGGCTCGGAGATCGTGTGCTCGTCGACAAGACTTTCGACAATCGCAGCCAGCCCGAGCGCTT
>Ga0210086_1001741_pt1 | contig 10897 bp, 8 predicted proteins | sample China_Galinas_PW_3_FD_184867 | JGI IMG/M metagenome (GOLD analysis project Ga0210086, IMG submission 184867) | Wetland microbial communities from San Francisco Bay, California, USA, that impact long-term carbon sequestration - China_Galinas_PWB_D2... | ecosystem: Environmental > Aquatic > Marine... | reverse complement strand
AAGTTTCGGTGATCTCCAGATCGAAGTGTTTGCCGACCTTGTATTTGTTGAGCACTCGACCGATCCGCAGGCCGATCTTGTCCGCGCCTTGCAGGCGCTGCCTATCGCGCCGCGTGGCGGCGACGATTTTGTCGAGCTCCTTCTCAGTCGCCTGAAGCAACTCTTCGCGTTTGCGCGATCGTTCGTCGGCAAGCAACGGGTTGCGGCAGACGATGAGGCGTTGTCCAGGGAAGTCCTCGGAGCTGATCTCGGCCAGGTCGGTTTGGTCGAACAGCGACCGAGAGACAGCGCCCTTCGCTGCCAAGCGCTGGATGGCCGGTGCCCGCAGCGCGGTGATCCAGGACAGTCCCTCGACGGGACCAAGGTCTTCGCGTATACGGGCATCGGTGAGCATGCCGCGGTCCCCGACCACTACGATGCGCTCTAGTCCGAATCGTTCGCGAAGCTTCTTGATCTGAGGGGCTACGGACTTCGGGTCGCCGGTGTTGCCTTCGAAGACCTCGACTGCAACCGGACGTCCCTCCCGGTTGCACAGCAACCCGATCACGATCTGCAGCTTGCCGCGCTTCTTGTCGCGGCTGTAGCCGCGTTTCGCAAGCGGACATGTGCGACCCTCGAAGTAGCTGGACGTGACGTCATAGAGCACCAGCGTGTTGTCGAGGTGGCGATGCGCTAACTCGTTTTCGACGCGAGCTTGGCGAGCAAGTAGCCAGTCCATTGCCTCGTAGAGTTCGTCTTCGTCGGCATCCTCAACGCCAAGCATGTCTCCCAGGCTCGTCTCCGCTGTGTCCGCCGAGATCGCGCGGGATGTTGCGAGCTTCGACCCAGGGGCTACCACTCGCGCCACGATCATCGCGATCACGAGATCGCGTTCGCGGCACGAGCGCGCGGAGAGGATCTTGTCGAGCCCGAGCTTGCGCACGCTGCCGAGCACCGCTGCCACGTGGCCGTGAGGGAGGCTGCGCACGCACTCGAGCCGCTCGTCAGCTGCAAGTAGGACTTCACCTTTGAGGGCGCGACGAACTGCTTCGATGGCATTCGCCGGAAGGTGCGACAGGTTACCGACGGTCTCGTGCTTGACCTTGCCGCCTTCGCGATAGGTCCGTCGCAGCAAGTGGGTTTCGTAGACGCGACCTTTGTACTTGCGCCGCGTCGTGGCTACGTGAATCGCTCCGCCCCTGGTCGCCATGAGCCGATTGAAGCGCGCACAAGCGCACTTTTCAACCAGAAACTCAATATTTAGTGGCTACACATTGCCGGCCGAATCGGGCCTAACCCCCTTCGCGTGACCGTGTTACCCCAATGTGGACAGCGGAACTTCCGACTAGCGTTACCCGTTGGCGAGCTGGCGAGCTGGTGCCGGGCAGCTTCCGACCGCCTTGTAATGGGCTTTCCTCTGCAAGCCGGCGGACGCTATCATCAGTTTTGGTTTCACTTGCCTTAAACCCTAGAGCGGTTCCACCCAACAAGTCCAATGGCAAGCCAACGGGCAGCTCGCCGGCACTCTGTAGGCTCATGGATCAAGCCGACCCTCTCTTCGATCCGCGCGACATGATCAACTCTCGGCGGATCCCCGCAAAACCCGATGCATCGTCGGAGCCGGACACTACTGGCACGTCGTCCGGTCCCGGAAGCGTCGCGGCCAATTCATCGAACGCTTCCCGCAACCCCCAACGCGCCTATGCCCACTCACTCACTGGTCGCCCAGAAGAGGAGTGGGAACCGCTGGGCCGGCATCTGGCGGAGGTCTCCGCGATGACGGGCGAGTTCGCGCGTGCGTTCGGCCTGGAATCCCACGGGCGGCTCGCAGGTCTTTGGCACGATCTCGGCAAGTACAGTGCCGAGTTCCAAGCGCGTATTCGCGCCGGAGCGGGCGCCACCCTCGAGTCGAAGCGCGCACCGGGGCGCGTCGACCACTCGACCTACGGGGCGCAACACGCTCACCGGGAGGTCGGTCCGATGGGCTGGACGATTGCCTATTGCATCGCCGGACACCACGCCGGACTTGCGGACGCCTTCCGCACCAGCAGCGAGGGAACTCCGCTGACGGCCCGGCTGGACGCCGAATCGATCCCTCGGGTACCGAGTCAGGAACCAGGCTTGGAAGCTCCTCCGAGTGGCCTGCTTGCACCTGATGCCCTATCGGCTGACGAACTGCGCGGCGAGCTGCGGAGCTGGACTACGTTCGACCGAGATGATCAACGCCGAGCGTTTCAGCTTGCGTTTCTCACGCGCTTCCTGTTCTCCGCGCTCGTCGACGCCGACTCCCTTTGCACCGAGCGCTTCTGCGATCCGGATGCGGCCCGTGAACGCAGCGTCGCGAGCGTGACGATGGCGGACCTGGGTGCTCGGTGCCGCAAATACGTCGACGCACTCTGTCGCGACGACTCGATCGTCCAACGCGCCCGCGGCCGGGTCCTAGAACGTTGTCGCAGCCAAGCCGCGCTCGAGCCCGGTTTCTTCTCGCTAACCGTACCTACCGGCGGCGGGAAGACGCTCTCGAGCCTATCGTTCGCATTGGAGCATGCGGCCCGACACAACCTGCGACGCGTGGTCTATGCCATCCCGTTCACGAGCATCGTCGAGCAGAACGTGCATGTGCTTCGCGAGGCACTGGAATGCGACGGCGAACGAATCGTCCTCGAACACCACAGCAACCTCGATCCCGATCGCGAGACCAGTTGGTCGCACCGCGCCGCCGAGAACTGGGACGCGCCCGTCATCGCAACCACGAACGTTCGACTGTTCGAATCGCTGTTTGCACACACCAGGGGCCGCTGTCGCCGCCTTCATCGGCTCGCGCACAGCGTGATCGTCCTCGACGAAGCCCAGTCGCTCCCCGTGCATCTGCTGGCGCCCTGCCTCGAGGCGCTGCGGGAGCTCGTCAACGCCTACGGTTGCTCCGTCATGCTCTGCACGGCGACGCAGCCCGCAATCACGCGAACAGAAGAGTTCCCGATCGGCCTCGATGGCACCCGCGAGATCATCGATGACGTTCCCGCCCTCTTTCGCGACTTGCGGCGAACCGACGTCCAAGCGATCGGCAACCGCTCGGACGACGAATTGACCGAGGAGCTTCTCCGGCACGCCTCGTTCCTGTGCGTCGTCAACACCCGTGGGCACGCCGCCGCGTTGTTCGAACGCCTCAGGGCCCGTAGGGGACACGGTCTCTATCACCTCAGCGCGGCGATGTGTCCTTCGCATCGCTCGGAGATTCTGGGCAGCGTGCGCGAGTGCCTGCAAGAGGGTCGCCCATGCGGCCTCGTGAGCACTCAGGTCGTCGAGGCAGGTGTCGACGTCGATTTCCCCATCGTTTACCGGGCCATGGCGGGCATGGACTCGATCGCCCAGGCCGCAGGGCGCTGCAACCGCGAAGGTCACCGCAAGACGGGCCCGGTACGTGTGTTCGAGACAGATGTCCGCCCCCCGCCAACTGTGGCAGGCGCAGCTCGCGACACGCGTGAGATCCTAGCGAGCACTCCGCCGGACCTACTCGCGCCTGATCTCGTCGAGGAGTACTTCCGCCTTCATTACTGGAAGCGCAGCGACTTCTGGGATGCGAACGACATCCTCCGTTGCTTCAGGCTCGGTCGGCGCGACGAGACGCCATTGCTCGCCGACTTTCGGCTCGCCTCGTCTGCGTTCAAGATGATCGACGACCCGCAGATACCGATCCTCGTCCCTTATGGCGAGGGGCGTGGCCTGATCGAAGAGCTCCACCACGCAGCGGAACCCTACCGCGGGCTGTTGCGAAGGCTCCAGCCCTTCACGGTGGGCGTGTATCCGCGCGAGCTCGACCTACTGCACGAGCGCCTGCTGGTTTCCGAGCCCCACGAGGGGCTCCTCACTCTCGCCAACAACCGCGCCTACGATGACGCGCTGGGCCTCCGCGTCCTCGACGTCGCTGGCTCCAACCCCTTGATCGTCTGATGATCCTCAGGGAGACGCCATGACCTACGGAGTTCGACTACGGGTCCGGGGAGACTTCGCTTGCTTCACGCGACCCGAGATGAAGGCCGAGCGCGTCAGCTACGACGCAATGACGCCATCCGCGGCGCGGGGCATTCTCGAGGCCGTCTATTGGAAACCGCAGATCCGTTGGATCGTGGACCGCATTCGGATTCACCGGCCGATTCGATTCATGAACCTGCGCCGGAACGAGGTCGGCAGCAAGGCTTCCGCGCGGAATGCGCGGACCGCGGCCAAGGCGGGCACGGGGCTGTTGGGACTCTACGTGGAAGAGGAACGGCAGCAGCGGGCCGCTCTGATTCTGCGCGACGTGGAGTACACTATCGAAGCCCACGCTGATCTGCTAGACCTGTCCGAGCCAATCGGAAAGCACCTCGACGTGTTCAACCGGCGCGTCGTCCGAGGCCAGTGCTTCCACCGCCCCTACCTGGGGTGCCGGGAGTTTGCCGCTGACTTCTCCCTGGCGGAGGACGACGGTCCCGTGCCCAAGGAGCTGCGCGGCGAGCGAGACCTGGGGTACATGCTCCTCGATATTGACTACGCAGACGGCATGACGCCGCGCTTTTTCCGCGCGAAGATGCGCGAAGGCGTGATCGAGGTGCCGGACTTCGGCACTCCAAGCGTCCGGTCATGATCCTCCAGTCCTTGATCGATTACTACGATCGACTCGCCGCGGCAAAGGACGATCGGACCGTCCCTTTCGGATGGAGTCGGCAGAAGATCGGCTTCGTGATCGTCCTCGACGTCGACGGGAACCTCCGGTCGATCGAACCTCCACCTTCACCCAGTGACCGTCGACCCGTCCGCTTCACGCTGGTCGTGCCGGGACAGGGCAAGCCGTCGGGGTCGGGGATCAATCCCTGCTTTCTCTGGGACAACGCCACCTATTTGCTCGGCCGGAGGCAAGACGAACATCCGGCTTCCTGGGCATGGGAACGGTTCGAGAAGCTCAGAGAAGAGCACATAGCTCGGGAACAGGAGATCTCGGATCCCGAGTACGGTGCTGTCTGCCGTTTCCTTCGCTCATGGTCTACTGCGAACCTCGAGGAGCATGAGATCGAGGTCGGGACCGCGGACGGCTTCGGCGTTTTTCGGATCGAAGGCTCACACCACTACGTCCACGAGAGAGACCGCATCGCTTCCTACTGGAACGAGACTCGCCCGGTCCCGTCGCGCGAGGCGCACCTCGGCCCGAGCCTCGTTTCCGGAAAGCGCGTCCCTCTAGCCAGACTCCATGAGCCGAAGATCAAGGGGGTTCGCGGCGCGCAATCATCAGGCGCCCTACTCGTGTCGTTCAACCTCGATGCGTTCGAGTCGTACGGCAAGGTCCAGAGCCTGAACTCTCCGCTGGGAACCGCGGAGGCCTTCCGGTACTGCAACGCCCTCAACATCCTGCTCGCCGACGACAGGCGTCGGATCACCATCGGCGGCACGACGACAGTGTTCTGGACGTCCGAGCCTCATGAACTCGAAGACATCACGGGCTGCGTGTTGGGCACAACGGAAGACGAAGGCCTACTCTCCCGCATCGAGGACAACCTGCGCTCGTATCGCTCCGGCGTGCGAGGCGCGTCGGTGGACGAGGATTCGACTCGCTTCTTCGTGCTCGGGTTGATGCCCAACGCATCCCGCCTCGCCGTTCGCTACTGGCTGTGCGACTCCATCGCATCATTCTCCGATCGCATCGCGCGACACGCCGGCGCTCTCGAACTTGCTGGAGCGCCGGACGGCTACCGGTTCCCGTCGTTGCGGCGCCTCGTCGGCGAGACCGCTCCGACGAGTTCCAACGGCTGGCCCGACGAGGACCGCGTCTCCCCCATCCTGGCTGGAGAGGTCGCGCGTGCCGTGTTAGGGGGGCTCCCGTATCCACGCTCGCTCCTGATTCGCCTGATCGAGCGTATCCGGGCCGAGGGCTTCGTCGACCCTGACAAGCGCAAGGACTGGCGCGCGGCGATGCACCGGCGCGCAGCGCTCGTCAAGGCCTGTCTGCAAGAGGCCCAGGCGGGCCTGAGAAAGGAGGTCTCCGTGTCACTGAACGAGAACCACCCTGATGTTTCGTACCAACTGGGGCGCCTGTTCGCCGTCCTCGAGAAGACACAGGACGAAGCGTTCGGTGGCAAGCCCAACGCCTCGGTCCGTGACCGTTTCTTCGGCTCGGCTGCGGCGAATCCATCGGTGGCGTTTCCTCGGCTCCTGAAGCTCCACGCGCATCACTTGGGCAAGCTCGAAAACGTTGGCCGCCGCGTGAACCTCGAGCGCCTTGTCGGCTCGATCTGTGACGCCGTCGATCCGTCCCGCGGCTTCCCGTCCCACCTGACGCTGGAGGAGCAGGGGCTCTTCTTCCTCGGCTACTATCACCAGCGTCAGGATCTGTTCTCAAGCAAGTCGTCCTCCGAAACCGTCGCAACCCAAGCCTGAGGAGCCACGCATGAGCAAGAAGCCCATCGAGCACCGCTACGACTTCGTCTACCTCTTCGACGTCAAGGACGGCAACCCCAACGGTGACCCCGATGCAGGCAACCTGCCCCGGATCGATCCCGAAACCGGGCAGGGCCTCGTTACGGACGTGTGCCTCAAACGCAAGATCCGCAACTACGTCGGATTGGTTCACGACGGGCAGCCGCCGTTCGAGATCTACGTCAAGGAGAAGGCCGTGCTGAACCTCCAGCACGCACGTGCGTACGAGGCTTGCGACGTCGATCCGAAGAAGCGCAAGAAGGGCGCCGACAAGGCGGCCGAGGACCGTGAACTCACCGCTTGGATGTGCCACAACTTCTACGACATCCGTACGTTTGGCGCCGTGATGTCGACCGGGATGAACTGCGGGCAGGTACGCGGCCCCGTCCAGCTCACGATGGCCCGAAGCCTCGACCCGATCGTCTCGGCCGAGCACTCGATCACACGGTGCGCCGTCACGACCGAGAAGGAGGCGGAGAAGCAGGAGGGCGACAACCGCACAATGGGTCGAAAGTTCTCCGTCCCCTATGGCCTCTATCGCTGCCACGGCTACATCAACGCGAAGCTTGCCGAACAGACCGGTTTTGGCGACGAGGATCTCACCCTTCTTCGCCACGCGCTCGAGAACATGTTCGAGCACGATCGTTCCGCGGCGCGTGGCCTTATGACCCCGTGTGCTTGTGTCGCGTTCCGCCACGACAACCCCCTCGGGAATGACCGCGCGGATCGTCTGTTCGCGCGCGTTCGTGTCGGGCACCGTGCAGATCTCGCTTCGGGTCAGCCTCCGCGCTGCTTCGAGGACTACGACTTGGAGGTCGACGAGACCAACCTCCCCGAAGGTGTCGCCGTGGAGTGGTGGGTTCGCGCCCCGGACCACGTGAGCCGGTGAAGTGGACCGCGGCGAGGACGAACGCCTGCTTCCCCTCTCGGCGCTCCAGCACTTTCTCTACTGCCCAAGGCAGTGCGCGTTGATCCACGTCGACGGTCTCTGGGCGGAGAACGTCCTGACGGTAGAGGGTGAGCAGCTTCATGCCTTGGTCGACCAGGGGCACGGCCGTGCTCGCGACGGCATCCGCGTCGCGCATGGCGTGAATCTCCGCTCGCTCAGGCTCGGCGTCACCGGCAAGGCCGACGCCCTCGAATTCGCGGAGGGCGAGCCGCCCCACCCCGTGGAATACAAGCGAGGCAAGGCGAAGCGTATCGACGCGGATCGGGTTCAGCTATGCGCACAGGGGCTGTGCCTCGAGGAGATGCTGGGGCAGCCGGTACCGCGAGGCTCGTTGTTCTACGGACTGACGCGCCGTCGCGAGACAGTCGAGTTCGACGATCGCCTCCGCACGCATACGGAACAGACGATCCACGACGTCCGGGAGCTGATCGATTCGGGGAGGACTCCCCGCATGACCTACGACAGACGCTTGTGCGACCGCTGCTCGCTGAAGGACCTGTGCCTGGCTCGCGGCACCGGTCCGGAACGGTCCCCCGAACGTTACTTGGCGCGCAGCCTGCACGCCGCCCTCCGTGAAGACGTTCCGAGCTCGCCGGAGGAGGAATGAAGCAACACCTCAACACGCTCTACGTGTTCACGCAGGGAGCCTATTTGGCCAAGGACGGGCGAACGGTCGCCGTGCGGGTCGAGAACGAGACGCGCTTGCGCGTGCCCGTTCATCACCTGGGAGGGATCGTCTGCTTCGGCCAAGTGGGCGCCAGCCCGCACCTGATGGGATTCTGTGGCGAAGAAGGGGTCTCCATCTCTTTCCTGTCCGAGAGCGGCCGTTTCCGGGCGCGCGTTACGGGCTTCACGCCCGGAAACGTACTTCTCCGGCGCGAGCAATACCGCCGGGCGGATGACCCCGAATCCAGTCGCGAGCTCGCAGCCCCGATGGTCGCGGCCAAGATCGCCAATGCCAGGGCCGTGCTTCTTCGCGGAATCCGCGACTCCGGTGACGATGACGGCCGGCTTGCCACGGCAGTAGAGCGCATGGCGGCCTGCCTTCAGGCAGTGATGCACGCGTCGAAGAGCCCAACGCTCGAGCAGCTGCGAGGCATCGAGGGAGACGCGGCACGTGCCTACTTCGAAGCATTCGACGCACTCGTGACACTGGACGGGCATGAGTTCCAGATGCTTGGGCGTTCGCGACGCCCGCCGTTAGATCGCTTGAACGCGCTCCTGTCGTTCCTCTACGCCATGCTCGCCCACGACGCTCGCGCTGCGTGTGAAGCGTGCGGCCTCGACGCCGCAGTCGGCTTCCTTCACCGCGACCGACCCGGACGACCGGGCCTAGCGCTGGACCTGATGGAGGAACTGCGCGCTCCGCTCTGCGACCGGCTGGCGCTGACTCTCGTGAACCGCCGTCAGGCCGTCGCAGAAGGCTTCGAGGTCACGGAGTCCGGTGCCGTCCGCATGTCGGAGGCGACCCGCAAGACGGTCGTTGAGGCCTACCAACGGCGCAAGCAGGATGAGCTCACCCACCCGTACCTGCGCGAGCGGGTCTCTCTCGGCCTCATCGTCCACCTCCAAGCACGCCTCCTTTCACGGGTTCTTCGCGGCGAGCTGACCACCTACCCCGCGTTCATCTGGAAATAGGAGACACGGGAATGTTCGTGCTCATTACCTACGACGTTTCGACTCTCACGCGCGAGGGCCGCCGCCGACTCCGCGCAGTTGCCCGTGCCTGCGAGGACTGGGGTCAGCGAGTCCAGCAATCCGTCTTCGAGTGCCGCCTCGACCCGGGAGACTTCGCACGGCTCAAGAAACAGCTGATCGACCTGATCGACACCGAGAGCGACAGCCTCCGCTTCTACAACCTCGGCGCCAAGGGCAACCGTCGGATCGAACACGTGGGCGCCAAGCCGAGCCAAGACCTCGACGGTCCTCTCATTCTCTAGCTCCGCTCGGTCCCCGGAGCACGGCGCGAACCCCAAGCGGGGTGCATCCCGCCGCGGGGTTCGCGATCGACATTGCTCTTTGACAACCAACACTTTGGAGGTCGCCCAGCGCGTGCGCGAAGAGTTCCGTCGCCGCCAACCCAGCCGGTTCGCGCAGACCGCACTGGAACCGCCCTTGCCAGCATGAGTTAGGATGACAGCGTCGTCCCCTTCGCGGGGGCGCGGATTGAAACACCAATATGGAGCAACGGTGCGCAACGATGCACCTGTCGTCCCCTTCGCGGGGGCGCGGATTGAAACTGGTATCGCGGGAACGGAATGCCAAGCCCGCGGAAGTCGTCCCCTTCGCGGGGGCGCGGATTGAAACCTCGACCTGCCGCTTGACCAGCCGGTACCGCTCGGGTCGTCCCCTTCGCGGGGGCGCGGATTGAAACCGTTGAGGTTGAACGCGGTATCGGCCCGGACGGTGGTCGTCCCCTTCGCGGGGGCGCGGATTGAAACGTCTCTCTGATAGCGGAAGAGCGAGAACTGAGCCTGGTCGTCCCCTTCGCGGGGGCGCGGATTGAAACCGGTGTGATCACGGCCTTGCGTGTTGTGTCCAGCGGGTCGTCCCCTTCGCGGGGGCGCGGATTGAAACAAGGCGAAGACGGTCGACACCGGCTTCGTCGGGTCGTCGTCCCCTTCGCGGGGGCGCGGATTGAAACATTACCTCCGCCTCCGCCACCGCGGTATTCGGCGTCGTCCCCTTCGCGGGGGCGCGGATTGAAACATGGGGGGCCTGCTGACGCGCGTCGACGGGCCCCGGCGCCGGTCGTCCCCTTCGCGGGGGCGCGGATTGAAACATGGACGAAGTCGACGACATGCCGGCGTCCGTCGGTCGTCCCCTTCGCGGGGGCGCGGATTGAAACCCTCCTTGGCCTGCTGTGCCATCCGATTCAGCTGTCGTCCCCTTCGCGGGGGCGCGGATTGAAACAAGGCCAAGAACGGGAAGCCCTGCGCGAAGATGTCGTCGTCCCCTTCGCGGGGGCGCGGATTGAAACTCCGGGGAGCGAGTGGACCGCGTCGAGCTTGAGTATGTCGTCCCCTTCGCGGGGGCGCGGATTGAAACGGGCTGACGACACCGAACAAGCAGTCGCAGTCGCGTCGTCCCCTTCGCGGGGGCGCGGATTGAAACGTGAGAGTCTTGGGTAGAAGCATCGGTCGTTCCGTCGTCCCCTTCGCGGGGGCGCGGATTGAAACCATCCGCTACAGCAACACCGCGTCCGTCCGGTCGGTCGTCCCCTTCGCGGGGGCGCGGATTGAAACACGAGCTCACTCCCACAATCACGGCCATCGCGGCCGGTCGTCCCCTTCGCGGGGGCGCGGATTGAAACATCGCCGCGCGCGAAGCATTTCTCCGTCGTCTGAGCCAGTCGTCCCCTTCGCGGGGGCGCGGATTGAAACATCGTCATGACCCCGACGCACATGCTCAAGTCCGCGTCGTCCCCTTCGCGGGGGCGCGGATTGAAACAAGGGAGAAACCGAGCTCATGTATCAGGCCTCGCGTCGTCCCCTTCGCGGGGGCGCGGATTGAAACATGATG
>Ga0210086_1001740_pt1 | contig 10899 bp, 6 predicted proteins | sample China_Galinas_PW_3_FD_184867 | JGI IMG/M metagenome (GOLD analysis project Ga0210086, IMG submission 184867) | Wetland microbial communities from San Francisco Bay, California, USA, that impact long-term carbon sequestration - China_Galinas_PWB_D2... | ecosystem: Environmental > Aquatic > Marine... | reverse complement strand
GGTTGCTCGCGGTGTCGACCGAGTAGTTGGTCGTCGTCGAGTTCGCGCCCTGCGTCTCGGTCACGGACGTGCGGTTGTGGGCGACGTCCATCGCGTACGCGAGCTTCGTGTCGAATCCGGCCTGCGCGTACGTCTTGCCCTGCCCGAAGTCGCTAGCGGGCGCGCCGAGCTTGGCCTCTTCGAGTCGATTGAACCCGTCGTTCAAGAACCAGTCGCCGTTTCCCTCGGAAACGCGCTGCTTCCACAGCACATTGCCTTCGAGATCGCGACCCTGCTGGAGGTCGAACACGGTCGCCGGAGTTCCTGACGGATCGCGAACGGTGGTGAGGTGCGTCTCGTACCCGAGTTCGTCGGTGTCCCACGTCGTGCGGAAGCCGAGCGACTGCTGATTGGTAGGATCCACGTTCCAGTCCCGCAGGTGGGCACGGCCGCCCTCGTAGCGGTAGTGCGCGGCGAGCCCGGCGCTCGCGTCGTTCGGGCCTTTGAGTTGGTCATCTCCGACAACGCCGAGCCTGTGCCGGGCGACTCGATGTGGCGCTGGATCGGGAACTTCTCGGAGTTGCGCCAAGGCCCTGGCCGAGCACGACGTCGACGCCGTGTGCCTCACTCACAACGAGACCTCGACCGGCGTCATGAACCCGCTCGCCGAGATCGCGGCCGTGGTCCGCGAGCACGACGACGTGCTGCTGCTCGTCGACTGCGTAACGAGCCTCGCCGGCGCGGCGATCGACTTCGATGCGCTCGGCCTCGACCTCGCGTTCGCGAGCACGCAGAAGTGCCTGGCGCTGCCCGGCGGCTTCACGGTGTATGCCGTGTCCGAGCGCGCGCTCGAGCGCTCGCGAACCGCGAAGGCCAAGGGCTGGCTGCTCGACTTCGTGCGCGCGACCGAAGGTCTCGCCGAAGGCAAGTCGATCGCGACCCCATCGATCCCGCACCTCTACGCGCTCGAGCTCCAGCTCTCGCGCATCGCGGCCGAAGGGCTGGCGAACCGGTTCGCGCGCCACACCAGATGGCCGAGCGCACCCGCGCGTGGGCCGCGGACCGCGGGCTTGCGATGTTCAGCCCCGACGGCTACCACTCGCCGACGGTCAGCACGATCCGCGCGGGCGCCATCGACGTCGCCGCGCTGTGTACGGCGCTCGCCGAGCGCGGCTTCGAGATCAGCAACGGCTACGGCAAGCTCAAGGGCGAGACGATGCGCATCGGGCACATGGGCGATCACACGCTCGCGGACGTCGAGGAGTTGCTGGGCACGATCGACGAGTGTCTCGCGTAGGGTGCCGGGCCCCGTCGTGCTCGGGCAGCTCAGCGGAACGACCCGAACTCCCCTCGCTGACCTGGCGCTTCCGCGACATCGACGTGGGTCGCTCGCGCAATGCCGGAGTTCCGCGCGCGGGCTCTGAGCCACCGAGGAGTCGAGCGACGGCTTCGACCGGCGAATCGGCGAAAGCGAGGCGACCTGAGTCCGCGTCAGCGCGAGATCCTCGAAGTCTTGCTCACAAGGCACCAAGATGCCGCCAACTGCTGGATCTGCATGTATCAAGCTACCGATCACCGAGCTTCTTGACGGTTTCACCAAACGCATCTCTCACCTCAAGCGACCAGTGCCCACGGTCAGACACGTTACATGTGAGAACGTCGTGCTCCTTCTTGTTCGCGATAGTCAGCATCGCTCCGTCCTTGGCATCGACTCGAAACCCGAGCCTTCGCTTTCCCTGTCGATCCAGCATCTGAAAACGCGGGACGTCATCTTTAACACTGAGCACAATCTTGCATTTAGAGGTAGGGCTACGCATCTCGAAGAACGGCTGACCATCCTTGGTTACGCCCATGGTGACCACGGCAGTCTTCTTCTGCGACGAGAGGAGCTTGAGAGCAGCGGTTCCGTCCTTTCCGATCCCCAGCGTCGCCCTGGGGGTCCCGCTTGTGTCCTGGACGACGAATTCCTGCGCTTCGATCGTAGAAGGGATCTGCGCGCCTTGATCCGAATTCCCTGCTGAAAGCAGCGCAAAGGCGAGTGCGCCGAAGCCCGCCGCCAGAGCCGCGCCGGGAAGATCGAACTTGGAACGATTTGCGTGTGTAATCACTGGATTCGAACCCTCTCGTTACCTGCGAAGTCATACACTTCTACTCTCCCTCCTCCAGTTTCGGAGTTGCTACACGAGAGGATGGGCATCGCGTGGGCACTCAATGACAAACTCGGTATGCCGTCCCCGCTGATTCTAGCCAGTAAACGACCTTGTTCTGACTTGCGAAGCGCCAGAGACATCGCGCCATCGCTATTGGCGCCGACATGAACTCTCGAAGATAACGTAGTTCCCAACGAGAGCAATGCGATGTCACCCGCATCCGAAGTCAGGCTGCCATTGATCTGGCTTATCCCCGTTCCGTTGAACCTGAGTCCGACACTGGAGTTGTTCAAGCCGAACACTGCCCTCTGCTTGCTTCGCGTGTTGAGGAGCTCGAACCGTCTGGCTCGCAGGACACTCCGGTCAGCTTCAACCCGAGCGGACCGTGCTCCCGTCGAGGAGACAAGAACTGCCAACACTAGCATTCCGAGGGCACCTGCGGTTTTCGCTGAGCGTTGACCCCAAAGAGCTTCCGTTACGGTCAGTGCCATCCGTCACAGCACCTTTCTATTTCAGGTGTTTCTTGATCTTCTCCCAGATCTCGTCTATCTGTTCGCCAACGTCTGTTCGCTCGCGTTCGAGATCTTCAATCTCGGGTTTGTTTTTCCTCTCGACCTTCGAGACGGTTTCGTCGGGGTCAGGAGGCTCTAGAAGTGTGTTCCCCACGAGTATTCCAAGCGCCCAAGCCAAATCCTCCCAAGAGAACCCGAGCGGAAGGGCTTGTTTGTTAAGGGGATTGCACTCTTTGAGGATAAGCCACCCCCGTCGCGAACTCCCCGACCCGAGCCTCTTCATCATGTTGTAGTATTGTCTGGCGGCACGAATCTCATCTTTCAGGCCTCCGATCTTCGTGCTGAGCCGGTTCCATTCCTTGAAGAGCCGGTTTCCCTCTTCGAGTAGGTCGTCGAGGTCATCGGCCAACATCATCGCGATCATGGGCCGTGTGCTCCCGCAGGTCCACCCGCCACGACGCATCGATCCGCGAGTTCGTCCACCGTCGCCACCTCCCGCTCCTTGCCCATTCGCTCCAGGCATGCTAGATCCTCCGGGGCCGAGGCTACCAGCCGAAGACAATGGTCCTGCCGATGCCCCGCCGCCACCTCCATAGTACGTGAGCAGCCCAAAGGGATCGCTTGCCGCGGCCGGTGCGCTGCCGACGTACGCCTGGGCATTCCCCCAGTTCGCCCCGTCGCCCCAGTTGCCGATCGGATCCTGCGTGATGAACCGCCCCATCCCCGGCGAGTAGTAGCGCAGTCGGTAGTACACGAACCCCGTCTCGGGGTCGTGTCTGCGCCCGGTGAACCCGTACGTGTTCGACACCGTCGTCGACAGCGCCAGGTCGTACTGCCCCTGCGCGTTGCGCACGTAGATCGTGCGGTTGCCGTACGGGTCGTACTCGTACTTCTCGATCGCCGTCGACTCGCCGACCTTGTAGACGGCCATGACGTGCCCGAGCGAGTCCTGGACCAGCGAATACCGCGTCCAGTTCATTCCGTCGCTCGACGTCGCGTAGCCGAGGTGCCCGTCGATGCCGATGCCGTCGAAGTAGACCTTGCGCACAGAGAACGTCGGCGTACCGTCGTCCTCGTACTCCTCGGCCATGCGCCAGCCGTCCCACGTCGAGTAGCGCAGCCCCTCGCTCGTGGCCGTCGTCGTGCGGAAGGTGCGGCGGTTCATGCCGTCGTACCCGTACAGCGCCGTCAGCACGAAGCTCGGGCCGGATGAGCTCTGGGAGCTCGACGTCAGGTTCCGGCCGTTGTCGGTCGACTTGTTGTAGTCCGACAGCCCGTGCTTCGTCACGTCCCGCGAGTAGGCATCACGCCTGTGGGTGTTCGCGAGATCACGAACCTGGGTCAAACTCAGCTTGACCGGCTTGCGAGTCGTGGTCGACGACGAGCTGCTCGCCGTCCCGTCGTAGTAGTCCCAGACCTCGCACAGCCGGTCGAGGTAGTCGTAGACGTACAGCCGGTAGCCGTCGAACACGAGGTTGCCGTTGAGATCGTACGTCAGCGTTCCCGAACCGGCGTCGAGGTAGCGGTTGCTCGCGGTGTCGACCGAGTAGTTGGTCGTCGTCGAGTTTCCACCCTGCGTCTCGGTCACGGACGTGCGGTTGTGGGCGACGTCCATCGCATATGCGAGCTTCGTGTCGAACCCGGCCTGCGCATACGTCTTGCCCTGTCCGAAGTCGCTAGCGGGCGCACCGAGCTTGGCCTCATCGAGCCGGTTCCAGCCATCGTTCTGGAACCAGTCGCCGCCGCCCACCTGCTTGGCGTACTTCTTCCACAGCACGTTGCCCTCGAGATCGCGGCCCTGCTCGAGGTCGAACACGGTCGTCGGACTTCCCGAAGGATCGCGGACGGTCGTGAGGTGGGTCTCGTAGCCGAGCTCTGATGTGTCCCACGTCGTGCGGAAGCCGAGCGACTGCTGATTGGTAGGATCCACGTTCCAGTCCCGCAGGTGGGCACGGCCGCCCTCGTAGCGGTAGTGGGCGGCGAGCCCCGCGCTCGCATCGTTCGGGCCTTTGAGCGTGATCTGCGACGTCTTGCCGGCGCCGTCGGGCGTGAAGCCGAAGTCCCAGTTGCTCGGCAAAGAAAGCCCGCGGCGGAAGCCGGTGTCGTCGCTGTTGCCGCCGTACGCGTAGCTCGAGGTCAGGCGCTTGTGCACGCGGCTGTCGGTGCTCGTACCGTTGTCGCCGTAGCCGAACTCTTCGGCCTTCAGTCGCCCGAGCGCGTCGAACTCGCGGACGACGTCGACGAGCCATGCGTCGCCGGTGCCCGGCGGGTAGGTGCTCGGGTCCAACGGACCGTTGTAGGTGCGGTAGGTGACCTTCCTCGCGAGGCTGTCGTAGTCCCACTTCTCCCACTTGGTCATCTCGGACAGCGCAGAACCTGTGCCGAGCGACTCGATGTGGCGCTGGATCGGGAACTTCTCGGAGTTGCGCGTGACACCGATGACGTGGCCGTTGCCGTCCTTCCACTTGTCGACGCGGCCCTCGGCGTCGTGGCGATAGGTCCACGAGAAGCCGGCGCCGGCCGTCGTGTAGCCGGGCATGCGGCGCTCGACCAGGCGGCCGAGCAGGTCGTAGAGATAGGTCGTCTCGAGACCGCGCGCGTCGTGGCGCTTGATGACCCGTGACAGGTTGCTGGCATCGAGCGGGGTGCCGAAGCCATCGTTGCCGTAGGCGGCAGGAATGTCGTCGTAGTCGCTCGTCGTCGTGATCGTGCCGGTCGCCCCTGTCTTGGCATGGCGGATCGTCTCGCGCACGCGGCCGAGCGCGTCGTAATTCCATTCGAAGTCCTGGAACACCGAGGTCTCGAGTTGCTTCTGGAGCCAGGTCGTCCGCCCGAGGCTATCATAGCCGAACCGGCGCTCGGCCTGCTTGGTCGGCGAGCGGCCGTAGCGCTCGACGACGGTCGCGCGGCCGAGCTCGTCGTAGACGAAGCCGGTCTTGTAGGTGACTTGCGTGAACGCACCCTGGTCGTCTTCCTTCTGGACCTTGCGCAGGAACTCGATGACCTGGGCCTGCAGGTTGCGCTTGACCTCGACGCGGTTCTTGTCGTTGGCCGAGAGCGAGTCCTCGATCCACTTGATCAGGCCGGCCTTGTCGTAGGCGTAGGTCTTGCCGCGGCCGTTGTTGTCGCTCACCGAGGCCAGGCGCGTGTAGCCGTTGTAGTCGAACGTGTCGGACGTCGTGGCGCCGCCCGGCACGTCGATGAACTGCTGGCCCGTGAGCCGGCCGAGGAAATCGCGGCTCCAGATGCGTTCGGTCGACTGGTTGGTGCCAACCCAGTACTGGACCTTCTTCGGCAGCCCGAGGCTGCCCTGGACCTGCGTGCCGAACTCACGCGGATAGAGGACCCGGATCTCCTTGCCCGACGCCGCATGCTTGATCTTCGCGAGTCGCCCGTGGGGATCGTACTCGTAGTCGAGGACCAGCCCCGACGCGTCCTCGTAGCGGGTTCGCTTGCCTTCGACGTTGTAGTTGATCGTGCGCTTCGGCCACGAGCTCTCGGGCTGGCCGACGGTCTCGCGGAACCGGACCTCGGAGATGAGATCGAAGTCGTTGACGACGTAGCGCGTCATGCTGCCGCTCGGGCCCTCGGCTTCGATCACGCGGCCGAGCTTGTCGTAGCGTCGCTTGCTGAGCAGCCACAGCTGGTTGACGGTGTCCATCTTCTCGGCGTCGACGCGGTGCTCGGTCGGCTCACCGAAGAAGTCCGACGCGGTCTCGCGCACGACCTCGGGCTTGACGTAGGCGGCCCCGTCCGCGGTGTTGGCCTGGGACTTGATCCGAACGGGCTCACCGAAGAGCCCCCAGTCGATTGCGACGCCGGATGCGATCTGCTTGTTCGGATCCTTGCCAGATGTCGCTGACGGCGGAGTCACGCTCAGGATGTTGTTTGCGTTGTCATAGCTGAAGGTCGTGTCTCGTGAGTGTTCGTCGGTGAACGTGACGACACGTGCGAGATCGTCGTACCCCCGCATCGTCGCGACCGGGAGCAGGTTGCCGGTGTCCGGATCGGGACGATAGTGAACGACCGACTCCAGGGAGAGATAGCCGGGCAGATTGGACGTGGTGCCGTAGTGGAACTCGGTCGTGCTCCGCTCGGTCGATTGCGTGCCATCGACCGCATGCTCGGGCTCCTCGATCTTGGTCACGCGCTGCAGCGCGTCTTCGTGGACGGTATAGACGAAGAACTGGCCCGGTTGGTCCGGCTTGGGAATCTTGACGTCAGTCGTCCCGGCCCCGGCCGAGATGTGGGTGTACTCGAGCGGCCACGCTACGAGGTTGCCGGCTTCGTCCTTGTAGCGGAACTCCTTGATGCGCGACGCACGGTCGAACACGCCCACGGCATTCCACGGATAACCCCAGTCCTCGTAGTCGAGGAACCATACTCGCGGATCGGTGTCGGTGCTCGACGTCTTCAAACGCACGGCCGTCAGCAGGCCACGGCCCGATGTGTCGTAGTCCATCTCCATGCGCCGGCCACTCGGAAGCTGGATGGACGTCAGTCGTCCACAACTGCACGAGTCCCAGGAGAAGTCCCATGTCAGCTTGCCGTGGCCGTCGGGATCGGAGTGCAGCGGATTGCGCGAATAGCTCGTCACGTGCCACGTGGTCGGTGAGCCGGTGCCCGTGTGTACGAAGTCGTGCTGAATGTCGAGTGGATCGACCCAGCGCAGGGTCTGCCCGGCGGGGTGCGAGAACACGTGCTTGCGCTGATCGGCCCCAGGCCGCTCGATCTGCTGCTTGAGTTGCCATGTCGGCCAAGGCTGGCCGTCCTCGTACGTGTTCTGCAGCGCGGTCTCGACAACTGGAGCCGACCAGTCGCTGGTCTTCAGCAGCCGCCAGACAGTCGTCAAGCTGTGATCGCTCGCGTAGCCGAACCGCAGGCCCTCGGCCTTGAACGACGCCAGTGCGGCGACAGCGCCGTTGCCCGAGGAGTCGTAGTGCAGCGATCGTTCGGGATAGCGGACCTCGTACAGACGAGCTTGGCCATCGTAGGTCAGCACGACGTCGAACGCCGCGAAGTTCGCGCTTGGCAGATCCGGATTGGCGACACTGATCTTCGTGATCCGCCATTGTGTCTGCTGGCCGACGGCGATGCCCGACCAAGTGAACTCGAGGTCGTAGCCACGGAATCCCTCGATCCTGGCCAGGCGATAGACACCGTTCGGAGCGTCCACATCTTCATAGACGAAATTGACCACCCACCGCGGGGTTGTACGGTCGCCACGGAAGATGCGTTTCACGCGATAGCCGATCGGGCCGTTGCCTGGCTTCGGCTCGTACTCGATCAGCGTATGGTCGGGGAGCTCGCGATAGAAGATCCCATCCCAGTTGAGCAACCGCGAGCCTTGATGCGTACCGTAGACCCAGATAATCGACTCGGGGGCGTAAGGATCGGTGATGCCGAGCGGGTTGGTGAACTCCCAAGTCGCCCCTAGGTGGTCGACCCACTCGACCTGACCTCCGGGCGTTGCGCCGGCGAGCAACCCATCCCCGAAGCCCGCGAGCCAGCCGGCACCGAATGGCAGATCACCGGTAGCATCCACGTCCCCCGCACCGGTCGCGAAGTAGCTACGATACGTGGCAAACGCGGAGAACCCCGAGTTCGGCGACACGCCTTCGACCGTCGCGAATTGCACCGGCAACCGGAACTCGCCGCTCGCCTCGCTCCACGTGCCCGACATGGAGAGCACGGTGTCGACGCCTGGACCGGCACCACCCGCATCGGGGATGCCTCCTCCGATGTGGTCGATGAAATAGAGGCCGCCCCCGGGTGTGGTGGGGCCGATCCGGATGGGGACGCTGCTCCCCGGAACGCTGCATTGCGAAAGGAAGCCACCGCCGCCCGCGGTCTCGCTCGAGCAAGTCTGCGCTCGGCCGACTTCGCGCATGGCTCCGAGCAGGGCAACCACCGCGATCAGGATCGTGCGAAGCAGCACCTGGTGTTTGGGGTCGGAAGAGAGACGTTCGGGAAGACGAGTGGCCATGATCCTCTCGCGTGATTTGGGTTCGGCGATTCACCCAGCCGTGTCGACCGCGACCCTCGAGCGGGAAGCCGTCTACCTGTAAGAGGATTTAAGGGGGCCGGGATGGCCGGTTTTTCCCGAGCAGAACTTCACCAGAGGCCGCGGCGAGCACGAACGACACTCGATGCGCGTGGTTGTGAAGATCACGTCGAGTCGCGAGCAGGCGCTGGCACGGAAGCGCTTCTTGTCATACGCTGAGGCGCGGACGCTGCCCCACCCAATGGGCGCCTCACTCCACTGCCCCGAACCTCGCCTGCACACGCGTCGAAGAGATCCATGTCCGACCCAAGCGCCGATGTCCGAGCCCTCGTCGAGTGGATGGAGTGGTCTGTTCGCCGGGAGCTGCAATCGCAGGGAACGATCTGCGAAGACGATGCCTTGTCTGCGACAACCGATCGGTTCCTCGATCAGATCGAAGCCGGCCGCATCCCGGACCATCCGATTCGATGGCTTGCATTGACGTACCGCCGGGAGCTCAGTCGTGTTCGCAGACGCGCACGGCGGCGCTTCCGTGACATCGACGTAGGTTCGCTCGCGTGCAATGCCCGGCTCCCGTGCACCGCCTCCGGCATCGAGGAGTTGAGGCGACGGTTCGAACAACGATTCGACGAAGTCGAGGCGACCCTGAGTCCGCGTCAGCGCGAGGTCCTCGACGTCTTGCTCACGACGAACCGGTACCGAGATGCCGCGAAGGCTCTGGCAATCTCGATGCACGACCTGCGCCGGTATCGCTGCGCGATCGTGCGCAAGCTCCGACCGCTGTTCGCCTTGCTGGTCGCAACCTTGGCCTCACTCGTCCCGTTCCACTCGAGCGTCCAGGTGCGGACGTTGTCGCGATCGTCTCTACGAAGCAGGGCGACGTGTTCACGCAAGCCGTGATAGGCCATCGTAGGGAGCCTGAACTTTGATGCTGATCGTTCTGCGATATCATTCTGCGCGAGCACGATGACCGACTACTCCTTCGAGGATCCCCCGAATACTGCCTGTATCTCGTGCGTCCACATCACGAAACAAGGCCGCGACATCCTGTTCGTCTCCCATGACGCCGACGACGGTGTGTGGCAGTTCCTCTGCGGCGAGGAAGGACATGAGGTCGCCGACAGCACGGTCGTCGGCCTCGGTACGATCTGTCGCATCGACCCGAGCCTGAATCGCATCTCGGACCTTCCGCTCGGCTTCTGCGGCGAGTGACCCTCTGTGCAAGGCGAGTGGTCGAGACTCCCGAACCCACGTGTCGAGTAGCCGCTGGCAGGGTCACTCTCGGTCAGAGGTCGATCGTCCGCCGCTCCGTGACCGAGGTCTCGCACGCCTCGATGATGCGCTGGCACGTGATCGCGTCGTCGAGGCTCGACAACGGCGGCTCGCCGTTGGGCACGCAGCGTTCGAGGAAGTGGCGGACCGTCTGCTTGATCGTGTCGGGGTAGACCGAGTAGGTCTGCGAGTGCACGACGGCCGGTTTGTTCTCGACCCAGTCGCGGTAGCTGAACCGTGTTGCGCCCTTGGTGCCGATGACCTTGATCAGGCACGTCCACGGGTCGCCCGAGTGGTCGTCGGAGGCGAAGCTCGCGCACAGGTGGGCGAGGCAGCCGGTCTGCATCTCGACGGTGGCCATCGCGAGGTTCTCCTGCGGGACCGTGCCGTCGTTGATCGTGGCCTTCATCGCCGAGACCGCGCTTGGCGGGCCCGCCAGGTAGAGCAGGATGTAGGCGTGGTGGGTCAGGATCTGGCGGATCACGCCCGGGTAGCGGGCGGCGACGGGTTCGGGGTGGTGGATGTTGTAGAGCACGTAGACCGAGACGAGGTCGCCGAGCTTGCCCTCGTCGATCAGCCTGCGCGTGCGCGTAAGCCCGGGTTCGTAGATGTAGTTGTGCACGGGCATGCACTGCTTGCCGGAAGCTTCGGCGGCGGTGCGCATGGCTTCGATCTCGGCGATGGTGCTCGCGGTCGGCTTCTCGACGAGGACGTGCTTGCCCGCGGCGAGCGCGAGCTCGGCGTATTGCAGGTGCGTCTCCATGTTGGTCAGCACGAACACGGCGTCGAGCGTGGGGTCCTCGACGAGCGCCTCGGGCGTCTCGAAGAACCGGCAGCCGAACTCCTCGGCGCGCGCGATGCCGCGCGCGCGCGTGCGGTTCCACAGGCCGGCGAGCTCGGCGGTCGGGCACTCGTGCACGGCTTCGGCGTGCAGGGTCGAGACGTCGCCGGCGCCGAGGAAGCCGACCTTCAGCGTGGCGGG
>Ga0210086_1001739_pt1 | contig 10906 bp, 9 predicted proteins | sample China_Galinas_PW_3_FD_184867 | JGI IMG/M metagenome (GOLD analysis project Ga0210086, IMG submission 184867) | Wetland microbial communities from San Francisco Bay, California, USA, that impact long-term carbon sequestration - China_Galinas_PWB_D2... | ecosystem: Environmental > Aquatic > Marine... | reverse complement strand
GACCGCCGTGATCTGTGGGCGGCCTGCGAGGACTACGTCAACCGCAGCCGCCGCTTCGGCAGAGCCGAATAATGTGCCTGAGCGGCAGAGCCGAATAATGTGCCTGAGCGGCAGAGCCGAATAATGTCTCTGCAACAGCGGCTTTTCGACGTGCTCGACGGCGTGGTGTCGATCCGCAGGGAAGACGACGGCGCGTTGACCGTCGCGCATGACGGCACATTGGCATCGCTGCGTGTGGTCACCGTCGCCGAGGGGCTGGAGCTGATCTCGCTGTCTCAGATTCTGGCCTGGGATGTGCCACTGGACAGGCAGATTCGGGCAAAGATCGCTGAACGCGCCCGCGACACGATGCTCGGCACGGTGACGCTGATCGAGAAGAAGGGACCGCGGACGCAAGGAGCAGAAAAGCGTCTTGCTGAGGTGCTGCTGCGCTACAATTTTCCGGGCGGCGGGCTCACCGACGACGCGCTGCGGACGTTGATTCTGCTGGTGCTGTCCACCGGTGCCGACGTACGACGAGCGTTGACGGACTAGCCCCTGGCAGCGCAGGCGGCGCACGTGCCGAAGATCTCGATCGTGTGGCTTGCCTCAGAAAAGCCATGTGCGGCAGCAACTTCAGCGGCCCACGTCTCGACTTGACCGCCCTGCACCTCGACGGTGAAGCCGCAGTTGCGGCACACCAGGTGATGGTGGTGCTGCGTCGAGCAGCGCCGGTACACCGACTCGCCGGTGTCGGTGCGCAACGTGTCGACCGCGCCGGCCGCCGACATGGACTGCAAGGTGCGATACACCGTGGTCAACCCGATGCCCTCGCCGCGGCGGCGCAACTCGTCGTGAATCTCCTGGGCGGAGCGGAAGTCGTCGAGGGACTCCAACAGGGCGGTGATCGCCGCGCGCTGACGGGTGCTGCGGACGCCCGCTCCCGTCACGTCCGATCCTCACCGGCGTGGGTCACCGCCGCGGTCACGATGTGGGCCAGGTGCTGGTCCACGAGCCGGTAGAGCACTTCCCGGCCCGCCCGCTCACCGTCGACGACGCCGGCGGCCTTGAGTACCCGAAGGTGCTGGCTGACCAGCGGCTGTGGCACCCCGAGTGCGTCGACCAACTCGTGCACGCAGCGCCGCGACTCGAGAAGCTGCAGCACGATCGCGATCCGCACCGGAGCCGCCAGCGCCCGCAAGATGTCCCCGGCGGTCTCGAGGACTTCTCGCGACGGCGCCGGCGCGTCAACCAACCTGGAAATGGTTGCCATTAGAAGGCCAGGTTACATGCACGTTTACGCATGCAACAGGGCCGGCGGCGGCCCGGCTACTCTGGTGACCCGTGGCTTCCGTCATCGATACCGTCGTCAACCTGGCCAAGCGGCGCGGGCTGGTGTACCCGTCCGGTGAAATCTACGGCGGGACAAGGTCGGCCTGGGACTACGGGCCGTTGGGCGTGGAGCTCAAGGAGAACATCAAGCGGCAGTGGTGGCAGGCGGTGGTGTCCGGTCGCGACGACGTCGTCGGCATCGACAGCTCGATCATCTTGCCGCGCGAGGTGTGGGTGGCCTCAGGCCACGTCGAGGTCTTCCACGATCCGCTGGTCGAGTGCCTGAACTGTCACAAGCGGCATCGTCAGGACCACATGCAGGAGGCTTACGCCGCCAAGAGGGCGTCGAAGGAAGGGGCTCAAGTCGAGCCCGATTCGGTCCCGATGACCGAGATCGTGTGCCCGGATTGCGGCACCAAAGGCCAGTGGACTGAGCCGCGCGAATTCAACATGATGCTCAAGACCTACCTCGGCCCGATCGAAACCGACGAGGGCCTGCACTATCTCAGACCCGAGACCGCGCAGGGAATCTTCGTCAACTTCGCCAACGTGGTGACGACGTCGCGCAGGAGGCCCCCGTTCGGAATCGGCCAGATCGGCAAGAGCTTTCGCAACGAGATCACGCCGGGCAACTTCATCTTCCGCACCCGCGAATTCGAGCAGATGGAGATGGAGTTCTTCGTCGAGCCGGCGAGCGCGCCGGAATGGCACCAGTACTGGATCGACACCCGGCTGGGCTGGTACGTCGACCTGGGCATCGACCGTTATAACCTGCGGTTGTTCGAGCACCCCAAGGACAAGCTGTCGCATTACTCGGACCGCACGGTCGACATCGAGTACAAGTTCGGCTTCCAGGGCAACCCGTGGGGCGAACTGGAAGGCGTCGCCAACCGCACCGATTTCGACTTGAGAACGCACTCCCAGCATTCCGGTGCGGACTTGTCGTTCTACGACCAGGCCACCGACACCCGCTACATCCCGTACGTGATCGAGCCGGCAGCCGGGCTCACACGTTCGTTCATGGCCTTCTTGATCGACGCCTACACCGAGGACGAGGCCCCGAATGCGAAGGGCGGCATGGACAAACGCACGGTGCTGCGACTCGACCCCAGGCTCGCGCCGGTCAAGGCGGCGGTGCTGCCGCTGTCGCGGCACGCGGACCTGTCCCCGAAGGCGCGCGACCTCGCCGCCGAGCTGCGGAAGTGCTGGAACGTGGAGTTCGATGACGCGGGCGCGATCGGCCGGCGCTACCGCCGCCAGGACGAGATCGGCACACCCTATTGCGTCACAGTCGATTTCGACTCGCTCGACGACCATGCCGTGACCGTGCGCGAGCGCGACAAGATGACGCAGGACCGGGTCGCAATCGACGGTGTCTCTGACTACCTCTCATCCCGACTGCGAGGCTGCTGACCCGCCTATAGGGGAGGCGCCGAGATCAGAAGCGGCCGCCGCCGCCGAAGAAGCCGCCGCCCGAGGGGCCCGACGAACCGCCGAAACCGGTGGAGCTCCAGCCTCCACCGAAACCGCCCATCCCGCCGCGCATCCCGCCGCCCAGGATGTTGCCGATGATGATCCCGCCGATCATCGCGCCCATGTTCGACCCGCCGCCGCCGTACCGTCCGGCGTAGTGCCGCTGGGCGTTCTGCACGTCGGCGTTGGCCAGTGACTGCGCCTGGGCGGCAAGCATCGACGCGCCGTTGGCGTAGGCGATCGCTTCGTTGACACTGCTCGATCTGGTGGCCTGCGCAGCCTGCAATTGGCGGACGGCCTCCGCCAGGCGGGTGCGCGCCTCCGGGCCGATGCTGCCGCGCCGGGAGTCGATGTAATCCGACACCGCGCGCACCCGCGATTGCCCGGTGAACAGCGCCTGATCGAACGCGCGAGCCAGCCGTTCGGCGGCTTCGCGTTCCTGGGCGAGCCCGGCCAGCAGCCGGTCGAGTTCGGCGTCGGCTTTGGTCAGCTGCGTGAACGCGCCCAGCGGGTCGGCGGATCCGGTGGCTTGCGCAGTTTGCACAGCGGTTGCGGCCGCCTCCCGCGCGGCGGTGAGTTCGCGTGCCCGCGGGACATTGTCCCGGCGAAGTTGCGCATCGGCCGCTGAGATGCCGTTCTGAATGTCGGCGATCGCCGATGGCAGCATCGCCGCGGCCCGCTTGATGTCGCTGTCCGCGGAGTCGACGGCGTCCAGCAGCGACCGGGCCTGGGCAAGCGCCGACTCGGCTGCCCGCACCGTGTCCACGAGTTCGGCCTGCCGGCCGGCGACCGGGCGTGCCGCCAACTCGCGGGCACGCGTGATGTTGTGGTCGGCGAACGTCAACCGCTGCTGCGCGTCGCCCACATTGCCGGACACCGAAGCCAAAGCGGCGCTGTCGAATTCGCGGCGCAGCCCTTCCAACTGCTGCTCCGATGGTGCGATTCTCGCGGTGATGTCCACGACCTGCCGAGTGAGCGTGTCCAGCTTGGTCGGCGCGTTGATCACCAAGTCGCGCAACTGGTCGAACGCCTCCTTCTGGTTGTCCAGCTCACGGTCGGCGGTGGCGGCGGACACGACGACGCGGGTCAACAAGCTCCGGCGCTGTGCCGGTGTCTCCGGTATGGCGTCGTCGAGTTGCTGACGGACTGTGAACGCTTGTGCCAGTGCAGCTTTGGCGTTGTTGACCGCGCGGGTGAACGGCTCGGTCCGCTCGGCGCCGAACTCGTCGACCGCGAGGGCCAGCTCGTTCACGCTGTTGCGGACAGCGTTGTCCACCTCGACGACCTTCTCGCGGGACAGATCGTCGAGCGCGTCCAGCGACACCGAAGCCAGCGCGTTCGGATTCGTCGGGTCCACTCTGCGGGCCGCCGCGAATTCGGCGGCGCGCCTGCGGCGTCGACGCCAGCGCATCAACACCAGCAGCGTGGCCAGCGCCAGCACGATCACGGCGACCCCGATGAGCAACCCCGGCCACGGAACCCGCGCGGGTGCGGCCGCGGCGTTCAGGCCGTTGGCGGCGGCGACGGCGGCTCCGCTCCAGTCGCCACGGCGCAGCGCGGGCTCGATCTGGTCGCGCTGGAGGTTCTTCACCTCCGACGAACTGAGGTTGTTCACACTGTCGGGGACCTGGAAGGCATAGGACCGGTCTACGGTTGCCACCGCAAGCAACGCGTCTTGGCCGCCGAGACTGCTTGCCCGATATGTACTTTGGGCCCAGCTGACGGGATCCTGGCCGGAGAAGTCGTCGACGTAGACCACCCACAACCGGACCTTGCGGTCGTCGTAGAGCGTGTCGATCGCGGACTGCACCTGCCCGCGCTCGGTGGCGGTCAGTGCGCCCGCGTTGTCGGTGACGTAGGCGGCCAGCCGGAATGGCCGGTCCGCCGCGGCAGTGGGGGCGACGAGCAGAGCAGCGGCGAGAACCGCCAGGACGAGGCCGAGCAGACGGGCCGTGATGGGTCGCTTGCGCGAAGAGCAGAAGGCAGAGCGCATGCCCGCCAATGTAGTGGGATGCGCGGAGACGGCGGTGACGGCTGGCAGACTGAGCCTCGGTGAGGCCGAATCAGCACGCCTACGACGCGCACGACCGTGAGCGGATGGTGGTCGAGGCGCCGAAGACCGCTGCGCTGACGGGAACGGCACCCGAACATCGCACGGACTTCGCCCGCGACCGGGCCCGGGTTCTGCACAGCGCCGCGCTGCGCCGACTCGCCGACAAGACCCAGGTCGTCGGCCCCAGGGAGAGCGACACCCCGCGAACCCGGCTCACGCATTCGCTCGAGGTCGCCCAGATCGGCCGCGGTATGGCGGTCGGGCTGGGCTGCGACCCCGACCTGGTCGACATGGCCGGCCTTGCCCACGACATCGGCCATCCGCCGTACGGGCACAACGGCGAGAAGGCCCTCGACGATTTCGCGGCCGCCTGCGGTGGCTTCGAGGGCAATGCGCAAAATCTGCGAATCCTCACCCGGCTCGAACCGAAAACACTTGACGCGCAAGGTGAGAGCGCCGGCTTGAACCTGACCCGCGCCGCGCTCGACGCGGTGACCAAGTATCCGTGGTTCCGCCGGGCCGACGGCCGCAAGTTCGGCGCCTACGCCGAGGACGCCGACGTGCTCGTCTGGGTGCGCGACGGCGCGCCGCCGGACCGGCCCTGCCTGGAGGCTCAGGTGATGGACTGGGCCGACGACGTCGCGTACTCGGTGCACGACGTCGAGGACGGCGTGATCTCGGGGCGCATCGACCTGCGGGTGCTTGCCGACGACGACGCGGCGGCGGCGCTGGGCAGGCTCGGCGAGCAGGGCGGCGGGCTGGCCGCCGAGGACCTGGTGGCCGCCGCCGGCAGGCTCTCGCGGTTGCCGGTGGTGGCCGACGTCGGCAAGTACGACGCCACGCTGGCCTCTTCGGCCGCGCTGAAGAGGCTGACCAGTGAGCTGGTCGGCCGGTTCGCCTCCGCGGCAATCGCCGAGACGCGGGATGCGGCCGGCCAGGGGCCGTTGCTGCGCTACGACGCGAACCTGCATGTACCCGGGCTGGTGCGCGCGGAGGTCGCGCTGCTGAAAACTCTGGCGCTGCAGTTCATCATGTCCGACCCGCGTCACCTGCAACTGCAGGAGCGGCAGCGAGAACGCGTCCATCGGGTGGCGAGCTGGCTGCTGGCCGGGGCGCCGGCCACGCTTGACCCGCTGTTCGTGCCTGCGTTCAACTCCGCGGGCGACGACGGCGAGCGGCTGCGGGTGATCGTCGACCAGATCGCGTCGTTCACAGAGGGCCGGTTGGAGCGGTTGGCGCAAAATTGACGGGTCAACTGATTTGTCGGGATAGGCTGGTTGCGACGGGCCAACTGCGAAAACGGGGGTGCTTGGTGTCGCCTCTAGCATGGGCTGAGGGCTGAGGGTTGCCGCGATGCAACGCGCCGAGCAGCCCGTCATCGATGCGGAGAAGCGCCACGGCACTCCTGATGATCAGGTCGTGGTCTTAGCGCGGACGTTGCGTCATCGTGCGATGTGCTCGTGCGGGTGGACGGGTGGCAACCGGTTTCTTCTGGCCGCGGCCAAGGTCGACGCGTTGATTCACAGCGGGGACACACGGCACGAACCCACGGTGCCGCTGGTGGTGCGCAATAGCAGGAGTTAATCGCCGGACGCGGCCCTAGACTGAGCCGGTGGCCGGCACGCGGATCTCCGATCGCGACATCGCCGCCATCCGCGAACGCAACCGCATCGACGACATCGTCGGCGACTACGTGCAACTGCGCCGGGCCGGCGCCGACTCGCTGAAGGGGCTCTGCCCGTTCCACGACGAGAAGTCGCCGTCGTTTCACGTCCGGCCCAACCACGGCCACTTCCACTGCTTCGGCTGCGGCGAGGGCGGTGACGTGTACGCGTTCGTGCAGAAGATCGAGCACGTCACGTTCGTCGAGGCCGTGGAGCGCCTGGCCGACCGGATCGGCTACACCATCACCTACACCGGCGCCGTATCGGCCGTGCAGCGTGACCGCGGCAGCCGCAGCCGGCTGATCGCCGCGAATGCGGCCGCCCAGGAGTTCTACGCCGCGGCCCTGCAATCCGAGGAGGCGGGGCCGGCCCGCCAGTACCTGCTCGACCGCAACTTCGACGCCGACGCGGCGCGCCGCTTCGGGTGCGGCTTCGCACCATCGGGCTGGGACTCGTTGACAAGACACCTGCAGCGCAAGGGTTTCGAGTTCAAGGAGCTGGAGGCGGCCGGCCTGTCGCGGGAGGGCCGGCGCGGGCCGATGGACCGGTTCCACCGGCGTCTGCTGTGGCCGATCCGGGCCAGCAGCGGCGAGGTCATCGGCTTCGGCGCCCGCCGCATCTTCGACGACGACACGATGGAGGCCAAGTACGTCAACACTCCCGAGACCGTGCTGTACAAGAAGTCGGCGGTGCTGTTCGGGCTCGACCTGGCCAAGCGCGACATCGCCAAGGGGCATCAGGCGGTAGTGGTGGAGGGCTACACCGACGTGATGGCGATGCACCTGGCCGGGGTGACCACCGCCGTGGCGTCGTGCGGCACCGCGTTCGGCGACGAGCATTTGGCGATGCTGCGCCGGCTCATGATGGACGACAGCTTCTTTCGCGGTGAGCTGATCTACGTGTTCGACGGCGACGAGGCCGGCAAGGCCGCCGCGCTGAAGGCCTTCGAGGGTGAACAGAACCTGGCCGGGCAGTCGTTCGTCGCCGTCGCCGCGGACGGGATGGACCCGTGCGACCTGCGGCTCAAGGCCGCCGACGGCGCGCTGCGCGACCTGGTGGCCCGGCGCACGCCGCTGTTCGAGTTCGCGATCCGCTCGGCGCTCGCGGAGATGGATCTCGACAGCGCCGAGGGCCGCGTCGGCGCACTGCGTCGGTGCGTGCCGATGGTCGCGGCGATCAAGGACCCGACGCTGCGCGACGAGTACGCCCGCCAGCTGGCGGGGTGGGTCGGCTGGGACGACGTCGCCCAGGTGATCGGGCGGGTGCGCGAGGACGCGCAGCGGCGCGGCGGAACGCTGCGGCGCGAATCCCGGCGCGCCGCAGCGGCGGCGAAACCGCCAGCGAGGCCGGAATCGCCTGTGGACAGGCCGAATCCGAGCGATCCCACTCTGTGGCCGCAGCGTGAGGCGCTCAAGGGCGCGTTGCAATACCCGGCGCTGGCGGGGCCGGTGTTCGACGCGCTGCCGGTCGAGAGCTTCACCCATCCCGGCTACGCGGCGGTGCGGGCGGCGATCGAGTCGGCAGGTGGCACGTCGGCGGGGCTGACCGGCGGGGCGTGGATCGATGCGGTCCGTCAGCAGGCGGCCGCCGCGGGCGCTTTGGTCAGCGAGCTGGGGGTCGAGACGATCCGGGTGGACGACGACGAGAAGCTGCCGCGCTACATCGGCGGCGTGATGGCCCGGCTGCAGGAGGTGTGGGTGGGCAGGCAGATCGCCGAGGTCAAATCGAAGCTGCAGCGCATGTCGCCGATCGAGCAGGGCGATCAATACCACGCGTTGTTCGGCGAGCTGGTCGCGATGGAGGCATATCGTCGCAGCCTGCTCGAGCAGGCAAGCGGAGACGGCAACGGCCTTTCCGCGTAAGGTGGCCCCGCGATTTCGGCGCGCAAACAGTCGGTCAGCGAACGTTCGCGCGCCGAAATCGGCGACGTCAGCGTTGCGCTTGCGCCTCTTCCGGCTGCAGCACCAGGGTGTTCCCGTCGATCTCGGTCAAGGTGACCAGGGTCGGGTCGGGGGAGAGGCGGTTGGCGAGCTTGCGACGGCCGGCGTCGATCACCGTCTTGGTTGCAGGACTGCTCGTCACTGCTTTGCAGGTGCCGACGATCTGCTCGTAGCGGCGGCGGCCGGCCTTGGTGCCCAAGACGTAGCCCGCGGCCAGTACGACGGCGTAACCGATCACTGTCGTCCCCTCCAAGTAGTGCTGTGGGGTCCATCCTGCCTGATGGCCTGCGTCTTGGCAGGCGATGGTGCCCGTACGCTAGAGTCGTCCCGCGTCACACGTGGGCGAGCGGTCCCCTGTAGCTCAATTGGCAGAGCATTCGGCTGTTAACCGAAGGGTTGCTGGTTCGAGTCCAGCCGGGGGAGCTTCCAAAACCCCAGTTCAAACACCTGCACCCAGCATGGCCGAGGGAAGTCGTGCCCCCTGCGTGCCCTTGAAGCACCGCAATTGAAGACTGGAGGTCGCCCATGATGCTGAGTTGGGATGAGCAGGAAGCGTTGAAGAGCATTCTGAGCTTTCACGACGTGAGAGACCCGGAGCTTGACCGAACATTTGGCCAGCTTGATCGAGTGGGTGCATCAGAGCGAGGCGGCCAAGCACGGAGGCCCCGAACCTGTCTTCTTGCTCGTCCTGGAATCGCTCTTAGGCCTACGCACACCGCACACCCGAGGGAGGCAACAGGAGGCTGCTCGTGGACTCGTTGCTGTCTGAGCGCCAGGCTGTTCAGGAGGCGCTGATTGCCGTGTACGCAGGCGATGCCGACTGGATTGAGCGGGTCGCCCATGGTGTGACGGCCCAACATCTGGAAGGACCGAATCGCGATCTTGCGCTCGGGATCTGGCGTGCGGTTGGGATTGAGCCACGCAGCCGCAGGCGAGGACGCCCTCGAAAGAGAGCTGAGTAAGAAATTCCTTTGGTGCGCGACTGTTTTGCTTCTTCTACAGGCCTAGCCCCCTACTGAACTGCCTCGTTGGCGCACGAGTATGCCCCCGACGGGGCATGGCTTTTTACGGTCGGCTACAGGTTTCATGACGGTTGTCTCGCGGCTCGGGCCTGACCGGCGGGCACGCACTTGACGAGGTGCCCGAAACGGCCAAATTCTGTGGCTTAGAGGTTAAGTTAGGGAACTCTGGGGGCATCAGTCACTTATCGGTTCCGACAGCAGCGGGGAGTCTTATGTTGGCCGCGAGCTTAAGTGGGTTCTCATCCGGGAGCGTTGTTCTTGTTGGCGTTGTGCTGATGGTCCTGGGTGTGATCGTCCTGGCGTTCGGGGTCGGCGGCGAGGGAATTATCACAGTCGCATCAACCCATCGTTTTCGAGACAGGCGGTGACCGGGAGCGACTTCATATGCGCCAAGTCGTGGTGCAGGATGCTTATTGGGAGTTACGCACCAACGGGAGCCTTTCGCGGGCTGGGCGGGCCGCAGCCCGTCGATGTCAGGGACGAGGGTGGTGGAAGCAGACGTCGGCACCGATGAGCCTGGTGGGTTGAGGGCCTTGCCCGTCGAGATGTCGGGGCTGCTCGAGGGCCTCCAGGGAGACGCGCGGCGTGATCGCGCGGCGTTGATTGCGTGGTTGCTCGGTCGCGGCTTTAGGGCCGACCAGATTCGCGGATCGTTGGCCCCGATGATGTTGCCCGCCAACCGCATGATGGGTGATTACGGCCTGTACGTGTCGGCGCGAGAGATGTCCCAAATGACCGGCGTCGACGTGGAGCTGCTGCAAAAGCTGCAACGCGCGGTCGGCCTGCCGCGCATTGACGATCCCGACGCTGCCGTGCTGTCGAGGGTGGATGCGGAGGCAGCCGCGTGCACGACCTTCTTTGTCGAATTCGGTATCGACGCCGAAGAGGCGGTTGCCCTGGTCCGGGTGTTGATGGAGGGTCTTCACCGGGCCGTGGCGACGATGCAGGAGACGGCTTACAGGATGTTGGTTAGGCCCGGGGCCAGTGAGGTCGAGTTGGCTCAGGTAGCGGAAGCACTGGCACGGCAAGCCATGCCGCGCATTGGGCCGATGATCGAAGGTCTGTTGCTGCTTGAATTTCGGCGCATGTTCGAAGCAGAAGGAATCGGTGCCGCCGAACGCGCCACCGGCAGACTTCCCGGAGCACGCCAGGTCGCGGTGGCATTTGCCGACCTCGTGGGCTTCACGCAGCTCGGTGAGGCGCTTGCCCCCGAAGAACTGGCCCGCCTCGCCAGCCGGTTCGCCGAGCTGGCCCACGACGTCGTGGTAGCGCCGGTGTGGTTCATCAAGACCATCGGCGATGCGGTGATGCTGGTGTCTCCCGAACCAGTTGTGCTGGTCAACACGGTCCTGGAGCTAGTCGAAGTCGCAGCAGCCACCAGCGGCTTGCCGCAATTGCGTGCGGGGGTTGCCACCGGATTGGCCGTCAGTCACGGCGGGGACT
>Ga0210086_1001736_pt1 | contig 10911 bp, 11 predicted proteins | sample China_Galinas_PW_3_FD_184867 | JGI IMG/M metagenome (GOLD analysis project Ga0210086, IMG submission 184867) | Wetland microbial communities from San Francisco Bay, California, USA, that impact long-term carbon sequestration - China_Galinas_PWB_D2... | ecosystem: Environmental > Aquatic > Marine... | reverse complement strand
TTTGACGACGCACTCAGTGCTACCCGCGCTGCCGTGGAAGAGGGAATCATCCCGGGCGGTGGTGTTGCCTACCTTCGTTCACTTGATAAACTTGAGAAATTCAAGGGTGCAAACGAAGACGAGAACACGGGGATTGCCATTGTGAGAAGAGCACTGGAAGAGCCACTTCGCCAGATCGTTGAGAATGCAGGACTGGAAGGTTCGGTAGTTGTGAATAAGATCAAGGACGGTAAAGGTGATTATGGATACAATGCGCATACCGAAAAGTATGAGAACCTGTTTGAAGCAGGTGTAATCGATCCAACGAAAGTTGCCCGTATTGCACTTGAGAATGCAGCCTCAATCGCAGGTATGTTCCTGACCACGGAGAGTGCAATCGTGGAGATTCCCGAGAAGGAACCCCCGATGCCGGCTGGTGGACCAGGTGGTGGAATGGGCATGATGTAGAATTTTACTTACATCCATATATTTCAAGAGGTTGGTTCCACGGGATCAACCTCTTTTTTAATTTCTGATTAAAGAAAGCTGCTGATTTTTGACAACTCCCGGCCTATTTCCTGTACTCCTAACAGAATCTTATTGGTTTGCGCTGCTGAAGGTTTCTTACGTCCCTGTACATATTGAGAAAGAAGCGTTTCATTCATACCAATCCTTTGTGCAAGGAATTTTGCATTAATTACCCGATAGTACTGAAAGAACTGTTTAAGATCTATTTCAAATTCAACATTTTCTTTTGTAATATATGTATCCTGATCTGAGAGAAACAGGTTTATTGCTTCAACCGAATGGTATTGAAGTTCCATAAATGATTTTCCAGTTGTGAAAACTGGATACTTTTCACAATATGCTGAGAATCCCGTGTTGGTTTTCTCTACATTCAACCTGATTCTTGTACTTGTTTTCTTCATTTCAGTCCGGCTTCTTTCAATATACGATCTTGCATTCCCTTCCCAATCTCCTGGCTCCCATGGTTTGGAAATATTATTATATGACTTCGACTAGGATGACCCAGCTTTAAATGAGTACCCTTTTGGGAGATCGTATACCAACCATTTTTTCTTAAAATCTTTAATAGTTCAGAACACTTCACCGTTTGTTGGTGTTGATGTAAAGGTAAATAATAATTTACCTCAATGCAATGATTAAACAAATACAGTTCTTCAATCCAAGTGTTTATTAATCAAACATGAATTATATCAGTTCACCTGGCTGCCTTTTTTGTAACCTTTTTCCATCTTTAGATATCCAATAGACGAACCCTAAAAACAATAAGTATGGACGTATTCAAATCACTCCCTTATTTGGGATTTTTTACAGCTGCGGTTTTAGCATGGTATTTCTATGTGAAAGCCAGACATAATGAACGTATGGCTCTGATCGAAAAAGGTGTGGACCTCTCAAAGTTCTATTCTTTACAAAAGAAATGGTCTTTTCCCTGGCTAAACGTGGGAATCGTCATATCTGGAATTGCCATCGGTATCCTGCTGGTTGTTGTTCTGGTGCTGATCTTTCCGGAGAATGATATGTTAGTTGATCTGGCCCAACCGGGGCTTGTCCTGTTTGGAGTTTGGTTCGGCGGGCTTTCCATGATTCTTGTTCACTTCATCAATAAGCACAGGAAAGAGTAGGAGGATGGATGAACTCTATATCAAACAGGTGCTTAATGGTGAAACGGAAGCTTTTAAATATTTTGTTCAACAATACAGTGAGAGAGCTTATCACATGGCCCTTTCCATACTGAAAAGTGAAATTACAGCAAAAGATGCTGTACAGGAGTCTTTCCTGATTGCTTTTAACAAGCTGAGTACCTTTGGTGGAAAAGCAAGGTTTTCCACATGGTTTTTCCGGATTGTAATCATCGCTTAACCTGCTACTTCGTATCAGCTGTGGGCTCCTCCTCCAAGATCCTTTCGAGTATCAGGATCCTGGCATTTTTATCCCGGAGTTTCTTTATATTTCCTCTATAGAACTTTCAATTTTGTTATCTGTAAATACAAAAATGAAAGTCATAGCAGGGAACTCCCATATAGTTTTTTATTATGTCAGTGTATTGTTATCATAAAAAACTATATGTACGTTTGTGCACGAAAAAAACGGGACGTTCCCTTATGGATTATCTTCGGAATTTTTGCATCATTGCCCATATCGACCACGGGAAGAGTACCCTGGCTGACAGGCTGCTTATGAAAACAGGTACCCTGGATGAGAGGGACTTCCATGATCAGGTGCTTGACAATATGGAACTGGAGCGTGAAAGGGGCATTACCATCAAGAGCCATGCCATCCAGATGGAGTATGACTACAAAGGGAAACGCTACCAGCTGAACCTGATCGATACTCCCGGACATGTGGATTTTTCATATGAAGTTAGCCGTTCGATTGCAGCATGTGAAGGAGCATTACTGATAGTGGATGCCACACAAGGGATACAGGCTCAGACCATTTCCGTTCTCTATCAAGCCATTGATCACGATCTGGAGATCATTCCGGTACTCAACAAGATGGATATGGATAGCGCCATGCCCGATGAGGTTAAGGACCAGATTGAGGATCTGATCGGTTGTGACCGTAATGATATTATAGAAGCCAGCGGGAAAACCGGGATTGGAGTGGAGGCCATTCTGGAAGCCATCATTGAGCGGATCCCGGCTCCCAAGGGGGACCCCGATGCACCGCTGCAGGCCCTTATATTTGATTCAATCTTCAACTCGTACCGTGGGATTTTTGCCTATTTCCGGATCATGAACGGAACCATCCGTACGGGTGAAATGGTGAAATTTGTGGCCACCGGTAAGGAGTACGATGCGGATGAGATCGGGGTATTGAAACTCGGTCCTGAACCCAGGAATAAGCTTTCTGCAGGGGACGTGGGTTACATCATTTCAGGGATCAAGACCTCCAGGGAGGTGAAGGTAGGAGATACTATTACCCACGTGGAAAATCCGAGCAAAGTGGCTATTTCCGGATTCGAAGATGTGAAACCGATGGTCTTTGCAGGGATCTACCCGGTGGATGCTGATGACTATGAAGACCTCAGGGCTTCTATTGAAAAGCTTCAACTCAATGATGCATCTCTCACTTTTATCCCTGAATCCTCGGCTGCCCTGGGTTTTGGATTCAGGTGTGGATTTCTGGGTCTTTTACATATGGAGATTGTGCAGGAGAGGCTCGACCGCGAGTTCAATATGGACGTGATTACTACTGTACCGAATGTCTCATTCAATGTAATTACCACCAAAGGTGAACTGGTTGAGGTGCATAATCCCTCGGGGCTCCCTGCAATAACATCCATTGACCATATTGAGGAACCATATATTACAGCACAGGTAATTTCACAGGCCGAATATGTGGGTCCGATCATGAACCTGTGCCTGGATAAACGTGGTACTCTGAAAAACCAGGTCTACCTGACCAGTAACCGGGTTGAAATCACCTTTGAAATGCCACTGGCCGAAATCGTGTTTGATTTTTATGATAAATTGAAAAGTATATCCAAAGGATATGCTTCTTTCGATTATCATCCCCATGGTTACAGTAAGGCCGACCTGGTGAAGCTGGATATACTGCTTAATGGTGAGGCGGTTGATGCGCTCTCCACTCTGATCCACCGCGATAATGCATATGACTTTGGAAGAAGGATCTGTGTTAAACTAAAAGAGCTGATCCCCCGTCAACAATATGAAGTTGCCATCCAGGCAGCCATTGGTGCCAAAGTGATTGCAAGGGAAACAGTGAAAGCAGTACGAAAAGATGTTACTGCAAAATGTTATGGTGGCGATATTACAAGGAAGAGAAAACTGCTTGAAAAACAGAAGAAAGGTAAGAAAAGGATGCGCCAGGTTGGGAATGTTGAGATACCTCAATCAGCTTTCCTTGCGGTTCTCAAACTTGATTAAGATTCATCATTTACTTTCCTTCGTCCACAACCAGCTTGTAACCTTTCCCATGTACATTGATGATCTGCACTCCGGGATCCGATTTCAGGTATTTCCTGAGTTTGGTTATATAGACATCCATGCTTCTGGCATTGAAATAGTTATCATCAATCCAGATAGCCTTTAAAGCAAAGTTGCGTTCCAGGACCTGGTTCATATTATTGCAGAGCAGCTTCAGCAATTCGGACTCCTTTGTGGTCAGTTTTTGTTCTTCTTCATTCCCTTTGAGCATCTGTTTATTTACGTCGAAGGTAAAAGAACCTATTTCCCAGTTCTCTTTGTCAGCCCCCCTGCTACCTTTTGTTCGCCTGAGAATAGCCTCAATTCTGAAAAGCAGTTCCTCCATACTGAAGGGTTTGGTAATATAATCGTCAGCTCCCAGTGAAAAACCTTCCAGCACATCTTCCTTCATCGATTTCGCAGTCAGAAAGATGATGGGAATGGTGCTGTTAAGGATCCTGATTTCAGAAGCAAGGGTAAAACCATCTTTAATGGGCATCATGATGTCCAGGAGGCAGAGGTCGTAATGGAATTGCTCAAAATGCCTGAAGGCTTTTTCCCCGTTGGTTACCCAGTCAGTCTCATAATTCTTGGCCTGCAGGTATTCCTGAAGCAACGAACCCAAATTCTCGTCATCTTCCGCAAGAAGTATACGGTTCTTAATTTCATTCATAGGTCATCTGGCAATTTTATACCAGTAAAGGTAAGTGAATATCGAATCGGGAGCCCTTATTAGGCTCACTTTTTATTTTAATTGTACCTCCGTGCTCCTCAATAATCAGTTTCACATAACTGAGACCCAGTCCGAATCCTTTCACATTGTGTACGTTTCCCGTTGGAACCCGGTAGAATTTATCAAATATACGTTTTTGATCCTCTTTACTGATACCCATTCCATTGTCTGCCACAGAGACAACAACCGATCCATTCTCATTGTGGGTTGAGATTTTTATTTCCGGGTTCCGGGTGGTATATTTCATTGCATTCTCCATCAGGTTGGAAATCACATTGGTGAGGTGTATTACATCGCCTGAAACCGTAGCCTGGTCGGCTTCAGGATGAAATTCAAGTTTACCGCCCCTCTTATCCATCTGTAACAGGAAGTTCTGGGCTACAGTTTCAATAATATCGTGAAGATTTGCCGGTTCATGCTTCAGTTTCAGTTCTCCGTGATCAAATATGGCCATCTGAAGTACGCGTTCTACCTGGTAACCAAGCTGCTTACTCTCCGTCTGGATAATCCTGGAAATATGGCCCAGGTTTTTCTGTTCATCCGGGATCGACCTGTCGCTGAGCATCTGTGAAGCCAGGCTGATCGTTGAGATGGGGGTTTTAAGTTCATGCGTCATGTTGTTAACAAAATCGTTTTTCATTTCAGACAGACGTTTCTGTTTGAACATGATAAAGAGTGTCAGGCTGAACATGATAATAATAAAGATGGTAATCATCAGGGAGGATCCCCCCATGATTCCCATGGATTTCCGCAGCAGAAGGCGCTCTTCCGGGAAATAGACACTTATATAGATGGAACGGTTAAATACACTGTTTGGAAACAGGGACCTCCTGAAATACCTGCACTGCTCATATTCATTAAAATTTTCTGAACTGTAAATAGGCGGATGTCCCATCTCATAGACTGCGTATTCGAAAGGTATGCCCACCCCGCGTGAAGTCAGTTTATCAGAAAGGGAAGCCTCAATCTGTGAAGCTGATATATTTTCCAGTGCGTCACCTTCCTCCATCAGCATCTGTTTGACGATATGATCTACAAAATATTCCTGCCGTGCTATTTGTGTTCTGAGTTCTCTCCTTACCAGGTCAGGATGCATGGCAGTAACAAGGATGGTGTCCTTCATATTCAGATCCTCACCCAACACCACGAGCAAGGAATCGTTGATCATCTCTACCTTCATGTTTTTCAATGAGGGGTCAGGTGGTATGTAACTGTAAGCGATTTTTCCCGCCCCCGGATCTTTTCCCGGCTCCTCATTTCCGGCGAAGTTCTCCACACTGTCGTCAGTCCGGTCATAGGCACTGCGGTTATCGATATGAAAATTCCACACTGCCTGACTCTGGTACTGAACGATCGGGGGCCGGATCTCATCCAGGATGCTGATAACTGTTTCATTCTGGACGAGTTCATTGGATATATCAGTAAGCACATCATTTACCACCAAGCCAAGCTGGTGCTCCTCTGACTCCAGTGAGCGCCTGATCCAGTATACCTGAACCAGGATCATCGCCACCATTGCCAGGGCAAGAAATACAGATACTATCCAGAGAAATGTTCGACTCATGATCCAAAGATAGTTTTCCTCAATGGTTCATTCAGAGTGTTTTAACATTCTTTAACTTCCTTTAAGCCTATCTAACCAAATTCTGAAATAGTTTTGTAGAATAGTTAGCAACCGAACATGAAAAAGAGACTTTACTTTTCCTTATTATCCATTGTGATGTCAAAGGGGAAAACTAAAGTGACAATACTACAAGTAGTTTAAGATGCTTTAGCAGGCAAATTGGTTTAGTTTTAGGGTTTATTGGTTCAAAGCTGCCCGTCCTCCCGGCGGGCGGCTTTTTTGATGGTTTACGGGGAATGAATATCTTGCATAAAAAGGACCCCGTTGCCAAATATAGATTACTACAGCGTGCTTGGATTATCTCCAGGTGCCGGAGAGAAGCAGATAAAAAGTGCCTACCGGAAACTCGCATTCAAGTATCATCCGGACCGGAACCACTCGGCCGGTGCCTCCAAAAAATTCCAGGAGATTACAGAAGCTTACGATTTTTTAATTGATCATCCCGTTCCCCCGGAGGATCGTGCCTCCGGCTATGACGAGCAGGTTGCCAGTGAAGTGCTGAGAAGGGAGCGTGAAAGGATGCAGCAGCGGGCCAGAGTACAACGGGAAAAAAAGAGGCAGCAGGACCAGTATTTTGAAAAACCCGAATGGCATGACCCCATCCTGCTATTCAGGTACCTTGCCAATGGAATTGCCCTGCTCCTGTCACTGGCAGCCATCGGGTTACCCCTGGTTATGGCTTTTATTGGGGACCCGGCAAGTCTTGCCGGAACTTCCGTATTTGTTGTCATGGGTGTGATCGCCATGTTCTTTATTTACCAGAAGAGAAATACATGGTTCCGGCTGGGGAAGTTCAACACCTCATTGAAAGATATAGTTGACTTTTTCAGGCTGATACCGGGTAAACCGACTGACGAAAGATGCTGTTATTGCCAGGGTAACATGGCTGATGGTAAGCCCTACAAAATTGAGGTCCTTAAGACCATCGATATCCAGATCCGTTCCTATGGTGCATTGATCCATGATGCCGGTTACAAGAATAAGGTAAAGAGGGTGGTAGTACCTCGCAGTACCAGGGCTGTCCATTATCACAGGCTTGTATCGCTTGTCAAAGTGAGCATCTGTTTTGGATTCCTGGTTTTCTTCCCTTTGGAGAGTATCATATGGAGATTTATTGCAGGTATGCTGTTGGGAGGGATCGTCTCCATCATTATGCTGAGGCTGGCAAAGGTGCGTTCAAAGGTTAGCTATCTCCTTACGCCCTCACTTATTCTCAAAACAGCAATCTGGATTTCAGCTCTTAGTCTGATCAGTACTGCAGGTCCGGGATTAAATATCCAGACCTCAAGCTGGATTTACCTGGTTCTGGCAGGATTACTTTTTTTCCTTGATATGGTTTTTGATCTGATACTTGGTTTCTTTCCCTTCTATCACAAGATGTTTAAACCGTTGATACCGCAGGGAACCATTCTGGATTCCATTTATCAGGAGGGTTATCAGAACTACCAGGAATTTCCTGTTTACTCAGTTCTGTTTCCATTGATAAAGTGGTTGTTCTGACTACCAGAGCAGCAGTCTCTCCCTGTTTTTGATCCGTGTAAGGTCCGAAGGCACGCACATCCTGATTGGTTTCAGGGACCCAACAGCGTGTATAAAATCATTGATTTTGGATGTATTGATCTCCCCCTGGATATGGATCAGGTAATCGATATTCTTTAATTCATCCAGGTAATACCCGTTTTCGGTCCTGTTCCTGATGATCCTGAAGGTTATTAATGCATGCTCATCCAGGTAGGTGAAAAGTGAAAAAACCTGTTCCATTTTCAACCTGGGATGAAACAGCTGGAGATCCTCCTGCTTCTCAAAATTCATATCTAAAGACTGATTGATCATCCAGCATAACTTGTAGTCCGGTTCATCGGAGACTACTCCAAGCAGGCAAAAGTCCTCATCAATAGCCAGATCCAATTTATGTTTTTTCATCCTCCCGGTATTGGTCTATATGTTTTTCATGGCCGCTCTGGCTGCACGTTGTTCTGCCTCTTTCTTGGAATCGCCTCTTCCAATGCCTCTCTCCTCCTCATCCATCAGGATGAAAGATACAAAAGTGGGTACTTTATTGCCTTGTAAATGCTCTTCTTTACTTACGAATTTTATATCCACCCTGTTTTTCTGTGACCACTCAATGATCCTGCTTTTATAATCTGGATCCTTCTGAACGATCTGTCCAAAGTCAATATATCTCTTCAGTATTTTTCTTTCGAAGAACTTTTTGGTAAACCTGTAGCCTCGGTCCAGGTAAATAGCTCCAATAAGCGCTTCAAGTGCATTACCGTAAATATGTTTTGGTTTACTGCTATTGGACTCTCCTGAATTGATGAATGCCGGAAGTTCAATTTTGGTCGCCAGGAGATCCAGGTTCTTACGTTTAACGATACGGGAACGCAGCTTGGTCATAAAACCTTCGTCAGCATCAGGAAATTGAAGAAACAGCAGGTCGGCAACTATTGTGTCCAGCACAGCATCGCCCAGATATTCCAGGCGTTCATTATTCAGGTGGTCACCGGATGGGTTTTTTTGAAGTGCAGATTTAGGGATAAATGCCAGTCTGTATAAAGATAATTTGCGGGGTAAAAATCCCAGCATACGAACCAGATCCCAGTAGAATCTTTGGTTCTTCAATGCATTAACCCTTAAATTTCCTGAAAATAGCGGAGGTATTGTGTCCTCCAAAACCAAAGGTATTACTCATACCCACATTTACATCCCTCTCCTCTGCTTTATTGACTGTCAGGTTCAGTTTGGGATCAATCTCGGGATCCAGTGTCTCCAGGTTGATTGTAGGTGGTATGATACTATGGACAATAGATTTGATAACAGCGATGGACTCGACAGCACCGGCGGCACCCAGCAAGTGACCGGTCATCGATTTTGTGGAGCTGATATTCAGCTTATAGGCATGTTCACCGAATACACGCTTAATAGCCCTGATCTCAGAAATGTCACCCAGCGGGGTGGCAGTTCCATGAACATTCACATAATCGACCGCTTCCGGCTGGATCCTGGCATCCCGCAAAGCATTGGTCATTACCAGCCTGGCGCCTTCTCCATCGGGATGGGGAGCAGTCAGATGGAAAGCATCGGCAGAGAGTCCCCCGCCAATGATCTCGGCATAGATCTTAGCTCCCCGTTTCTTTGCATGTTCAAGCTCCTCGACGATCAGCCCGGCACCTCCCTCTCCAATGACGAAACCGTCCCGGGTGGCATCAAACGGACGGGATGCTGTTTTATAATTCTCATTATTGGTGGAGAGGGCTTGCATGGAATTAAAGCCTCCTACCCCTGCTTCCACAACAGTTGCTTCAGATCCCCCTGTAATAAAAAGGTCCGCCATATCCAGGCGGATCAGGTTATACGCATCAATAATGGCATTGGTTGAGGAGGCACATGCAGATACAGTGGCATAGTTGGGACCTCTGAATCCATATTTGATGGAAAGGTGTCCCGCGGCAATATCAGAGATCATCTTAGGAATAAAGAAGGGGCTGAACCTGGGGGTACGACCACCTTCCAGGTAGCCCTCGATCTCTTTAGTGAACGTATCCAGGCCACCGATGCCGGAAGCCCAGATAACACCTGCTCTGTTCTTATCATGATCTGCCTCATTCAGACCGGAGTCCTGGAAGGCCTCTTCTGCTGCAATCAGCGCATACTGGGCATAGGGGTCCAGTTTACGTGCCTCTTTCCGGTCAAAATAATCAAGCGGATCATAATTCTTTACTTCACAGGCGAATTTTGTCTTGAACTTTTCGGTATTGAAATGGGTGATCATGTCCGATCCACTGACTCCGTTAACAAGTGCGTTCCAGAAATCCTCCAGGTTATTACCTATGGGAGTGATGGCTCCCAATCCTGTCACAACAACTCGTCTCATACCAATCAGTTTTTGAACCAAAACCGGCCCTATTCTGCGTTCTCTTCAATATATTTAATGGCGTCCCCAACAGTGGAAATGCTTTCAGCCTGATCATCGGGAATTCCCATATTGAATTCTTTTTCGAATTCCATGATCAGCTCAACGGTGTCAAGCGAATCAGCACCGAGGTCGTTAGTGAAACTGGCTTCCGGAGTTACTTCATTTTCATCAACACCTAATTTGTCCACGATGATTGCTTTTACTCTTGATGCAATGTCAGACATGACTATAAATTTTAATTAATAATATTGGTTATTTTTAACGCTGCAAAGAAATGCAAAATTCGACTATTTTCAAAAAAAAATGAAGAACATAGCCATATTTGCCTCCGGGTCAGGGACAAACGCTGAGAATTTAATCCGTTTTTTTCGAACGAGCCCGTTCGGAAGGGTCAGGGTTGTTCTCACAAACCGACCGGATGCGGGGGTAATTCTAAAGGCTCAATCTCTTGAAGTTGAATCGATTGTATTTACCAGGGAGCAGTTCTACAATTCGGATTATGTGGTTCATCTGCTTGTCGAACGGGAAATAGATTTTATTGTCCTGGCTGGTTTTCTCTGGCTTGTACCCGATTCAATGCTAAAGTCCTTTGAAAATAAGATCGTTAACATACATCCTGCACTGCTTCCCAGGTTCGGGGGGAAAGGTATGTATGGAAGCCGTATACACAGTGAGGTTATCAAGTCAGGTGAAAAGGAATCGG
>Ga0210086_1001730_pt1 | contig 10936 bp, 11 predicted proteins | sample China_Galinas_PW_3_FD_184867 | JGI IMG/M metagenome (GOLD analysis project Ga0210086, IMG submission 184867) | Wetland microbial communities from San Francisco Bay, California, USA, that impact long-term carbon sequestration - China_Galinas_PWB_D2... | ecosystem: Environmental > Aquatic > Marine... | reverse complement strand
CGCGCCGACAGATCATTGACCACGGTATAGCCGAATACATGGCGCATGGCCTGATCCAGCGGGATGCGTCGGCCCGGCCGACCGATGATGATCGCCAGTTCCACCTCCCAATCCAGTTGACTGGTGACGGCATTGTCATAGGGGATGTCGTCGGTTGGACCGGTAACGCTGGTGACCGCCTTGGTGAAGACCACCATGTGATCGGGTGCGCCGATTTCCCGACCTCGAGCCGCCGATGATTCGGCGGCGTGGTCGGCGTAATTGAGGCCGAGGCACAGGATATTTTTGCGCGGCCTGGGGATGGGTGCCAACAATCTGGCCTGTGCGAGCGGCACGTGGCAGCTGGACGGAAGCCGAGGGATTAAGTCCTGATAGCGTTGCCAGGCTCCGGGGCCACCGGCGATAAGCTCCAACATGTCGTTAAGCGGTTCGCCCGCCAGTGCGGGAAGAATCGCTGTGTCGTCCCGCGCCACTCCCAAGAAAGGCCGTTGTTGATACTCGCAGGTAATCAATCGCATGCTGAAGACCAGGTGATTTTTCAAGTTATTATGACATGTCGGCCCGCTCCGGTGCAGATCAGCCATATCAGCTGCAATTTATATGGTTGAATTGGCCATCCCTATCCTTCATTATTGGCAATAGATTGACCAGAGCTGATTTTTTATCACTGTTCCTTGCATTTGACCACTTGGGAAGCGATGACACGCTTCGTTATTATTGTGCGCGAAAAGTGAGCGTGCCATGAGCAATAAACCGCCGATCACCGATGTTCTCCGTGTCGCCTCCCACTCCGGGAGCGAGGTGACTGAGTGTCCCGAAGAATTAGAGGCCCTGTTCCGCCAGGTGTTGATGCGCCTGGGCGAAGATCCGGAACGTCACGGATTGCAGCGTACCCCGGTGCGCATCGCCAATGCCCTGACCTTCCTCACCAGCGGTTACCGGCAAACGGTAGAGGAAGTGGTGGAAGACGCCATATTCCCCGATGACTGCAACGAGATGGTCATCGTTAAGGACGTGGAGTTCTATTCTCAGTGCGAGCATCATATGCTGCCGTTTTTCGGGCGCGTTCATGTCGGCTATGTGCCCGATGGCAAGATCATCGGCTTGAGCAAGATCGCCCGTGTCGTAGATGTTTTTGCTCGGCGCCTGCAGGTACAGGAACGCATGACGGGTCAGATCGCCGAGGGTTTGATGAAGATATTGGCGCCGCGCGGGGTGGGCGTTGTGGTGGAGGCCAGGCACTTTTGCATGATGATGCGGGGCGTGCAAAAGCAGAACAGCTCTACCTTGAGCAGCGCCATGCGCGGCATCTTTCAAGAAGATGCTCGTACCCGCATGGAGTTCATGGACTTGATTCGCCGCTAACTTGAATAATGCCGCGCGGCACCGGTCTCCGTTATAACGAGAGCTAGTTAGATAGAGAGACACCATCATGAGTGAAGTATCACCCTTGACGGCGGCGCAGCAGGTTTTTGCCGCTGCTGTAGCGTTTCGTGCCGTTGCCGAGGAAAGCTGCTCTTTGGCGGATGCGGTGGGCCGCATTCTCTATCACGACGTGATCGCTCCAACAGACATGCCGCCGTACCATCGCGCCATCGTCGAGGGTTTCATCGTGCATACTCAGGATACCGCCGCGGCATCCGAAGAAAACCCGGTTTCATTCTCCATCGCAGGTGCGGTTAAACCCGGTGATGAGCGTTGTCCGGCGCTCAAACAGGGAGAATCCTTGGAGGTGGTGACCGGCGTGGTCGTGCCTGACGGTCCCTATTCCATCGTGCGCATGTGGGAGGCGAAGCGTGAAGACGATCGCTTTTCCATAGCGCGACCCTTTCCGCCGCGCTTCTTCATCGAAGATCAAGCGTGTGATCTGAAAAAAGGCGATGTCGTCGTCTCTGCCGGGACGGCGATCGGGGTGGCGGAACTGGGCTCCATAGCGGCGCTGGGCATCACGCACTTGCCGGTGGCCAAGCGGCCGCGGGTCACGGTTTTTTCCTGCGGCGACGAAGTCATAGCTTACGATCAAGCGTTGCGGCCCGGCCTGATCCGTGACAGTAACTCGGTGATGTTGTGCGCTGCGGTGGGCATTGCGGGCGGCGAGGCCCATGGCGGCGGCATCCTCCGCGATGACTTCGATGCCGTTGTGGCTGCCGCACGCTCGGCCTTGGCGAAAGCCGACATGCTGGTGATCTCCGGAGGCACTGCGGCGGGCGGCGGCGATTTCATTTCCAACGTTATAAAGGCCTTGGGTGAATTGCTGGTGGACGGCGTACCCATGCGCTCCGGTCGACCGCTGATCATGGGAGTGGCGCAAGGTAAACCCATAGTGTGTGTCGCCGGCCATCCCCCGGAAGCGCTGCGCGGGTTTCGTCTGTTTGGCGTGGCGGCGCTCAACCGCCTGCTGGGGCGGGACCTGCCCTTGCCGGAGGATAATTAAAAAACTAAATCACGAATAAAACGCAAGGCACGGAGAGAAAAGACGAGTTTGTTTAGGCGGGTTTATTGCCCGCTGAAAAGATACTGCACTACTGGTAATCAGAGAAGGTCTGAGTGCTACCCCGCATGTCATTCCGGTGCATGCCGGATCCAGCATCTGACGGCACTAAAGGCGCTGGATTCCGGGTCTGCGCTGCGCTCCGCCCGGAATGACAAAGTCTTCACAAGTCATTTTGTTTTTCTACGTATTTCCCACACATGAATGGTCTTTTCTAATAGTGGGGTGGCGGGGTCTCTTCCCAGGGCGCGGCAATACTGGCGGGAGACATATCGCGAATTTGCCGTTTGAGGGTTTCCACTTCCTTGCGCAACTGATCGATCACGCGTTGCTGGTCGGCGATCACATCGTTAAGCGCCTGCAGCGTGGCCTCCTGATGCGTGAGCCGTATCTCAAGATCAATCAGCCGCGCGTCCGTCATAGCAATGTCCTCCGACTCAAGCACGGCGGGATTGCCGCGCCGCTATTTTACTCCTTGTCGACGCCGAGGACATAAACATCGAAGCGGGTAGTGCTGCCGAGCAGGGAGTGCGAAGGCGCGATGCCCGGTAGCGCAGGGGCCGATCGCGGCCGTTTTACCACTACCCGTTTGCGCGCTACGCGCAGCGCCGCTTCCAATAATTGCGGGGCATCCACGTCCTCACCCACCAGCGCGCGCACCACGCGCATCTCCTTTTTGACCAGCGCGCTCTTGCTGCGATGGGGATACATGGGGTCGAGATAGATTACATCGGGACGTTGATGTTCCGCGCAGCGCTCCATGATGGCGACGGCATCACCGCCGTGCAGCTCCATCCGTTCAGCGGCAGCCCGGGTGTTGTCATCGGCCAGGGCACGGACCAGACCGTCACGCAGCAATGCGGCGATGAGCGGCGAGCGCTCTACCAGGATTACCCGGCAGCCCAGCGTGGCCAGGATGAAGGCATCGCGCCCCAGACCGGCGGTGGCGTCCAATACCGTAGTTAGTGTCCTGCCCTTCAAGCCGATGGCGCGGGCCAGAGGTTCTTTGGTGCGATTGCCCTGACGGGTGCGAAATCCCAGGGCGCCCCCCACGAAGTCTGCGTACACCGGGCCTGGCGCTTCTTGGTGCGTGGCGCGGAGCTCGAGGCGCACCGCTACAGAGGCGGAACTGTAAATCAATATGTGGGAATACTCGCTGCAGGGCAGCTCGCAACGGGGGAGATCCAGTTTCAGAGCGAGTTCATCGGCTCGCGGATTGAGGGCGGCGCTGTCGGCGGCAACCGCAATAATTGTCTTGGAAATCATCATGTGCGCAGCCTACTCACGAACCCCACCGGCCGCAAGCACAAGCCTGTAGAATTGTGGGAAACTACTTGAGACCCAGTCGCGCCCTCCACCTCCTGATTCGGGGCGGATCCGCCCTGCAGGGGCGGGGTGCTTTTGCCTTATCTATTACAAGAACAAACCTATCAATTGATGAGACACACCATGGTAGATATTGAACGATTGAAAAAGATCATCATTCGGGCGGCCGAAGAGGAATTACTGCCGCGTTTTACCACCTGCGAGCGGGGCGAAAAGCGGGACGGCAGCGTTATCACCGAAGCGGACACGGCGATGCAGGCACGCCTGCGGGATGATTTTGCCGAACACTGGCCGGATTTTTCCCTGTTGGGAGAGGAGATGGATGAAGCCACTCAACGGGATTTACTGCAGGGCGACGGTGAGGGGCTGTGGTGCGTGGACCCGCTGGACGGTACCAGCAATTTCGCCGCAGGCCTCCCGTTCTTCTCCGTATCGGTGGCCTTGCTCAAGAAGGGTCAGGCCGTGCTGGGAGTGGTCTACGATCCGGTGCGCCGCGAATGTTTCTGGGCGGCGCCGGGGCAGGGGGCTTGGTGTAATCATGCGCGCTTGAGCGCGCAAAGGTTGACATTATCCCTTTCCCAGACCGTTGCCCTCATCGACTTCAAACGGCTGGATGCCTCCTTGGCACGGCGTCTGGTGGAGCAACCACCCTATAGCTCCCAGCGCAGCTTTGGTTCCGTGGCCTTGGACTGGTGCTGGCTCGCCGCCGGGCGCGGCCATCTCTATTTGCACGGCAAGCAACGCATTTGGGACTATGCCGCCGGAAGCCTGATTCTTGCCGAGGCGGGAGGGCATGCCGCTACTCTCAACGGCGAGGCGGTATATCGCGCCGATATCGCACCGCGTTCCGCAGTGGCGGCCTTGGATGAAAAATTATTCCAGGCCTGGTGTACGTGGTTGGCAATGGCGCAGGGTGCAGGAAATAGTTTGCCCTAAGCCGTGAGGCCGGATTCGAGAGCGAATTACCGGTATAGGGTCGGTGACGTGCAGAGTTATAAACCTGTAGCCTTCAATTTATACTGGGGCCGTTCCCCGGTCCGCTCATAATAGGGCATCATCCGCGGCACCAAGGCCGCGAGGGTCTCCATGCGCTTCCTGGGTGCGGGATGGGTGCTGAGAAAGTCCAGGTGTCCGCCGCTGGAGATCTTTTCCATCTTTTGCCATAACGTTACCGCGGAGTGGGGGTCATAACCGGCGCGGGCGGCGAGTTCGATGCCGATGCGATCCGCCTCGGATTCCGCCTGGCGGCTGTTGGGTAACTTGATAGCAATGGCGGCCGCCAAGGCGGCGCCGGATAAGGCGAGTTCGGAGTTGTGCTGGCTGGCGGCCACGGCGGTGACCGCAAGGTCCGAGGCCATGGCGACCGACATCTTTTCAGCGGTGTGGTTGGACAAGGCATGGGCGATCTCGTGACCCATGACCTGCGCCAATTCGTCATCCGTGGGTTTGACCTGCTGGATGAGACCGGTATAGACCGCCATGCGCCCGCCGGCCATGCAGAAGGCATTGACTGTCTTGGGGTCGTCGATAACTTTAACCATCCATTCCCATTGCGCCGTCTCTGGCCGGAAGCGTATGGCCTGGGCAACCAGCCTGCCGGTGATCTTATCGATGCGCGCCTTTAAGGCCGGATCCCTGTCGATCTTACCTTCCTTTTGCAGCGGGCTCAGCATCTGCACATAGGCCTGTTTCGATGCGGCGATGGCCTGGCTTTCGGAGACGATGATGAATTGTTTGCGGCCGGTAACGGGATTGGTCGCACAGGCGACTAGCAGGGCGATAAAGATCAGGAGGGCGACAAGGCGCTGCATGGCGAGTGTTAATCCTTTGCGGTCAACAGGAATACAGTTCTTATACGGAGGCCAGTATAGCAGCGGCGAAGCGCGGTTAGATGGGCAAGAAAGATATTGGACGTCGCAGAAAAGTACTGCATCAAGGTGGTGTCAATCGAAACAATAACTTGAGAAGCTTATGCTCAAGCTCAGTATAGCGGCACTGAAGTGCCGCCGTGATCGTATACCATGCTTTGTGTCATGATAAGTGGCAAATGCCGCTGTGCTAATATTTGCCGTGGCATAGTCGGTGTTTCGCATTATGAAATGTGTAAAAACGCGTTCATGCCGCATATTATTGGGAATAACCCGCAATGCAGTTGCTTGCAAAATATGTAGTGAATGTTGTCGGCGCGTTGTTGTTAAGCGCATGTGCGACGAGTGGACCGCCGCTTGCGGATAGCAACGATCAGCTGCCCATGTATGGCGGCATCGATAGACAGGCGAAACCTGGGTTGCGCGCCGCGGATGACAAACTTACCGCCGAACTGATTCAACGCTATGGCAGCCCTCAGGCCGCGGCGCGGAATTTGCTCGATCAGGGTGTCAGTTACTTCAAGGCCGGCGACTACGCCATGGCGATGAAGCGATTCAATCAGGCTTGGTTGATGGATCCGAACAGCCCCGAACCCTTCTGGGGCTTTGCCGTGGTTTACGATGATCAGGGTAAGAGCTGTATGGCCAAGGTTATGGTCGACCGGGCTTTGAGTCTGAATTTGTCCAAGCCGGCGGAGTTGGCCGATGCCGGTCGCATCTACACCTATTGCGCGGTGAGCGATGCGGCGCTCAGCGCGGATGATAGGCGCCGCTATTACGAACAGGCGGAGGAACTCTATTTTCGAGCGGTGTCCATGGCACCGACCAATCCCTATATATTCGGTTCGTGGGCGATTGCCCATTACTGGCAGGGCAACTACGCCGATGCCTGGAAGATGACCAAGAAGCAACAGGCCTTGGGCGGAACACCGGGCGAGAGTTTCTTGAACTTGTTGCAGGCGAAGATGCCGGCGCCGCAGCACTGAGATCAGTAGTTAATTGGATTTACGGATGAGGCAGAATCAGCGTGATCTTTGCGCCGCCCAGGGTCCGGCTCTTCTCGATGGTCAGTGTGCCCTTGTATACGCGTACGATGTCTTGGACGATGGCGAGACCGATGCCGTGGCCGGGATTAGAGGAGTCGCCGCGGACGCCGCGTTGCAACACCGCGTCTGCCTTTTGCGGGGTGATGCCCGGGCCGTCGTCTTCCACGCTCAAGCGCAAGCCTTGGTCTTGATCCAATGCGGCATCGACTATTACCTGCTGCGTGCACCACTTGTAGGCATTATCCAGGAGATTACCCAGCACTTCCAACAGGTCACCTTCTTCACCGCGGAAATTGGCATTGTCCGTCACATGGATCTGGCAGATTACCTGTTTGTCGGCATAGACCTTGTTGAGTGAGGCGGCGATCTTGCGTGCGGCGGCGGCGATGGGCAGTGGTGCCGACAGTGGTAGACGTCCCGAGGTCGCGGCGCGCTGTAACTGATAATCCACGATCTCGCTCATGCGTAATACCTGTTCGCTGATGATGGTGGGCAGTTCTTCCGGAGGTGGTGATTTTTCCAATTCACCCCGCAAGACCGCCAAGGGTGTTTTGAGGCTGTGGGCAAGATCGCTGAGGGTATGGCGGTGGCGATCCAGATGCTCGCGCTGACTGGCGAGCAGGGCATTGATATTATCGGTCAGCCCCAGCATCTCACGCGGATAACGGCCCTCCAAATGCTGTCGCCGTCCCGATTCGATCGCAGCCAGGTCCTCCGCCACCTGGCGCATCGGCGCCAGGCTCCAGTGAAGCACCAGGCCCTGCACGGCGAGCAACACTAAGGCGACACCACCGAGCCAGCCCCACAGGCTGTCACGAAAACTGGTGATTTGTTCATTGTACGCCGCCATGTTTTCCGCGACGGTAAAGGTATAGCCTTCATGAATGGCTTCGCTGAGGTCGAAGGTAATGCCTAGGGAGAATGAGTAGAGTTCGCCGCCGGTATACATAATCCGCTGAAAGTGGCGGCCGCTGGGGGGGATATTGCGTGGTAGTGGAATGTCCTGGTGGCCCATGGACGGGGATTGCCATAACTGTGTGCCGTCGTTGCTGGTGATTTGGGCATATAAGCCGGAATTGACGGTGTCATAGCGGGCTTCGGGCAGCGTCTTCGGCATGTGGAGGATGCCGTTATCGTCGAGCACCGCGGCGGCGACCAGGCCGACGGTCTGGGCCTGAATCTGCTCTTGCAGGCTTTTTTCCGCATAGTCGCTGAAGGCACGGTCCAGGGTTAAGCCGGTCAAGCCAAGAAAGGCGGTGAGGACGATGGTGCCGGCGAGGAGGAGGCGAGCGGTCAGCGAGAACTTCAAGGCGGTGTACGTTCCAAGGTCAGGCGATAGCCGCGCCCACGCAGGGTTTCAATGGGATTGTAGCGGTTTTCCGGGTCGAGTTTGCGGCGCAAGCGGCCGACGAACACCTCGATGACATTGCTGTCGCGGTCGAAATCCTGTTCATATAAATGCTCGGTGAGGTCGGTCTTGGAAACGACTTGTCCGGTATGAAGCATTAGATATTCCAGGACCTTGTATTCGTAGGCGGTCAGTTCTACCGCCCGGCCATCCACGGTGACCGCCTGGGTGGTGGTGTGCAGGGTAATGGGACCGCAGCTGATGTGCGATTGCGTCCAGCCTGCGGCGCGCCTTACCAGGGCGCGCAGTCGTGCCAGCAGCTCTTCCATCTGAAAGGGCTTTACCAGGTAATCGTCGGCACCCGCTTCCAGACCTTCCACTTTTTCCTGCCAGCGGCCGCGGGCGGTGAGAATCAGGATCGGGAAGGTTTTGCCGGCGGCGCGCGCCTTACTGATGAGTTCGATGCCCGATAGCTTGGGCAGTCCCAGATCGACGATGGCGGCATCGAAGGGAAACTCCGTGGCGAGATACAGGCCTTCCTCGCCGTCTGTTGCGCCGTCCACGGCATAACCCTCTTGCTTGAGGCGTGCGCTCAGTTGTTCCAGCAAGAATTTTTCGTCTTCGACAATCAGTATGCGCATCAATGTCTTCCCGTGACGGTAAAGAAGTGTCGGCTACCTTTCTATAAACGATATCACGATTTGGCGGCTTGAGCGGCAGGAGGGTGCCGCTGAGTGGGATCATCACCGGTGCGGATTGGTGACTGGTGGAGTGAAAGATAAAAAAATGCCAGCCCGAAGGCTGGCTTTTGACCATAATGCAACAGAGCTTCTTATTATTTTGCGAGACCGAGCACGAAATCGACAAGCTTGGCGATATTGGCGTCGGAAACACGGGGGGAGTAGGGGGGCATGGGCACGCCATGAGTGACCGCAGTCCAGTTTCCCTTGCCGCCTTTATGGACTTTTTGGTTGAGGACTTCCTTTGGTGTGCCTTTGGCGACGGTGCCGTCGGTTAAGGTCGCCGTCATCTCAGATACGCCTTTATACTTTTTGGAAACGTCCATCCAGGCGGGGCCGACCACTTTGTGATCAACGGCGTGGCAAGCCAAGCAACCGCTTTTCTTGGCAAGATCCAAACCTTCCGAGGCCATGGCGACAGAGGCGTATGCAGCGCTGGATACAAGCGCAACTCCGAGAATGAATTGCAGTTTTTTCATAAAGTTCTCCTTAGGTTATAAAGGCATCTGGCGGTGCCTTAAGATTGTTTCAGTCCAATTCACATTGGTATGAACAACCCTTGTTTATCTTAATAAAGAGCCAGAATTGTCCATCCTGGGAACTCAGACTACTCATTCGTTCCTGAATGGTGGCTGAATGGATGTTCAAGGTGATAATGTGAGGAAATGATGGTCATACAACTTTGTGCAAAAATCGCATGTCAAATAATGATATTGCGATTGAAAGGAGCATTGGCTGCAAACACTATCAGCGGTTATGCCGATGAATATACTAGACGACCATTGCAAGAAATGCTGCCATGATCCAGCGTACAGATGATTTGCGAATCCGCGATGTTAAGGAGCTGGATTCGCCCGAACAAATTCACCTCGAGCTTCCCATCAGCGAAAGGGCCGCGGAGACGACTTTTGGCGCCCGTCATGCCATACAACGTATTCTCGCGGGTGACGACGATCGTCTCCTGGTGGTGATCGGCCCCTGTTCTATACATGATGTGGACGCCGCTTTGGAATATGCGGCGCGGCTGGAGAACATCAGCGCCGAGTTGCAGCGGGATCTATTGATCATTATGCGCGTCTATTTCGAGAAGCCGCGCACCATCGTGGGATGGAAGGGGCTGATCAATGATCCCAATCTGGATGGCAGTTTTGCCATCAATCGCGGTCTGCGTTTGGCGCGCAAACTGCTGCTGGACATCAACGAGCTGGGCATGCCGGCGGGCACCGAATTTCTCGATCTGGTGACGGGGCAGTATTTTGCGGACCTGATCAGCTGGGGCGCGATAGGCGCCCGTACCGTGGAGAGTCAGGGGCATCGGGAGCTTGCCTCGGGTTTATCCTGTCCCGTAGGCTTCAAGAACGCCACCAACGGTACGCTTAAGGTGGCCATCGATGCCATTCGTGCCGCCGGCCATCCCCATATTTTTCTCTCGCCCACCAAGCAGGGTCGAACGGCGATCTTTTCCACCCGCGGTAACCCGGATACCCATGTGATATTGCGCGGCGGTTCACAGCCCAATTACGACGCGCGGCATGTGAAGGTCGCCGCCGCGGAGATGCGAGAGGCCGGTCTGCCCCCGTGCTTGATGATTGATCTCAGCCACGGCAACAGCAACAAGGCCCATCGTCAGCAATTGGTGGCGGGTCAGGATGTCGCGCAGCAAATCGCCGCCGGGGATCGCCGCATCATTGGAGTCATGATTGAAAGTCATTTGGTGGAGGGGCGCCAGGACGTGCGGCCCGATCGTGCCTTAGTCTATGGACAGAGCATTACCGATGCCTGCCTGGGGTGGGAGGACAGCGAGTCCCTGCTTGGGGTGCTCGCCGCAGCCGTCGCACAGCGGCGGCTTGCAACAGCAGGCTAGTCCGGCTTGGCGAGCCGACAATCCGCTATCTTTCAATCCGCTCAATAATATCCGCCATCATCAATGAGCTGAAAATCCGTATGGAGCGCACCGCCGACACCATGGCGGTGGTGGTTGACGGCGTCAATGGCAGTCAAGAATCGGCGCGCGATACCTCGCGGGTAATCGAGCAAATCGCTCAGGAGATCAGCGTTTCGGCCGAAGCCAATAATCGCATCTCCACGGTGAGCCGCGCGCAGATGGAAAATTTCGG
>Ga0210086_1001722_pt1 | contig 10949 bp, 9 predicted proteins | sample China_Galinas_PW_3_FD_184867 | JGI IMG/M metagenome (GOLD analysis project Ga0210086, IMG submission 184867) | Wetland microbial communities from San Francisco Bay, California, USA, that impact long-term carbon sequestration - China_Galinas_PWB_D2... | ecosystem: Environmental > Aquatic > Marine... | reverse complement strand
CACCACGGTGCCGGCAGGCCTTTCCAGCACCGCCACATCCTCCTTCATTTCGGCTGGGGGCGATGCACCGGGCCGCAGCTGGGCCAGGGCGTCGTGCAAACCGCGAAACAGAAAATCATGTACCCTGCGGCTCTCGCGGAAACGCACCTCATGCTTGCTCGGATGGACGTTGACGTCCACCTCTTCCGGCGGCACTTCCAGGAACAACACAAAGGCGGGATGGCGGCCGTGATACAACACATCCTGATAGGCCTGGCGAATGGCGTGGGCCACCAATTTATCGCGCACCATCCGGCCGTTCACATAAAAGAACTGCATATCCGCCTGGCTCCGCGAAAAGGTCGGCTGGCTGATCCACCCCCATAGCCGCAGATCGCCTATATGAAAATCCACCATGACAGCATGGGCGCTGAAATCTTCACCGCACAGCGTCATCACCCTTCGCAGCTGCTCTTGTTCGATAGTCGCTTCCGGCAGCCTATAGATGGTGCGACCGCCGTGGTTCAGATGCACGCTTACATCGAAGCGGCTGAGGGCGATACGTTTGACCACCTCCTCCAAGTGATTAAATTCGGTGCGCTCGGTGCGCAGAAATTTGCGCCGCGCCGGGGTATTGAAAAACAGATCACGCACCTCCACCGTAGTCCCCGGCGGATGCGCCACGGGCACCGGTTCTGCATTGCCTTCATTCCTGACCTGCCAGCCGCGCTCGCTGTCCGGCGTGCGTGATGACAGGCTCAGGCGCGAAACGGAGCTGATACTGGGCAGGGCTTCGCCGCGAAAGCCCAGGCTTTTCACGGAGACCAGATCATCGAAGCTGCGGATCTTGCTGGTGGCGTGGCGATTCAAGGCCAGGGCAAGATCATCGTGATGTATGCCGTGGCCGTCATCACGGATACGGATCAGGCGCGTACCGCCCTCTTCTATATCCAGTTCGACGCGTCGCGCCCCGGCGTCCAGGCTGTTCTCCAGCAATTCCTTGACCACCGACGAAGGCCGTTCTACTACCTCGCCGGCGGCGATTTGATTAGCAAGTTGAGTGGATAACAAAAAGATACGCGCGCTGGACATTACAGTTCCCAGTAGTTAAGTGCTTCGCGGCATTATAAAGGATGGTGGCTGACAGGGTTAATCGCACGCCCGGCGCCGACAATACCGGGAGACTCGAAACAACATCATTTTAATAATCCATTATATTAATGATACTGCCTTTTTGCTGTTGATGCCTTGCTATTATCCCCACCGGGGAATAATGACCTGCCGCCCAACCGTATGCGCACCGCTGCTCTCTCTGGAACAAGCGCCCGGTGGCGATTGAGGATGAGCAAGTACTATCAGGTGCCGTCGCTGGATGGGATGCGAAGTACTGTCCCGACATAGAGACGATCGCTGTTTAGCTTGTTGGAGACGCGCAAGGTGTGCACGCTGACGCCATACTGATCGGCGATGCCGGAAAGGGTATCACCCTTGGAGATGGTGTATTTCCGCTCGGCATTGGCCAGGGCGATCTTGGTGCCCGGCGGGGCATTCTCCTGAAAATAATCCCGCACACCCTCGACGATGGCCTCTGCCAGCTGCTTTTGATAGCGGGGCGATTTCAGTTTCCGTTCTTCCTGGGGATTGGAGATGAAGGCCGTTTCTATCAGCATGGATGGGATATCCGGGGCCTTGAGCACCACAAATCCGGCATGCTCGATACGGTGACGATGCAGCCTGCCCACAGTGCCCAGTTCATCCAGCACCTTGCTGCCGGCTCGGTCGCTGGCTTCGATGGTAGCGGTCTGCGACAGATCCAATAACACTGATTTCAAGACGTCGTCTTTATCATCCAGGCTGACACCACCCACCAGATCCGCGGCATTTTCCTTTTCCGCCAGCCAGCGGGCCGCCTCACTGCTGGCACCGCGCTCCGACAACACGTATACCGAAGACCCTTTGACGGAACGATCGTCGATGGCGTCGGCATGGATGGAGATCATCAAGTCGGCCTTGGCTTCCCGTGCCTTAACGACGCGTTTGCGCAAGGGCACGAAATAATCACCGTCGCGAATCATCACCGGTTTGATGCCGGGTTCGACGCTGAGCAGTTTCTTCAGCTTACGGGCGATGGCCAGCGTCACATTTTTCTCCTTGACTCCGTGGGGGCCATGGGCACCGGGATCGATACCACCATGCCCGGCATCGATGGCAACCACTACGTCGCGAAGATGCGACTCGGAAGGCGCGTGGGCAACAACCACCGGCTGGGAGTTGACGGGCTTAGTCTGGGCCACGGGCGCAGGGGCCGCCTTGATCAGCGGCGCCGCTTGCTGCGGCTGTACTGACGCGGCGGCGGGTGCAGCAGCGCCGCCTTGAATATCCACCACCAAACGGTAGTCCTGATTGCCAGAGGCCGGTTGCAGCACAAAGCTCTTGGTCGCCACCTTGCCGCTCACATCCAGCACCAAGCGCAGATCACGGCCATGACGTATGCCGCTGCGCACCGCCTGCACCGGGCTGCCGCTGAGATTGACATTAGGCAGGCCTGAACGTAAGCGGGCGTTGTCGAGATCGATGACTACCCGTGCCGGGTTCGGCAGGGTGAATACTTTATAGCTGGGGGAACTGCTGAGATCCAATACCAGACGGCTGGTATCGGGGGCGACGGTATAGCGCACCTCGTTGACCTTGACGGAGGCCAATACCGGCATAGATATCAACACCAACAAAAGCGCCACTATTTTTTTCATGGTTGCGTCCCTGTACCCGCTCTTTGCGAAGATATACATGAGCTTGGCGAATTTCGCAAGTATTTTTTGAGTCGAATCTGGCGCTTATAGATCCAACTTATCTCTTTCACAGAGAATTAAGCGCTATCTATCCTCCACCATAAGATATCGGCACAAACTAGCCTGGGTTAAAATTGCCGCCGAGAAATGCGGACACCAGCTTTTCGCCCACGGCACCGTGCGCTTGCAGTTCTAGCTGGCGACCCTCCCCAGCGTAGTCGATAGTGAGTTCCACATCGGCGGGCGGGAGAAATCCCTCGCCCCGCTCGGGCCACTCCACCAGGAGCACGGCATTGCCATCCTGCAATTCACGCAGGCCTAAATATTCCAGCTCAGCGGCGTCGCGGACGCGATATAGATCCAGGTGATATATACATTGCGCGCCGACTTCATAGGGCTCTATCAGGGCATAGGTGGGACTCTTTACCGCGGCCTCATACCCCAGACCGCGCATGAAACCCCTCACCAATGTGGTTTTGCCGGCGCCCAGGGGTCCATAAAGATAGAAAACCACGGGATCATGGCAAGCCTCGGCCAGTCGCTCCCCCAGCGCGATCATGGCCGCCTCATCGTGCACGACAAGTTTCATGGCTGTGCCGGCGGATTCACCAGGCGATGCAAAGGCCCCATTAAATCACCGGCCATCAGGCCGCGTTCACCGTCCCGGGCCGCCGCGGCGTCGCCGGCGCAGCCATGCAGATAGACACCGGCCAGCGCCGCCTGCCAGGGATTCAAGCCCTGTGCCAACAAGCCGGCGATCACCCCGGTCAGCACATCACCCATGCCGCCGGCCGCCATGCCGGGATTGCCGGTATCGCTCAGTGCCAGCGGCTCATGACCGTTACATACCAGTGTCCCCGCCCCTTTCAATATCACCACCCCGCCATAGCGTTTGTGTAATTCACGTACCGCCTGCCAGCGGTCGGCCTGTACTTCACCGGCAGTGACATTAAGTAGACGCGCGGCTTCGCCGGGATGAGGGGTCAGTATCCAATGGTTGCGGCGCAGTGGTTCCTGGGCCAATAAATTAAGAGCATCGGCATCCACCACCATGGGCAGCGTGCTCTCCAGTACGGCACCGAATAATTGCCTTCCCCACTCCGCGCAACCCAGGCCGGGTCCAACGGCCAGTACGCTGACCTTGTCGAGCAGGGCCGACAAGGCCTCGCTATCCACAAGGCCATGGCACATCAGCTCGGGGCGGGCCGCGGTCAATGCGGCGGCATGCGCGGGGTGGGTGGCCATGCTCACCAGGCCGGCGCCGACCCGTGCCGCCGCCTCGCCTGCCAAACGCACCGCGCCCGCCATTCCCTGCTCGCCGCCCACCACCAGCACATGACCGTGATGACCTTTATGGGCGATGCGCGCACGCGGCGGCAGCAAGGATTGCATCAAGGTCGAAGCTACGCGAAATGCGGGGGCTGGAACCTTTTGGTAAATCTCTGCGGGGACTTCCAGGCCGTCGAAGTAGATCTCGCCGCCGTAGTCCGGTCCCTGCCCGGTAAACAGCCCCTGTTTCAAACCGATGAAGGTGAGGGTTTTGCTTGCCCGCACCGCGACACCCAGGGCGGTACCGGTGTCCGTGTGCAAACCGGAAGGGATGTCCAGGGACAAGACCGGGGCCGGCTGGCGATTCATCACGGTAATTGCTTCACGATGCAGGCCGCTCACTTCCCGATCCAGGCCTGTACCAAAGATGGCGTCCACCACTACGTCGGCCTCCGGCCAGCGCTCCGCGACGAACGGCGAAACCTGCACCCCCGCCTTGAGCATGGCCTCGCAGGCACGACGGGCATCACCGCGCAATGAGGCCGCTTCGCCCAGCAACAACACCTCGACCTGCGCACCGCCCTCATGGGCCAGCCGCGCCAGCACGAAGCCGTCACCGCCGTTGTTGCCGATACCGCAAACCATCACCACATTGCGCGCCCGAGGCCAGCTTTTCCGCAACAGGTGCAAGGCAGCGGTGCCGGCGCGGGTCATCAAGGTATAACCGGGAATACCCATATCGGTAACCGCGATGCGATCGAGCTCGCGCAAATCCTGCGCACGATAAAGAGACTGGGGTAATTCACGGATGGGGCTTATCATATTGGTTATCATATAATGACTATGCACTCCTCACCAAAGCCTATCGGCAACCTTGACGACATGGATTGGGCACGCTTGGCTCTGGATATCAAATCCTGGGGCAGAGAACTCGGCTTTCAAAAAGTCGGCATCAGCGATATCGAACTGGGCGAGGCCGAGACCCGGCTGCGCAACTGGCTGGCCGCGGGCCGCCATGGCAGTATGACCTATATGGAACGGCACGGCACCAAGCGCAGTCGTCCGCAGCAATTGATCCCCGGTACCGTGCGCATCATTTCCGCGCGCATGGATTATCTTCCTCCGCAGTCCGCTCCTGCCGAAGATGTCCTGCAGCAAAGCGCTCACGCCTATGTGTCGCGTTACGCCCTGGGTCGGGATTATCACAAGATCCTGCGCCAGCGGCTGCGGCGACTGGCCGAGCGCATCCACGAGGTGACCGGCGACTCCGGCCACCGGGTGTTCGTGGACAGTGCCCCGGTATTGGAAAAGGCCGTCGCGGAAAAGGCCGGGCTGGGTTGGATAGGCAAGCATACAAACCTGTTGCACCGGGAGGCCGGCTCCTGGTTTTTCCTTGGAGAACTCTACACCGATCTGCCCTTGCCGGTAGATACACCGGTCACAAATCACTGCGGCGCCTGTCGGGCGTGCATCGACGTATGCCCGACCCAGGCGATCGTGGCACCCTATCAGCTCGATGCCCGCCGCTGTATTTCCTATTTGACCATCGAGCTGCGCGGCAGCATACCTCTCGAATTCCGACCCTTGATCGGTAACCGCATCTACGGCTGCGATGATTGCCAACTGGTATGCCCCTGGAACCGCTTTGCCCAGCTGAGCGGCGAAACGGATTTTCTACCGCGCCACCGCTTGGATGCGCCCCTGCTCATCGAGGTATTTGCCTGGAGTGAGGAGGAGTTTTTGCAACGCACCGCAGGCTCGGCCATCCGTCGCATCGGCTATGAATGCTGGTTGCGCAATATAGCCGTCGCCCTGGGTAATGCGCCGAATGATGAGACTATATTCCAGGCCTTGCACGCGCGCCTTGATCATCCCTCACCTCTGGTGCGCGAACATGTTGTCTGGGCGCTAAGTCAGCGAAGACAATGATAAAGTCTTATTTGTACTGCACAGTCTTGTCGAAATAATTTACAACCTATGCCTGCCATTGGCTTCGACGTATTTGCCAATTAGCTTAAATACTGCCATGTAATTAACTGATTTGCTGATATTTACTTATGAGGGCGCCCACCGCATACTAGACTTGCGGTGTAAATTGTTTTTTTACACTATATTAGTTTTCAACGATGTAGTTATTTAGAGATTTATATCCAATACTTTAATTCAGCCAGTAAATCCATATCTTATTTAATTCTTCCATTTCTTGGCACCATTCTTGCCGATTCGAATTACGAACCTTTTGTTATGAAGCGACAATCGGGTGGTTCTTTCAGGAAGACACACAGCAACACCTACTTGAAACCATTGGCGCTTGACTCGCTGTCTTACGGTGCCATTTAAAGCTTGATCCGAGACGATCGTCGGCTCTTCACGGAGCAAATAGCATGCCGCAGACACTTGCGCCTAGAGTTGGGTATTTTGTCAGAGGTCCTTATGTTCGATACCGTACAGCGGGCATCCGTTTTAATTTGTATCTTGCCAAAACCTCCACTGCACTTCGTGGTGGAAATACGTGGCTGTGCGCATTATAGCCAAACGATTAGATCTGCTCTTAGTAAATCATGAGAGAGAACTACACTATTAGATAACGGCATTTAAATTGTTCATGTCGATTACTCTTGTTGGCTATGCATAGTGGCTAACGCAGATTGTTCGAATTTAGCCGCTTCATTGTTGCATTATAGGGAGATATACAACATGAGCAGTCGCAAACTATTCTTATATAACCCGGCGATTGAACCGCAAATTAACCTTGATCAACTCAAGCCATTAGGTTGGGAGTTATTCACCGCGTCCGACCTATATTCAGCCAATAATCTGATTGCTGATCATAATTTCCACATTGGTGTAGTCTGTCTAAATAATGATGATTACACAGGCATAAGCCCGCTCGAAGATTTTCTGCTTACAAATAGATTTACAGAATGGATTGCCATAGTGACCTCGATCGATCGGCAGTTCGCAGGCTTTAGCAAATTAATTGGAGAGCTCTTTTACGACTACCATACATTGCCGGTGGATGTCGGTCGGCTTTCGGTTATCCTAGGCCATGCGTATGGCAAGGCCGAACTGAAGCATCGGCTCATTAACCGGACCGAGGGCAAGGGCGAATATCAAATGATCGGTACAGCACCCGCCACGCAAAAGCTCTACCGGGATCTGCAAAAAATCCATGTTTCAGATGCGCCGGTGCTCATACAGGGAGAGAGCGGCACGGGAAAGGAACTCGCGGCACACGCCATCCATCGCCATTCACGGCGCTGGGATAGCCCCTTCATCGCCGTGAATTGCGGATCCATCCCGACTCATCTGGCGCAATCGGAACTCTTCGGTCATGAAAAAGGGGCGTTTACGGGCGCCTACCGGCGCAAGATCGGTCGCATCGAAGCGGCGGCCGGTGGAACGATATTTTTGGATGAGATCGGTGATTTATCATTGGAGCTTCAAGTTAACTTGTTGCGCTTTCTCGAGGGTAAGACGATTCAACGTGTCGGCTCCACCGAGAATATCGACGTCGATGCACGGGTGATCGCGGCCACCCATGTGGACCTTGAAGAGGCGGTCTCGCTGGGGCGTTTCCGTGAAGACCTGTATTACCGGATCAATGTACTGCGGCTTGATATTCCGCCGTTGCGCGATCGGGACGAGGATATTGAACTGCTTGCCCAGGAGTACTTCGAAAAATTTTCGCGAGACGGCGTCTTTACCGCTAGGGGCTTCAGTAAGAAGGCCCTACAAGCCATGAAAAACCACCATTGGCCCGGCAATGTTCGCGAGTTGATCAATCGCGTCCGCCGTGCCGTGGTCATGAGTGAGGGGCATTTACTTACACCAGCCGACCTCGGTTTGGAAAAACGTGGGGCAATCAGGTATCCGATAAAGTTGGGGATAGCCCGCTCCCAAACTGAACAACAACTAATCCGCCATGCCTTGTTTCTCAGTAATAATAACGTATCGGAAGCGGCGCGCCAACTCGGGGTGTCGCGCGTGACGCTGTATAGGTTAATGAATAAATCACACATGGAGCATTGATCGCGACTTCATTGTGACAGAACAACCATAAAATAACGGAAGAGCTTTATGAAATCGATGCGGGCTGAGCATATAATTGTCGGGTTTGCGTCATTTTTACTAAGCGTTGCCGCCTGTGGCCAGGAGCCTCTCCCGCAGCAGCGCGTTGCCGCCAAGGAGACTCAAACTCCGCCGTCTACCGTAGGCCGGGCGCCGGATGCTGAACGCACCAGTCGCCCGCCGGCGATTGCGCAGATTTTCGAGCAACCCGGGGTGCTGACTCCCCGGGGGGCATTTACAATCGAGCCTTCAGTTCAGTATTCGTACGCTTCCAGTAATCGCGTGACCTTGGTGGGATATACCGTCATTCCGGCCATTCTCATCGGCTTGATCGACATCAAGAGCGTCAATCGCAATACGCTGGTGGCGGCCTTGACCATGCGCTATGGCGTCACCAATCGCTTCGAGCTGGAAACGAAGGTGCCTTTTGTGTATCGCAATGATACGGTCGTGTCGCGGTCGATCGGCACCGGCAGCAATCAAGATACGATATCCAACACCATCGGCAAAGGCCTTGGCGACATCGAGTTTACCGCTCGTTTCCAGATGAACGCGGGCGGCGCCGAGACGCCGTACTACATCGGTTCTCTGCGGGTGAAGACTCGCAGCGGCAAGAGTCCCTTCGATGTCAAGCTCGATGACAACAACGTCCAGCAGAGCTTACCCACCGGATCCGGGTTTTACGGGATACAACCCGGTCTGACCGTGATATTCCCTTCCGACCCGGCGGTGTTTTTCGGCGGGGTTAGCTACCAAGTAAATTTGTGGAGAGGCGGGGCAGATCTGGGAGCAAAATTCGGATCGATCAATCCCGGCGACATTATTGATATCAACTTCGGCATGGGCCTGGCATTGAACGAAAAAGCTTCATTCAGTTTGGGCTACGATCACAACGTCATCGGAAAAGATACAATAAACGGAAATGCGCGCCCCGACGCGACGATCACGCAGCTTGCCTCGCTGCTGCTCGGCTACTCCTATCGATTCAGTAACAATAGGAGTTTCAACCTCGCGCTTGCCGCCGGTCTCACCCAAGACAGTCCCGACATGCAGCTGACTTTGCGCTGGCCGTTCACCTTCTAACTTGGATAGCGTTTACAGCCCCTAGGGCTAGGGCATCGAGCCGACGAGCATCTCCTTCAAAGAAGAAGCGAGAGTTATCGAGCGTAGCAGATCCCGGCTCGCCACGGTGGCATTGACGATGTTCAGATTGGCGATAGTCTGGTTATCCAAGGTGTTCTGTACCAGGGTTATTACATTGGAAGGCAGATCAACCGGATTGCTTGGAATGAAATGATTGCCCACGCCATTTTGTATGAAGTTCAGCGCTGTTAAGTTCTGCCGGTCGGCAATTTGAGATCCCAGCGATGGGACACTGTATTTTGTCGATACCTTGAGCGCTCCGTCCACGAATACGACGCGCTCAATGCCGATGGAGACCTGCAATTCGTTATTGCCGTTCGCCAGGGAGAAGCCGCCGCGCACCCTGTCCAGCTCCTTGAGGCTTGTCGTCGCGCAGCCCTGGAAATCGGCCGCGACGGCCGCGTATGCCGTCATGGCGCAGGCTATGGACAGCGCTGCGCCTGCATAAACCCGCATCAAAGATCTTGCCATGCGTCGACCCCTAAAAATCATTGGGCCCCCTTCGTAACAGGGTAATGTTCTCTAACGTGTCGCGATGGACGACGCTGTCAAGCGGCGCCGCCGCGCGCACGTGCCACTCCCGGACGCGATTAAAATTGCCCTTGTCGCGGACGTTGTTGATCGCGAAAAGGATGCCGTTGGTCCACATTTTCTCGAACTCGGAACGCGGGATGATTCTCATCCCCACGGCCGGATCTCCGACCAGGACCCGGTCGTGACGTATCCCTTTGATCAGAACGAAATGGTTGTAACCGTTATCCTTGATCAGGGCGATGGCCGGAATGGCCGCCTGCGCCAGTTTGTCCAGGGAGGCCTGATAGCCCTCGGCATGAAAACCGATCGACTCCAGATAGTTCTTCATGTCGAGCATTGAAAATCCTTCACGGCGAATCTTTTTCTTGTCGCCCTTTTCGTACATCGCTTTGAAGACGCTCTGCTCGGTCACGGGGTGGTTGTAATGATAGGTCAATAGTGTCGCCACCGCGGCCGATCCACAGCTGAAATCGTACTGCTGGCGGACGGTGGTGCTAAAGCGCGCCTCCTTGAGGCTGGTCACCTTGACCGATAAATTGCCCAGCCCCGATCCGGCAAGGCCCACCCATCCCGCATCTGCCGGTGCTGCGACGAGCCATAACAAAACGATTAGAAAAACACAGTTCTTACCCATATCTTGCTACTGCATCCGAAGATTCAAGATGGTCGCGTTTTGGATGATGACGTTATTGCCGGAATTTTGAATCACCGTGGCGAAACCCTTGGTGCCGGCAAAGGCGTCCTGGGTGACGAAATTGCCACCGGTTACGTTCGATAAAGCCTTGTTGTCATTAAGCTGAGCGTACAGTTTCATGTCGTTAAGAAATTGGTCCTGCCCGCCGCGTAGCGTGCCGAGATCCTTGTCGGAAACGGCAGTGCCGAAGTTTTTATCAAGATGGATCGCATCACCCTGGGCGGCGCGAACATCCGGCGGAAGGGCCAGGCCTATAAAAAAAAGCGCGAGTGCCACTACCATAATCCTGCTTCGCATAAGAGGTCGACCTCCGGCGTTTGGTAAATCACACCGGGGCGGCCGGTCAAGGCCGCTCCGGTGTTTAAATCACCGCCAACTTCTTTAGGGATTGATGTTGGCTTGCACCGTGACACCCTGTTGTACAAGGGAATTCGCCCCGGTGTTTTGGCTCAACACGGTAATGCCTGACG
>Ga0210086_1001721_pt1 | contig 10953 bp, 8 predicted proteins | sample China_Galinas_PW_3_FD_184867 | JGI IMG/M metagenome (GOLD analysis project Ga0210086, IMG submission 184867) | Wetland microbial communities from San Francisco Bay, California, USA, that impact long-term carbon sequestration - China_Galinas_PWB_D2... | ecosystem: Environmental > Aquatic > Marine... | reverse complement strand
CGATTTCCACGGCTTGCACCGCGCGCTCACCGTGCCTGAGGTCTTTATCCATTCCTCGAACATCGGCGCGGCGAAGATGGCGATGCAAATGGGCGTCGATCGTCACCGTGCCTTCTTGAAGAAGCTTGGTTTGTTGACCCCGGTCACCACCGAGCTTGGACCCAGCGCGGCGCCCATTCTCCCGGCACACTGGAGGAAGCTGACCACCATGACCATCGCCTTCGGGCATGGTCTATCGGTCACGCCGCTGCAAGTCGCCACCTCGACGCTGCCTATCGTGAACGGCGGCATCGCCGTGCAACCGACCTTCTTGCCGCGGTCGCGCGAAGAGGGCATGGCCGAAGGCCATCGCGTGCTGAAGCCAAGCACGAGTGCGAACATGCTCAAGCTCATGCGCATGAACGTGGTTAAGGGCACCGGCAAGCGCGCCAATGCCGAAGGTTACCGCGTCGGTGGCAAGACGGGCACGGCCGAGAAGGTGGTCCACGGACGCTATTCGAACTCGGCGCTGCTTACGAGCTTCCTCTCCGCGTTCCCGACGGACGATCCGCAATATCTCGTGCTCGTCATGCTCGACGAGCCGCAGCGGGTTGCCGCCACTAAAGGTTACGCCACGGCCGGCTGGAACGCCGCGCCGACCGTCGGCAAGATCGTCGCGCGCATCGGCCCGATCCTCGGTGTCCAGCCTAAGCTCGATATTGCCGCGCGCTAGTTTGACGCCAAGGTTTCCGCCACCTATTAGAAGTCTTTCCCGTATCGCGGGGTTTTGGCCAAGCCATTGAATTTCTCAAGGAAACAGCCCTTCATAGGGTCTAGGCGGAGCATGACTCTGGGTGAGCTGATCGGGCCGGACGCGAAGCTGCCCGCACCGTGGCGCGCCGTGCCCATTCTGGGCCTCGCGGCAGACAGCCGGCAGGTGGAGCCCGGCTATCTGTTCGCGGCGCTACCCGGCGTGAACACCGACGGCGCGCGCTTCATCGCCGATGCCATAGGGCGGGGCGCCGCTGCCATTCTCGCGCCCGAAGGGACCGTGCTTCCTGAGGCCGATATTCCGGTCGTGACCGACGCCGATCCACGCCGGCGTCTTGCGCTTGTCGCGGCGCGCTTCTTCAGTCTCCAGCCAGAGACGTCGGTGGCCGTCACCGGCACCAACGGCAAGACGTCAGTTGCCTCTTTCGTGCGCCAGCTGTGGGCCGGGCAGGGCTACCAAGCCGCAAGTCTCGGCACTATAGGGGTCGTCGGCCCGCGCGGGGCGCAAACTCTGCGGCACACGACGCCCGATCCGATCGAGCTCCACGCCATCCTCGCCGCGCTCGCGCGCGACGGCGTCACCCATCTCGCGCTCGAGGCCTCCAGTCACGGGTTGCAGCAGCGCCGCATCGACGGCGTGACGCTGAAAGCGGGCGCCTTCACCAACGTCTCCCGTGACCACTTGGATTATCACGCGAGCTTCGAGGAATACTTCGCACAGAAGCTTCGCCTGTTCCGCGAGCTCTTGCCCCGAGGTGCAGGAGCCGTCGTCGACATGGATAGCGAGGGCGGTCTGCAGGTCGCCGAAGAAGCGAAGGCGCGCGGGCTAAACCTGATCTCGGTCGGACGCGCCGGCGAGACCTTGCGCCTGATCTCCAGCGACGTTGACGGTTTCGCGCAAACGCTCGTCGTCGAACATGACGGCAAGCGCCACACCGTGCGTCTGCCTCTGGTCGGAAGCTTCCAGGCCGCCAACGCGCTGGTCGCGGCGGGCCTCGCCATGGCCACCGGCGCCCGTGCCGAGGACGTGCTGCCACGCCTTACCGATTTGCGTGGCGCGCGCGGGCGGCTCGATCTCGCCGGCACAGCGCCCAACGGCGCACCCATCTTCGTCGACTACGCCCATACGCCCGACGCGCTCGCGAAAGCCCTCGATGCCTTGCGGCCTTATGTCGGGAGCCGACTCCTGGTTGTGTTCGGCTGCGGCGGCGACCGCGACAAAGGCAAGCGGCCGCAGATGGGGGGTGCTGCCGTCGCTAAGTCCGACCTCGCTATCGTCACCGACGACAATCCGCGGAGCGAAGACGCTGCGCAAATTCGCCGGGAGATCTTGGCGGCGGCTCCGGGAGCGCTTGAGATCGGCGACCGCGCGCAAGCCATCGCCGAGGCGATCGCCATGCTAAGAAGGGGCGATGTGTTGCTCGTGGCCGGCAAGGGTCATGAGACCGGTCAGATCATTGGCGCGACCGTCATCCCGTTTTCCGACCACGACGCGGTGTCCGCCGCGTTGGCTCAAGAGGCAAAACTTGGCTGATCCGCTCTGGACCATAGGGGAGATCGTGGCCGCCACGGGCGGCCGTTGCGCGGGCAAACCCGGGGCGCCGGTTATGGGCTTCTCCATCGACAGCCGGAGTCTCGTCCCCGGCGAGGGCTTCATCGCCATCCGCGGGGAGAATCGCGACGGCCATGCGTTTGTCGACGCGGCGCTCGAAGAGGGTGCTGCCTGCGCCGTGGTGGAGAGCATTTTCCCGTCCGGCGATGAGGAAAAGCTGGTGCGCGTCGCCGACACCTTCGGCGCGCTCAACGATCTCGGTCGGTCGGGCCGCGCGCGGGCGGACCGCACCGTGGTGATCGGCGTCACCGGCAGCGTCGGCAAGACCGGCACGAAGGAAGCGCTCCGGCTTGCGCTTGAGGCCAGCGGGGCGGTGCATGCCTCGTCGAGATCCTACAACAATCAGTGGGGCGTGCCGCTGAGCCTCGCCAACATGCCGAGATCTGTGGCCTATGGCGTGTTCGAGATCGGCATGAACCACCCGGGCGAGATCGACGTGCTGACCCGGCTCGTCCGGCCGCAGATCACCGTTGTCACCACTGTGGCGCCAGTGCATCTCGGCTTCTTCCGTTCCGTCGAGGAGATCGCCGACGCCAAGGCGGAGATCTTCCACGGGCTCGAGCCTGGCGGCACGGCGATCATCAACTGCGACATTCCTTATTATGAGCGACTTGCCGCCCATGCCCGCGAGTACGGCGCCAAGATTGTCGGCTTCGGCGGCGCCAAGGCGGCACAAGCCCGACTGCTGTCAAGCGAGCTCGCTCCTGACGGCTCGAAGGTCACCGCCGATATAATGGGCGAGGTCGTCGATTATCGCCTCGGCGCGCCGGGCGCCCATCTCGTCCACAACTCTCTTGCCGTGCTCGCCGCCGCAAAAGCTGCAGGCGCCGATCTGGTACTGGCTGCGGAAGCGCTCGTCCACCTCCATGCCCAAGCCGGGCGGGGCGAGCGCTTCGTTCTCGAGACCAAGGACGGCCCCGTGGCCATCGTCGATGAATCCTACAATGCCAATCCCGCCTCCATGCGCGCGGCGCTCACGACCCTCGGGCTTGCACCGCGGAGCGATTTCAGGCGCCGCGTGGCGGTGCTCGGCGACATGCTGGAGCTGGGGCCGGAGGGGCCCGGGCTCCACCAGGAGCTTGCGGAGGCCGTTGACGGGGCCGGGGTAGATGTTGTCTTTGCGTGCGGCGAGCTCATGGCCTCCCTATATGAGGCTTTGCCGGCAAGCCGCCGGGGCGCCTATGCCAAGACCTCCGAGGAGCTTCAACCCAAGCTCATCGAGGCGGTGGGGCCCGGGGATATCATCATGATCAAGGGGTCTCTCGGCAGCCGCATGGCCCCGCTCGTCGAGGCGCTGAGGCGCCGGTTCGAGGCGGAAAGCGTTTCGGCGTAAGGCGCCGCGGGGAGAGGGGAGAGGCGATGCTCTATTGGTTGGCCGACCTGGCGCCCGAGATCGCCGTCCTCAATATCTTCCGTTACATCACCTTTCGCACCGGCGGGGCCGTGATCACGGCACTCCTATTCGTGTTCCTGTTCGGCCCGCGTGTGATCCGGTCCTTGCGCGTGCGTCAGGGCAAGGGGCAGCCGATCCGCAAAGAGGGCCCGGAGCGCCATATCCTGCAAAAGCAGGGCACGCCGACCATGGGCGGGCTGATGATCCTCTCCGGCGTCACCGTCTCGGTGCTGCTCTGGGGCAATCTCACCAATCCTTATGTCTGGGTGGTGCTGCTCCTCACCCTCGTCTATGGCGCCGTCGGTCTCTACGACGACTTCCTCAAGGTGACGAAGCAATCGGCGGAAGGCTTCCGCGGTCGCGTCAAGATCGTCATCGAGACGATCGCCGCCCTGATTGCCACCTGGGTCATCGCCACGGTCGGCCAGGAGCCGCTCTCTACCTCTCTCGCCATTCCCTTCTTCAAGGATTTCATGATCCCGCTCGGGATCTGGCTGTTTGTGATCTTCGGCACATTCATCATCGTCGGCGCTGGCAACGCGGTGAACCTAACCGACGGGCTCGACGGACTTGCGATCGTGCCGGTGATGATTGCTGCCGCCACTTTCGGCTTCATCTCCTACCTGGTCGGTAACGCGCTCTTTGCCGATTACCTCCAGATCCATTTCGTCAACGGAACCGGCGAGCTCGCCATCGTGTGCGGCGCGCTGGTCGGCGCCGGACTCGGGTTCCTGTGGTTCAACGCGCCGCCGGCGCTCATCTTCATGGGCGACACCGGCTCGCTGGCGCTTGGCGGGGCTCTCGGCACGATCGCCGTTGCCACGAAGCATGAGCTGGTTTTGGCCATCGTCGGCGGCCTGTTCGTGCTGGAAGCCGTGTCGGTGATCGTGCAGGTCGCCTCGTTCAAAATGTTCGGCAAGCGGGTGTTCCGCATGGCGCCCCTGCACCACCATTTCGAGCAGAAGGGCTGGCCTGAATCCACGGTGGTCATCCGATTCTGGATTATTGCCGTTGTCCTGGCCCTTCTTGGCCTTGCCACCCTGAAATTGCGCTAAGTTCCTATCATCATGATTCCCGTGACGATCTTCGCCGGCTGCGACGTTGCGGTTGTGGGCGTAGGCCTCAGCGGCCTTGCGACTGCGCGCGCGCTTGACCATGGCGGTGCGCATGTCGTCGTCTGGGACGACAAGGAGGCGGCGCGCGCCGAAGCCGAAACCGCCGGCTTCACCGTGAACGATTTGTCGTCAGCAGATTTCTCGCGGTTTGCAGCCCTTGTGCTTGCGCCAGGCATTCCCTTGACCCACCCCGAGCCGCATTGGAGCGTGAGGAAAGCGCGCGCGGCCGGCGTCGAGGTGATCGGCGATATGGAGCTGTTCTTCCGCGAGCGTGCCAAGGCGGGCGAGGGCAGCAAGGTGATCGTCATCACCGGGACCAACGGCAAGTCGACCACAACCGCACTCACTGCCCATCTTTTGAGCGCCTCCGGCAAACGCGTGGCGCTCGGCGGCAATATCGGCGCGGCGGTACTCGATCTTGAGCCCTTCGCTCCCGACCTCACTTACGTGCTAGAGTTGTCGTCGTTCCAGATCGATCTTGCGCCGTCGCTCACACCTGACGCCGCGGCGCTCCTCAACGTCACACCCGATCATCTCGACCGCCACGGCACGCTCGACAACTACGCGAGCATCAAAGCAAGAATCTTCGGGCATCTCGGAGCGGAAGGTACTGCCGTCATTGGCGTCGACGACGAGCCCTGCCGCGCCATCGCGGAGACCTTGCACGGTCCTTTTGCCGTCAAACACATCGCCATCGGTCATGCCGTCGGGAACGGCGTGTGGGCGGCCGACGGCGTGCTCGTCGAGATGGAAGGCGGCCAAGAGACGGGCCGCGCCGAACTCGCATGCATCGGTTCGCTGCGCGGTGCTCACAATTGGCAGAACGCTGCCGTTGCCTATGCGCTTGCCCGGTCGCAAGGTCTGAATGCAAGTGCCATCCAGCAAGGCCTCGAGACCTTTTCCGGCCTTGCCCATCGCATGGAGCAAGTGGCGCAGCGCGATCGCGTGCTGTTCGTGAACGACTCCAAGGCGACCAACGCGGATGCGGCCAGCAAGGCGCTGGCAAGCTTCGCCGATATTTATTGGATAGTCGGCGGCCGTGCGAAGGAGGGCGGTCTCGCAGGACTTGAGTCCTTCTATCCGAAAATCGCGCGGGCCTATCTCATCGGTGAGGCGGCAGACGCCTTCGCCCGCCAGATCGGCGATGCGGTCGATCACGTCCAATGCGGCACGCTCGATCGCGCCGTGGCGGAAGCGGCGGCCGATGCGAGCCGCTCGAATGCGCCCGAGCCCGTTGTGCTATTGTCGCCGGCCTGTGCCTCTTATGATCAGTTCGACAATTTCGCCAAGCGCGGCGACGCGTTCCGTGACATTGTCATGAGCCTCGATGGCGCGAGAAGCCTGACGCAGCAGGGAAGGGCGGCATGAGGATCACGCGCGCCGACAAGAGCGTCCTGTCCGACTGGTGGTTCACTGTCGATCGCCTGATGTTTTTCGGTCTGCTGCTCCTGATGGGCGCAGGCCTCGTGCTCTCGTTTGCGGCGAGCCCACCCATTGCCGCCAAGTACCACCTCGAGCCATTCTACTTCGTGCGCCGCCACGCGGTCATGCTGTTGCCGGCCGTGGCCATCATGTTCGCGGCCTCCACGCTCGCACCGAAGCAGATCAGGCGGGCAAGCCTCGTGATCTTCCTGACCGGTATCGGCCTGATGATCCTCATCTTGTTCTTGGGACCTGAGATCAAAGGCGCCAGACGCTGGCTTCAGTTGGGGGGATTTTCGCTGCAACCGTCCGAGTTCGTGAAGCCCGCCTTCATCGTGCTCACCGCGTGGCTGTTCAACGAGAGCCAGAAGCGCAAGGACGTGCCCGGCCTAGAGCTCGCCATCCTGCTTTACGCGGTGTTCGCGCTGCTCCTCGTGCTTCAGCCGGATTTTGGCCAGACGCTGCTGGTGACGCTCGTTTGGGGCGCGCTGTTCTTCATGGCTGGCATCAATATCTTCTGGATCGTTGTGCTCGCGATTGCCGCCATAGGCGGGCTCGTCACCGCCTATTTCCTGGTGCCCCATGTCGCTTCGCGCATTGATCGCTTCTTCTATCCAGCCTCCGGCGACACCTATCAGACCGACCGGTCGCTCGACTCTTTCCTCCATGGCGGCTGGTTCGGCAGAGGGCCGGGCGAGGGGACGGTGAAGGACGTGCTTCCCGACTCCCACACCGACTTCATCTTTGCTGTGGCGGCCGAAGAGTATGGCTTGATTGCCTGCCTTATTTTGCTGACTCTGTTCGCGTTCATCGTGCTGCGTGGTCTGTCCAAGGCGTCTCAAGAGCCCGACGGCTTCATCCGGCACGCGGTCGCGGGACTCATCATGCTGTTCGGCTTACAGACTTTGATCAATATGGCGGTGAATGTCGGCCTTCTCCCGGCCAAAGGCATGACCTTGCCGTTCATCTCTTATGGCGGGTCGTCTCTGCTCGCCATGGCGCTGACCATGGGCTTTGCGCTAGGGCTGACCCGTAAGCGGCCCATGGCGGGGCGGCTGAAATCTCAAGCACGGAGCGAACACGAGACGGAAGCCACAGGCGCAAGAGGGCAAACGGCTTGACCGTACGGACCATCCTGCTCGCCGCCGGAGGCACGGGCGGACATCTATTTCCGGCAGCGGCCCTGGCTCAGGAGCTTGCCCGCCGCGGCTTCGCCGTCGAGCTCGCCACGGACGAGCGCGCCGAGCAATACGGCACCGACTTCCCCGCGCGCGCCGTCTACCGGATTCCGTCGGCGACCTTCACCAGCCGCTCTCCGCTCGCCGTCGCGAAAACGCTGGGCCGCTTGGCCAAGGGATTCTTCCAGGCACGGCGGCTTCTGGAGATGGTCCAGCCCCATGTCGTCATCGGGTTTGGCGGCTATCCCACCCTACCGCCGATCATGGCCGCAAGGTCGCTCGGCATCCCGACCATCATCCATGAGCAGAACGCGGTGATGGGCCGCGCCAATCGTCTGCTCTCGCGCTTCGCCGACGCCATTGCGTTGTCGTTCACCCCGACAAAATACTTGCGCCGTAGTGCTGAGAAACGGGCGCAAGTGACCGGCAATCCGGTGCGCGATGCGGTGGCCGCCTATCGCAAGGTCGCCTACACGCCGCCCGAGCCGGCTGGTCGCCTGCTCCTGCTCGTGTTCGGCGGCAGCCAGGGTGCGCATTTCTTCTCCGAGATGCTGCCGCCCGCTTTGGAGATGATGCCGTCGCCGTTCCGCTGGCGCCTCACGGTGGTGCAGCAGGTCCGCCCCGAGGATCTCGCCACGGTGCGCGAAGCTTATAAGGAGGCCAACATCGCCGCCCATATCGCACCGTTCTTCCGCGACCTGCCAGAGCGGATCGCTAACGCCCACCTTGTCATCGCCCGCTCCGGAGCCTCGACCGTGGCCGAGCTGACGACGATCGGGCGCCCTGCGCTTTTGGTGCCCCTGCCGCACGCCCTTGACAATGATCAGCTCGAAAATGCAACTCGGCTTGAGGAGGGCGGTGGCGGCTGGTGCATGCGCCAGTCGGATATCACGCCGCAGCGCCTGGCCGAGGAGTTGGCCAGGCTTCTTGGCGCGCCTGACATGTTGGCCAAGGCGGCGGCCAAGTCCAAGGCCATGGCCAACACCGATGCGGTCAAGAATCTCGCCGACCTCACCGAGGCATTAGCGGGACCGGAAGAGTAGGCGTCGAACATGCACTTGCCCCCACCCGAGACCACAGGTCTGTTCCACATTGTGGGCATTGGCGGCATCGGCATGAGCGCAATCGCCGAGGTGATGCACACCCGCGGCTATCGTGTGCAAGGCAGCGATTTGAAGGACGGCGCTAATCTCGCGCGGTTGCGCGATCACGGCATTACCTGCCTCATCGGCCACGACCCTTCGAACATCAAGGACGCTGTCTATCTCGTCATTTCGAGTGCCGTGAAGCCGGGCAACCCCGAGTTCGAGGCGGCGAAGGAGCGCGGCATTCCCATCATTCGCCGTGCCGAGATGCTGGCTGAACTCATGCGCCCCTGCACCACGGTGTCGGTGACCGGTACCCACGGCAAGACCACAACCACCTCGCTCATCGCCGATCTGCTTTATGGCGCTGGGCTCGACCCAACCGTGCTCACCGGCGGCATCATCAATGCTTGGGGTACCAATGCGCGCATCGGCAAGGGAGAGTGGATGGTCGTCGAGGCCGACGAATCCGATGGCACGTTCCTCAAGTTGCCAACCCAGATCGGCGTGGTGACCAATATCGACCCTGAGCACATGGACTTTTGGGAGTCGGAAGAGACTCTGTATCAGGCCTTCGAGCAGTTCATCGACGCCATTCCTTTCTATGGGGTTGCCGTCGGTTGCATCGATCATCCCGTGGTGCGCGAGCTTCTGGCGACGCTCGGCGGCGCGGCCAATGGGCGCCGTACGCTGAGCTATGGCGTGGCGCGTGACGCCGACATCAGGCTCTCCAATGTGCGCCCTAAACACAACAGCATCACGTTTGATGTCGCGCTCGGGTCTGCCGTCAGGGGCGGCCCGCGCAAGCTCACAGATCTTACCCTGCCTGCCCTCGGCCATTACAATGCGTTGAATGCGCTCGGCGCGCTGGCCGTCGCCACCGAGGCCGGTGTGAATGACGAGGTGATCCGTTCGACCTTCGCCGCCTTCTCCGGCGTGAAGCGGCGTTTCACCCGCGCCGGCGAATGGCAGGGCGTCGCCATCTATGATGATTACGCCCACCATCCCGTCGAGATCGCCGCGGTGCTGCGCGGTGCCCGTATGGCCGGCAATGGGCGCATCATCGCCGTGATGCAGCCGCACCGCTATACGCGCCTGCAAGCGCTGTTCAACGAGTTCTCTGCCTGCCTCGACGACGCCGACATCGTGGTCGTGACGCCGGTCTATTCCGCGGGCGAGGCGCCGATCCCCGGCATCGACCGCGACGAGCTTGCGTCCGGCTTGCGGCGCCATGGCCATCCCCACGTGCTCACCGTCGACGACGAGGAGAGTCTGATCGCGACCGTCGCGACGATCGCCAAAACGGGCGACCTCGTGGTGGGCCTGGGCGCCGGCACCATCACCGACTGGATCAATGCGCTTCCGACTCGCCTCGAGCAGCGCGGAGGGACGGCGTGAACGGCGGAAGGCTTTTGGCGAAGCTGACGGCGAACCTGCCCGAGCTTCGTGGTCGGCTCACGGCCGAAGCGCCCCTCAAGGAATACACCTGGTTCCGGGTGGGCGGCCCGGCGGAAGTGCTTTACGCGCCGGCCGACGAAGCCGACCTCGCTTATTTCATGAAGCACCTGCCGGCCGACATCCCCGTCACCATGATCGGGCTAGGCTCGAACCTTCTCGTGCGCGACGGCGGTATTGAGGGCATTGTCATTCGCCTCGGCCGCGGCTTCGGCGAGATCAAGATCGAAGAGGGATCGCGGCTTCGCTCCGGCACTGCCGTCCCCGACGTGAAGGTGGCTCGTGCCGCTGCCGATGCCGGCATCAGCGGGCTGTCCTTCTATCGCGGCATTCCAGGCGGCGTCGGCGGGGCGCTGCGCATGAACGGCGGCGCACACGGCAAGGAGACCTGCGAGGTGCTGGTCGAGGCCCGCGCTGTCGACCGCCAAGGCAACCTACACGTGCTGCCCGTGGCCGACCTCCATTACAGCTATCGCCATTGCGGCGCACCGGAGGATTTCATCTTCACTGAGGCCCTGTTCCAAGGCGAGCCCGGCGACCCGGCCAAGATCTTGGCCGAGATGGATGAGATCGCCGCCTATCGCGAGGAGGTGCAGCCCATCAAGAGCCGCACCGGCGGCTCCACCTTCAAGAACCCGCCCGGCCACAAATCCTGGCAACTCATCGATGCCGCCGGCTGCCGGGGCTTGAGCGTCGGCGGCGCCAAGGTCTCGGAGATGCATTGCAACTTCCTCATCAATGAGGGCAATGCCACTGCCGCCGACATCGAGACCCTGGGCGAGACCGTGCGCGCGCGGGTGAAGGAGACGAGCGGCATCGAGCTTGAGTGGGAAATCAAGCGCCTCGGCATCCTGGCCTGACTCCCGTGTCATTGACCTGCGAATACAGGTAATCCAGTAACCTCCCCACACGATGATTTGCATCGCCTGGCGCGGCCCGGGCG
>Ga0210086_1001720_pt1 | contig 10964 bp, 8 predicted proteins | sample China_Galinas_PW_3_FD_184867 | JGI IMG/M metagenome (GOLD analysis project Ga0210086, IMG submission 184867) | Wetland microbial communities from San Francisco Bay, California, USA, that impact long-term carbon sequestration - China_Galinas_PWB_D2... | ecosystem: Environmental > Aquatic > Marine... | reverse complement strand
CGGCTTGTACGGTAAGACGATCTCGTTGGCACCAGGATCCACGGTCACAGTAACCGTTTTGGTCTCGGCCTTCGTGCTCGACACCGTGGCAATGACGATGCCCTCGGCATCCGACTTAGGAGAGGGTTGCGTGACGGTGTTGCCTGTGCCCGATACCTCGATAGTGACCGTCCGATCCGCAGGTCCATCGATCCCCGCAGCCGCGAGCGAAACATGAATCTGGGCCGAATCGGTCCCGTCAGCAACGACGTTCGCAGGACGATCGACGATCACGGCCGCAACCCCCGGATCGTTCGTTTGTCCACAACCGCCCAGGAACAGCGCACCTACGCCCAAGGCAAGCTTGCTTGCCCAACTGAAACCACCACCACTGTGCTGTGCTTGTGCTCCGCAATACATGTCGAGTCTCCCCTCTTGGCCTCCAGGACATCGCTCCCCTATCGACGATCCGGTCTCGATTTGAGAACACGTGGCGTGACAGACCGTGCACGCAAGCGACACTTCGCACCGGAACGTGCGATGGCAGCGAGATAGGACGATCAAGGCAGACCGTCAGGATAGCGGACCATAGGTGCTAAAGAGAGAGCCTGTCGAGAAGTCCAAGTGTGGTTTCTTTGGTCACCGTCGTGAACGTCGACAACGACGGCCACGATGTGGCCAGACCGTACACCGAGGTGATTTTGCTCGACGGTTAACCGTTCGCGAGAACCATCACGACTTCGGCTCCGAGTCCCTTGCGCTCGATCTCGCGCGCAGACGAGATTCGGTACGGCACGGCTCGTCCCGTGACCCGGAGCATCTCGCGGGCCGAGTCGCGGGCATAGAACGACAGTTCTACAGTCCGTTCGGCCCGGACTTCGAGCCCGACGGATTCGACGAAACGTCGCAGCGTCGCGGGTGAGAAGTGCCAAAGGTGACGCGGCATGTCGTAGCCGATCCAGTGTTCACGAAACACTTGCGCCTGCATCGAGTCCGCGTTGGGCACAGAAAGGAGCAGGAGCCCGGCCGGCCGCAGCCGTGACCGCAGCCTTTCCAGAAGCTCGCGGGGTTCGGGCACGTGCTCCAACACGTGGGAGAGGACGATCCTGTCGAACGTGGCCCGTTCACCGCTCGGGCTCGAGGCGCTGTCCAGCGCCTCGAAGCTCTCATGCACTCGTAGACCCCGCCGCACGGCCTGCTCGCGCGCGCGCGCATCCGGCTCGATGCCATGCGCATCGAGGCCGAGGTCGCTCGCGATCTTCACGGTGACTCCACGGCCGCATCCGTAGTCGAGCAGAGATAGCCCCTTCGGCAACTTGAACTCCGTGGGACTCAACCGCATTGCGAACCGGCGCAGGTTGGAGCGTCGCTCGAGCTCGAGGCGCAGCCTGGCCAGTGGTCCCCGGACCTGCATTCGCTGCAGCACGCGGCGCACACGCGCACGAAACCCTTGCGGAGGCTCGTGAGTGTAGTAGTCCGCTTCGTACAACTTGGACAACGCCCTGCCACGGGGTTGCGGATTGGTCAACTGGAGCCCACAGGCACGACACCGTTGCAGAGTCGATTCCGTGTCGACATCGAAGAGTCGATTGACGTGGGTGAACACATCGTCATGCGAGCCGCCTCCGCAGATCGGGCAGTTGACTCCGATCCAGGCTTCGTCATCAGCCATGTGACCACCTCCCCCACGCTTGGCTGTTGACCCACCGTTCACAGGGGCCCGTCACCCAGCTTCAGCGATCGACGACGAACCGCTCGCGGCAGCCTGGCAAGGAAGGTCCCCGGAGCGGTGACAGCACTTTGGAGCAGCTCCTTGAAACACGTGCCGATCCGACGCGCCTCGAGCGCAAGCCTGAACAGCCGCCAATGACCGATTGCCTTCCTGACGCGAAACTCGTGCACGATCGTGCGGTCCAGCCCTCGCTCGCTCGCGATCGCGAGTGCCCGCGAGTACAGAGTGATCGTCGACTCCCAGTAGACGCGGCTCTTCCCGTGGTGGCCGACCGTCAATCGCGTCTCGGTCTTGTCGTCATCGGTCCAGTCACAACCAACTCCGGAAACCGCACACACAGGCTGACCAATCGTCGTCCGCAGGAACAGGTCGGTGTCATGCCGGCGGATCAGTGTTTCGTCGAACCCACCCTGGGCCAGGAACCTCGCACGGTCGAACACCGACGACTGCAGCATCATGGGTTGGGTACGCATCACGCCCCACTCCGTGCCGTCGGCGCCCAGCTCGTAGGCGCCGGAGATCTCGAACCCCGCTTGTTCCCACAACGTCGCGTCGGACGAGGGCAGACGCGTGTCTGCAAAATACAGGGCGGCCCGCCCCTGCGTGCCGCGAATCGCGCCGGCCATCCTCTCCAGGTGCTCTGGAGTCCAGACGTCGTCAGAGTCGAGAAACGCCACCCAGGGTGACCGGGAGACTTCGACCCCCCGGTTGCGAGCAGCACCGCCGCCGGCGTTCTCCTGCCAGACGTATCGCACCGAAGCGAGCTTTTCGACCTGCTCGCGCGTGTCATCCGTGGAACCGTCGTCCACGACTACGATCTCCGCGGCAGCGAACGTCTGGGCATACACACTCTCGATCGCGCGAACGAGCAAGCGCGAGCGATTGTGAGTCGGAATGACTGCCGAGATGTGGACATCCCCCTGGCTCAAGTGTCTCCTTCCGCGTTCGACTCCAGCAGGCCGTTGGTCATGGTCGTCTGCACAACTGAGGCTGTCAACCGTACCGATTCGTTTCGCCCTCGCACACGATTGCCGGGCAGGCGGCCATCGAAGATCTCGCTGTCAGCGGAGGTTCCTGAACGGAGACCAGGCGACTCCCGACACCGCACTGCGTGCGTGGCTAGCTGCCCGACTTTCGACGCTATATAGTCGACGAGCATGAGCGACGGGGTAGACGCGCGAGCCATGCGAAACGGGTCACGGAGCCCCATCGAAAGCGGCTCGCCGGGACACGGGACACCCGCGGATCCACTAGTGACCGTGATCATCTGCGTCTACAACGCGGGGAGGTTCCTGCTGCCGGCGGTCGAGAGCATCCTGGCGCAGACATACACCAATCTCGAGATCATCATCGTCGACGACGGAAGCACCGACGGTTGCATGACGACGATCGCGGGCCTCGATGACCCGCGGATTCGCCACTTTCGTCAAGCAAACGCGGGCAAGCCCGCCGCGATGAACCTGGCGCTCGGTGAGATGCGCGGCAGTTTCTACGCGTTGCAGGATGCCGATGACCTCAGCGATCCAGAACGAATCCAGCGCCAGCTCCAATGCATGGCCGAGCACCCTGACGTGGCCGGCGTCTTCACCGGGTACGAGCTGCTTCTCGACGGCCGGCGCGTGGCTCCGCAGAGCTTCTTTCGCTCGCCCGAGCGGTGTCGGTCCGACATCGACGCATTCCGGATGCCGAGCCATGACCCGACCGCGATGTACCGCGTCTCGGCTGTTCGGGACTTCCGCTACGACGAGAGCCTCCCGATCGTCGAGGGACTCGACTATATCCTTCGGGTTGGTGAGCAACACCCACTCATGGTCTGCGAGGGCACGCTGTACTCGTACCGCATCACGAGAGATTCGGTCACCACGAGAAACCCCGAACGCCGAAACCATCTGGCCCGCGAGGCCCTGCGACGAGCGTGTGTCCGACGAGGGATCCCGGTCGAAGCCGGCCCGCAACTACTCCGGCAGCCGGTCAAACACTCGGGCTCTCGCGACCGCGACAACCACCTCGCGGTGCACTTCATCGAGAGCGTCATGCACCTGCGACGAGCGAATCGCCGCTGGGACGCGCTCGCAACCGGGTTGCAGTGTGCCCGGCTGAACCCGCTCGATCCTCACTACTTCAAGGCGCTGGTGTATGGCCTGCTGCCCAAGGCGACACTGCGACGACATCGCCCCGATCTCGATTGGACCGACACCTCTCCGCGAGCACGCGAGCTGAAGTCGAGCTGATCGCTTCTCAACCTTCGGCAGGGCTGTGGGCCCCGACGAGCCTGGATCGATCTTCGTGAAATCGCCGGAGCTCGAGGATCTGCGAGATCGCTCTCTCGCGGCTCCAGTAGTCCCCGATCAGCTCCGAGCTCCTTTGCAACACATCCGGCTGCTCGCTGTCCGATCGGTTCATCGTCTCCGCCAACTCCGACACGGGATCCACGTGAATCCCGAGCTCGTGAAAGAAGCCGAACAGTGGGCTCTGCCGCCGCAAGAACACGCGCGCCTGCTTGTAGAGCGCGGCGCTGATCGTCCCCATTGCCTGCTGGCGAACGTGATTCATGATCACGGTGCCGCAACCGCCGATCACCTGATTGAAGTCACTCAGGCTCATGAATTCGCGCAGGGGTGCGAACGACGAACCGAACCACTTGTTTCCGATCCGACAGATCTCGTCCGCGTATGCCATGTCGCCGTAGCTGAGAGGAGTCACGATCCGCCTGCCGGCAAGATCGACCTTGCGCAGTTGCTCCAGCGCTTCGAGGTGGTTGTTCGTCGGAGTGGCTGAATTGCCGAGAAGGATGTCGGGGCCGGTCATTCGCGGCGCGCCCGGCGCGAGAGTGTCCTCGGTCGTGTAGTAGGGCAGCAGGTGGTTCGGTGCCGTGAGTCCCGGAAGCACCGCTCGAAGTCGCGGGACATCCGCGTCGTTGATGCTGATGACATCGAGTCGCTCGGCCCCGCTTTCGAGCCCCGACTCGTCCGTGACCATTCGGGGTGCGAATCGCCTCCGAAACCCCTGGGCCACTTCGCTCCAGGCTTCGCGTGTGACCACCCGCCGCAGCCGGCGACGCCACCGAAGCGAGCGGCACAACTTCGCGGTGGACGCGAGGATCGCGACACCGTGCCGCTCCTGGAGCAGGTGGAAGTACTCGAACCCCCAGGCACTCCAGACGACCAGCGTCGAAGCCGGAATCAGCTCGAATGCACTGACGAATACGGAGTTGATCGAGTGACAGACCACACAATCGTGGAGCTCGAAGTCTTCTCGCGCCCGCTCCGAATCGAAATACGCACGGTCGACGGCGACCAGGTTGTCTGCAGGCTCGGCATGGACGAGGTCACCTCCGTCAGCGCGGAGAATCCGGAAGCTGTTCCCGCCCGGAAACGCTGTCTCGAACAGATCTTGCTGCAGCCGAACGAACTTGTCGTCAGGAGACAGGTGGAGGATTCGAAAGCTCATGACCACCTCGCGAGTTCGTTTCGACCGAGTTCGATCTCAGAAACTGAAGCCATGGACTGCTTCGATGACCCTGGACTGCTCGGACTCGGACATCGCCGTGAACAGCGGCAGGCGGACGAGACATTCACTGACCCGTTCGGTGACCGGGCAGTCTCCCACCCGTCCCCCCCAGCGGTCCGCGAACGTCGAGAGGTGGAGTGGGAGATAATGAAAGACCGCGCTGATGTTCAGCTGCTTGAGATGGCTGATGAACCGCGTTCGGGTCTCGAGCGACGGCAGAATGAGGTAGTACAGATGCCAGGCCTGATCACAGTGCTCCGGGACCGTAGGGACCTCGACCCCACTCTCGAACGCCCAAGACCTGAGCTCCATGTCGTATCGCTTCCAGATCACCTCGCGCTTCGCCTGGATCTCCTTCCACATCTCGAGCTGCCCGTACAAGAACGCAGCCAGAACATCGCTCATGACGTAGCTGCTGCCGATGTCGACCCAACCGTACTTGCTCACTTCACCACGAAAGAACTTCGATCGGTCAGTACCCTTCTCGCGGACCATCTCCGCGCGGTGAACGAACCTCTCGTCATTGATGATCAGCGCGCCCCCCTCCCCCGAAGTGATGTTCTTCGTCTCATGGAAGCTCTGAGCCGCCATGACACCGAGAGTTCCCAGGCGGCGCCCCTTGTAGCGGCCGAACAGGCCATGGGCGTTGTCCTCGACGACAGCGACTCCATGCCTATCGGCGATCGCGCAGATCTCGTCCATCTCGCACGAGACTCCGGCGTAGTGAACCGGGATCACGAGCTTGGTCCTGGGAGTGATCAGCGACTCGAGCTTCGTCTCGTCGAGGTTGAGCGTGTCCGGGCGGATGTCGCAAAACACGGGGCGCGCTCCGCGAAGAACGAACGCATTCGCCGTCGACACGAATGTGAACGAAGGGACGATGACTTCGTCCCCCTCTTCGATACCGAGGAGCAAGGCGGTCATTTCGAGTGCATGCGTGCACGAAGACGTCACCAGCGCCTTGGGTACCTTCAGCTCGCGCTCGAGTAGTGCTTGGCACTTCTTCGAGAACTGGTGATCGCCCCCGATCTCGCCGGACGAAACCGCCTGGGCCATGTACTCGAGTTCCCTACCCTGTAGTGAGGTCCGGTTGAACGAGATCCAGTCAGAGTTTTCCATTCGAGAAACGCTCCGGGGACCAGGCAGGATCGTATGTTGGAGTTGGCGGTTCTTGTCCATGACGTCGGTGGTCCTTCGATTCACTTCGTGGGCTCGAGATCGAGTGCGACCGCTCGCTTTCGCGGCCACACCGCCTTCACCAGTCTCTGCAAACGTCGAAGATCGGATCTCCCGCCTGGTTGAACCGCGATGAGCAGGAAATAGGTAACCATGAACAACGAGCCCGCAATGCACAGCGTCGCCAGGTCGGGAAGCGCAGGCAATTCGGGCAACAACCAATACAACACGGTCCCCGCGACGACACTCGCGATCGCGGGGCGCGCCATGTCAGCCAGGAAGTGCCGCAGCTTGAGCGGAGTCGAGCGGAACGCGTAGTACGTGATCGGCAGAACGCCGATGTACGTGCTGGCGACATATCCCCACGCAACCCCTACGGGCCCCCATTGGATTCCCACCGCAAAGCCCGTGACGGCAAGCACTGCTCCGGCGGTCCCGGTAGCCAAGAACCTGCGACCGAGACCTCGACTCAAGCAGACGAGACCGATGGTGCTTCCGCAGGGCTGAATGAACGCAACGAGCGCCAGAGTCGAGTAGATCGGGACCGCCTCCAGCCAGTCCTTGCCGAGCAAGACCGAGATGACGAGGTGCGACGTCACGAACAAGCAGGCGGTCAACGGCATCGACAGCAGGGCGAGGATCGAGGTCACACCCCGGTAGTACCGCCGGTACTCATGAGCGTCGTACTTCAACCGGCTCAGCGCCGGAAACGCGACCGAGTTGATGGGGCCACGTATGTTGGTGATCGGAAACATCAACAACTGGTACGCGCGATTGTACAGCCCGAGTGAAACATCCCCCCAGTAGCGACCGATCAGCAGGTTGTCGGCGTTGCGGGCGAAGTAGTTGATGACGTCGAAGGCCGTCACGTTTCCACCGAAGGCGAGCAGGTCGCGGATCCCCTCCTTGCTCTTGGGGATGCGCAAGCGAGATCCCGCCAGGACGAAATACAAGACCGACTTCAGTAGCACCCCCGCCAGGCTGCCGATCACGAGCGCCCAGTAGCTGAATCCACTGAGAGCGAACAGAGCGGCAGTGACGAACGTCAGCAGCGGACCCGAGACGTTCGCGATCGCCAATCGGCCGAACCGCATGTCTCTGATCAGCAACGCAGCCGACTGTGCTCCGAAGCTCCCCACAAGGAACACCGGTGAAAGTGCGATCGTGATCCAGACCAGTTCCTCGCGACCGTAGAACCAGGCGACCAGTGGAGAACACAGCGCGACGGCGACTGTCAGGGCCGTACCCGCGGCCAGGTTCACCCAGAAGAGCCAGCTCAGCTGATCCTCGGTGAGGTCGTCGTTCTGAATCGTCGGGGCGGACAAACCAAGGTCACGGAAGATCCCCGCGAAGGCGGTCACCGCGACAACCATGGCGATGATGCCGAACTCTTTGGGACCGAGCAACCTAGCGAGCACGACCGCGGACGAGAGCTGAATCAGGACGGTTCCGCCCTGGGAGGCGGCCGTCAGCGCGCCCCCGCGAATCGACTTGTCGCGCAGGGCCGCGACATCCCTTGGTGGCCGCTCTTCATGGCTGTCGGAAGGTCTCGTCATCACTCAACGTGGCAACGTGCTCGGACGCTACTCGAGCAGCGGTTGGTCGAACGGATCATGGGCGTAGGCGAAGCACTTGGCTGTGCTCTCAGGCGATGTCGGCACGCGCGTGCCCGGGCCCTGGACGCGGGCGACCTCCAGGTGAACAGGACGTTGGGCTCGGCACTGCACGATACCAGAGACGGAGGGCAGGCCAAGGCCCGATGATCACAGGCTTCGTAACGTTCGCTGCAGGCACCGCCGCGACGATGAAGCAGTCTCGATACCATGGCCGGGATCGGCTCGATGGCCCATCGGCGAAGCCACCGCCGTCGAGTGCCGTATTGCCAGCGTTCTAGTGCCGTGTGGCATAGCTCTCGAATTGTGGCTCGAAGTGTATGAGATTCTCGATCGGCCGGTTTGCGACGACGACCTCCGTCTGCAGTTCGGCCGCGAGCATCGAGCCGATCATCGCGAGCTCCAGGTACCAGATGGTCGTGGCCTGACCGAAGTAGGTCAGGGCCAAGAAGATGATCGTATGCTGCAACAGGCACACGCCAAGCGACCACGAAAACCACAACTTGCCTCGATCCTGTCCGGCCAGGAGGCAGAGCTTCCGGACCGACTTGAAGCCGAACACGATGGTCAGGATGAGCAAGCACAAGCTCGGCATGCCCCCGAACAGTCCGTCGCGAACGTACTGGTTGGTGATGTCGTTGCTGATCTCCGCGGTCATGAAGTTCGGAGTGCGAACCCCGATGAGCCACCAGTGATCGAAGTAGCGAACCGCCATGTCGATCACCAGGTAGCGGTGGTAACCCGTCGACCCGCCAACGAGGTCGATTCTGGCGAGCAGATGCCACACGGGCGCCTTCATGAACACGTGGAGGCCGGCCAATGTGCTCACAATGCCCCAGCGGATCCATCGCATCCATCGTCGCACGAAGAACGCGGCGAACCCGACGACACCGACTGCGATCCCCATGATCGGAGTGCTGGATGTCGACAGAACCACGATCGTGAGTGCACATAGGATGCCGAGCGCCGTCTGGACTACGAGCCGCCGATCTTGCAAGAAGCGCCCTATGAAGAGCGGCATCAGCGTGGCCCAGAAACACCCCGCCACGATCGGGTGTGCGAACGCTCCCTGACAGCGAAGCTTGCCTTCGCGAAGCTTGGTGAGCGCCGGGACTCCGCCGAACATCGAGAACACATTGTGCCCAATCGCCTTCTCGACCATGAACGCAATCGCGACGGGAACACTGATGACGATGAACCCGACGATGACGGTATCGACGTCACGCCGGTCGCGCAGCAACGCGCGAAACAGGAAGTACATCCCGACACAGTCGAACGAAGTCCCGAGCTTGTTGATCAGCGCGTGGAACGATCCCTGCGTCAGCGAATAGGCGGTCGTGTTGGCGATCGCCCACAACACGATCACCGTGTCCAGCCGCACCCAGCGGAAGGGAACGGCCTCGTTGCGGACCGTGAGTCGAGCCCAGCCGACCAACGTCATGATGCGCATCAGGTTGAAGTCCAACCCCGCCAGGACGATCCGTTGTGCCGGCGACACGAAGCATGCCAACACCATCATCGGGAGTACCGCGAATCGACGCGGCACGATCAGCATGACGGCGCCCAACACGAGGACCGCCAGCAAGGCAGCCGGGTGAAGCGTAGTCTGGTTGTAGCTGATGTCGTCCACGCGGGTCTCCGGTGCTTCGCTCGGTCCCGGCATGGGACCGCTGGCACGATCGCGAAGATCAAATGTTGCGCCAAGTCGGCCGCGCTCGTCAACGCGGCCACTACGGAGCCTGCGGCGGACGGCCCGACGACGAGGCAGGGAGCGCGGCCTGAAGTGCGCCTGGCAGCGACCGAACCCCACCGCGCGGAAGATTCGGCAAAAATACAAACATGGGGGCGCTGCTGCTCCACATCCGCCGTGCACCCCGGTAAACTCGGGGTTTGGCCCAGGTCGTCGTCCGATCGAGCGCCGAACCAGCCGTCCCGAACCGTCCTAACCTCCGAGTCCGCGTCGTCAACCTGGGGTCGCCGGCTTCGCCTGACCCGCCCCAGACTCCGAGTCCGACTGAATGCACTCCACCCAACTAGCCCCGCCCAACGGGCCCGCCCTGCCGCGGCCGCAGGGCCCCCAGCAGCCCGCTGTCGGACCGGAAGAGTCCGGTCTGCCGTTCAAGCGGCTCCTGGCCTCCGTGCTCCGGAGCCGGACCATGATCCTCGCAGTCACTTTGGTCGCGGCGGTGGCAGGTGTCGGCTACTCGATCATCAAGCCCAACTCGTACCTGAGCGAGGCTCAGTTCCTCGTCCGTTCCGGTGGTGAGAACGTCGAGGTCGATCCTGTCACGGGCGACATCTACCATCGGTCCGGAGTGCGAAAGAACGCTCCGCTGGTCATCCTGACCGACAAGCTCTTCTATGCCGTCGCCAAGCGACTCGGACCCGAGTACATCACGGAGCCCTATCATCCCCCGACCGCACGCGACGACGGGTCGGTCCGGTCGATGATCTACGGGTTCATCTTCGACGTTCAGCGTCTGATCTTCACGGAAACGGAAGCGAGCGGCGACGTGCAGGCTGCAGTCGCCACGCTCCGCGGCAACCTGAGCGTCACGAACATTCCGGGGTCGGACTCCATCCTCGTGACCTACGAAGCCAACAAGCCGGATCGTGCGCAGAAGATCCTCGGCGTGTGCGTCGAGGAGGCGCGGAAGCGGCACATGAGCTTCTACAGCGCCAACGACACGCTCCGTCGTCTGGAGGCCGCCGACAAGCACTTGCGCGAGTCTCTCGCCAAGGCGCGAGACAACCTGAGCAAGTTTCTCGCCGAGATCGGGGTCACGGATTTCGACCTGGAGTGGTCCGAAGCCCGCTCAGCCGTCCAGCTCACGACCACCGAGTTGACGAATCTGCAGAACACGACCTCGGCCGACAAGCTCATCCTCGACAAGCTGCGGACCAAGCTGGCCGGCATGAGTCGGACACGGGTCGTAAAGGTGCCGATCATCTCG
>Ga0210086_1001717_pt1 | contig 10973 bp, 8 predicted proteins | sample China_Galinas_PW_3_FD_184867 | JGI IMG/M metagenome (GOLD analysis project Ga0210086, IMG submission 184867) | Wetland microbial communities from San Francisco Bay, California, USA, that impact long-term carbon sequestration - China_Galinas_PWB_D2... | ecosystem: Environmental > Aquatic > Marine... | reverse complement strand
GAGAGCTGCTCGTCAGGATTGCGAGGGTCCGCCAGAAGCCACGTCCGAACCGGTCCTTTCCCAGGCGGTCGTACAAACCACGCCGCAGATGGGGCCCCCGAGGCCGGAGCAGGGCTTAACGCCATTGCCGTGCCCCTGCCCGATCACACGCTTGTCGTGGGTCATGGCCTCGGGAACGGTTCTCTGGGCAGGGGCACGCTCGGGCAGGGGCAAGGGCAGGGGGGCCTGTCCGACAAATGCCTGCGGCATTTGTCGGACAGAGCCACCTACATCCGCCGTCGGCGCTTCCTCGGCTCGAGCCTCTTGATGATCCGCTCGACGCTCCTGGCGGTCAATGCGAGCGACTCGACGCGCCCGGGCCTCGCGACGTTGACCCCGACCGCCTTGCCATCGAGGTTCAGCAACGGGCCGCCGCACTGTTCGGGACGCAGCACGGTGTCGTGCTGAATCACCTCGCTGAACCCGGTGCGCAGCGCGCTGAGCGGGCCCCAGAACCGTTCCTGCGGGTTGGTCGCCACCTCGGTGTTGATGCCGAGCGTGGCTTCGACGTCGAGCTCTCGCGCGCCCCGGCGGATCCGCAGCTTGACGGTGTCGCCGGGTTGGTGGCTTCCGATGGCCGCGCTCAGTTGCTCGGACGTGTCGACCTCGGTGGCGTCCAGGCGCAGCACGACGTCGTCGACCCGTAGACCCGCGCGCGCTGCCGCGCTGTCCGGCGTGATCACCGCGAGTCGCGCAGGCGCGCTCTGCCGCGACAGCTGCACGCCGAGGAACCCCTTGCGGCGACTGTGCACCTGCGTGCTCATGATTCCGATCGCGAACGGTACCTCGCTCGTCCCGGTGCTGATGACCCAGCTGCCCGGCGTGATGTTCAGGTTCTCGGCCCACTCGATCGCCGGCAGCTTCTTGTCGGCTTTGATCTCGAGCAGCGCGATGTTCTGGGACTCGTCGACCCCGACGCGCGTAGCGTGAAAGCTCTCACCGGTGGCCAACTGACACTCGACCGTCGGACCGATCACGGCAGCCTGGGTGACGATGTACCCATCCGCCGACACGATGACCCCGAGCGAGACGACCCGCCCTTCTTTCTTGACCCGGACCGTGGATTGCCGTGCCTTCTCCGTGACGGACGCGAACGCCCGCCGCACGCTCGCGTGATTCCTCGAGTGCTCGCTGACGAACCGGCGACGCGAGCGCTGGGCATCGACCTCGGACGGCAGGAGCAGGACGGGCGCGAGAAGCGCAAGAGTCGCGAACCTCATCGCTGCCTCCGGTTGCGGCCGAACTGCACCTCGAGCTCGAGCACGTCGGAACCACGCTTGACCTTCAGCTTGACCTTGTCCCCGGCGCGGGCCCGGCGGAGCCGGTAGCGGACGGTGTTGCGACTGGCCTCGCGGCCGTTGTATTCGAGAATCACGTCACCGACCTTCAAGCCGGCTTTCGCCGCCGGCGACTCGCGCTCGACCTCGACGATGCGGGCGTCGATCGCCTTCGGGTCGGGGTCGAGCTTGGCGCCGAACTCCGCGCCGCGCCGGCGACGACTCGTCCGCTCGCGCATTGATCCGATGACCTCGCCCTTGATCAGCGAGTCCCAGTCGAGCCGGAACGTGTCGATCGGCACGTGCATGTTGGTCGCGAGGTCCATCGCAATCCGGCTGTTGATGCCGATGACCCGTCCCTGCATGTCGAACAGCGGGCCGCCCGAGTCGCCCGACGACATCGTGCAGTCGGTGACCAGGAACGGACGCCGGCGCGACGGCAGGGCCATGACGCGGCCGAGACGGGCAGGCGCCATGCGGCCGGCTTTGCGACCACCCGGATACCCGAGCATCAGGCACCAGTCGCCAGGCTGCATCGTGCTCGAGTGCCCCATCTCGGCGTAGGGAAACGCCCCGGGAGACGTGATCCGCAACAGCCCCGTATCATTCCGGTGATTCGCGCCGAGCGTGACGGCACGGACCCGCCGGCCGTCGTTCAGCGTGACCGAAAGGCTCCGGTTGGCCGTGCGCGTGACGTGAGCTGCCGACAGGATCAGCTTGTCGTGGATCAGAACCCCGCTCGCGCCACCGATGCTGACCAGACACGGCAAGACCTTGGCGATCAGGAGCTTGGTGTGGTGCTCCATCGCGATCAGGTCGGCCTTGGTCTCGGGAACCCCGCCCGACAGGATCTTGGCCAGACGATCCGGTGGGCTGGCCTTGGACACCGGGGCCTGCGCGCCGGCGACAGGAAGGATCGCGGTCAGGACCGCGAACACACCGAGACTGTGTGCATTCGTCATAGAGCTGTGTTTCCTGGCAGCGGGAAAGCGGACGGTTCTCGGATAGCCTCGTGCCGGCCGCGAGCAACCCCATCCCGGAACGATAGGCATCATTCCTCGAGCTCTTCCGAAGCGATCGTTGCGAGCTGGACGAGGACCTTGTCCATCGGCGTCGAGATCGCGCGGCTACCATCCTGATTGATCTGGAATGCGACCGCGAGCTTTCGTTCCGGGAACCAGCCCATCACCGACTCGTAGCCCGGGAACACTCCGTCGTGGCCGAGCAGCCTTCCGAGCTCGGTCCGGCGCTCGATACAGCCGGGTCCGTAGCGAGCCTTGCGACCGAAGTATCGTGGATCGACCGGGACCGTCTTGAGCATCTCGCGCAGATAGTCGCCGTCGAAGGCCTTGCCGGAGTAGAGAATCCGGGCCCAGCGCGCAAGATCCGCCGCGGTGTTGCAGTAGCCCCCACCACACCACTCGAACTTGGGGTTGAACACGAACACGCCATCGTGCAGCACGCGTTCGGGAACTCCGAAGCTCTTGAACAGCCGCGAGTGGCCCTGGATCAGCCCTTTGATCCGCCGGTGGTCGGACGGGACCGTGTCGCGCAGCCGGTGCGGCGTCAAGAAGTGCTTCTGGACGTACTCGTAGACCGACATCCCGGACACACGCTCGATGATCAACCCGACGACGATGTAGTTGGTGTCGGCGTACGCCCACCCCTCGCCCGGCTCGAACAGCCCCTTGCGCCCGAGCACGTACGACAGCATGTCGCGAGGCTGCCAGTTCTTGTCGGGCTTCCCGACGAGGTCCTTCCAGAACCTGCGATCGAACACGTAGCGGGCGAGCCCGCTTTGATGACACAACAGGTGTCGGACGGTCATCTTGTCCGAGCCGGCGAGCTTGCCGAACCAGTCCTCGCCCTCGAAGTACACGGCCGCCTTGGCATCGAGATCGAGCTTCTTGGCCGCGGCCAGTTGCAGCGCGGCGGCGGCCACGTAGGTCTTGCCGACGCTGCCCGAAAGCATGCGATCCGCGGGCACGAGCGGGCGTCCGTTGTCCGGGTCGGTGACGCCGACCGTGATCTCGACCTCGCCGCCGTCGGGCAAGACGAGCGCCGCCGAGCCCCCCGGAAACTTCGACTGCGAGTGGATCTTGTCGAGCAGCGCCCGGCAGCGCTTCTTGATCCGCGCTTTGACGTCCGCGCGATGTTCGACCGGAGCCTGGACGAGCAGCGAACACAAGCACACGACCACAGCAGCCTGGAACATGACCGCGCCTCCTGTCAGTCTACGAGTTCGAGAAGCAGCTCCGGCGGGCGCGCAACGACGGCCCGCTGCCCGCGAATCACGATCGGACGCTGAATCAGGATCGGGTGCTCGACCATCGCCGAAAGGCGCGCGTCGGCATCGGCATCGGCGAGACCCAGCTCCGAGTAGACGGCCTCGCCAGTCCGCATCATCGTGCGCGGATCGTCGCTGCCGAGCTTCTCGAGGATCTCGCGCAGCTCGTCCACGCCCGGTGGCGACTCGAGGTACAAGCGATACTCGGCCTCGACGCCGCGCGCCTCGAGCAGCTCGCGGGCCGCGCGGCACTTGGAACACTTGGGATTGAACAAGACGGTCGTGGTTTCGCTCATCGCCCAAGAGTTTGCGAGGACTCGGCTTCGCGGGCAACTACCTGCGCTCGAGGATCGCGATGCCAAACCTCGCGCCGGGGACGAGCGGCTCGTCAGCCCGGGGATCGACCCAGGTCTGGCGGTAGCGAGACCGGACCCAGCTCATGAGCTCACGCCCGTAGTCGTGCCCGAACAGCGGCAGACCGTACTCGCTCGTGTCCTTGTGCACGAGCACGACGCAGTCCGGTGGACTCTGGTCGAGCGCCTTCACCATATGGTCCTCTCCGAACAGGATCAGCTCGGGCGGCATGAAGTTGAGATACGGCGTCGGCGTCCGCCTCCGCGCGAGGTAGTTGATCATGATCCCCTCGGGCAGAACCAGGACGGTCGCGTGCTTCCCGAAGCGGTTGTCGACTTGCGCCAGCGTGCTCGTAACGAGCAAGCCGCGAATGTCCGTCCGCATCCGGTCGCCCCCCGTGCCGACCTCGACGACATCGCGCTCGACGGAGTCCGCCGTGTGCTTCCATTGCTGGATGTCGATGGCCAGCAGGAGCGCCACCGCCGTCGCGAACACGCATGGGCCGACGCTCTTCCACCGGAACCACTGCGGGGCCCACGCCGTCGAGAGCAGCACGAACACCATCGCGGCCGGAAGCGCGAGCACGAACCCGTAGTGTTCGAAGCGCGGGTTCAGAATCATCTTGGCCAACAGCGCGAGACCGAACACGACGAACGCGGCGCGCTCGGCCACGCGTGAGCGCTGCGCCGGATCGCCGCGCGCGCGCAAACCGAACAGCGCGGCCAGCGCAACGATGGTGACGAATGGCAGCGAGCGGGCGAGAACGGTAATCGAGTCGAGCATCTTCTGGAGCTCGTTCGGTTCCCGCTTCGCCCGGCTGTCGATCAAGATCCAAACCGCGACCACCACGAGTCCGAGCGCGGCGGCGATCGCGAACCGCCACTTGTCGTCGCCACGTACGAGCGCACCGACGCCGACAGCAGGCACGAAGGTCGCGATGACGACCGCCAACGCGAGCAGCATGTGGGCCAGATTGCGCCCCGGTGCATCGAGGCCCATCCCGACCCGATAGAACGGAAGCGCATGCAGCCGCGCGTCGGCGATCCCGGTCCACGACCCGAGCGTGCCGTACAGCGCTTCGGACGCAGGCATCGCGGTCGACAACGCGAGCCACGCGATCACGATCGGAACGGCCAACCCGAGGCCCATGGATCCGACGCCCGAGGCGCTGCGTCGCACGGCGAACAGGCTGACGAGCGCGAAGGCCGTGGCCGCGAAGATCTCGGCCTTGGTCAGGAACACGAGGCCGAGCAACACACCCGTCACCACGGCCCAGCCCCGCCGCCCGGAGTGGTTGCGCATCGCGACGTACAGCGTCATGAGCGCCAGCGCGAACCCGTGGGTCATCTCGTGCGAGTACGGGGCAACGAAGCTGTAGTTGGGGTAGCCGCCTCCGTGCGGCAGGAAGAACACGGGGATGGCGAACAGCAGACCGATTCCAGCCGTCACATCGGTGCCGATCCGGGCGAGGACCCTGTGCAAGACGACGGCGGTCCCCGCGGCGATCGCGAGGTTGACCAGAATCAAGGTTCGATAGCTCGCGCCGAACAGTCCGAACATCGCCGCGTTCCAGTACGGCGACAGAGGGCCGTTGAAGTAGGCGAGGTCGCGGTACAGAACGTCGCCTTCGCCGATCCGCCACGGCACGTAGAGCTCGCGGCCGAAGTCGACGAGCACGTCGCCCATCGCGAGCCAGGTCTCGATGACGAGGACGACACCCGCGCAGGCTGCGAGCACGCACAGGATGAAGCTGACCCAGCGCCGCCCGGTCCGGGTATCGGTCGGAAGAACGGTTTCCATCGCGCAGCCGCCAGCATACTGTGACGTTCGAGACCCGCGAGGCGAATCGAGGACCGCGATGACGAGCGAACAGCTGCCCGAGGATCGAGCCGACCGCCGGCTGCGCGTTCTCGGGCTCGTGGTCCTGTTGCTGTGCGTGATCGCCGGCGCGACGATCCGGATCCAGTCCGCGACGAACGACCCCAACTTCGATGTCCATAGCGCCAAACCGATGCTGCGCAGCGACCCCGCGCTGCTGTACTACATCACCGAGCGGATCGTCGATGGCGGGGGTCTTCCTCCTGACGACTTCACGGCCGATCCACGCATCGAGTACCCGGACACGAGCAACATCCCGGCGATGTTCACGGTCGGCCAGGAGTTCCTCGTAGCGTGGTTCGGCATATGGTTCGACGACGTGCCGCTGCACATGGTCGCGCTGCGACTCATGGCGATCATCGCGAGTCTCACGGTCGTCGGCGTCTACGGGCTCACCCACGAGCTGACCCGGCGAACCGGATGGGCCATCTTCGCGGCGGTCCTGTTCGTCGTCATCCCGGGCAACTACCGCACGATCGGCTTCATCCTGATCCGCGAGGACCTCAGCCTGCCGCTGTTCGCCTTGCACGTGTGGCTCTTGGCCCGCTGTGTCCGTGTGCGCACCGCATGGTCGATCGTGCTCGCGGCGGCGACGCTCGCTCTCGCGGCCGCGACCTGGCACGCGATGGCGTTCGTGATCGCGATCGAAGTCGCGTGTGTGTTCGCTTGGTTCCTGCGCACCGGGCAGAACCCGATGGCAGCCCGGCGGGCCTGGGTCGCGTTGCTCGTGATCGCCGTGCTCGCGACCCTGATTCCGGTCCTGCGCAGCAAGGTGTTCGTGCTCTCGTTGCCGATGGTGATGCTCTATGCCCTCGCGCTCGTCGGTCCGCTGCAGCGCAGGTTCTCGCTGCCGTCGAGCCGCGCGCGACTCGCTGCGGTCGGGATCTTGGTCCTGCTGCTCGCGATCAACTTCGGGATCGCGGCCGCGACCGGAGGCGGGCGCGCCGACTACGCGCACGTGTTCGAGCTCATGTGGGCCAAGCTGACCCACTTCGGTGTCATGCCCGCCGACCCCAACGAGATTTCGTTCGATACGAGACTCTTGTGGCAGGGCCCGTTCCAGACCTCGAGCTTCAGCGACTACAGGGTCTGGCTCGGCGTCGGCCTGTTCGTCATCCCGCTCGCGGTCGGAGCCGCCGGCCTGGGCTGGTGGGGCGTTCGCGGCGAGACGCGCGGCCACGTCCTGCTTCCGTCCCTGATGGTGATGGCGATCCTCTCGTGGCTGATCAAGTTCACCGACGAGTACGTCCGGACCGTCGGCATCGTGGTGCTTGTCATCGCGCTCGTCATCGGTTTCACCGTCCGAGGCTGGTGGCTCGCGCGCGAGGAGCCGCGCGTCCTCGTCGTGCTCGCGTTCTTGGTCGTTTCAGCGATCGTCGCGTGGCTGGTCAGGCGGACCGTCGTGCTGCCGGCCATGATCGTGCCCGTCGCGACCGCCGCCTGCCTCGTGAGCCCGGCCCGACGCCGCCTCGCGGTAGCGACCGCCGCTGTCGTCCTCGGCATGCAGTGCATCAACTTCGGCGCCTGGCACAGCCTGTTCCGAATCCAGTGGCTGGAGCCGGCCGAACGGAATCGTCAGCTCGCCGAAGTCATCGACTGGGTCGACGCGAACGTCCCCGACGACGAGGCGATCGCGTCGGACTACCTGACCTCGACGGCGCTGCTCGCGAATACCGGCCACCCGGAGGTCCAACAGCCGAAGTACGAGACGACTCGAAGCCGGCGGAGGATCGAAGAGCTGATGACGACGTTCATCCGCGGAACCCCCGAACAGCTGCGCGAGCTCCTGACTCGTTGGAAGTGCCGCTACCTCGTCGTGCATCGCGGATTCTGGCTCGGACACCCGTACACCGTCGGGATCTCGCGCAACTCGGGCGGAGTCCCGCGCACGGCTGCGGTGTTCGCGCTGTGCCACAACAACCCGCTCGCCTTGAGCTCGGCACCGCAGTTCGAGCTCTTGTATCCGAGCCGCGACAGGTTCGCGTCGAACCAGTATCGCGTGTTCCGTCTGCGCTGAACCGCTACTTGCGCTTCTCGTGTCCGACCAGCTCGGCGACGCGAGCCCACAGCACGCGCCACTTGGCGGCCTCGTCGGGCGGGAGATTCTTCAGCTGCCCGGGATCGCGCACGCCCGCGAGGCACTCCTCGGCCTGCCATCCGGCCAGCACTTTGACATCGGTTCCCTGGCGTACGGCTCGTTCGAGCAGCGAGCGGCAAACGTCGCGCAGCTCGCGGCGCTTGTGCTCGTCGAGATAGTCCCCGTCGTTGCCCTTCCCGCACCCGGCCATCGCCGTCGCGCACACGACCCGCGACTCGGGCAAGTCCGCGCCGGCCGACTTGGCGGCCTTCGACACGCCCTTCTCCCCGGCGTTCTTCGAAGACGCCTCGTAGAGCTGCGCGGCAGTCGCGAACGCACCGGCATCGAACGAGGTGTTCCCGAGCTGGAGCAACCGGTCCGGCGAGACCTTCAGGACGAACACCGTCCGCCCGGCCTTCGGCTTGGATCGCTCGAGCTCGTAGAGGGTCTTGCCGAGCTCGATGTGGGCGTCGAGATACTCGGGCTTGAGCTCGATCGCCTTCTCGTAGAACTCGAGCGCGCGGTCGAGCTTGCCCTGCGCGCGGTTGAGGTTGCCGAGGCTCACGCGGTGCACGGCGCGCCGCGGGGTCCGCTTCATCCCGTCCTCGACGACGCGCTGGGCGCGCGAGACACGCCCGGTCCGGACGAGCGTGTCGCCGAGGTAGCTGTACGCTTCGGCCAGCTTGGGATCGAGCGCGATCGCGCGCTCGAACCACGCGATCGACCGCTCTGTCTTCCCGAGGTGCCCGTGCACGATCGCGAGCCGCAGCGCGATCTGGGCCATCTTCGGGCGGACCGCGAACGCGGCCATGTAGTACTGCGCAGCCTCCTCCAACCTCGGCGGATCGGTCTGCTCGAGGCGAAACCCGAGCCGCATGTTCAGATCGAAATCCTGCGGGTGATGGCGTTGTCCGGCCTGGAGCACCTCGATCTCACCCGCCTGCTCGCCTACGTCGTGCAGCGCCGTCGCAAGCAAGATCACGCTGATCGGAGGAAGCTGTTCGAACTTCGCGGACTTCCTCAGCTCGAGCACGGCAGCCTTGTCGGGCGTGCCGCGCGCCGACAGGCAGTCGCGCAGGTCGTTCCGCCACGAGTCGTTCGGGTCGAGGATCCGCGCGATGCGCTGCAGGTGTCGCCAGTCGCTGCGAGCGTGGCGCCATCGGCCGAAGAGCTGGCCCCGCGGCGAGCCCGACCCGCGCTGCTGCGCTCGTGACGGTCTCACGGAGATCGCCCAATGGTCGAGCGCTGCCGCGATCGCAACGTCGTTCGTTCCGCTGAGCGCCTTCGCGGCGTCCTTCGGTGCGAGGCCCAGGACGTCGACACCGAACTCGGAGAAGATCCTGCGGTAACCACGATCGAGCGCGTACCCGCGCTGCATCCGCCAGTAGCTCGTGCGCACGTTCTCCTCGCGAGGGACCCTGAGCGCGGCGAGCTTCGCGAGGAAATCCCGCTCGCGCTGCGCGGCGCTGGCCTTGGTCCGGCGATCGGCGAGGTCGGCGACGAGCTCTTCGGCTTGCCGCACGAGAGCGTCGGGGAGCTCGCGCTGCTGCGCGGTCTGGTAGGCCCTGCGAGAGGTGTCGAGCGCCTTGTCGAGCAGGCCGAGGTGGTCGGGACCTTCGGCCCGCTCGGCACGGGTCGCGAGCTGCACGGCCGAGCGATAATCGGCGACGTATCGGCTGCGGTTGTCGCTGAGCCGCGCGGCCCGCTCCTTCTGGATCAGCCAGTAGCCACCGCCGGCGACCGCGACCACGAGGACCACGGCGGTGACGAGCGCATAGCTCCAGCGGGCCCGCACGCGCGCGGCCGCCGCGCCGATCTCCGCCGCCTGCGCGCGTCGCTCGAGCCCGATCAGATAGGCATGAACGCGGCTCGCGACCTCGGCCGCGTCCTGCGGGCGTGACTGCCTCGCCGGCATCAGGCAACTCTTGCACAACTCGACGAGCTCGGGATCGCCGGCGCACGCATCCAGGCGCCGGTGGGCATCCTCGAGCTCACAGCGAGCGGCCTGGACCAGGAGTTCGGAACGCCCCTCGCGACGCACGTACGGCGGCGCGCCGGTCAGGATCTCGCAGAGGATCGCACCGAGGCTCCACACATCCGAGCGGGCGTCGATGCCCTCGACGTCCCCGCGGGCTTGTTCGGGCGGCATGTAGGCCGGGGTCCCGATCGCCGATCCGACCTGCGAATCCGACCCCACGTCCTTGCTGCGGCTGCGCAGCGTCTCGATCAGGCTCTCGTCGGCCGCGGGCTTCTGGCTCCGCCGCTCGTCGTCGACGCCGCCGGCCGGAAGAACCTTGGCAAAGCCCCAGTCGACGATCTGGACCTCGCCGAACGCACCGACCATGACGTTCGACGGCTTGAGGTCGCGGTGCACGACGCGGCGCGAGTGGGCGTAGGCCACGGTCTGGCAGACCTGCTCGAACACGGCGAGCGCCTCGTGGCGCTCGTCCATCGGGTCCTTTCGCCGGCTCAGTCGCGCAGCGAACGTCTCGCCCTTGACGAGCTTCATCGCGATGAACGGGCGCTTGTCCGAGCACAGCCCGATCTCGTAGACCGGGACGATCCCCGGGTGCTGCAGCTGCCCGCCGATCTGCGCTTCCTCGACGAACCGCTGCAGGATCTGCGGGTTTCCGGTCAGGCGCTCGTGCAGGACCTTGGCCTGGTAGACGATGCCGACGCCGCCGCGGGCGATCTCGCCCTCGATGCGATACCGCGACAAGCCCTGCGGGCGCTCGCCGTCTTCACCGTCGACGCGTACCACCGGAGCCTCGATCGCACCGCTGTCCTGGAGGTGGACGCGGATCTTCTCGCCGGCACGGTGTTCGAGGAAGCCGAGGACGCTGTCATCAGGGGCGTGGGGTTCGTGCATACTGTCCGTCCGAGGAAGTCGCTGAAACGCACGACGATCTCTGGAGTTCCCGCCGTGCCCACGTCAGTCGATTCTGGCCCAAACCTCCTAAGCGCGGCTTTAGCGAGTAGACTGCCGGCCATGAACCGCTCAGCATTTGTGGCCCTCCCCCTCCTCCTGTGTCTCGTCCAGGGCGACCAGCACCGGCCCGGC
>Ga0210086_1001716_pt1 | contig 10978 bp, 6 predicted proteins | sample China_Galinas_PW_3_FD_184867 | JGI IMG/M metagenome (GOLD analysis project Ga0210086, IMG submission 184867) | Wetland microbial communities from San Francisco Bay, California, USA, that impact long-term carbon sequestration - China_Galinas_PWB_D2... | ecosystem: Environmental > Aquatic > Marine... | reverse complement strand
TCGCAGCAGGCCCGCGCTCGAGCCGGTCTCGTCCGCTCCTTCCAGATCCCCCAGCCCTTCGTCGACCTCACCGTCTTCGAAAATCTGCTGGTCGGCGCCGCCCACGCCGGCGACGGCAGCGACGTCGACATCGTCCAGCGCTGTGGCTCGGTGCTCGAACAGGCGGGACTGCTGCCGCTTGCCAATCGTCGGGCGGGAACGCTGACGCTTCTCGAGCGCAAGCGCCTCGAAATGGCGCGCGCACTCGCCACCCGGCCGCGCATCCTGCTCCTTGACGAGATTGCTGGCGGGCTGACCGAGGCCGAATGCGGCGAGCTCATCGCCACCATCCGCGACGTGCGCGCAACCGGCGTCACCATCATCTGGATCGAACACGTCGTTCACGCGCTGCTCGCGGTGGTCGAGCGGCTGATGGTGCTGAACTTCGGCCGGAAGATTGCCGAGGGGAATCCCCGTAAGGTGATCGAGTCGAGCGAGGTGCGCGAGATCTATCTGGGGATCGAGGCGTGAGGGACCGGATGCCTTCGGCTGCTGCGCATCACGGAGCTTCCACCATCAACTCGGCCTGGACGCTGTCTATACCTCCCCGAACCGGGGAGGGTGGATGTGGGCGGCGAAGCCGGTCGCAGACGGGTGGGGTTGTATTGGCCAAGGACCCCACCCACCATGCCGTCGCATGGTCCCCTTTCCCCGTGCCGGGGAGGGATCGCGGCGGTACCATTGTGCTATTGTATCCTCCGGCAAGCGGATAAGGAGGCGGCGTTCGAGATGCCTCTTCTCGAAACCCGCGACCTCACCGCCTTCTACGGCGACTTCCAGGCGCTGTTTGGCATCAGCGTGGCGGTCGAGGAGGGGGAGACCGTCGCCATCATCGGCGCCAACGGCGCCGGCAAATCGACGTTTCTCCGCGCCGTCGCCGGCCTCCTGCCGAGCCCGGCCGCCGCCATCCGCTTCGAGGAGCGGCCGGTCGGCGACGAGCGGCCGGTCGACCGGGTGCGGCGCGGTATCGTGCTGGTGCCCGAGGGCCGGCGGCTGTTCCCCTCGCTCACCGTGGAGGAGAACCTTCTCGTCGGCGGCTACCGGCGGCGGGGCCGGTGGACGCTTGACCGCATCTACGCGCTCTTCCCGGTGCTGGCCGAACGCCGCGAGCTGCCGGCCACCGCGCTCTCCGGCGGCCAGCAGCAGATGTGCGCGATCGGCAGGGCGCTGATGGCCGATCCCAAGCTGCTTCTCTGCGACGAGATCAGCCTCGGCCTCGCACCGATCGTCATCCGCGACATCTATGCCAGCTTGCCGGAGATCAAGGCGGCCGGCACCAGCCTGATCGTCGTCGAGCAGGACATCGTCCAGGCGCTCGCCGTGGCCGACCGGGTCTACTGCTTCCAGGAGGGGCGGATGATGCTGTCCGGCCGTCCGGCCGAGCTCACCCGTGATGCCATCCACGCCGCCTATTTCGGGCTGTGAAGCGATGATCGCGTGGCTCGACACCGTCATCCAGGGCGTGCTGCTCGGCGGCCTCTACGCCCTCTACGCCACCGGGCTGTCGCTGATCTTCGGCATCATGCGGCTGGTCAACCTCGCCCATGGCGACCTGATCGTGCTGGCGGCGTTCCTCATCCTTGTGCTGTCGTCGGCGCTCGGCATCGACATCTTTCTTGCGCTGGCCATCGCCATCCCGCTGATGTTCGCCGTCGGCTACGTGCTGCAGAGCGCGCTCCTCAACCGCACCCTCGGCACCGACATCCTGCCGCCGCTGCTCGTCACCTTCGGCCTGTCGATCGTCATCCAGAACGGCCTTCTCGAAGGCTTTTCGGCCGATAACCGGCGGCTGCCGATCGGCGATCTCGCCGGCGTGTCGCTGCCGCTCGGCGGCGGCATTGCGGTCGGCGTCTTTCCGTTGATGGGGCTTGTCGCCGCGGTGCTGGTGATCCTCTCCCTTAACCAGGTCTTCTACCGGACGAGCCTCGGCCGTGCCTTCCGCGCCACTTCCGACGACGCCGAGACGGCGCAGCTGATGGGCATCGACAACCGCCGCATTGACGCGATCGCCATGGGACTGGCGCTGGCCGTCTGTGCGGTCGCCGCCTTCTTTCTCGGCGCCCGCGCCCAGTTCGACCCGACGATCGGACCGGCCCGGCTGATCTATGCCTTCGAGGCGGTGATCATCGGCGGGCCTTCCTCGCCGTGCTCGTCGTCCGCCCGCGCGGGCTGTTTCCAAGGGCGGTCGACTGATGGAGAAGGCGGCGGAACAGACCGGCGCGTCGGCGGCGCAACCGTCCCGCTTCTCGGTATCGTGGGAGACGCGTGCCTCGCGGATCGCGGTTCCGGCGGCGGCGATCCTCCTCGTCGTCCTCATCGTCGCGCCGTCCTTCGTCGGCCGGGCGACGCTTCAGGATCTCTTCTTCGTCTTCACCATGCTGGCGCTGGCACAGTACTGGAACCTGCTTGCCGGCTATGCGGGGCTGGTCTCCATCGGCCAGCAGGCGTTCGTCGGCCTCGGCGCTTACGCGCTGTTCGCCGCGACCCTGATCGCCGGTCTCGACCCGCTGCCGGCGATCCTGATCGGCGGCATTGTCGCCGCGGTGTTCGCCGTTCCGACGGCTTTCGTCGTCTTCCGCCTGCGCGGCGCCTATTTCGCCATCGGCACCTGGGTGGCCGCGGAAGTCTACCGGCTTGTCCTTGCCCAGGTGCGGCAGCTCGGCGGGGGAACCGGAACCTCCCTCGGCCCCGACATCACCAACCGGATGTTCGGCTTGGAGACGATCTCGGCGTTGTTCGGTGTCCGAATCTCGGCGGCGCGCGACATCGTCTCCTACTGGGTGGCGCTTCTGCTTCTGGTCGCAACCCTTCTCGTCATCTATCTCCTCCTGCGCTCCCGCCGCGGGCTGGCGCTCGCCGCGATCCGCGATTCGGAACAAGCGGCCGAAGGGCTCGGCGTCGACGGTTTCCGTACCAAGCTCTTCGTCTATGTGCTGACGGCGTGCGGCACGGGCATGGTGGGCGCGCTGATTTACTTCCAGAAGGCGCGCATTTCGCCGGATGCCGCCTTCTCCGTCCTCGACTGGACGGCCTACGTCATCTTCATCGTCGTCATCGGCGGCATCGGCACCCTCGAAGGGCCGATCATCGGCGCCGTCGTGCTTTACTTCCTGCAGGACTACCTGGCCGATTTCGGCACCTGGTACCTCATCACGCTCGGCGTGCTGGCGATGGTCGTCATGCTGGTCGCGCCGAAGGGGCTGTGGGGCTATGTTGCCGAGCGCTATGATCTCCACCTCTTCCCGCTCCGGCGGCGCCTGCAACGCGCGGGAGATACCCCTTCTCGATCCGGCGCACCGTCCGGATCGAGCAGTCTTTCGATCGGATCCGGACCATGAAGGCGTCAATGGCGAACGGACCGCCCACCGCGAAGTAGGCGGTTGTGGCGCGCCAGGCGATGCTTTCGAATGCCGATGCCGAACGATTCGAGTGAGGTCTTGCCATGATACGGATTGTGACGATGGCGTTGACGGTTGCCCTCGCTGTTGCGGGGGCACCGTCGCCAACGCGTGCCGACGACGCGTCCGAGCTTGCTGCAGTCCGGTCGGCGATGCAGACACTCGATACGGCCTTCGAGAAGGAGTCCGCTATTCGGCCTATGACGCCACCGAATCGACGATCGCGTTCCTCGACCCGCAGACGGTCATCGGCAACTATCAGGTCTCCCTCAAGGGCACCTTCCGTGGAAATCCGCTGCCATCGCCCGTATTTGTCACTGAGTTATGGGTGAAGCAGGACGGCAAGTGGCTGCAGAGGCTTTATCAAGAGACGCCGACCAGCATCCCGTAGGCAACAGCGTGCCTGCGGCCTGGGCCGTACCGGTCGACGATATCTACAGCGAGCTCGCCACCGGAGCCGGCGGCCTGAGCGCGGCCGAGGCGGCCGTGCGGCTCGCGACCTATGGCCCCAACCGGCTGCCGGAGGCGCGGCCGCGTAGCGCGCTGGTGCGCTTTCTCGGCCAGTTCGCCAACGTCCTCATCTACGTGCTTCTCGGCTCGGCCGTGGTCGCCGCGCTGCTCGGAGAGGTCACCGACGCGGCGGTGATCCTCGCGGTGGTGATCGCCAACGCGGTTATCGGCTTTGTGCAGGAAGGGCGGGCGGAGCGCGCGCTCGATGCGATCCGCGACATGATCACGCCGAGCGCCTCGGTCATTCGCGACGGCCATCGGCTGACCGTGGCGGTCGAGACGCTGGTCCCCGGCGACGTGGTTCTGCTGGAGGCCGGGGACCGGGTTGCCGCCGACATCCGGCTGGTCAAGGCCAGGAGCCTCAGGATCGAGGAGGCGGCGCTGACCGGCGAGTCGGTGCCGGTCGACAAGAGCGTGCATCCGGTCGCGGCGAGGGCAGCGCTCGGCGATCGCACGTCGATGGCCTATTCGGGCACCCTGGTCGTGGCCGGGCAGGCGGCCGGCGTCGTGGTCGCCACCGGCAACGCCACCGAGCTCGGCAACATCAGCCGGCTTCTCGGCTCGGTCGAGGCGATGACCACGCCGCTGGTCAGGCAGATGGACCGTTTCGCGCGGCAACTCACCACCGCGATTCTCGCGGTCGCCGTCGTCGGTTTCGCCTTTGCGATGTTCGTCCGCTCCTATTCGCTGACCGACGCCTTCATGGCGATGGTCGGCCTGGTCGTCGCCGCGATCCCCGAAGGCCTGCCGGCGGTGATGACGATCACGCTCGCCATCGGCGTCCAGCGGATGGCGAGGCGGCATGCGATCGTCCGCCGTCTGCCAGCCGTGGAGACGCTCGGGTCGGTGTCGGTGATCTGCTCCGACAAGACCGGCACGCTGACCCGCAACGAGATGACCGTCCGCTCCGTCGGCACCGCCGACGGCGTGGTCGAGGTCACCGGGGTCGGCTACGAGCCGGCGGGCGCGTTTCGCCGGGAGGACGGAGAGCCGGACGGGATTGCAGAAGAACTGGTCGGGTCGATTGCCCGGGCGGCGCTGCTTTGCAACGATGCGCGCCTTCGCTCCTCTGATGCCGGATGGCTGGTGGAAGGCGATCCCATGGAGGGGGCGCTGGTGTCGCTGGCAATCAAAGCCGGCGATGACGAGGAGGCCGCACGGCGCGCTTACCCCCGCGTCGACGAGATTCCTTTCGATTCCCGCCATCGCTTCATGGCGACGCTGCACCGCGAGCCCGAGGGGACGGCCGTCGTCTACATCAAGGGAGCACCGGAGCGGATTCTGAGGCTTTGCGACGAGCAGCTCGGTCGCCAGGGGCTGGAGCCGATCGATCGGGATCGTTGGCACGCCGAAATTCACCGGCTGGCGTCGGACGGCCAGCGCATCCTCGCCCTCGGCATGAAGCCGATGCCGGCCGGTGTCGGCACGCTTGCCTTCGACGATCTCGAAGACGGCGTCGTCTTTCTCGGCATTCTCGGCATGATCGATCCACCGCGGGAGGACGCGATCGCCGCGGTCGCGGAATGCCGGGCGGCCGGAATCAGGGTCAAGATGATCACCGGCGACCATGCCTCGACCGCGTCCGCCATCGGCCGGCAGCTCGGGCTCCTCGATCACGATCAGGTCACTACCGGCGACCGGCTCGACGGGCTGGATGGCGCCGCGCTCCGGGAGGTGGCCGAGCACACGTCGGTCTTCGCCCGCACCAGCCCCGAGCACAAGCTCAGCATCGTCGAAGCCCTTCAGGCCGGCAATGCAGTGGTGGCGATGACCGGCGATGGCGTCAACGACGCGCCGGCCCTGAAGCGCGCCGACGTCGGCATTGCGATGGGCCGCAAGGGCACCGAAGCCGCCAAGGAGGCAGCCGAGATGGTGCTTCTCGACGACAACTTCGCCTCGATCGTCGCTGCCGTCCGCGAAGGACGCACCGTCTACGACAATCTCAAGAAGGTTATCGGCTGGACCCTGCCGACCAGCGGCGGCGAGGCGCTGGTGATCCTTGCCGCCATCCTCGCGGGGCTGGCGCTGCCGGTAACTCCCGTCCAGATACTGTGGATCAACATGATCACCGTCGTCGCCCTCGGGCTGACGCTGGCCTTCGAACCGACGGAACCCGGCGCCATGGCGAGGCCGCCGCGGCCGCCGGACGAGCCGCTGCTGTCGGGCTTCCTGGTGTGGCGGGTGATCTTCGTCTCGGCGCTGTTCGTCGTCGGCGCCTTCGGCATGTTCTTCTGGGCGCTGGAGCGCGGGTTCGACGTCGAGGCCGCGCGCACGATCGTCGTCAACACGATCGTGGTGATGGAGATCTTCTACTTGTTCAGCATCCGCTACCTCCATGTGACCTCTCTCACCCTCCAGGGTATCGTCGGGACGCCGGCCGTGCTGATCGGCGTCGCCGGCGTGTTCATCGGCCAGCTTGCCTTCACCTATCTGCCGTTCATGCAGACGCTGTTCGCGACCCGCGCGGTCTCCTTGACCGACGGCCTCGCGATCATTGGCGTGGGCGTCCTGCTCCTCCTGATCCTCGAGGTCGAGAAGCTGGTTCGGCGCCGCCTCCGGCTTGGCGGAGAGTAGCCGTCCCCGCGCCGTGGTGCCGCGAAGTCGGTGGTGCGCGCCCGTTTCCGCATCGCTCTTGGCTCCGGAGCCGTCGCGGCATAACCTCGCCCTCGGGCGTCCATTGGATTCGGCGTGGTCTGATTGGTTTGGGGATTGATGACGTGACACGGAAACAAGCGGGAAAAGGCTGGATCGCCATTGGGGGCGGGCTGGCGGCGATCCTCTGGCTGGGTCTGGCTGGCGTAGCTGCCGCCGGCACCATCGACGACGTGCGCGCCCGCGACCGGTTGATCTGTGGCGTCAGCGAAGGGCTGGCTGGATTCTCCGATCGCAATGCCGGTGGAAACTGGCATGGGTTCGATGTCGATTTCTGTAAGGCCGTAGCGGCGGCAGTGCTTGGTGATTCGAGCAAGGTGGATTACGTGCCGCTGTCGGCCACGGCCCGCTTCGATGCGCTGACCAGCGGCAAGGTCGACCTTTTGTCGCGCAACAGCACCTGGACGATGCCACGCGACCTCAGCCTCGGCGTCGATTTCGCCGGCATCGATTACTACGACGGCCAGGGCTTCATGGTGCGCGCCATCGACGGCATCACCAGTGCGCTCGAGTTGATCGGCGCCCGCATCTGCGTCGTCTCCGGCACGACGACGGAAGCCAACGCCGCCCGGTACTTCGCCAAGAACGGCATCGACGTGACCTTCCTCCGCTTCACCGAACGCAGCGAGGCGCGCGCCGCTTATGCCGGCGAGCAATGCGACGCCTATACCGCCGACAGCTCGGCTCTGGCGGCGGAGCGGACGCTGCTGGAGAATCCCGACGATCACATCATCCTCAGGGAAGTGATCTCCAAGGAGCCGCTCGGCCCGGTGACGCGCGAAGGCGACGACGCGTGGACGGGTCTTGTCCGCTGGACCCTCTACGGCCTGATCAATGCCGAAGAGGACGATCTGACGGCGGCCTCCGTCGATCCGGACAAGGGTGATCCGGCGAAGCGCCAGGAGGCGGTCGCTCTCGGCGCGGCGGCGGCGAAGCCGCTTGGATTGACGGACGACTGGCTTGCCGTGGTGATCGGCGCGGTCGGCAACTACAGCGAGATTTTTGATCGCAATCTCGGCGAGGATACGCCGCTTGATATCCGGCGCGGCGTCAATTCGCTGTGGACCAAGGGCGGCATCCTCTACGCACCACCGATGGAGTAGGGGCCTTTTGGATTGACCGCGAAACACGAGGACCAGCCTTGAACCGGACCTTCATGCTTTTCGCCAGGACCCGCCTGGCAGCCCTGGCGGTAGCCGTCGTGCTCGCCGCCCCTGCCTTTGCCCAGACCGATTTGTCGCCGCAGGAAGACAAGGCGATTCGCGCCCAGATCGTCGATCTGCTCGCCAAGGAACCCGACCTGCCGCTGCCCGTGCGCCAGCGCCAGGAGGCGCTGAACGCCTACTACAAAGAGAACGACGGCGCGCTCCTCTGGCTCGGGACGGGACGGGCCCCGAAACTGATCGCGTGGCTTCGCTCCGCCGCCGACGACGGTCTCGATCCGGCCAACTACCCGTCGGACCAGCTCGCCAAGCTGATCGAGGCCGTGCCGGTAACGGACGATCGCGGCCGTGCCATCATCGAACTGCATTTTTCGGCGGCGTTCCTCGAATATGCCTCCGACCTCCAGGTCGGACGCTTCCTGCCGCGCAAGGTCGATCCCGACTTCTTCCTGCAGAAACGCAACATCGACCAACTTGCGGCGCTCACCGGGCTGGCCAAGGCCCGCAATCTCGATCAGTTCTTCGAGGGGTGGCAGCCGAGCGCCCCCGAATACGCGTCACTCAGGGTCGTCCTTGCGGATTATCGCGCCCTTGCCAAGGCCGGCGGGTGGCCGACCGTGCCGATGGGCGACACCCTGAAGCCCGGCATGACCGATCCGCGCGTTCCCGCGCTCCGGGCCCGGCTCGCGGTGACCGACGGCGCGTCGCCCCAGGCGCCGGCAGGGGCGAAGAATCGCTACGACGACGAGCTGGTCGGCATCGTCAAGGCTTTCCAGGCCCGCCACGGGCTCGATGTCGATGGCCTCGTCGGCCGCGGGACCATCGTCGCCCTGAACGTTCCGGTCGAGGAGCGCATCCAGGAGATCATCGTCGCGATGGAGCGTTGGCGCTGGTTGCCGGCGAATCTCGGCAGCCAGTACCTGATGGTCAACATCGCCGGCTTCGAGTTGACGCGCGTGCGCGACGACAAGGTCGAGGAGAAGATGGCCGTCGTCGTCGGCAAGCCCTATGCCCGCACGCCGGTCTTCAGCGACGCGGTCAAGTATCTTGAGTTCAATCCTTACTGGAACGTGCCGACCTCTATCGCCATCAAGGAGGAACTGCCGAAGCTCAGGCAGAACCCGGCGGCCCGGGCGGCAGCCGGGTTCGAGGCGGTTCGCGGTGGCAAAGTCTATGCCCTGACCTCGATCAACTGGAACCAGTATGGTCCCGGCAACTTCCCCTTCCAGATCCGCCAGCGGCCGGGACCCAACAACGCGCTCGGCCGTGTCAAGTACATGTTCCCCAACCAGTTCAACGTTTACCTGCACGACACGCCGGCAAAGAGCCTGTTCAGCAAGGCGGATCGGGCCTTCAGCCATGGCTGCGTGCGGCTGTCGCGACCGCTGGAGCTGGCGCCGCCGGTGCTGGCAGCGGGCGACGTTTCCGGCTGGAGCGAGGCGCGTGTCGACAAGGTCGTGGCGAGCGGCGACCGGACGGTTGTCAATCTCAACAAGCCCATGCCGATTCACATTACCTATTTCACCGCATGGGTGGATCAGGGCGTGCCGAATTTCCGGGCCGACATCTACGAGCAGGACGCCAAGCTGATCGCCGCCCTCGGCGGTGAGCAGATGGCGTGGTAGGGCGCTGATCGACGCGCCTGCTCGCATCCGCTTCGAGGAATCTCGCTGTGAAGGTGGACGCCGACGTCTCCAACGACGGCCGCTGAGATATCCGTCGTACGGTGATATGGCAGCGACCGATCACACACATTTGTTCGCGCCTTTGAAATGGCCCTGAAGACGAGCGAAGCGGCCCTTCCCGAAAGCCACGCCTGATCAGCGGTCCGGACGGACCAATGGTCAGCCACATCGATGCCCGTTTCGCGCCGCAGACTCACCCCCGTATTCGGTTTTTTGAGGGGATCGATCCGTGACCGTGATTGAGTTGCCGCCCGATCTTGGCTTGCCGGCTCTTGCGATCTGGTTCGGTCGTGCAGGGCCGACACCGGAAGCCACCCAGAGGAAGCGCTTCTACACGACCGCCGAAGCGGTGCGGTTCGTGATCGAGGAATTGACTGTCAGCCAGCAGGTCAATGCCTCGCTGGTCTTCGACGACGGCAGTTTCATCGGCGTCGAACGCATCATCGCGCTCTACAAGAGCCTGCCTCGCTACCGTCGCGGCATATGACCGGGCGCCCAGCGCCGTCGCCGACGCACCGCGCGCGTTGAAGCCGTCTTCCGTCTTTGACGGCACGGCGAAGCGGGCGTGTTGCTTCGGGCAATTTCGGCTCTCGCCGGTCACCGTGATACACCGAACGGACACCGGTGGAAGGGAGCGGGGAGAACGAGATGAACTGGTTTGACGACTCTTACATGGTCCGCAGAGGCGAAGCCCGGGGCAGGGAGCGGGCGACCCGTCACCTCAGCGAGGCGGTGCAGGGCAAGTACCAGTATGTCTACGGGCCGTACGCTGAACCGGCGCTCGAGGTCGCGCCGGGCGACATCATTGTCGCCGAAACGGCGGATGCCTTCGAGGGCAAGCTGCAGACCGAGACGGATAGCCCTTCGAGGCTCCTGAATTTCCCGTTTCTCAATCCGCAGTGCGGGCCGATCGCGGTGAAGGGTGCTGCAAAGGGCGATGTGCTAGCGGTGCGCATCCTGTCGATCGAGCCGCGCGGACCGCAGCCGGTCGGGACGACGGCGCTGATCCCGGAGTTCGGCGGGCTGGTCGGCACCAGCCAGACCGCCCTTCTCCACGAGCCGCTGCCGGAGCGGGTCAAGAAAATGCACGTCACGCGGGACGGCATCCGCTTCAACGATCGCATTACCCTGCCATACGAGCCGTTCATCGGCACGCTCGGCGTCAGTCCGGAAATCGAGGCGGTCTCCTCGCTGCAGCCGGACTATTGGGGCGGCAACATGGACGTGCCGGACATCGGGCCGGGCGCCGTCCTCTATTTCCCGGTACACCGTTCGGACGCCTACCTCTTTCTCGGCGATTGCCACGCCACCCAGGGTGACGGCGAGCTCTGCGGCGTCGCCGTCGAAATCGCCTCGACGACGACGATCCAGGTCGACCTGATCAAGGACTGGAACATCGTCTGGCCGCGTCTCGAGAACGAGCGTTTCATCATGGCGATCGGATCGGGCCGGCCGATGGAGGACGCGGTCCGTATCGCCTATCGCGAGCTCATCCAGTGGCTGGTCGACGACTACGGCTGGGACCGGCTCC
>Ga0210086_1001714_pt1 | contig 10986 bp, 10 predicted proteins | sample China_Galinas_PW_3_FD_184867 | JGI IMG/M metagenome (GOLD analysis project Ga0210086, IMG submission 184867) | Wetland microbial communities from San Francisco Bay, California, USA, that impact long-term carbon sequestration - China_Galinas_PWB_D2... | ecosystem: Environmental > Aquatic > Marine... | reverse complement strand
CGGTACCTCCTTGCATCCCAGCGCCGGCCCAAGAACGAATAAAGGGGTTAATCCAAGACTTCTCAAGGGCCGGATGCGAAAAAAGAGCCTCGCCGAGACCTTCGGTCGCGCCGGCTCCAGGAACCAAGCGTTGGGCGGGGTGTCGCGTTCGTGATTGCCTGGCCGGGCCGTTCATAACGACCCTCCTGACCACCGATTTTGTGATTTCGGGGCATCCCGACTTGGGGGCGCCCCCTTTCATCACATGGCTGTTCGGAGTTCTGCCTCCGTCGCTTCTCGTCCGGGAGACCACCCCTGACGTGCGCGCCGAGCGATCTGGACGGTCCCCGCATGCAAGCTCAGGTAACCATATGCGCCACCCGGTTCGGGCAGCGGACGAAGCGAAACGGCGGTCGCTTGATAAACGAAGCCGAAGCTGACAACACCGATCCGGAAATGTGCTAATCGCCGAAACGACGATTGCGCCCTGTTGGCGCTTGGATGGGATGGTCTCGATGAAAATGCTCCATGGCAGGTTTCGGTCAGCCGCCTCGGTCATGTTGGCGGCTGCGGTGATCCTCGCCGTCGCGACGCCGTCCGATGCGGGTCTGTTCAGGCGGAAGCTGCCGCCGGTCACCTACACCGACGCCGACTTCAACAACATCACGCCGATTCCCGGCGAGGATCAGCTGGCGGTGAACCTCCGCCGGACGCCGGTCTTCTACCGCTCAAGCTATGCTCCGGGGACGATCATCGTCGACACGTCGGAGCGCTACCTTTACCTGATCGTCGGCCAGGGCCGGGCGCTGCGCTACGGCGTCGCCGTGGGTCGAGAGGGCTACCAGTGGGAAGGCTCGATGCGGATCACCAAGAAGGTCGAGTGGCCGGACTGGCGGCCCCCCAAGGACATGATCGCGCGCGAGAAGGCGAAGGGGAAGGTGTTGCCGGCGGTGGTCAAGGGTGGACCGACCAACCCGCTCGGCGCCCGCGCCCTCTATCTCGGCTATTCGGAGTACCGCATCCACGGCACCAACGCGCCGAAGTCGATCGGTCAATACGCCTCCTCCGGCTGCATCCGGATGCTGAACGAGCACGTCATGGACCTCTACGGCAAGGTCAATGTCGGCGCCCGGGTGATCGTCCTGGGGTGAGGAGCAGTGCCGGCAAAGACCTGCGTGACTATTGGCGAGGGATGCCCTTCGGTCGGATGAATCGCCGCTGGGCCGCGATCCGGAAGGGCGCGTTGGCTGCCCCATAGCCGGCGTAGCCTTTCCGCCGCTCGACGAATTCGAAGAAGAACCCCTCGCCGTAGTTCTGGCTGTACAGCTGCAAATATTCGCCGCGGTCGTCGCGATCGTAGAGAACGTTGTTGGCGCGCAGTCGGTCGACAAATTCTGGATCGAACCCGAAACGCGCTTCCAGGTCATCGTAATAGTTCGGTGAGATCGGGAGCGGCGTGAACCCGTTGAACTTCAGGGCGTCGACGGTCGCAAACATGTCATTGGTGCGAAACGCGATATGCTGCACGGCGGAGCCGAAGCTCTCGGCGATGAAGTGACCGGCGAGCGTCTTGTGACTTTCCGCTCCGTTCAGGGTGATGCGCAGGGAGCCGTCGTCGTTTTCAATGGCCTGGCTGCGGACCAGACCCTCCGGATCGACGACATCAACCATTGGCGTCTTCCGGGTTTGAAAGATGGAGGTGTAGAAGAGCAGCCAACTCAGCATCTCCTCGTAGTTCATCGTCTGGGCTATGTGATCAACGGCGACGAGGCCGGCGTCCGTCGATTGCCCTTCGCCGGCAAACGTACGGAACTCGGTCGCCCAGACCCGAGCGAGTTCCGACGACCCGTCGATGAAATGCATCACACCTCCCCCGACCCCGCGGATCGCCGGGATCTTCAATTCGTTGGAGCTGCCGCGCTGGGTGAAAGGCTCGGCATCAAGCGCACGCGCCCGCTCGACCGTGGCGAAGGCGTCTTCGACCTTCAAGCCGATGTCGCAGACCGAGGTGCCATGGACGAGATAGGATGCATGGGCGAAACCTTCCCGCTCGGTGTTGACGACGAGATTGACTCCGCCCTGGCGCCACAACCAGACCTCCTTGGACTTGTGCTTGCCGGACAGCCGGAAGCCTAGCGTGCGCAGTATGCGCGCAAGATCCTCGGCTTCAGCTTCGTTGGCGGCGAACTCGACGAATTCGACGCCGTGAACGCGGACGCGATCGGGTATGTCCGGAACGTCGATGGCAATGTCAGGCTCGAGGCGACGCACCTGATCCATCAGGTAGACGAGGGAACGGTGCCCGTCGACTGCAATCGACTTCGGCGAGCCGCCGCGGAACTGGTCGTTGAAGATCTCAAGGGAGAGCGCGCCGACGTAGCCGGTAGCCGCAACCGCGCACATGAAATCCGTTACCGGCAGATCGCCCTCGCCCGGCATGTTGCGATAGTGGCGGCTCCAGGACAGGAGGTCCATGTCCATGAGCGGTGCGTCGCAGAGCTGGACGATGAAGATCCGGTCGCCCGGTATCGAGCGGATCGAGTCAACATCGATCTTGCGCGCGAGCGTATGGAAGCTGTCGAGGACCAGGCCGATGCTTGGGTGGTCTGCGCGCCGAACGATCTCCCAGGCATCGCGATGGTCGTTTATATGGCGCCCCCAGGCCAGCGCCTCGTAGCCGACGCGCATACCGCGGCTCGCTGCCCTTCCGCCGAGTTCGTGAAAGTCGGCCGCAGCGCGATCGATGCCGCCGAGGGAAACCGGCGACACATTGGAGCAGACCAGCATCACGTCGGTGCCGAGTTCCTCCATCACGTCGAACTTGCGCTCCGCCCGGTCGAACGTTCGGCTGCGGTAGGGCTCGGGCATGCCCTCGAAATCGCGAAAGGGCTGAAAGAGGGTGATTTCGAGTCCGTGGTCCCGGATCATGCGTCCCACTTCGGCGGGAGAGCCGTCGAAGGTAAGGAAGTCGTTCTCGAATATCTCGACGCTCTGGAAGCCGGCGGCAGCGATGGCGCCCAACTTCTCCCGCAAGTCCCCGCTCAGCGAGACCGTCGCTATTGAGGTCTTCATTGGTGGCCCTTACCCGCCGGCACGTCATCCGGCTTCACATCGTAGTGGAATAGCCTCCGTCAATCGCGATCTGCTGTCCGGTCACATAGGCGCCCGCCTCGGAGGCTAGGAACACGGCAAGACCGCCAACCTCGGACGGCTTTCCCCAGCGGCGAAGCGCCACACGAGCATTCACTCTCTCGACGAAGGATCGGTCGCCAAGAAGGCCGGCGTTCAACTCCGTTTCGAAATAGCCCGGGCAGATGGCGTTGCAGGTAATGCCGAACTCGCCGAGTTCGGCCGCAAGGGACCTCGTCAGCCCGGCGAGACCGCTCTTCGAGGCCACGTAGGCGTGGATGGTGGCTCGGCCGAGCACGCCGGTCAAAGAGGTGGTAAAAATAATGCGACCGTATCGCGCCTGCTTCATGGGCACCGAGGCGAGCTGGGCGAGTCTGAAGTTGGCGCGGAGATTGGTGGCCTGGATCCGATCCCAATCCTCCAGCAGCCAATCCTCCAGCGTCGCCTTCTTCTGAAGGCCGGCGTTGCCGATGACGATGTCGAGCCGGCCATGGCGGCTGATGATGGCGTCCATGCCAGCCCGGATCGCCGTATCATCGGTCGCATCGAAGGCCTGCGCTTCCGCTTGCCGCCCCGCATCGCAGAGACCTTTCACCTGCGTATCGAGGGTTTCCGCCACGCGCCCGTTCAGCACCACGCAGGCTCCCGCATCGGCCAGGCTTCGCGCCATCGCCAATCCCAGCCCGCGCGAGGCACCGGTCACCAGGGCCACTCTGCCAGCCAAGGAGAAGAGCGAGAAATCCTCTTGCATTGGTCCTCTCATGGTGGATGCGGCAGCGTTGCCCCTAGAGTGTCGCCTCGATCATGGCCCGCAGTTCCGGCGTCACCTCGGGCTCGACACCAAACCACGCCGCGAAGGCCGGCCGCGCCTGATGCATCAGCATGCCGAGACCGTTGACGGTGGGATTGCCGCGCTGCCGCGCCGCGGCGAGCAGGGGAGTTTCGCGAGGAATATAGATGATGTCCGACACGAGAGCTGATGTCGGCAGCTTGTCAAGTCTGATGTCGACCGGAGGCTGCCCGGCCATGCCCTGACTCGTCGTGTTGACAAGCATGGCCGCTCCGTCCAGCGCATCATGACGCTCTTCCCAGCGGTACGCCTTGATCGGACCGCCGAAGTCCTGCTGCAGAGCCTGGGCGCGCTCGAAGGTCCGATTGAGCAGGCGCAATTCCGTGGCGCCCTGCTCGACGAGACTATAGACCACCGCCCGCGCGCCACCGCCCGCGCCGAGCACGACAACGGGGCCCGAGCCGGCACTCCAGTCCGGCTTCGCTTCGCGAATGGACTCGATGTAGCCAAAGCCGTCGTTGTTGCGACCATCGAGCAAGCCGTCCTCGCCCACCACGATACAATTCACCGCTCCGATCCGTTTCGCCGCCGGCGTCACGCTATCGATGATTCGCATCACGGCTTCCTTGTGCGGGATGGTCACGTTGCATCCTGAAAAGCCCAATGCGGGGAGAGCGCGCAGGGCGGCCTCCAGCCCCTCGGATTTGATGCCGAGCGGCACGTAGGCGCCGGCCAAGCCGTGCTTGGCGAGCCAATAGTTATGCAGTTTGGGCGATCGCGAATGCATCACCGGCCAGCCCATCACGCCAGCGAGCAGAAATCGTTCCTGCGTCACGGTTTCCTCGTTCCCTCAAGCGGTCGCGGCTATCATCATCACGTTCACACGGCCCGGTCCAAATGCGCCATGATGGCGGCGATGCCGATGCGAGCAAGCTCCTCGTCTTCGGACGAACTCAGCCCGCTGACGGCGATGGCGCCGGCGACCGTACCATCGATGATGACCGGCACGCCTCCGCCCCATCCCACGTAACGCGGATCGCCGTAGTATGAAATCTCGAAGCCGGTCTCCGGATGGCGCGCATTCATGCCAATCAGCCCGCTGGGCCGACGAAGCCGCGCCGCCGTGAAGGCCTTGTTGATAGCCACGACAACAGAGCTCACCGGGGCACCGTCCATACGCAGGAGGGCGATCGCCTCACCGGCTGCGTCGGAAACCACGATGACGGCACTTTGGCCGCGATCCGCGAGGCGGGCGCGAATGCTCTCGAGGGCAATCCGCGCCTCTTCCTCGCCGAGCACGATCAGGGTCTGCATGGGTCTATCTTGAGAAGGGCGACATACGCCCGCGGCCCGCCACCGCGGCTGATGGCGGGCCGAGGGTGCAAACGTCGACGATCATCCACCCAGCGGCGGCAGGACCTTGACGATCTCTTGCTTGCCGTTGACCACCTGGGCGAGGAAGCTGATGCGATCCACATCGCCGTTGTCGTCCCATGTGGTCTCGATGAGGATGCCGGGCTCCTCCTCCGGTGTGATGGTCAATCCATGCATGGTCTCGGCCAGCTCCTTGCTATCGAATTTGCCCATCTTTTCGCTGGCATATTTGATCGCGTAGACGGCCATGTAACCCTTGATGCCATTGTGATCGGGTGTGTAGTTGTAGCGCTTCTCGAACCGGTCGCGGAACGCCGTGATCGCCGGGATCGGTGCATCGACCGTCAGGCCGACATGGCCCACCACGCCGTTGGCAGCGTCACCGGCGAGCTCGACGACCTTCTGACTGAGCAGTGTCGTCTCACCGATCAGCGGCACGTCGACGCCCTGCTTGCGGGCCTCGCGCAGGAAGCGCGCACTTTCCTCCTCGTTGGTGTAGACGAAAATGGCGTCGGCTCCTGCTTGCTTGACCTTGGCTACGTCGGCCGAGAAATCTGCCTGTCCCTGCTCGGTCGATATGTCGGCGAGGACCTGGATGTTGCGCGCCTTCATCTCGGCTATGAATTTGTCACGCCCGCCCTTGCCGAAGTCGTTGTTGACCCAAACGACCGCCACGCTCTTCGGCTTGACGTCATCGCGGATATAGTTGGCGATCTTCGGCATGCTCATCTGCTGGCCGAAAGACGTGCGGAACACATATGGATTGCCCTGCGCAGTGATGTCGGCCGCTTCGGCTCCGACAAACTGAGGAATCTCGGCCTGCTCGCAGAGAATCATGTTGACCTTCACCGAGCCCGAATAGACCGGCCCGAGGATGGCATAGGGATCGCTGTCGATCGCCTTCTGGACCTGGGCCCGTGAAATGCCCGGATCGCTCTGGGTGTCGGACACCGAGGTCTCGATCTGGCGTCCGAGAATGCCGCCATTGGCGTTGATTTCGTCGATCGCCAGGAGCGCGCCGTCGCGGAAATTGGTGCCGGAAACTGCGCCCGGACCTGATTCCTCGATGACGATCGGCAGCTTGACGGTGTCAGCCGCATGCGCCGCAAATCCAAGGCCGACAGCGACCGCAAAAAGACCAAGCCTGAGACTAAGCATGAAAACCTTCCTCCCGAATATTCTTGTTTGCTCGGTTGGCGACCGGAATGTGGCTTCCGCCGGCCAGGAGCCGAGAAACCGTTCGTAACACAGGCACGCTGACCGTGCCACCAACGCGAACCACGCCGGTACGCGCCACTGGTGCGGCTTTGTTGCGCACGGACCATGCGCTGCGCTAACCTTTGGCCGTGAGCCTGGTTGCTCACGTGGGAGGAAACCACGCTTGCAGCACAGCAACGTCCGGTGCCGTCGCGCGTGGTTAGGGCTGCGGCATGAAGGCCTGGCGTAAAGCGGCGGCGGCGCTTGGCGTCCTTGCTGTTCTCGTATTCCTGATCGCGGCGCCCCTGGGACTGAAGCCGTACGGCATCTACATCCTCAGCCTGTGGGCGGTCATGACGGTCGCCGCCCTGGGCCTTAACATCACGCTCGGCTATGCGGGACAGATTTCGCTTGCCCAAGGCTCGTTCGTCGGCATCGGCGCCTACACGACCGCCATCCTGACAACCAACGGATATCCGTTCGTGGCTGGGTTCGGCCTGTCCGTCGTGCTTTGCTTCGCCATCGGCTGGCTGCTCGGCTACCCGGCGCTTCGGGTGCAGCATCATTACCTGGCTTTCGTCACCCTTGCCTTCTCCACGCTGTGCTTTCTCGTGTTCCGCAACGAGGAGTGGCTGACGCACGGCGTGTACGGCATTAGCGGCGTCCCGCGCCCAAGCGTGCTCGGGTTTTCCCTCGCCTCATCGTTGGCTTACTACTATTTCTGTCTCGTCGGCCTTGTTCTGGCGACGCTTGCCGCGTGGTGGCTGATCCGATCGCCGTGGGGCAGAGCCTTCGTGGCGCTGCGTGAGAACCCCTTGCGGGCGCTGTCCCTCGGGGTCGATACGAGGCTCTACACGCTGATGGCCTTCGCGATCGGCTCGACGCTCGGCGGTATTGCCGGCACGCTTTATGCGCCGCTGGTCCAATACATCGACCCCTCCCCTTTCGCGCTGGGTCTGTCGCTCAACCTGTTGCTCATGGTCGTGGTTGGCGGCTCCAGCGCGTTCTTCGGTCCCTATCTCGGCGCACTGGTCGCCGTCCTGCTGCCCGAGTGGCTGCGGTTTACGGGGGGTCTCTATCTCATCGTCTACAGCGCGGTGGTCGTCCTGCTGATGGTTTTCTGTCCGACCGGCCTGTTGGGTCTGGCCGAAAGACTGTTCCGTTCGGCGGCTTTGCCCCGCGCCGCGGCTCTGGACGACTCGCGAGCCGAAACACCGAAATGACCCCCATCCTCGAAGTTCGCGGGATCACCAAGAGCTTCGGCGGCATCCTCGCCGTCGACAGTATCTCCTTCGAGGTTCAAAGCGGCGAAATCCTAGGCGTGATCGGCCCCAACGGGTCCGGAAAGTCGACGCTGTTCAATTGCATCCTGGGCCAACTTCGGCCGACGGCCGGCGAAGTGCGCCTGGAGGGCAAGCCGATCACCGGATTGCGCCCCTCTCACCTCAATCGCTTGGGCGTGAGCCGCACGTTCCAGCTTCTGCAGGTTTTTCCCGAACTCTCGGTGCGCGAAAACCTGATCCTGGCCGGTCAGGAGCACCAGGGCTCGATGCTGTCGCGTCTCGTCGGCCCGCGCGATGCAGGCCTGTCGGAGGCGGCGATGCGCATGATCGAGTTCTTCCGTCTGGGTCATCTCGCCAACGAGAAGGCGGGTCTACTCAGCTATGGCCAGCAGAAGCTTCTCGACGCCGCCATGGCCTTCATGGCAGGTCCGCATCTGGTCCTGCTCGATGAGCCCGCCGGTGGCGTCAACCCCAGCATGCTCTCGGCGTTGCGTGAGCGATTGCGCGCCATCAACGAGGAGCAGGGGGCGACCTTCGTCGTGATCGAGCACAATATGGAATTCGTCATGTCTCTCTGCCAACGCCTCGTTGTGCTGGCCGAGGGGCGCATCATCGCGGAGGGACCGCCGGACATGATCCGCCGCGACGCGAAAGTGATCGAGGCTTATCTTGGCGACTGAAGCGGACGGGTCGCACCCGAAGGACCCGATCTTGCGCCTGCAGGACGTCGTCGCCGGCTATGGCAAGATGACGGTTCTCAACCGGACGGCCTTCACGGTGGCGCGCGGTGCCATCACCACCATCATCGGGCCGAACGGAGCCGGCAAGTCCACCGTCTTCAAGGCGGTTTTCGGCCTGCTGCCGGCTAAGAGCGGCCGGGTGTTCTTCGATGGCCGCGACGTCACCAACCTGCCTCCGCGCCGGCTCCTCGACCTGGGCATCTGCCTCGTGCCGCAGGGCCGCAACATCTTCCCGCAGCTCAGTGTGCGTCACAACATGGAGCTCGGTGGCGTCGCATCCAAGAACATCAAGGGGCTCGCCGATCGACTGGAAGAAGGGCTGGATCGCTTTCCGGTGCTTCGGCGCAAGGCCGACGTTCAGGCCTCGACGCTTTCCGGCGGCGAACAGAAGCTGCTCGAAATCGCTCGTGCACTGCTCCTCGATCCGATGCTGATGCTCATCGACGAGCCGTCGATCGGCCTTTCGCCCCTGATGGTGCAAGAGACTTTCGCGATCCTGAAGGATCTGCGGGCGAGCGGTGTCTCGCTGCTGATGGTCGAGCAGAACGCGAGGGCGGCCCTCGAACTGTCCGACTACGGCATTGTCCTGGAGCAGGGGCGGACGCGCATCGAGGATCGGGCGGACGCCATTCTCATTGATCCCCGCCTGCAACAACTCTTCCTGGGCGGCGGGCTTGCCGACGACGCGGCATGAGTGGACCGGGCAGAGCACGCAACAAGGAGGCCGAGTGAAATGGCTGTCCAGCTTCTGACGGGCGGATTGGCGATCGGCGCCATCTATGCGCTTGCCGCCATCGGCTTCGCGCTGTTGTGGCAGACATCGCAAACCATCAACTTTGCGCAAGGCGAGTTCGTCATGCTGCCCGCCTTCTTCATTCTGGCGGCCGTCAGCGTTGCCGGCCTGCCGTTCTGGGCCGCCATATTGGTCGGGTTCGTCATCTCGGTGCTCGTGCTGGGCGTTCTGTTCAAGAAGCTGATCGTCGATCCGATCCTGCCCAACGGCGTCTTGCCTCTCGTGGTAGCGACAATCGCCTTCGCCCTGATCCTCAAGGAGAGCGTCAAGGATTTCTACAGCGCGCAGGCGCTGCCCTTCCCCTCGCTCGTGCCGACGGAGTACCTGCATGTCGCCGGCGCCGTCGTCTCTTCGCAGGACCTGTTCGTGCTGGCGGTTTCCGCCGTCGCAGTCCTGGCGTTGAACACCTTTCTGACGCGCACCCGTACCGGCCGTTCCATGCAGGCGACGGCTCAGAACCCGGTGCTCGCCCGCATCCTCGGCATCAATGTCAGCCGCATGATCCTCTACACCTTCGTGATCAATGCCTCCCTGGCGGTGCTGGCGTCGATCCTCATCAGCCCGGTCTACCTGGCGAAATTCTCCAACGGCGAACCGATCGGTCTCGCCGCCTTCATCGCCGCGATCGTCGGCGGTTTCAATCAGGTACGCGGCGCCATCGTCGGCGGCCTGCTGCTGGGCGTGGTCGAAAACTTTGCCGCCGCCTATCTTTCCGCCCAGTATCGCGGGGCGATTCCCTTGTTCATTCTGGTGGCCGTCATCTTGTTCCGGCCGCAAGGCCTGCTCGGACGCGCCGAGGAACGCACCGTCTGACCGCAGCGATCAATAGGTCGCTCGGTCGCCGCAGATGTCGAAGATGGCGCCGGTTTTTTTGCTGGCGCATCCTAACGTCGTTCAGGATTGCCGTCGTCGGCGAGGCCGATCCGGCGCAGAAAGCCGAGGCTCGCGGCAGCATCCTTCACCGGCTCTGCGCCGGTGCGCGGATCGGAATCCTGCTCCACCGTCGCGAAGCCGCGATAGCCATGCGCCTCAAGCGCCAGCTTCAGCTTCCCGAAGTCGACGACGCCATCGGCCAGCGGGCAGAACACGCCCTCGGTGATGGCGGCGAACAGGTCCAGCTTCCGCGCGATCGCGCGCTCGTGATTCCCGGCGTCGATGTTCTTGAAATGGAGATAGCGGACACGATCGGCGTGGCGCTCGAAAAGCGCAATCGGATCGACACCGGCATAGGCGGTGTGTCCGGTGTCGAGGCAGAGTCCGACCAGGTCGTCGGGGAGATCACCCACGGCGGCCTCGATCTCGTCGCCGAATTCGAGAAAGCCGCCAACATGCGGGTGGACCACTGGCTCGAGACCGAATTCGTCACGGGCGATGGTGGCGAGGCCGACGATCGTCGCCATGAACGCTTGCCACTGCTCCCTGTCGAGACGCGGCGCGGCGTCGCTGCGCCCGGCGGTCCTCGCTCGCTCTTCGGGAAGGTTGTCAATAATCACGAAGTGCTTCGCCCCCTGACTGGCGAGAACGGCGCAGGTGCGGCCGGCCAATGCCTGCAGGCGCCGACGCTCTGACGGGTCGTGCAACGAATCGAAGATGAAGCCGGCGACCAGCCCGAGGTTGCGTTTGCCGAGTTCGTCCCTGAGGCGCTCCGGGTCTTCGGGCAGATAGCCGACGGGACCGAGCTCGGTCCAGGCGAAGCCAACA
>Ga0210086_1001712_pt1 | contig 10999 bp, 8 predicted proteins | sample China_Galinas_PW_3_FD_184867 | JGI IMG/M metagenome (GOLD analysis project Ga0210086, IMG submission 184867) | Wetland microbial communities from San Francisco Bay, California, USA, that impact long-term carbon sequestration - China_Galinas_PWB_D2... | ecosystem: Environmental > Aquatic > Marine... | reverse complement strand
GAGCCGCTGGCGGCGCACCTTGCAGAGACGACCGGTGGCGCGGACTGTCCCTTCTCGGTCGTCTGGGTGGGAATCGAGCTGCCGGAGGGAGGTTCCGACGGGGTCGTCAAGACTCTTGACCGCCTCTACTCCGAGGTCAAGCGCACGCGGCCCGTCCGTCCCTGGCGCTGGGGCAGGAACGTCGGCAAGTGCAACCAGTGCGGAGCCCGGGAGGCGATCGGACCAACGGAGAGCTTCGGGGCCTGGCGAACGTGGCACGACCAACTGGCCAACAAGTCGCAAGTCGAGAGGGGGCTCCGGCTCGAAGCCAACGAGCGGCTGTGCTGGGTCTGCCTGACCAAGCGGTTCGCGGGGTACTCGGGGACGGGAGATGCATTCCCTTCGACCGGAGAGATCGCCACGGGGTTGTGGCGGCGCCGGGTAGAGGACGCAGGCTTGGCAGACTCTCTCGGCGCGGTGAAGAACACCACCGCAGGGAAGGAAGACCTCGGCCGCGCCCTCCTGGCTTCGTCCGAGTCGCTGGGCAAGTGGCTAGAGCAGGCCGACCTCGATGCGCTGGCGGCTCCTCGCGCGGCCCTGAGGAACGGGATACGGGAGCACAACCGAGCGCTCAAGCAGCGTAAGAAGGAGGAGCGCCCCATCCCTGTGGACCCTCCCCAGTACCTGGCCCTGATCACCTTCGACGGCGACGACATGGGAGAGCACGTCCAGCGGGACCGCGAGGGCGCCTCCAGGGGGATGAGCGACTTCGCCCAGGATGTGGCGGAGCTTCTCCCGTGCTTCGGCGCCAGGGCGTTCTACCTGGGAGGCGACGAGGGGCTGGTCATCGCTCCCGCGGAGGCGGCCTTGCCCTTGGCCCTGGCGATCCGGGCGCGGTTCGACGTGGCACTCGGCGGACTGGACCCCGCGCCCACGCTGTCGGCCGGCGTCGCGCTTTTCGAATACTCTCAGCCGCTCGGCGCGGCGATCGGCGCCGCCCGCGACGCGCTCCACCGGGCGAAGAGCCTCCGCCGCCCTGTCCGCAAGGACGCACTCGGTGTAGTGGTGGAGACGGCCTCTGGCAGCAGGTGGTGGCACGTCGACCACTGGGGCGACCACTGGCGGGCACTGTTCTCGATGGTCCAGCTGATCGGCGAGGGGACCCTTTCGGCCGGCTGGCCGCACGACGCAGCAGACTTTCTCCGGAGCCTGGAACCGAAGGACTGGAACGACCGGGAGATCGCGGACGCGGCGCGAGCCGAGCTCGAGCGTCTCTTCTGGCGGCGGATCTCCGTGCAGGGGATGACCCGGGAGGAGAAGCCGCGGGCGATCCGAGAGGCGTGGAGGAAGACCGGTGCCGGCCGCATCTGGAGCGGCTCGGCGCCCCCTGAAGGTGCTGAGCCGTTGCACCTGGTCGCCTTTCTCGCCCGGCACTCGCAGGGAATCCTGGCGACTGAAGCGGGGGAAGAGAACGCGCCATGACCCGCGAACGCCTCGCGGTCGCGATCGAGCCGCTCGATCCTCTCCTGTTCGGAGACAACCGCTCCGCCCGCGCAGGCGAGGACCACCTTCAGCTCGACCAGGAGCCGACGCCGCCGACTCTGTTCGGCGCGATCGGTGGAAGGGTGCTGGCGGCCCTTGGCTCGCCGCGGGGAGGCAACGGCTGGCGCGACAGTCTCCCGCTCCTCGGCACGCGGCTCGACGGGCTCGACAACGGGAGCGACGGAGCGGCCGCGCTCGCCGGCTACTGCTACGCCACGACCGAAGGCTCGCTTCGGTTCGCCAAGGCGCTTCACCTCGTGGTCCAGAGGGCCGGTGAGCACCTCGTGCCGGGCGGGCTGTTGCGGCCGGAACCGTTGGCGGCGGGGGCGACCTCGCTGCCCTTGCCCCGGCGGCTGACAGCCGATCCGGAGGTGGTCGAGGACGAGGAGACGGAGCCGCTGTTCGTCGACCAGGGCATGCTCGAAGAGGTGCTGACCGGCGGACCGGTCGAGGGCGAGCGCTTAGAAGAGCCCGAGGCTCTTTTCCTTCCTGACCGGCGGCTCGGCATCGGCATGTCGAACCGGGACAACACCACCGTCCCGGGGCGCCTTTTCTCGCGGCCTTACCGCCGCTTCAGGACCGGAGAGGGACCGGCCGGTGGGCTCGCGAGCTGCGGATTCGCGGCCTGGCTCGACGTGCTCCCTCTCGGCGAGCGCCAACCGGAGGCCCTCGACGGCATCGGCTTCGTCGGTGGGGACCGGCGCCGGGCGAGGTTCCGGTTCTCGCGCTGCGAAGGGCTTCCCCTGGAGGGCCTCCTGGATGCGGTCGTCGACGCAGTGGCCGAAAGCGAGGGCCTGGTGCTCTATCTCTTGACGCCAGCGGTCGTTCCGGCGGAGGGCTTCGGCTATCCACTGTTCCAGAGGACCGGAAGCCCCGTGGCGGCGGCGATCGGGCGGCCGCGGACGATGAGCGGCTGGCGCTCCGTGGGCAAGCCCCGGGGGCCGCGGCCGATCCGCACGCTCCATCCCGAGGGCTCGGTGTTCTTCTTCGACTGGCCCGATGACCGGAAGAGCGAAGACGACCGGAAGGCGCTGGTGCGAAGCCTGTGGCTCCAGGCGCTTGACCCGGTCTACGCCAACTTCGGATTCGGCCGGGTGCTGGCAGGAGTGTGGCGATGAGAGTCCCCGCGGGCGAGAGCTGGCTCCTGGTCGAGCTCGTCTCTCCCGGTAACTTCGGGTCCGGCGAGGGACGGGCGGACATCGACCGTCCGACGGTCAAGGACCCGGAGCTCGGCCTGCCCTACATTCCCCACTCGGTGATCAAGGGTGTGGTGGCCGGAGGACACGGCGACATCGACGAAGGGAACTTCGAAGCCAGCCGGGCCAGAGAGGCGCGCTACGGCAGCCCCGACCGGCCCGATCGGCCTGGAGAGCCCGGGCCGGTGGTCTTCGGCGACGGGGATCTGCTGAGCTTCCCGTTGCCGGGAGCCAACGGAAGCCGGGTGAGCGTCTTCGTAGCGCCGGTGTTGGCCCGGTGCCTGGCCGACTCCCGACCGGCAGAGTGGGAGAAGGGGGCGCTCAAGCTGCTCGGCCTGGTCGAGCGTCTGGCTCGCCAAGGCCGGAAGCAGACCGTGGTCGGAGACGCCGGAACCGAGGAGGGCAAGACGCCCCGCTCGTGGACCTGGCTGGACGACGAGAGGGTTCAAGCTCTCTGGAGGAGCTTCCGGGGAAAGGCGGAGGGCTGGCTCGGCCGGCAGCTCGGGGATCGCGAGCGGGTGCTGGTCGCCTCCGGCACCGCTGCCGCGGCGGGATGGGAGCTGGCGAGCGAGCGCCGCATGGCGACGGCGATCGACCCGGAGCGGTTCACCGCCGCGGACGGCTCGCTTCGGAGCATGGAGCTCTGTCCGGCGGGGACGCTGTTCGTCTCGCGCCTGTCGGTTTTCGAGACTGCACGCGCTGGACGGCTGGACCTGAGCTTCCCGGACCGTCTCCAGCTCGGAGCCCGCGAGGCGGATGGGCTGGGATTCTGCCGGCTGGCTGTGGTTCAAGAGGAGGCTTCGCCGGAGCGCGAGGAGACGCGCGGCGTCGCGAGCGCTCCGGCTCGAGCGAGTGACACCCCAGTGAGGGAGATGGCGGCGATGCACCAGCGCGTTGGCGCAGCGGCGGGAGAGCGGGCGGATGTCCGCAAGGCGCTCAAGGCGGTGATCTCGCACTTCGGCGGTAGGGCCCACTTTCAGGGCCTGCGCAACGCCGTCGGCTTCTCTCTCGCCAAGGCGAAGCCGGGAGCGCCGTCGGCGACCGGCCCGGAGCCGGCTGCCCACCGTTGGCTTTTGGAGACCCTCCTCGAGCCCCAGGAGGGCCTGGCGGCGTGGGCCAGGAAGCCGGAGGTACTCGAGACTCTCGAGCCGCGCCGGGAGGCGATCTTCGAGCGCTGGCTCTGGCTGCGGCGGTATGCCGAGCTCCTGCTGCGGGGAGGCGAGGAGGGGGTCCAGGCACCGGAGGGGAGCGGCGAAGGGGGCGGTGATGCATAAGGAGATGATGATCACCGTTGGCACGTCGCTCTACCACGCGGCGATGTGGGAGCCTGAAGGCCCGCTGGCCAAGGTTCGAGGGTACGGGGACTGGACGACGGAGAAGACGTACCTCGAGAAGCCTGGGGAGCGAGAGCGTCACCCGGCTGCTCGACGGCTGGCATCAGTTCTGGACTTGGCGGGCGAGGCGAACGCGATCGCAGAGTGGGTGGAGGTACTCCACCGGCCGCTCAAGGCGGGCGAGGCGCTCCCTCCGGAGCAGGCCATGCGCTACTGCGGCGAGGTGGCGACGTTGGTCAGACTCGCAGCAGCGGAGGGGAAGGGCCTGAGGGAGTTCTTGGCGAGCTACCACTCGATCACCGTTCCAGTCGACGGCGAGGCGACCGAGGAGGGCTCGGAACGGAGACGGAGCCTGATCGCCGGCCGGCACCTGGTGGCGGCTTTCAATGAGATCGCGGCGGTTGCAGTCTGCCGCGAGTACAACGTCCCGGGCCTGGCGAGCTCGGATCCGGAGGAGTTGGGCCCGGCCCTGGTACAGCTATTCAAGCTCGCCGAAGACCGGTCCTCCGCGGAGGTCGTCGATCAGATCGACCTGGTGGTCACAGGAGGGTTCAAGGTCTATGGCTACCTCTTCTCCAGGCTCTTGACGTTCCGGGGAACGCGCCTCCACTACGTCCACGAGGGCGGCCAGGCCGTCCTGACCTTGGACCGCGACAAGATCGAGGCGATCGTGCCGTCGCAACGGCCGACCGGCTACTCTCTGGGGTTCGACCCATGCCCGTAGCCGAGCCGCCACCGGCCGAGACGACACGGGAGTACTTCGCCCAATGCGACGACTGGGACCGGGTGGCGGCCGTGTTGTGCCTGGTCTTGGAGCAAGGGACGATCCCAAAAGACTTCCCCCAGGGCGAGAAATGGACGTTCGAGTTCAAGCTCGGCCTTCTGCGCCTGGCGGTCAGCCCTACGTCCGGCGCGGAGATCCAGTGGGAGGCCCTGGAGGGGAAGAAGGTCTCCGAGAAACAGAGAGACCGGTGCGGCCTACCGGACGAGGCGAGACTCCCAAGTCGAGAGGCCTACGTGGAGGACTTCTGGAGGTCGACCGAGGACGGCGGGGCCAACACTGACCTCAGGGAATGGCTCGTCGACCGCTGGGGTGCTTTCCAGGCGTACGAGCGGCATCTCTTCGGCTGGTTCGTGCGGCGGTTCAACCTGCCGGCGGCGCTGCGGCTGGGAGCGATGAAGAGAGCCTGGGCCTCGTACGTGGTCCCGTGGATCTTCCCGGTGGTTGCGATCCTCATGTCGTGGGCGATTCTGAGCCTGCCGCCGGCACCGACGTTCATGGGGCTCCTGTGGGCCGCTGTCGGGATGGTCCTTCTGAACGTGCTGCTGTGGGTCTTCCTGGACCTTCGCCTGGCGCAGATCCTGGAGCTTTTCATCCCCCGGCTGGGCGGGACGGTGGCGATCGGGTACCTCTTCCTCGCCGCTGCACCGCAGCTGGTGGGACTTCTCTTCCGGTGGGGCGAGAGGTGGCGGCTCCAGCTGTTGCTGGCGGGCGGACTCCTGCTGGTCCTGTTCCTCTACGTGATGCAGCACATCGCCCGGCGCGTGGTGCCACAGCCCAGGACCAGGTCACTGGTCCTCCGCGCGGCGACGGTCACGGCGATCGGAGTGGGGCATGCGGCCGTGGGCCTGGTGATGTTCGCGCCGCTCTTGTTCTCGAAAGAGTTCCTCGATCTCGTGTCCGAGGGGCTCTACGCCCCGCCACGGGCTCACCAGCTCATCCTGTGCGGCGCGATCGCTCTCGCCATCGGGGTGATCCTGGAGCTGGCGTGGGAAGACAAGCCCTTGACGGAGCCCCTGTGAGGTTGCCATGGCGACACTGAAGTTCAGCCTGCGGCTCAACTCACCTGCGTTTGCTGGCGCCGTGCAGAGGGGGACCAAGACGATCCAATTCGTCAAGGGCGGCCGCAAGCAGACGAAGACGGTTGAGTACTTTCCAAGCGATCGCTTCGGTTTGAGGGTCCCGGCGGTCCGGGGGATACTCGAGTTCTGGTATCGCGCACTCTGCGGTGCGAAGCGTCCGCAGAGGATCTACGAGCACCAGGGGCGCGTCTTCGGATCCACGGAGCTGGGGCAGGGGTTGTCGCTCCGATACGCACGCTCGCCGGAGTTCGAAAGCGGCGAGTTGGTGGTCGCGGAAACGTTCAAAGAGGCGTTTCTGTACCTGGGATATGGACCGATCCAGAGGTTCAAGGTCCCACTCGGCGGTGATCGCAGCCAAGTGAAGTGCTCCTCCCACAGTCCGTCAGGTTGGCGCGACGCGATCCTGTTGAGCACGGACGAGAAGAAGTGCGTGTTCTGGTTCGTCGCAGCCGGGACGGAACGACAAAAAGAAGAGCTTCGCCGAGCACTGATCCTGCTGCATCTGTTCGGTGGAATCGGATCGCGCTCCCGGCGCGGCTGGGGCTCGGTGCGGGTCGAGATCGACGAGCCGACCTCGATCGGAAAGCCCTCGTCGGTAGAGGAGTTTGACGAGCAACTCCTCTCCCTGTGGGAAGAGGTTGGCTTCGAGGCCACCTCGCAGCGTCCGCGATTCAGCGCCTTCGGCCCGGGGAGCCGTGTGTTCCGGACACCGGCGGTCGACGGCGGCTACGGGGCGGTTCTCCAAGAGTTCTACGACCGATTCCGAGTGACTCGCCTGTGGAGGGAATTCAGGGACATCGACCAGTCGAAGATCGCCCAACAGGACCACGATCTCGAATGGGAGGACATGACAAAGCGTAGAGTCTCAGGTCTTCCGAAGCGACTGGCATTCGGGATGCCGTACAGCCCAAGGTTCCGGAAAGCCAGGCAGGCGATCACCTACGCGCAGGAATCGCAACTAGGTGGGGGAGGGGGCGGAGTCGCCGGGCGCCGCGCTTCGCCGCTCTTTCTCAAGGTCCACCGCTTGGCAAACGGCCAACACTTTGGAACCGCACTGCTCCTGAACGGAACTTTCTTGGGAACGCCTGGCGAGAAGATCGGGGCTGCCGTTGAAGTGGGTTTGCAGGATCCTCCCGACAGCTACGAAGCCATTCACGAGTTCCTGAGCCCGACCGCCGCAAGCCCCTCGCGTGACCGCCTGAGCGAGTGGACCGAGATCAAGTTACCCGGCATCTAGGAGACCCGCCGATGAACTACCTCCACAACATGGTCCTCTACCACACGGTCACTCCGTTGCACGTGGGAGTCGGCAGAGACGTGGGCGTGGTCGATCTGCCAGTCTTCCGGGAGCGGACGAGCGGTTTCCCGGCCATGCCGGGATCCGGGATCCGGGGTTCTGTCCGGGCGGCCTTCCCGGACACTGCTGCGCTGGACGGCGGCCTGCTGACGAAGCTGGGGAAGGCGGAGATCACGGCGCTCAAGGCGAAACTGTTCGGCCGGGAGGCGGGGGGCCGTGGACCGGAGGAGCCGGACGGTGAAGCCGAGGACGAGCCCGATGCCGGCTCGGTGGCCGTTCACGACGCCAAGATCCTGCTCTTCCCGGTGCGCTCGGACCGGCGCGTCTTCGTGTGGATCACCTGTCCTGCCGCGATCGGCCGTCTGGGAACGGAAGCCGAGGTCTTCCTCGGAGGAGCCGCCAGCGGTGGACCGTGGCACGTCAACCTCCAGGGCCAATACGGCGCGGGCTCGTTCGACGAGCAGTTCCTGAGCGTCGACGGAAGCGGCGACGGGCTCGGGTCCGGCCCGGTGCACGTCGAGGAGTTCGAGCTCTCTCCCGCACCGGAGGGCGAAGCAACGGCGGCTGACCGGGAGGCGCTCCGGGAGCTCACCGACCGGCTCGGCTCCGAGCTGGGGATCGCCTCATTGAGCGAGAACACGGTCCTGGTCTCCGACCGCACCTTCCATCACTTCGTCAACCATGCCACTCTGGTTCTCCAGCACAACCGTCTCGACGCCCAGAAGACGGTCGCCCAGGGCCAGCTCTTCTCGCTCGAGGCCGTCCCACCGGAGACGATCTTCTTCGGCTGGATGGGAACGACGGAGGGCCGCTGGCTCGAAAGCACCGACGGAGATGGCGAGGGCAAGGCGCAGGAGATCCGCCTGGGCCGCGAAGACATCAGCGGCCTGTTGCAGAAGGGCCTTCGGGGCAATGGCGACAGTCTTCCGGCCTTCCACTTCGGCGGACAGGAATCGACCGGCCTCGGGGTGACCCGGGTAGCCTGGATCGGCGGGCAGGGAGGTTCGTGATGGACCGAGAACGCCTCCGGGCGAGCCATGCCTTCGCGTTCGCGGCTCAGAAACGGGGCCAGAGCGAGGCCGAGAAGATCTTGAGCCGGGTGCGGGAGCTTCCCTCCATGCTCCAGACGAACGGTCTGCTCGCCACCTGGGCGTTCTACCTGGCGAGCGGTGAAAGGCACGGCTACCGGCCGGTAGCCGAGGCCGTCTTGGGCTACCTGCAACAGGCGGAGCTGGTCGGACCGGCCGATCGACAGCTCACGGTCGAGCGGATCTTCGCCGAGCGGTGGCTGAGCGCTCCAGGCGATGGTGGTCTCTCGGGACTGGAGCTTCGGAGCCTGACCGCGGAGACGATCCTCTACGCGGTCTGGCTCAAGAGAGCGGGGGAAGCCCTGCTTTCGGCAACCGAAAGTGGAGGGCCCGACGCCGGTGAAGGAGGCGACACACCGGACAACGCGCCGGACGACGGGAGCACTGGGGAGACGGTGCCAGAGGAGAACGGGACGCCATGATCTCCTCCTGGACCACCCGCCCCGGTGCCACGCCGCTCGACGGCCTCCGCGCCGCGTCGCCCGGGCTCCTGTTCCACAAGTGGCAAGCCTGGGACGAGAGCAACAGGAGAGATCCAAGCCGCACCAAGGCGCGATTGCCTCACTTGGAGAAGGTCGGGGAGGCGGTCGAGGCGGCCTACCGGGACGAGAAGCTCTACGCGGCCTGGATCGACCGCTACGAGTCAGCCCTTGGCGCCTTACCGGGCGAGCCGGTCACGCGCATCGAGCGGGCGACGATCTGGCGGCTGGTCGTGGGCATGGCGACGAACCCGGCGCTCGAAAGCGGCCTCAGCCTCCACCCGATCCTGGGAGTGCCGTACCTGTCGGGATCGTCGCTCAAGGGACTGACGCACCATGCCGCGGAACAGGCCCTGGCCGAAGCCCTCGGCTACCAGATGCCGGACGATCCCTGGGAGGAGCACCAAGGACCGGAGTGTCCGTCCGACCTGGAGGAGCTGAACGCGCTCCTCGACCAAGCAAGCCTTGTCCGGGCCGTCTTCGGCAGCCTGGCAGTAGAGCGCGCACGGCGCGCCACGGATCGGGGGAGCGGTGGAGCCAGGACCGTCCCGTGGGGGCGGTGGACCCCGCGAGCGATCCTGGAGGCATGGAGCGAAGGGGACAGCCTGGAGCGGCAGGGCGACCCTGGCCTTGAGGCCCAAGCACGCCTGCGAGCTCTCCTCGAGCCCACCGGGGGTGGGGTGGCGTTCTACGACGCGCTGCCCGTTCCCGGGCAGACGGGGCCGCTCGTCGAGACCGATGTCATGACGCCGCACTATCCGAAGTACTACGACAGCAGAGGGGGCAGCCCACCTTCGGACGACCAGGACCCGCGGCCGGTCACCTTCCTGAGCGTCGCCCCGGACGTGACCTTCCGGTTTGCTTTCCGGTTGCGAGAGACCCCCGTGCTCCGGGAGGCGATGTCGCGGGTAGAGGCGACCGGGAAGGAGGTTCGGGAACGGGTCGCCCGCTGGTTGACTGGGGCGCTCGCGGAACAGGGAGCGGGGGCGAAGACGGCCGCAGGGTACGGTTACTTCGGGCGAGAGGAGCCGGCGGAAGAGGTTGGCACGGCAGAGCCGGGGACAGCGGGCGGGGGAGTGGTCGGCGAGGAGGGTACTTCGCCCTCCGTTCCGCCGCCCAGGCTGCGCTCAGACCTGGGAGCCGGTGAGCTCGCGACGGTGCTCGATGAGGCAATGGGGTCGGCGAGCACGGAGGAGCAAGAGGAGATCGCCCGGTTGGCTCTCCACCAGTATGGGAAGATCATTCGGAAGTGGAGGAAGGACTTGGAGAAGGGAAAGGGAGGGGACCAGAGAACGAAGCGTGTGGAGTGGCTGGGGCGGTTCGGTGCGGGGGGCGGCGGAGGAGAGGCGGAACAAGGAGGGTGAGGTGGACTGGGCCTGGTGCCCGACAAGAATCATGCCAGCGCGAATGCGGCCGAAAACGGCCATGAGAACGGCGGAGCCGGTAAGGTCTTTGACATCAGAGGAATACGGATCGATGAGAGGTGCCTGGCAGGGTCTCTGGGAGGCCTCGGGGAGGCCGCTCAGAGGGGATAACGGCCGGAGTGCTTGTAAGTCGCTGAGGGTAGGCTGGTTAGAGCTATTGCCCTCGGAATTGCCCTGAGCTACACGGTGGGATTGCGACGCGGGAGAGCGCTCACATCGTTCGCCGTGGCAACGACGAAGCTCGGAATTGCCCTGAGCTACACGGTGGGATTGCGACCGTAAGTCTCTAGTACCTCCAACGCGCCAGGAATCCATCCTCGGAATTGCCCTGAGCTACACGGTGGGATTGCGACCTTGAGGTCTACCAGTTGTAGCGTAGGCCCACCAGTGTCTCGGAATTGCCCTGAGCTACACGGTGGGATTGCGACCTTTCTTAGTGCCGATCGTGCCGGTGAAGTGAGTGGCTCGGAATTGCCCTGAGCTACACGGTGGGATTGCGACACGAACCGAATGTTTGGGCGCAGTCTCCGTCTGTGCCCTCGGAATTGCCCTGAGCTACACGGTGGGATTGCGACGCCCCAAGCGTCGATCGTAACCTGTTCGGAGAATTGACTCGGAATTGCCCTGAGCTACACGGTGGGATTGCGACTTTTCGACGACGTAGGAGCACGGTGGGTTGCCGTGCGTCCGGAGTCTCGGAATTGCCCTGAGCTACACGGTGGGATTGCGACTCCGCGGTCAGCTCCCCGTATGGCGAGCTTGGAAGCTCCCTCGGAATTGCCCTGAGCTACACGGTG
>Ga0210086_1001710_pt1 | contig 11015 bp, 7 predicted proteins | sample China_Galinas_PW_3_FD_184867 | JGI IMG/M metagenome (GOLD analysis project Ga0210086, IMG submission 184867) | Wetland microbial communities from San Francisco Bay, California, USA, that impact long-term carbon sequestration - China_Galinas_PWB_D2... | ecosystem: Environmental > Aquatic > Marine... | reverse complement strand
CGCCGCAATCGGTGTTGAAGGTCTCCTCGTAGGCGGCGTAGCCCAGAAGGCGCGCGGCATCCTCGGCGACCAGCACCGTAAGGACCGGCTCGGGGCCGAAGAAGTGAGTCTTCACCGCGGTCAGAGTGAAAACGTCCTCGGTCTTGCCTTCGTGCGCGCCGAGCGCGTTCAGCATGCGCGTCAAGGCGGCGGCGTCTTCGGGACGCGCGGCGCGAATCCGAATGTCGTCGCCGGCCATCGGGCGCTACATGAGGCGCGACTGCGCGACCGCGGCTTCGATGAACGAGGTGAACAGCGGGTGCGGCTCGAAGGGCTTCGATTTCAGCTCGGGATGGAACTGCACGCCGATGAACCAGGGATGCTCGCGCAGCTCGACGATCTCCGGCAGCTCGCCGTCCGGCGACAGCCCGGAGAAATGCAGCCCGGCCAGCTCCAGCACTTCGCGATAGTTGATGTTGACCTCGTAGCGGTGCCGGTGGCGTTCGCTGATCTGGCCCGCCCGGTAGATGCCGTGGACTCGGCTGTCCGGATCGATGACGCAGGGATAGGCGCCGAGGCGCATGGTGCCGCCCAGCTCGCTCTCCACGTTGCGCCGCTCGACCCTGTTGCCGGCCGCCCATTCGGTCATCAGCCCGACGACGGGATCGGCGGTCGGGCCGAACTCGGTCGAGCCCGCCTTGGACAGCCCGGCCAGGCTGCGGGCCGCCTCGATCACCGCCATCTGCATGCCGAAGCAGATGCCGAAATAGGGCACCTGGCGCTCGCGCGCGAAGCGCGCCGCCGCGATCTTGCCCTCGGCGCCGCGTTCGCCGAAGCCGCCGGGCACCAGGATGCCGTGCACGTCCTCGAGGTGCTGGATCGTGCCCTCGCTCTCGAAGATCTCGGAATCGAGCCAGTTGACCTTGACGCGCACGTTGTTGGCGATGCCGCCGTGCGCCATGGCCTCGGCCAGCGACTTGTAGGAATCGAGCAGCGACGTGTACTTGCCGACCACGCCGATGGTCACCTCGCCGTCCGGCCGGCGGATGCGGTCGGTCACCAGGTCCCACTGCGACAGGTCGGGCGGCGGGCTCTCCAGGCGGAAGTGGCGGCAGACCTCGTCGTCCAGGCGCTCCTCGTGGTAGGCGCGCGGCACGGCATAGATCGTGTCCACGTCCATGCCCTCGATCACCGCGGTCGGCCGCACGTTGCAGAACAAGGCGATCTTGCGCCGGGCGTCCTGCGGGATGGGGCGCTCGCAGCGGCAGATCACGATGTCCGGCTTGATGCCGACGCTCTGCAGCTCCTTGACCGAATGCTGGGTCGGCTTGGTCTTGAGCTCGCCGGCCGCGGCCAGATAGGGCACCAGCGTCAGATGGATGAAGATCGAGTTCTCCGGCCCGAGCTCGTTGCCGAGCTGGCGGATCGCCTCGAGGAACGGCAGGCCCTCGATGTCGCCCACGGTGCCGCCGATCTCGCAGACCAGGAAATCCTCGTCGGTGAGATCGCTCCGGATGAACTCCTTGATGGCGTCGGTGACGTGCGGAATGACCTGCACCGTGGCGCCGAGATAATCGCCGCGGCGCTCGCGCGTCAGCACCTTGGAGTAGATCTGCCCGGTGGTGACGTTGTCGCTGCGCCGCGTCGGGACCCCGGTGAAGCGCTCGTAGTGGCCGAGGTCGAGGTCGGTCTCGGCGCCGTCGTCGGTGACGTAGACCTCGCCGTGCTGGTACGGGCTCATCGTACCGGGATCGACGTTGAGGTAGGGGTCCAGCTTGCGCAGGCGCACCTTGTAGCCGCGTGCCTGGAGCAGTGCCCCGAGGGCCGCGGAGGTGAGTCCTTTTCCGAGTGAGGAGGTGACGCCGCCGGTGATGAATATGAACCGCGTCATGGACGCTCACTATTGTCGGAAGGCCTGCCTCGGGCAAGCCTCTCCCTGACCGTGGCCGCGAAAAATTTCATGTCGTCCGCAAAAAGTCGCGGTTTTGTCGGGACGCCGACCGCGGCGGCCCGGACCCGGCGTCGGCGGCGCCACGGCGCGGGCCGGGCGTCGAGGTCCGACTCGGCACGCGACTCGGGGGCCGACTCCGGGTGCGACTCCGGGCGCGACTCGGGGCAGGGTCGCGACGACTCGGCCGGCCCGGGTCCGCTGCGGCGGCTCACTGGATCGGGACGGCGGGCTTCTCCGGCGCGGCCGGTGCCGTGGGCTGTGTCTCGCTCGGCGCGGCCTGCCCGGCCGGGGCGCTCGGAACGCTCGGCGCGCTGCTGGCCGGAATCTCGTCGAGGATCGATTTCGGCTGGCGCGTGCTGCCGGCGAAGATGGTCAGCGTGAGGCTGGTCAGCATGAAGGCCGCGGCCAGGATCGCGGTCGTGCGCGTCAGCAGGTTGGCCGTCCCGCGCCCGGTCAGGAAGCCGGACATGCCGCCGCCGCCGCCGCCGCCGCCGATGCCCAGTCCGCCGCCCTCGCTCCGCTGCAGCAGCACGACGCCGATCAGGGCGAGGGCGATCATCAGGTGAATGACCAGCAGGACGTTCATCATGGCTCGTAGTCTCTCGATCCTCGCAGGGGCCGTGGGGGCAAGCGCGGGCGGGCGGCGGTCCGCTCTCGCCGGGCTATTTAGTCGCTTTGCCCCGCCAAGGCCAGGGGCAATTGGCGGAATTTCAAGGCGGAGCGCCGGCCGCCGGGCGGCATCTAGGCGCCGGCCGTGGCGATCGCCCAGAAATCGTCGGGCTTCAGGCTGGCGCCGCCGACCAGGGCGCCGTCCACGTTGGCGACGGCCAGAATCTCGGCCGCGTTGCCGGGCTTGACCGATCCGCCGTAAAGCACCCGCACCCGGCCGGCCCCGTCCTCGCCCAGCCGCTGGGTTAGCAGCGCCCGGATATGGGCGTGCACCTCGGCGATATCGACCGAGGTCGCCGTCCGGCCGGTGCCGATCGCCCAGACCGGCTCGTAGGCGACGACGAACGCCGCCGGATCGGCCTGCCACGGCAGAGACTCCTCGATCTGGCACTGGATGACCGGCAGGGTGTCCCCGGCGTCGCGCTCGCCCTCGGTCTCGCCGACGCAGACGAGCGGGGCGAGTCCGGCGGCCAAGGCCGCCTCCGCCTTGCTCCGCACCAGGGTATTCCCTTCTCCGTGATCGGCGCGGCGCTCCGAATGCCCGACGATGACGTAGCGGCAGCCCGCGTCCTTGAGCATGGCCGCGCTGACGTCGCCGGTGTGGGCGCCCGAGGGCGCGCTGTGGCAGTCCTGGCCGCCCAGCGCGATGGGGCTGTCCGAGATCGCCTCGGCGACGGGAAACAGCAGGGTCGCCGGCGGGCAGATCAGCATGTCCCAGTCCCGCGGGTCGGCGCTGCGCATCCGCTCGGCCAGGGCGGCCGCGAGCGTCACGCCGTCGGCCCGCAGACCGTTCATCTTCCAGTTGCCGGCAATTAGCTTGCGCCGCATGGCCCCGATCCTTGCCGCCACCGCACCGTCCCCCGCGCCGCGCCCCGCGCGGCCGGGCCGGCCGAGGGCGCTGGTTTCCTATCACGCCGTGCCGGCCGCGGCCAAGACCCGGCGGCCGAGGCGAGACGGGCAGTGGCGAGACGGGCAAAAGTGCGGGTTTGCGGGCCGAATTGCGTGTTGCCCGGGCAAGTCCGCCTTTCTAAGATGCCGCGCCCGCGCCGGCCCCGAAGCGGATCGCACTTTCGGGGCTCGGCCGATCGTCGTTTCACTCCCGCTTCGGATTGCCCCGCACCATGGTCAGCAAGCCCCAAAGGATCGTCGTGAAGGTGGTGACCTTCATCCTCTTCGGCCTCCTGATCGTCAGTTTCGGGATCTGGGGCATCGGCGACATCTTCCGAGGCCGCGGACGGGCGCAGTCGGTCGCCGAGGTCGGCGATCACACGATCACCGAGCAGGAGTTCTCCCGCACCCTGTCGCGCGAGATCAACCGCCTCAGCAACCGGCTGGGACAGCGCCTCGACGCGCAGCAGGCGCGGGCGATCGGGCTGCCGGACCAGGTGCTGGGGCAGATGATCAGCCGCGCCCTCTTTGACCTCAAGGCAGCCGATCAGGGCATTGTGGTCACCGACGCGCAGGTCGCCGCGCGGGTTCAGCAGGAGCCGGCCTTCCAGGGCAGCCTCGGCAAGTTCGACCGTAATCTCTTCCTGCAGACCCTGCGCGCCAGCGGCCTGAGCGAGCAGGAGTACGTCGACAGCCTGCGCCGCGACATGGTGCGGGAGCGCCTCGCCAATGCCGCGATCTCGGCGGTCCTCGCGCCCGAGACTCTGGCCGACACACTCTACCGCTATCGCGAGGAGCAGCGGGTCGGACGCGTGGTGACGGTGCCGAACGCTTCGGTCAAGGACGTGTCCAAGCCGGACGAGGAAGCCCTCAAGGCGTTTCACAAGGAATTCTCCGACCGCTTCATGGCGCCGGAGCTGCGCAGCATCACTTTGGTCCAGCTCCGCGCGAGCGACCTCGCCAAGGAGGTGAAGGTTTCGGAGGAAGACCTGCGCAAGGAGTTCGAGCTCCAGAAGAAGGCCCTGGCCCAGCCGGAGCGCCGGACCATCGAGCAGATCGTCCTGCCCGACGAGAAGAAGGCGGACGAGGCCGCCAAGCGCCTCGAAGCGGGCGAGGATTTCGCGACCGTCGCGAAGGACATGACCGGCAACGCGCCGATCGATCTCGGGAGCCTGTCGCGCCAGGACCTGCCGCCCGAATTGGCGAAGGCGGCCTTCGCGCTCGAAGCGAAGAAGATCAGCCCGCCGGTGCACACCGAGCTCGGCTGGCACATTCTGCACGTCACCAAGATCGAGCCGGCCAAGCCGGCGGTCTTCGCCGACGTCCGCGACAAGCTGGCCAAGCAGCTCGCGATGCGGCAGGCGATCGACAGCATCGTGTCGCTCGCCAACCAGCTCGACGACGAGCTGGCCGGCGGCGCCACCCTCGAGCAGGCGGCGGCCGGACTCAATCTGCCGGTCCGCAAGATCGACGCCATCGACCGCAAGGGCAACGACGCCAACGGCGATCCCGTCAAGGACCTGCCGAAATCGCGCTTTCTCGAGGTCGCCTTCGAGACCCAGCCGGGCGAGGACAGCCTGCTGATCGACACCGGCGATTCGAATTATTTCGTCCTGCGCGTCGACGGCGTGACGCCTTCGCAAGTGCGCCCGCTCGACGAGGTGCGCGACCAGGTCGTCGCCCTGTGGCAGGATTCGCAGCGCGCAAAGATCGCGCGCGAGCGCGCCGAGGCGCTGGCCAAGCGCGCCAGAAACGGGGAGAGCCTGGATACCTTGGCGAGCCAGGAAGGCTACAAGGAGACGACAACGGATCCGCTGCGCCGCTTCGACAGCGGCGGCCCCTCGCCCACGCTGGTGTCCAAGCTCTTCCAGCTCAAGATCGGCGAGCTGGCCACCGCTCCCGGCAGCGACGGTCACATCGTCGTCCAGCTCGAGAAGGTCATCCCGGCCGACCCGGCCGCCCATCCGGACGACGTCGCAAAGCTGCGCGACAATCTGAACGGCTCGATGCAGAACGACATGCTGGACGAGCTGATCGCGTCGCTGCGCCGGGAATACGGCGTCACCGTGAACCAGGACGTGGTCGATAGCGTTCTGGCGTCCTACTGAGCCATGGAGCCGACACCGGACTTCGAGAGCTTCGCCGCCGCCTACGAAGCCGGACGGGCGCAGGTCCTGTGGACCCGGCTCGTGGCCGACCTGGCGACGCCAGTCTCGACCTTCATGAAGCTCAGCGACGGCCGGGCGAACAGCTTCCTGTTCGAATCGGTCGAGGGCGGCGCGGTGATCGGCCGCTATTCCTTCATCGGCACGCGGCCCGACCTCGTATGGCGCTGCTTCGGCGACGAGGCCGAGATCAACCGCCGCGCCGACGAAGACCCCGAGGCCTTCGAGCCGGCCGGCGACGGCGCGCTCGACTCGCTGCGCGCCCTGGTCGCGGAATGCCGGATCGAGCTGCCGCCGGAATTGCCGCCCATGGCCTCCGCGCTGGTCGGCTACATGGGCTACGACACCGTGCGCCTGATGGAGCGCCTGCCCGACGCCAATCCCGACGTTCTCGGGGTGCCCGACGGCATGTTCCTGCGCCCGACCCTGATGGCGATCTTCGACCGCCTGGAAGACCAGATGACGCTGGTGACCCCGGTGTGGCCGGCCCCGGGCAGGGACGCCCGCGCGGCCTACGACGAGGGCGGCGCGCGCCTGCAGGCCGGGGTCGCCGATTTCGAGCGGCCGCTGCCCTTCGCGACCGAAGACGTGCCGCCGCCGGAGACGGCGCCCGAAGTGCGCTCCAATGTCGCGCGCGAGGACTATCACCGCATCGTCGAGCGGGCCAAGGAGTACATCCTGGCCGGCGACATCTTTCAGGTGGTGCCGAGCCAGCGCTTCCGCCTGCCCTTCACGCTGCCGCCGCTGTCGCTCTATCGCGCCTTGCGTCGGCTGAACCCTTCGCCCTTCCTGTTCTTCCTCGACTTCGGCGGCTTCACCATCGTCGGCTCGAGCCCGGAGATCCTGGTCCGCCTGCGCGGCGATACGGTGACCATACGCCCGATCGCGGGCACGCGGCCGCGCGGCCGGACTCCCGCCGAGGACCGCGCCCTGGCGGAAGAGCTGCTGGCGGATCCCAAGGAGCGCGCCGAGCACCTCATGCTGCTCGACCTGGGGCGCAACGACGTCGGACGCGTCGCCGAGATCGGCACCGTGCACGTCACCGAGGATTTCATCATCGAGCGCTACAGCCACGTCATGCACATCGTCTCCAACGTCGAGGGTCGGCTGGCTCCGCGGTACGACGCGGTGACCGCGCTGGTCGCCGGGTTTCCCGCCGGCACGGTGTCCGGCGCGCCCAAGGTGCGCGCCATGGAGATCATCGATGAGCTGGAGCCCGAGCGCCGCGCCATCTATGCCGGCGCGGTCGGCTATTTCGGGGCGAGCGGCGACATGGACACCTGCATCGCGCTGCGCACCGCGGTGATCAAGGACGGCACGCTCTACATTCAGGCCGGCGGCGGCGTGGTCGCAGACAGCGATCCCGAAGCGGAGTATCAGGAGACGCGCAACAAGGCGCGGGCCTTGATGCGGGCGGCCGAGGAAGCGCGGCATTTCGCGACCCGGCGGCGCGACCGGGGCAACACGCCCGACTGAGGGCCACGGGCGGCGTGCGTTCGCGGGAACCGGCGTGTTATCCGGCCGGCCGTGTCGCGTGCTGGGCGACGCCGAAGCGATGTCGGACGATCGCGCTCACCGGGACGAGCTGGAAGCCGCGCCGGCGTACCTGCGGGATCCAGGCGGCCAGTGCGTCGAGCGTCGCGCGATGCGGGTGCCCGATGGCGACCGCGTAACCGCGCTCGCGCGCCAGGCGCTCGACCCGTTTCAGCTGCCGCGCGATCGCGGCCGGGTCCTTCCAGGCGTTGTCGAGAAAGACGTCGCGCTGCGCGAAGGGCACGCCGGCCCGCGCCGCCATCGCCGCGCCCACACTGTCGGCGGTCGTCACCGAGTCGAGGAACAGCAGGCCGCGGGCCCGCAGTTCGCGCATGACCACGGACATGCCGGCGGGCGACGCCGAGAACCGGCTGCCCATGTGATTGTTGATGCCGACGTAGCCGCGGAAGCGGCCGAGGTCCCAGTCGAGCCGGGCGCGCAGCTCCGCCGTGCTCACCGACTCGGTCAGGACGTTCGGCCCCGGGTCGTAGCCGCGTCCCTTCGGCTCCATCGGGACGTGCAGCATGAGCTCATGCCCGGCCGCGCGCGCCGCGGCCGTCATCCGCCCGAGCCCCTCGGCATAGGTCATGAACGACAGGGTTAGCGGTCCCGGCAGGGCGATCGCCCGCCGCGTGCCGGCGCGATTCAGGCCGAGGTCGTCGAGTACGACGGCGATCATCGGGCGGGCCGCGTTCGCCGACACCGGAACGGCATAACGCTGCCAGGCCGGCGGATCCTCGGGTTTCGGAATGTCGCCGAACGGCAGCGCGTAGGTCAGGCCCTCGGGCGCGACGCGCGGCGAAGTCAGCAGGTCGGCGTTGTCGTCGGCCGGCTCCTCGTACAGGCGGGCCAGCATGGCCTCGCTGACCGGCGGCGCCGATGTCTCGTGCGGTGACGCGTCCTCCGGCGCGAGTTCGCCGGCCCATTGCGTGGCGCCGCCACCGCGTTGTGCGCCGGCGCGATCGAGCGGCGGCGCCTCGGCCGGCAAGGCGACGGCAACGCGATCGGCGGTCGCCGGCGGGCTTTCGGCGTAACGCGCCAAGGTCACCCCGAGCGCCCCGCCGACCAGGACGGAGAGCGCGCACAGCCCGACGACGCGCAGGCGGCGCAAGGTCGCGCGACGCTGCAGGCGCGCGACGCGGCGCGCGCGGCGTACGCCGCGGTCGCGCAGGCGACGCAGCTCGGCATCCTTGTGGCGTGTTCGTCGCGCGGCCATGCGGGTCCGGGTTTGCAAAAGACGCGAACGACCGTAGCACGGTCGTCGCCTCGTCGGTAGCCGACTCACTCTTGTTTGGACCGCAGCCTCGCCAAATTTGGTTAAGGCCGTGTTTACGGGCGCCGCGCGTCCTCGTCCGCCACCGGCTGCGCGCCGGCGAGGTCGTCGAGGATCGGGCAGTCGGGCCGCTCGTCGCCGTGGCAGCGCTCCATGAGGTGGACCAGCGTCTCGCGCATGCCCTGGAGGTCGGCGATCTTGCGGTCGATGTCCCTCAGGTGCTGCCGTGCCAGCGCCTTGACGTCCGCGCTGGCGCGGTTGCGGTCGCGCCACAAGGTCAACAAGTCGGCGACCTCGCTCACGGAGAAGCCGAGGCTGCGGGCGCGGTGCACGAAGCGCAATGTCTGCACGTCGCGCTCGTCGTAGACCCGGTACCCGCTGTCGGTGCGCCGGGCCGGATCGATCAGGCCGATACTCTCGTAGTAGCGGATGGTCTTGCTGGTCACGCCAGCGCGGTCCGCGACGGTCCCGATGTTCATGGCAATCCTCGTCTACAACTTGAGATGGCGCAGCCGCAGGGCGTTGCTGATGACGGAAACCGAGCTGAGGCTCATGGCCGCGGCGGCGATGATCGGGCTGAGCAGCAGCCCGAAGAACGGATAGAGCACCCCGGCCGCGATCGGCACGCCCAGCGAATTGTAGATGAAGGCGAAGAAGAGATTCTGCCGGATGTTCCGCATGGTGCCGTGGCTCAGTCGGCGGGCGCGTGCCACGCCGCGGAGGTCGCCCTTCACCAGGGTGACGCCGGCGCTCTCCATGGCGACGTCGGTGCCCGTGCCCATGGCGATGCCGACGTGCGCCTGAGCCAGGGCCGGCGCGTCGTTGATGCCGTCGCCGGCCATGGCGACGATGTGGCCCTCGTCCTGCAGCTGCTTGACGATGGCGCTCTTCTGGTCGGGCAGGACGTCGGCCTCGACGCGATCGATGCCGAGGCGCCGCGCGACCGCCTCCGCCGTCCGGCGGTTGTCGCCGGTCAGCATGACCAGGGACACGCCGTCGTCGTGCAGCAGGCGGATCGCCTCCGGCGTCGTCTCCTTGACCGGGTCGGCCACGGCGACCAGGCCGGCCGCCCGGCCGTCGAGCGCCACGAACATGACGGTCTCCCCCTCGCCGCGCATCTCGTCAGCGCGCGACGCGAGCGAATCGGCCGCCACGTTCAGCCGCTCCATGAGCTTGCGGTTGCCCAGCGCGACGCGGCGGCCGCCGACCGTTCCGGTGACCCCCATGCCGGTGACCGACTCGAAATCTTCGGCTTCGGCCGGCGTGACGCCGAGATCCTCCGCGCCGGCGACGATGGCGGCCGCCAGGGGATGCTCGCTGCCGCGCTCCAGCCCGGCGGCCAGGGCAAGCAGCTCGTCCTCTGCGATGCCGTCGACGGCGACGACGTGCGACAGGCGCGGCTTGCCCTCGGTCAGCGTACCGGTCTTGTCGACCACCAGGGTGTCGACCTTTTCCATGATCTCCAACGCCTCGGCGTTCTTGACCAGGACGCCCGCGGTGGCGCCGCGCCCGGTGCCGACCATGATCGACATCGGTGTCGCCAGGCCCAGGGCGCAGGGACAGGCGATGATCAGCACGGCGACCGCATTGATGACCGCGTAGGCCATGGCCGGCTGCGGACCGAATATTCCCCAGATGATGAAGGTCAGCACCGCGCTGCCGACCACCGCCGGGACGAAATAGCCCGCCACCACGTCCGCCAGGCGCTGAATCGGCGCCCGGCTACGCTGCGCCTCGCTGACCATCTGGACGATCTGTGCCAGCAGCGTGTCGGACCCGACGCGATCGGCGCGCATGACGAAGCCGCCGGTGCCGTTGACCGTGGCACCGGTCACCGTGTCGTCCGGCCCCTTCTCGACCGGCATGGGCTCGCCGGTGATCATCGACTCGTCGACCGTGCTGCGGCCCTCGACGACCACGCCGTCGACCGGGATCTTCTCGCCCGGCCGGACGCGCAGGCGGTCGCCCACCTGCACCTGCTCGAGCGGCACGTCGGATTCCGTTCCGCCCTCCGCAAGGCGCCGGGCCGTCTTCGGGGCCAGGCCCAGGAGGGCCTTAATGGCATTCGAGGTCCGGCTGCGCGCGCGCAGCTCGAGCACCTGCCCCAGGAGCACCAGGGTGATGATCACCGCGGCAGCCTCGAAATAGACGGCGACCTCGCCGTGCATGCCTCGAAAGGCGGGCGGAAAGATGCCGGGCGCCAGGGTCGCCACCACGCTGTAGACGTAGGCCACGCCGGTGCCGATGGCGATCAGGGTGAACATGTTCAGGCTGCGATTGACGACGGAGGCCCAGCCGCGCTCGAAGAACGGCTTGCCGGCCCAGAGCACGACAGGGGTCGCCAGGGCAAATTCGATCCACTTCAGCGCCGCTTCGGGCAGCACGGCCTGCACCGGGCCGCCCGGGATCATCTTGCCCATGGCGACCGCGAGCAGCGGAGCGCTCAAGGCCAGACCGACCCAGAATCGCCGCGTCATGTCGACCAGCTCGGGGTTGGGGCCTTCCTCGACCGTCACGGTCATGGGCTCCAGCGCCATGCCGCAGATCGGGCACTCGC
>Ga0210086_1001709_pt1 | contig 11016 bp, 9 predicted proteins | sample China_Galinas_PW_3_FD_184867 | JGI IMG/M metagenome (GOLD analysis project Ga0210086, IMG submission 184867) | Wetland microbial communities from San Francisco Bay, California, USA, that impact long-term carbon sequestration - China_Galinas_PWB_D2... | ecosystem: Environmental > Aquatic > Marine... | reverse complement strand
TGTGCAGCCGCGTTTCTCGCCGACAAGAGCCAACGATTGCAGTCAGCCCGGCTCCGGGTCCGACCCGCTCCGCATCCGCCCGGTTCCGGATTCCGCTTCCGCCCCGGCTCCCGCTCCGGCTCCGGCTCCGCAACCGACCCCGCTCCCGCCCCCGACAACGGACTCGGGTTGCGGGAGCAAGCGAACCACGCCTCGTCGGTCTGAGGGCAGCCTCGTTAGTGCTAGTTTACGTCTCGAAGCCGAGCTCGTTCGCGCGCTGCTCGCGCCGCCGGCGGATCTCGTCGCGCTCGCGCTCGGCTTCGACTCGTCCGAGGACGACCGAGTCCGTGCACACGCGGATCCACTGCGCGTAGAGCGGCGCGACGTGCTCGAGCTCGCGGGCCATCGCGATCGCGATCTCGCGGTAGCTGAAGTGGCCTTCGGGTGCCGAGCGCAGCTCGATGAAGTAGGCCATCTGCTGGGCGTCGAAGCGCACACGGGCACGCTGCAGGAACCCGAACGGAACCACGTAGCCGGCTTGGTTCGGAAAGCTCTCTGCGAGCCGCCGGACCTTGTCCGCAACCGACGCCATGACGCGGCAATAGCGGTCGGCGAGCCCGGCTTCCTCGAACAACGGTGGCATCGCGAACCCGTGCTGCGTCGTCAGTGGCTGTTGCTGCTGGAAGCCCTTGCGATGCCTCGCAATGTCGCGATAGGCGCCGAAGTCGACGAGCATCTCGTAGTCGAGCACGCCGGCGCCTTCGAACCCCTCGGGCATCGCATCTCGCTTGCCCCTCGTCGACAGGAACCGTTCGAACAGCGACTGTCGCTCCGATGCCGCGAGCCCGAGGACGTGCGCGGCGAGCGTCTCGTAAGATTGCGATCCCTGCTCGTAGAGAAGCGACACGAGCAGCCGCTCGTCGAGATCGGTCGGAGCGTCGAGCAGTCGTACCGACAGTTCGCCGGGACCGTCGACGGCCTCGTCGCTGCCGATCGTCTGCGTGTAGTCACGGACCTCGTCTCGCGTCGCCTTCCGGTAGCTGTTCTCGCCAGCATGAACGAGCAGGGTCGGCACCTCCTTCTCGGCCTCCTGCTTGAGCCTGTCGCCGACGATCCGGAACTCCGCGAGCGGATGCGAGCACAGCTCGGTGACCATGTCCGCGACCGTCCTCGCGTCGGCGACGAGCCCGAACTTGGTGTGCAGCGCTGGCGTCAACAGGTAGCGGGCCGAGTCGAACGCCTCGGCCCGGACCGCGCGCTTGTAAGCCTTCGGGTCGTCTCCGGCATCTGGCGGTCGGGTCGCGGTCAGGTGGTCGCGCAGCAGCGCGATCGATTCCTGGTAGAACTCGAAGCTCTCGTCGATCGCGTTGCGATAGAGGTCGGCCCACGGGGATCCGGCCGCGAGCACGTCCGGATCGTGCCAGTGGCCCTGTTTCGAGAAGCTGATGTAGCGCGTGCTGCTCTCCTCGAAGCTCGCGCGACGTTCGCGTTGCATGAACCGGGTTACGAGCTGCGAGACCTGCTCGACCGCGAGATGCAGCATGGCGCCCTCGCGCAGCGAGTTGTGCCCGTGGTCGATCGCGTAGGTGCGCAGGAACACCCCGGCCTTGTCCACGAGCACGCGGCTCAGCACGTCTTCGCTCGAATCGGGCAGCGGGAGATCGCCGAGCTCTTTGCCCTGGGTCGCAAGCCCCTGCTCGAGTCGCTTGAGGAACGTCTCGCGCATCGACAGGTGCGAACGCGAGTAGAGCCCGTTGAGCGTCGCTCGGATCTCCTGCGGCAGCTTGCGCACCGCGTAGATGTCGGCGTGCTCGCGCGGCTCCACTCGGGAGAAGAACCGCGACAGGACCCGCGTGCGGATTTGGTCGTCCGCCCCGTGTCTCGGGTCGGTTACCTTGGCGTCAGCGGCGTCGGGATCCCGGGAGGTGGACATGAGCGAGAGCCTAGCTTTGGTCTCGGCGCGGAGCCACCTGCGTTTGCCCGTCGTTTTCCTGTTGCTGGCCGGGCTCTCGGCGTGCGCGGCCGCGCCCGAACCTGTGACCTCGCGCGCCGAGCTCTTGCTTCTCGACCGGGAGCTCGCAAGCCCGGATCCGACGGTGCGCGCGGCGACCGTAAGCGACCTCGCCCGCGAGCAGACACTGTGGTCCGGCTTGCCGTCCGACCTCGTCCTCGAACGGCTCGTCACGGCGCTGCTCGACGAGGACGACGGTGTGCACGATGCGGCGGCCGAGGCCCTGTGCCGCTTGTATCCGAACGATCCGGCTGCACGAGCGCTCGTTCTCGTCGCGAACTGGGGCCGCCGGCGCCACGACGCGACGCAGACCGACCCACGACCGCGGCCTACGCGATCTCGGATTCACTGACCGGGCGGCGGAGCTCGTTCCGGGTCCACCACACGGCCGGGATCAAGCACACCAGCGCCGCAATGCGCATGACCTGGTCGAGATCGAGGACGCCGGAGTCGATCAGCTCGGCGTAGCCGAGCTGGCTCACGGTCGCCGTCAGCATGTAGAGCCCGAGGTCGGCCGCGAACGTGCGGCCGCGCAGCTCCTCGGGCACGATGCGCATCAACAGCACGGTCGACATGACCCACAGCGTCGACCCTCCGAAATGCGCGAGGCAGATCATGAGCCCGCCGAGATAGGGGTCACTGACCCACGTCACGAGCATGTAGAACGAGATCGTCGAGAAGAACGAGATCGTGATCGCGCGCTTCATCCGCAGTGGGTCGTCGCCCGACCACCGCCGGGCCACGATCGGGCCGAACAGCGTCCCCACCGCCCGACACATCCACAGATACGTGATCCCGAAGTCGGCGTGGCCGAAGAACTGATACGCCGGCTGCCTGCCGAGCAGCGTCAGGAACAGCAGGACGGCACCCATCGTGCCCCAACCGAACTTGACGAGGATGACCCGGCGGACTTCGGGGTCGCGGAGGATGTAGCGCAGGCCGGCGACGAAGTCCTCGACCCCGAGCAGGCGTGCGAGCGAGGGGCGAGTCCGCGGCTTGCGAGCTGGCGCCTGGTAGCGAACCGCGAGCACGTACGCCGTCGAGACCAGGTACGTCAGCGCGTCGATGACGAACGCCGCGCGCCAGCCCCAGAAGACGAGGATCGGACCGCCGGCCGCGGTCGCCAGCACGTAGACGATCGACCAGGTTCCGGCCCCGATGGTGTTGGCCGAGAGCAAGTCGCGCTTGGCGACGAGAGACGGAATCAGCGCTTGGCGCGCGGGCTCGAAGAACGCCTTGATCGAGATCTGCAGCCCCGTCAGCACATACACGTAGACCGGCGAGCCGACCTGTCTGGCCAGCAGGAACATCAGGGCGACGCCCATCGCGAGCAGGTTGCAGACCATGAGGATCTTGATGCGATCGAAGCGGTCGGCGAGGACTCCGGCGATCGGTCCGAACAGCGAGTACGGCAGCAGCTTGAGCACGAACACGATCGCGAGCGCAAGCGCCGTCGACCCGTGGCTGTTTCCGAGCAGGTGGACGATCGCAAGCGTGTTGATCCAGTCCCCGAACAGGCTGATCGCCCAGCCGAGGTAGAGCTTGCGCCACTGCGGGTTGTCACGCCAGGCGTCGAGCAGGCTACGCCTCGGCTCGACTTCGCCGCCGGTCATAGCGCCAGCTCGTCCTCCAGGGCCTTGATGCGGCGATCCGCACGATCGAGTCGGTCCCGCATGACCTTGAGCTCCTCTTCGAGCACCTTGCCGCGTGACAGGAAGAAGCTCGCGAGCCAGATCAACGCGACCGCGAGGCTCAACAGCCCGACCGTCGGATCGGACCAGCTCGCCAGAGCCTTCCGCGCGATGTCGTCGACGAAGAAACTCAGGATGAACAGCACACCGAACACGGCGTGAAGTCGATGGTCGCTCATGGTCGTTTCTCGTTCGGGTTCTCGTGGGCCGGCCGTCGCAGCACGGCAACTCCGCCACCGTCACAAACACCTGGCTCGGGCAGGGTTCGGTCGACGGAGAACAGCTCGAGCCCCACCTCGGGCGCCATGCGCGTAACGAGCTGCTCGTTTTCTTCCGGCTCGATGCTGCACGTCGAGTAGACCAGCCGCCCGCCTGGAACCAAGAGTTGCACGGCCTCGCCGAGCAGCTGCGCCTGAACCTCGGTCAGCGTCTGGAGCTTGCCTTCCGAGAAGCTCCAGCGAGCTTCGACGCGGCGGGCCAGGACTCCGGTGTTGCTGCACGGAGCGTCGACGAGCACGCGATCGACGGGCTCGGCCCGCAGGGCGGCGAGGTCGTCAGTCGATTCGAGCACGCGCACGGGTGCGAGTCCGAGACGTTGGCATTCGCCGGCGACACCGGCCAGTCGTCCAGGGTCACGATCGTAGGCGAACACCGTCCCGCCGTCGCCGAGCGCCTCGGCGATGGCGGTGCTCTTGCCGCCCGGTGCCGCACACAGGTCGAGCACTCGCTGGCCCGGCCCGAGGTCGAGCAGATCGACGACCTCGATCTGCGTCGCGTCCTGCACCGAGAACAGACCGTCGCGAAAGCTAGGGGTCTCCAGGACCGCGGTCGAGCCGGGCTCACCGCGTTCGCGGCCGACGAGCAGGCTGCTGGGGTGCCGGCCGGGCGTGGCGGCGACTCCCTCCTCGGCCAACCGCGCGAGCAGCTCGTCGCGGCGGATCCGAGTCTCGTTGCAGCGCAGCCCGAGATGCGGGCGTACGTTTCCAGCGTCGAGCAGCCGGCGCGCGACGTCGTCGCCGTGGAGGTGGCGCCAGCGCGCGATCAACGGGGCACAGTGGGAGTAGTAGGCGACCCAGTCGTCGAGGTCGTCGCCGGCGCCGGGAACATGGATCCAGCTCGCGAGATCGGGACGCGCACACAGCTTGCGCAGCACGGCGTTCGTGAAGCCAGCGCCGCCGTCCCTGGCGACGACCCGGGCCAACGCCACGGCCTCGTGGACGGCGGCGCGGGCCGGGACGCCAACGTCGAACAGAATCTGGTAGGCGCCGAGCAGGAGCGCGGCGTGCACACCGTGTGGCCGCGGCTTCTTGCCCCGAGTGAGCTGCAACAGCACCGCGTCGAGTGTGCCCGTCCGGCGGACGACTCCCTCGGCCAGGTCCTTGGCCAGTGCGCGGTCACGGTCGTCGAGCCCGGGCGGCGGGAACGGGCGGTTCCTGCTGCCGAGCCGCGCCGTTTCCGGCTTTGCGACGAGGAACGCAGTCACGACTTCCCAGGCCGCGCGCCGGGCCGGACTGACGCGCGCGGCCATCAGCCCAGCCGGGCGTCGGGCGGCAGTGGGTGACCTCGAACGAACTCGCCAGCTGTCATCGTCCGCCCGTTTTCGGGCTTGAGCTTCAGGATCCGGTAAATCCCGCTGCCGGTGCAGACCCGAATTCCTTCCTCCCCGCCGGTCATGATCCCGCCCGGCATGCCGAGGCCGAACAAGTCGTCTTCGCACGTGCCCTTGAGCACGATCAGCCGGCGAGGCCCGAGACGCGTGCGCGCGCCCGGCGCGGGCGTGAACGCGCGCACGAGACGGTCGATCTCGATGGCCGGGCTGTCCCAGTTGATGAAGCCCTGCTCCTTGGTCAGCTTCTTGGCCTTCGTGGCCTTCGAGTCGTCCTGCGGCGTGAACTGTTCGTTACCGGCCGCGATCGTGCGCACGCCTTCGACGACGGCTTCGCCGGCGAGGACGGCGAGGCGCTGGAACAGCTCGCCACTGTTCTCGTGGGGATCGATCGGGGTCGGCTTGGCCAACAGGATCGGCCCGGCGTCGAGCTCGGGCTCGATCCGCATGATCGTAACTCCGGTCTCCTCGTCGCCGGCCCACAGGGCGTGCTGGATCGGGGCCGCGCCGCGAAACCGGGGCAGCAGCGAGGCGTGGGCGTTGATGCAGTACTTGCTCGGGAGGGCGAGGAACTCGCGGCTCAGGATTCGCCCGTAGCTGACGACGATGATGAGATCCGGGCCGAGCTCGCCGAGCCGCTGCATGAACGCGGGGTCCATCACGTCGGCCGGCTGCTCGCAAGGCAGCTCGAGCTCCTCGGCGACCAGCCGGATCTTCTGGGGATAGATCTTGCGGCCGCGCCCACGCGGGGCATCGGGCTTGGTCACGACCAGGTCGGGGCTCAAGTTCGCCTCGACGAGGGCCTTCAGGGTCGGGACCGGGAAGTCATCGGTACCTAGGAAAACGATCTTCACGTGACGGTCTGGGGATTGGCGTGAACGACGGCCACCTCGACGGGTGTCGGGTCTGCGAGGGGTTGGAGCATACCGGGACCGGAGTTCCGCTGGGAGAGTCGGCCGGATTTTGCCTTGCTCAGCGCGTTTGGAGCCGTACGTTCGACGATTCCGGCAGACCGTTCTCGTTCAGCTAGTGTCCCGCGAACCGGATCGAGTGATGGCGGTTCGCAACCTCCGAAGTGCCATCGACAAGGCGCCTCGACCAAGGGGGAGCATCCACGGGACATCGTGGAGGGGGGAGTGGGGCGAGCGCCGGGTGGCAATCGGAGGAGCATTAGGGAGGATTCGATGTCGATCAAGTTCTACATGAGCTGCCTGGTCCTGGCGGCGGTCGCGGGAGCGGCTCGGGCGCAGTCGGGAAGTCAATCCACGGACGCGCGCAAACAGGACAAGTCGGAGGTCGAGAAGCGACTCGAGCGTCTCGAGCAGCAGAACGCGCAGACGCAGGAAGAGAAAGCGCAGATGCGCGCCGAGATCGAGGCGTTGCGCGCGGCGCTGGGCAAGCAGCAGACCAAGCCGGGTGGCGGCAAGGGATCGGCCGGTACCCAGCCGCTCGAGAGTCGGAGCGGAGACTACGAAGCGTTCCAGACGCAGTCTCCGAGCATGGATCAGACCGGGGGACGCTCGTTCCTCAACGAGAAGGTCACGTTCGGCGGCCTGATCGACTTCGAGTTCTTCGATTCCCAGGCCGAGCGCCGCAACCTCGGAACTCCGTTCGGCAACCAGTTCGGTCTGACCAACGGCGCTACCGAGATGCGTATCCGCCGCCTGCGGCTCGATATCGGGATCGAGATGATCGAAGACCTCACGTTCACGGGCACGCTGATGCTGGATCCGGTCGTTCGCGACCAGGACGAGGGCTCGGTCGACATCAACCAGGCGTACGTCAAGTTCTCGAACCTCGGTCGCAACCTGCTCAACTTCGAGGACCCGACCCGGACCTACATCAAGGCCGGCAACTACTACCCCTGGGAGCGCGACTTCGGCAAGTTCCACAGCGAGGCCTACTCTCTCGCCGGCACCGCGTTCTATCGCTACGGGGTCACGGGCATCGAGCTCGGCGGCGACATGGAGAGCGGTGTGTTCTACCGCGTGAGCGTCGAGAACGGCTACATGCTGAGCTCGCGCAGCGCCGGCGACGGCAACAACGCCTCGAGCGGCTCGTTCGGCGGGTCGCCGGTCATCGTCGACCGCGAGAAGCTCGGTGACACGAACAACCGCAAGGACATCGTGTTCGGTCTCGGCATCAAGAGCACTGCCGAGGAGCCGGCGATGGGCTATCGGCTCGGCCTCTCGTACCGCTACGGCAAGCTGAGCAACACGGAGAGAACGAATCTGGCGACCGTGATCGGGCCGACCTACGACGGCGGCGACCGGATGACGCGCTTCGGCATCCTCGGCGGTCTGGATTGGCAGTTCGACACGTTCGACGCCGGGATCGATGCCGAGTATTGGCGCGGCGAAGACGGCAACGCGAAGCGCGACATTCTCTCAGCGGGACCGTGGATCAAGCTCAAGCTCGAAGGCACGCAGTACCAGCAGCGGCCGTTCTTCACGGGCGTCGGCTTCGGCTACCGAATCAGCAACAACCACCAGCACGACGGCATTCCGAACCCGAACACGGTCAACAACATCATCCTCGCCGACCGCACGATGCACACCGGCGTGATGTGGCTCGACGTGACGACCAACGTCGATCTGCTGTTCGAGGTCAACGCGTTCGAGACCAAGCCCAGCGTCTCGGACACCGAGTGGTTGGTCCGGTGGCGCGTGAAGTTCTGATCCGTAGACGTTGCGACGTGATGTTCCGACGTGATGCTCCGACTGGGGCGATCGTGATCTGTTGGCGATCGGTGCCGAAGAACTGAAACCGTTGTGGTCGGCGGGGCACGATCCGGATGCTCCGCCGCTCGTCCGCCAGGCGCGAGCGCTATCGGCGTTCGGATTGCCGATCGACGCGGTGTGGATCCCCGAGCGCGCGCGGCGCGGCGGCCTGCCGACGGCCGACCGGCCGTCGTTCGCCGCGCACAAGGGCGAACGGATCCGCGCCCGAGAGATGCTCGTGCAGGACGAGGACGTGATCATCACGCCGAACAAGTTTCGGTTCTTCGAGCGGCACTTGTGCGTCTGGCCGCGAAGCTCGAGGACGCGGGAACACCCACCGGAGCTGTTGGCGCGCGGGTTCGAGCTCGCTGGTGCCATCGGTGGTTCGGCGCTGGCCAACGTGATCGGCTCGTCGGCGTCGATTCAGCTCGCGCACCTGCACCTTGTCGATAGCGCCAGCGAGGCGTTGGCCACGCTGCCGATGGAGACCGTGCACGAGCTCCGAGCTTCGACCGTGCTCGCGCCCGATCCGGAGTTCCCGCTGTGGGTCGTCGCGGTCGACGCCGCCGACGTTAACGAGCGTGCCGCGGTCGTCAGGGACCTGCTCGATGCCCGCACGACGGCTGCGGTCAACGTCCTCGGACAAGGGCAGCGGGTATGGTTGTTCCCGCGCCGGCTCGAAGTGCCTGCGCCGTGGTTTCCGTATGCCTTGGGTGCCGCAGAGCTCTGGGGCCGGTTCGTGTTCCAGACCCGCGAGAGTCTGGAAGCCGTGACCGAAGCCGACCTGGAGCGTGCGCTCGAAGCCGCATGCGTGGCGAACTCGACGGCAGAGCGCGAGGGGTTGGCCGCTGTGTTCGCGGGCTTCTAGTTGTAGCGGGGCACACCCCATCCCGCCCAGATCTCGCGTGAATCACTGGGATCGTGCGGTTGGCCCGTGCCCGTGCGTGCCCGTGCCCGTGCCGGTGCCCGTGCCCGCCTCGTGCTCGTCCAATGGGCCACAGCCTCTCTTTGCAAACGGGAACACGGGGCCGGGGCGGGAGCCGAGCGTGCCCGGGAGCTGTCGCTGAGAAACTCGACCAGTCTGTGAACTTCATCGCTGCCTGGCAGAGCTAGTCGCGCGTCGCGTGCAGTGGTCTCCCGGGCGTGAAATCGAACTTCCCGTAGTTGCCGTCCGTCCAGATGACCTGAACACTGAGATCGCTGTTGGCCTTTTCAGGCGTCAAGGTCAGCCACAGCTGAGGTTGATCGCGCGTGACGAGCGGAGGCCAGCGCTGCCGGCTCACGAGTTGATCGCCCGACCGCAGCTCGACGTAGGACGCGACTGCGTTGCGACGCTCGCCGGTGTCTTCCAGTGACACGGCCATCGCCCCGCTGGAGAAGGCTTCGGTGGCCGTATTGCGAAAGACGAGCGGGCCATGTCCGACTCGGTCGACGGCGATGTCCGGAGCGCCGTCACCGTCGATGTCGCCGACTGCGAGTCGTTTGGCGTGCGCGACCGGAACCGCGATGCCGATGGGTCGCAGGAAACCGGTGAGATGTTCCGGAAGCCGAAACAGCGCGAGCTCGGGGGTGCGATCGCCCCTGTGAGCGAGCAGCAGCACCTCGAGGCGCCCGTCCGCATCGACATCGAGGATTCGAGCATCGAGCACGCGCAACTTCGGGTCCGGGTTCTCGAAGGGAGGTCGAACCGTGAGTCTTCGAGATTCGCGTTCGCGCACGACGAGCCACGGAGCCGCGTCCTCGGCCCACCCCACGCCCCACTGGCGGTGCCCGACCGGAGCGAGCCGCAGGTCATCGAGCTCGACTCCTGCGTCGTCGCTGCGACGCACGACGGCGAGTGCATCGGTCTCGAACTGGAACCTCCCGCGGCCGACAAGCACCGACGCGCTGGCATCGGCCCGGCAAACGATCAAGTCCTCCTCGCGATCGCCGTCGAGATCCCAGGGTACGAGCGCGACCGCGTTGCTCACCGAACCGAGCCACTCGCGGTCTCCGTCGTCGAGCCGCTCGGAGTCGAAGCCGGGTGCCATGCCGAGGAAGATCGCGGTCGGGCCGATTTCGATCAGCTCCGGTTGTCCGTCGCGATCGAGGTCGACCGTCGTCGACGCGAGAATCGACACGCCGGTGGTCCGGGGCCGCCAGAGTGCGAGGCGGCGATCGAAGACCGACATCCCGCCGTAGCCCGGTCCGAAGGCGGCCAGCGTCCACGCCTCGTCGATGTTGACGGGGACGATCGCGAGTCGCGGGCGGGCGCCGGCAGGAACCTCGACGCGACCGAGGAGTTCGCGGACGGACCACGTGCCCGAGGGATTCCAGTCCACCCGAACGAGCTGCGTGGCTCCTTCCCGGGCCCGGCCGAAGCACAGGCCTGCCTGCGGAGTCGAGGGCCAGAACGTGATCGAAGTCGTCGATTCGGTGGTTCGAGCCAGCTCTGGAAGTCGCTCGAAGCCTGCAAGCTGCGGGTTTTTTTTGCCGGGTCGGTTTGGAGTGCTCTCCTGGCCCTGAAGCAAAGAGCTGAGCAGTGCGAGACAGAGAGCACTTCGAATAGGAACTTGCAAAACCTTGTTGGTTGGGTGTCGCGCTACAACTACATATTGTTGGTTTTTGCGCAGGAAACCAATTGCCTCCCATAATCCCAACCATATGTTGTTGTGCGTTGGGCGGTGATACCAACAGGGAGGGGAAAAGCAGGTTGGTTCCCTGCTTCCCTTCAGGCTGACTCAGGTCAGGTCAACCTGTTGGTGATCGGATGGCTGCCTGTGATCCTCGCAAAGTACAGACTTCCAGGTAAGTACCTTTCCTCATTCCACCTTTCCCCTCGGGTAGCCATTCGAATTCATGGATGAGTGAGGCCGCAGCCGACGGGCTGCGGCCTCGTTTTTTTGTGTACGGAACCGTCCTCGCTCGAGCCTGGGCCGACGGGCGTGGCGAGTGGGCAGGGGTAGCCGACGGCTGTGCCGAGTCCGGCACCAGGCATGGGGAAGCCGGCCGACGATTCGCTGACGGGCC
>Ga0210086_1001708_pt1 | contig 11017 bp, 6 predicted proteins | sample China_Galinas_PW_3_FD_184867 | JGI IMG/M metagenome (GOLD analysis project Ga0210086, IMG submission 184867) | Wetland microbial communities from San Francisco Bay, California, USA, that impact long-term carbon sequestration - China_Galinas_PWB_D2... | ecosystem: Environmental > Aquatic > Marine... | reverse complement strand
AGCAAGGCAGGCAGCAACCTGATCTTCGACTGGGAGCTCGGCGACAAGGCGGCTACCGACAAGGCCTTCGCCAGTGCCAAGCACGTCACCAGGCTCGAGATCGTCAACAACCGCGTGGTGCCGAGCGCTATCGAGACCCGGGCGGTGGTGGCCGAGTACAATGCGGCGGAGGAGCATTTCACGCTGTGGAACACGACGCAGAACCCGCATCTGTTGCGGGTGGTGCTGTCGGCTTTCATCAACGTTGCCCCGGAGAACAAGCTGAGGATCATCGCCCCCGATGTCGGCGGCGGCTTCGGCTCGAAGATCTTCACCTATTCGGAGGAGGTGGTCTGCCTGTGGTCGGCGAAGCAGACCGGCAAGCCGGTCAAGTGGACGTCGGCGCGCAGCGAGGCGTTCATGTCCGACGCCCATGGCCGCGACCATGTGACGACCGCCGAGCTTGCCTTCGACGGGAACAACAAGATTCTCGGGCTGAGGGTCGACACGATCGCCAATATCGGGGCCTACATGTCGCTCTTTTCCTCGCTGATCGTGACGTATCTTTACGCGCCGTTGATGTCCGGCCAGTACGTCATCCCGGCGATCCACATCAACGTCAGGGCCGTCTACACCAACACGGTGCCGGTCGACGCGGTACGCGGCGCGGGGCGGCCGGAGGCGACCTTCGTGCTCGAGCGGCTCATGGAGACGGCAGCGCGGGAGCTCGGTGTCGAGCCTGCGGAAATCCGCCGCAACAACTTCATCCACGACTTTCCGTACCAGACGCCGGTCCTGTGGAAATACGACTCGGGCAACTACGATGGGCTTCTGGACAAGGTGCTGGCCGGCTCGAAATGGGCGGAGTTTCCGGCGCGTAAGGCCGATGCGGCCAAACGCGGCAAGCTCCGCGGCATCGGGCTCTCCTGCTACATCGAGGCCTGTGGCGTGGCGCCGTCCTCAGCCGTTGGCGGTGCGCTCGGCTGCGGCGTCGGCATGTGGGAGATGTCCCAGATCAACGTCAATCCGGTCGGCACCGTCGAGGTCTATGTCGGGACGCTCGGTCATGGCCAGGGCCACGAGACGACCTACGCCCAGATCGTCGCCGACCGGTTTGGCATTCCGATCGGGTCGGTCTCCGTCATCGAAGGCGACACCGACAAGGTCCAGCAGGGGATGGGCACCTACGGTTCGCGATCGGCCGGAAACGGCACGGCGGCGGTCGCGCTCGCCCTCGACAAGGTTGAGGCGAGGGCCAAGAGGATCGCCGCTCACCTGCTCGAGGCGTCCGACGCCGATATCACGATCGAGAACGGCGAATTCGTCGTCGCCGGCACCGACCGGAAGGTCACCCTGACCGACGTCGCGCTCGCGGCATACACCTTCCACAAGCTGCCGAAGGACATGGAGCCGGGCCTTTCCGACAAGGCCTATTTCGATCCGAGCAATCTGACCTATCCGGCGGGCGCCTTCGTCTGCGAGGTGGAAATCGATCCGGCGACCGGTGTCACCGAGATCGTGCGGTTCACGGCGGTGGACGATTTCGGCAACGTCATCAACCCGATGATCGTCGAGGGCCAGGTCCATGGCGGCGTGGTGCACGGCATCGGCCAGGCGCTCTTGGAGGAGGTGGTCTATGACGGCGAGAGCGGCCAGCTGATGACCGGCTCGTACAACGACTACTGCATGCCGCGGGCCCACAACCTGCCGACGGCTTTCGAGCTGGAATTCCAGACGACCCCCAGTCCCTCCAATCCGCTCGGCCTCAAGGGCTGCGGCGAGGCGGGCGCGATCGGGACGCCACCGGCCATCATCAACGCGATCACCGACGCGATCGGCACCAACGATCTGCAGATGCCGGCGACCGCGGAGAAGGTCTGGCAGACACTGCAAAAAGCATCCACCAAAGCGGCCGCCTAGGGGAGGGACGATCATGCAAGAGGTCCAATATCACCGTCCAAGCAGCCTCGCCGAGGCCGTCAAGATGCTGTCCGATGCCGCCGACGGGCGGTACCTGTCCGGTGGCCAGACGCTGATCCCGACGATGAAGCATCGTCTGGCGACGCCGTCCGACCTGATCGACCTGTCGCGCCTTTCCGAACTGAAGGGCATTTCGATCGGTAGTGGCGTCCTCACCATCGGCGGCGCCACCACTCATGCCGAGGTCGCGGCGTCGGAGGAGGTGCGCATGGCGATCCCGGCGCTGTCGGCGCTTGCCGGCGAGATCGGGGATCCCGCCGTTCGCCACAAGGGGACGATCGGCGGTTCGCTTGCCAACAACGATCCCGGGGCGGACTACCCGGCCGGCGTTCTCGGTCTCGCCGCCACCATCCACACCGACAGGCGCACGATCGCTGCCGACGACTACTTCAAGGGCATGTTTGAAACCGCGCTCGAAGAGGGCGAGATCATCACCAAGGTCGCGTTCCCGGTCCCGTCGAAGGCGGCCTATCAGAAGTTCCACAATCCCGCCTCGCGCTATGCGCTGGCCGGTGTCTTCGTTGCCGTGCCGAAGCCGGGCGAGGTTCGCGTCGCGGTCACCGGCGCCGGCGCCAAGGGCGTGTTTCGCGCGCACGACATCGAGCAGGCGCTGTTGGCAAAGTTCGCCGCGGAGGCGATCGAGGGGATCGTCGTCGATCCCTCCGGCCTGCTCTCCGACATGCACGGATCGGCTGCCTATCGCGCCAACCTCGTAAAGGTGATGGCGGAGCGGGCGGTCGGGTCGATCAGCGCTTAGCCGGATCGTCGCGCGAAGCCAGCCAGCTCCGCGCGACCTCTGCATCGTCTCATCGCGCCGGACGGCCGTCAGAGGGCCGCCCGGCGATGTCGCGATTGAGCCGGCGACCGGCGATCACGTTCTGGCAAGCCTGATCGGGCGCCAGACGGGCCACGCGGCATCGGCGAACGGCATCTGCTCGGGGGCCGTGGGCCGATGCCGGTTGCGTTCGATGGCGATCCGCCGTTGGGACGGTTGCCGCCCGGATTCGGAAGTCGTGGCAGTCATGATCGTTTCTCCTGTTTACCTGACGACGCTTCGTCCGCGTCGGGATGGCAGATGACTAGGAGGCGACCGTGGTGCTGATCGTTTGAGCGAGCGTCGAAATCGCGGGGCGATGTCGCTCCGGTCGAGAGCGGCTCGAGCCACTGCGTGCAGGAAGAAGACCATGCCGTCCTCCGGCCGGTTCGCTGTGCTGTTCTTCAGGCCAGCATAAGGCTGGTGAAGTCCTGGCGTGAGCCTGGCGCGCCGCGCAGACGAAGCGTTCATGCAGACTCTTGCGAGGCATGGCATCTTCGGGCAAGCCATATGTCGGCGATAGACCATCCAATCGGTTAGCAGTGCGTTCTGCATCGGGCCCGTGGAGAGACCGACATAGTGACGATTGAACGAGTCGGCACGGCGGCGCTGAAGGCGCCCGGCGGCGGCTTCATCCAGCGCTTCAGGGCAAGCAGGCGCGCCGCTGATCTGAGGCCCTACCAGTGGCTCGGCCAAAGCCTCTCGGGCGAGAGCGCCGTCGAGGAGGCGGAGCGTGCCATGTCCGGCGGATGGGTCCGGCGGGGGGACCCGGCTGTTGATCTGGCCGGTCCCATTTCCTGGGAGTCATCGGCTGCCGTCAGCCGCTCGTGGTCCTACCACATCCACTGCTGGGATATGCTGGATCCGCTATTGCAGGGGTTCCACTCCAGCCAGCAGCATCGCTATCTTGAGGGTGCCTTGCGGATCGCCGACGAATGGATCGCGGAGTGCTCGTTCAGTGCGTCTCCATCGTTCGCCTGGTACGACATGGCCGTCGGGTTGCGGGCGATCCGGCTCGCTTACCTGATCGATGCAGGGGCGAGGTCCGAGGAGGTTCCGGACGATACTCTGACGAAACTGCTTCTGTCGGCGGTCATGCATATGGAGTACCTGGCGAAGGACGCCAACATCGCCTTCCACACCAATCACGGCCTCTATCAAGTGTGCGGGCAGCTCGAGCTGGGGGGACGCCTGCCGGAGATTCCCGGCATGGCGGAGCTGAGTGCGCAGGGCACACGCCGGCTGGATCGGATCCTGAAGACGCAATTTTCAGAAGAGTCAGTGCACCTTGAGCACTCGCCCGACTATCACCGAATGGTGATCAAGAGCGTGAAAGCAGTGATTGAGAGCGGCCTGATTCTCGACGACGCGCTCAGCAAGCAGTATCGGGCCATGGAAAAGGTCATGGCCCGCTTCGTTCTGCCGAACGGCCACATCGTCAATCTGGGTGACACCGACGACCGCGACATGTCCCTGTCGCTCCAATCCGCATCGACGATGTGGTTGACCGACGAAATGCGTTGGGCGGTCACTGGCGGGCGACTCGGCAAGTCAATTCGTGGCGTGAGCAGCTATCCGGCCAGTGGGTACGCTATCGTTCGCGCAGTCTCTGCCGGCGACGAGGATCCGAGCCGGGACAGCTATCTTTGCGCCAACGGTGCCTTCCATTCGCGAACCCACAAGCACGCCGACAATCTTTCGTTCGTCTGGTTCGACCGCGGCGAGCCGATCTTCATGGACAGCGGGCGATACGGCTATCTCGACAAGGTTGAGCGCGATTCGGAGTTATGGAACCAGGGATTCTGGTACGGAGCGCCGGAGCGGGTCTATGTCGAATCGACCGCCGCGCACAACTGTGTCGAGATCGACGGCACATCCTATCCCCGCAGGGATATCAAACCCTTCCGCAGCGCGATCCGGCGAAGCGGAGAAAGCGGCGGCGTCTATTTCATTGAAATGGAGACGCAGCACTTCAGAGGAATGCGGCACATCCGCATGCTTCTCCTCCTCCCCGGCCAGTGGCTCGTCGTCCTCGACGGTCTGTGGGATAATCTCCACCGGCCGCATGACTTCACGCAGTGGCTGCACCTGGCGCCAGGCGCGTCGGTCCGATCGATCGACCCGCAGGGCTTCGATGTGACGCTGCCCGGTCAAGAGCAGCTCCGAATTCTCCAGGCGGCACCCGGGCCAGTTGCGACCGATGTTATCCAGGGACGCAAGGAACCAGGGATGCAGGGCTGGTGGTCGCCCCGCGAGCGGGAGTTGATCCCGGCGCCAGTGGTGGGCTTTCGCGTCCCCGAACCAGCCGCCGAGGCCTATTTCTGTACGCTTTGCGTCTTCTCGGATGACGCGGACTTGGTGAGTGCCGGGACCCGGCTGACGCGCAGCCAGCGCGCCGCCTCACTCACGTGGCGGATGAACGGGAAGCAGATGAGACTGCAAATGCGTCGTCCAGCACGGGACGACGTGACCGTGGAGTTGCAGGAGTCTTGATGAGGTGACTCGGCCGAAGTGACGCCACTCCGGCAATGCAAGCCCGGCCTTTGGTCATCGCGGCCGCGGGCAGGCTATTCCCCACTCACTCGCGAACAGCCTGGAGTGCAGGAAAGGAGCGCTGCGGTTTCGGCTTCGCTGTCAGATACAGCGCTTCCAGCCTCCGAGCTGCCACGGATGGGGAGTGATTGGCTTCGACATAGGGCCGGCCTCGCGAGGCGATGTCATGGCGCATGGGCCAGCTACTGAGAAGCTCCGTCATCACGTCGACAAACGTCCCGGGATCGGCGCTGACGACGGGCATGTCAGGATGATGGCGGCGGACCTCGTCGCGGATGCGGGCCACCGCAACCTTTCCCATCGCCAAGGCTTCGAGCGACAGAACGCCGGCATCGCCATTCACCAGCTTCTCAACCACCACGTCCGCATCGGCAATCGCCGCGATAACCTCGGCGTAGGAAGCGTTTTCGATCAATCGAAATTCGAAGGGGACGCCGCGTGACTTCAGTGCGGCCACGCCCGCTTCAATCATGTCGGTGCCCTTTGTTTCCCGGCGCCGCGTCGCGTGCAGCACGACCGGGCGCTTTTCACGAAGCAGGCCGACATGGCGATAGGCCGGGAGGTTGACGGTCTTCGGCACATAGACCGCTCCCGGTGCGTAGGGCAGATCCAGGCTGCAGCAGACGGTCAGGTGATCCGCATAGGCGGTGACAATCGACAGCCGCTGCTTGATCCGCTCCTCGTCGCAAGGGATATCCGCAAAACGGTAGAAGCTCCATCGGTCGTCCGCCTGGTGGTGACTTCGAAGGCGAATGTCCGAACCATGGAAGGTGAACACGAGCCGTTTGCCGAGCGCACGCAGCACGGGCAGATCCAGTAGCTCCGGCAGGCTTCCCCGCTTCGCGATGAGGGAGCGCGTGCCATGAAAGTGAAACACGTCGAATTCTGCTGCCAAAGCCTCCATCAGGCAGGCAATGTAGCCGGCAGGGTCCCTGCCGAGATTGAATACCCGATCGACTGGAAAGCCGTTGGAGCTTGGGCAATAGTTCCACACCTCGACGCTGTGTCCCAAGCCGCGAAGCCCCTCCGCCATCGCCCAGGCGATATTCGCGACATTGCTTGGAGCATGCAGTATTCGCATTCGACGCCGGTTCTGTTCATGCCTCGGCGGTAGACCGAAGCGCCTGATGGACCTCCACCATGCGGGCCGCTAGCACGCGCCAATCGCGTCGAGCAGTGACCCACTCGCGCGCGGCATCGCCCAAACGCAAGCGCAGAGCCTCGTCGTCCATCAGCTCGACTATACGCTGTGCCAGGCCTTCCGGATGCTGCGGTGGACTCAAGAGGCCCGTTTCGCGATCCGTCAGGAACTCATAGTTGACGGGCAGATCGCTCATGACAAGCGGCCTGGCGAGAGCCATCACCTCGAGCGGTTTGATTGGCGGAACCCGCCGCGCCACCTCCCAGTCCTTGCGGGGGAGGACGACAGCGTCCGCCAGGTTCCAGATCTCGGGCATCAGACGGTTGTCGACGCGCTGACGGAGGAACACGTTCCCTTCGAGTGCGAGTTCGGTGACTTGCCGAGCCAGCGCGTCCGTCGCCTTGCCTTCCCCAAACACAAGGAGTTGAACGCGTTGGCGCTGAGGCGCAGGGAGCAGGGCGATCGCCGCAACCAGGTCGTCGATCCCTTCGTAGTCGACGATGGCCCCCGCGTAGACGAGCGTGAACCGGTCGTCGTTCACCCCGTAGGCCAAGCTCAACGAGTGGTCCTTGGCGTGGGGATGATAGCGCTCGGTATCCACTCCGTTTGGGACAACAACCAGCCTGTCTTCGGCCAGACCGGTGCCAACCAGATAGTCCTTGACCTGCTCGGAAATCACCAGAACCCGGTCGGCCATGGCGCAGACGAAAGTCTCCAGCGCATCCTGGATCTCATAGCGCTCGCTTTCGATAAGCGAATCGTCCCCTCGTGTCTGCGAGAGGTGCCACAAGCCGCGCACTTCGTAGACAAACGGGAGACCCAGTCGGCGCGCCGCCAGCAGAGCCGGAAGGGCGTTGCGATGGTTCGACGCTGCCTGCACCAGAGTGACCCTTTCGGCTCGGATTCGCGCGACGAACGAGCTGACAAATCGCTCCAGGATTCTGGGTTCCGCGCCATACTCGAGCTCAATATGCTCGCCGAGCTTGTAAGTGACTCCATCGATTTCGGTGACGGGCTCGACATTCGACACGTCGAACTCACCGTCATGCCGGTCGAAGGGAAAGCCGTCTCGCGTCAGGCACACGATGTCGGTGCCGAGGCCTTTGATTGCCTTGGCCAGCTCATGGGAGCGGATGGTGTAGCCGGTATTCTGATAGCCGATGTGAGACGCGAGCGCGTAACCGACCCGCGGCGTGCCGTGGCTTCGATCAGTCATACGACCCGGCCGGCAGCGCTCTGTGAGCGCTGGCAGCTCATCATGCAGCCAGGCCGCAAAAGCTGCCTGTTTCACCGATCGAGGAGTTCTTGCCTCTACCTCGGCACGGTCCACGTTCTCGAGCACTTCCATTGCGGCCGATATCCTGCCGCGACGCACCATCCGATTTGCTGCCCAGATCGCGCGCCGGGGATCATGGTGCATGCCGAGCGCCAGTTCCGCGAGGCGCAGGCTCCAATCCGGGTCGCTTGTTTCCGACTTCCGGGCCGCGGCCCAGAGAAAGGCGGCGACGCTCTCCGGGCGGGCCACACGGTCGCCGAGCGCGTCCAGGAGGTCATTCAATCGCGCCGAACCGGGCTTCGCCAGCGTCCTCGCGCGCCGCCGCCGACGGAATGGAGCTCCCATTTGCCGAAGTGCCTGATGGAAGCCGGACGATCGCGGTGTCCCCAGGTGCGATCCAGGCGCATGGTGAGGCTTTCGCAGTGCCGCGCGCGAATGATCCCCCAAGGCCTGAATCAGGTCCTCGATCGGCACCCCTCGCGCAAGCAGACTCAAGGCCTTCATCCGCAGCGGGAAGATCGTTGGCCAGCGCGCCATCGGGTCACCGTCGCGACGGATCGGAAGGCTCGGCCGGGATCGCGGTGCGGACGGACCCCGCTTCCTCCCTCACCGTGCCAGGGGCGCGATGAGGTACTCGTCGGACGCCGCAGAAATCGAGCACCGGCGCGTCGCCGCAGTCAAGATCGCGAAAGCTACGATGCCGCACAAGGAAGATCACCAGGTCGGCGGCGGCTATCGCTGCCCCGGGCTGCCACAGTTGCCAATCCGGATGCTCGCGCAGATTGGGCTCCACCGCAAGGACCTCGACTCCGCGATCCCTGAGTTCGCAGGCGATGCGCAAGGCGGGCGACCCGCGCAAGTCATCGACGTCGGGCTTGAAGGTCAATCCCATGCACGCAACGCGAGGGGCCTCCCCCGATTCGTCGCGCAGCCCTTCGACCGAAGTCAACACCTGCTCGATGATCCATGTGGTTTTGCCATCGTTTACCCGGCGAGCAGCGGGGATCAGATTCGCGTCGTCCGGCGCGGCAGCCGCGAGAAACCAAGGATCGACGGCGATACAGTGGCCGCCGACGCCGCATCCGGGCTGGAGTATGTTGACGCGTGGATGGTGGTTGGCAAGGCGGATGATTTCCCACACGTCGATGTCGTGCCGGGCAGCGATTAGCGAAAGCTCGTTCGCGAATGCGATGTTGACGTCGCGGAAAGCGTTTTCCGCGAGCTTGCACATCTCGGCCGTCCGCACGTCGGTCGTATGACATCGGCCCTGCAGGAAGATCCCGTAGAGACTTCCGGCCGCTTCGGAGCACGCGGCTGTGATGCCGCCGACGATACGATCATTCTCAAGAATCTCCCGCATCACGCGGCCGGGCAGCACTCGTTCCGGGCAGTAGGCGATGTTGACGTCCGGTTCTGGGTTCCGCTCACCGGGAAAGCGCAGATCAGGTCGGGCGCAGGCAAGCTGCTTGGCAATCCGTTCGGTCACGCCAATCGGCGACGTCGACTCGAGGACAACCAGATCGCCTTTCTTGAGCACCGGGGCGATCGATCGGGTACTCGCCTCCACATAGCTGAGATCGGCTTCGTTGCTGCCTCGCAAGGGAGTGGGGACAGCAATAATGAACGCGTCCGCCGCCTCCGGCCTTGCGGTCGCCCGCAACCGGCCTGCTTTCACCGCGGCATGGACCACCATGTCGAGGTCCGGTTCGGGGATGTGAATACTGCCTTCGTTAACGAGGCGAACAATGCGCGGATCGATGTCGACACCGATGACATCAACGCCATGCGAAGCAAAAACGGCCGCGGTCGGCAAGCCGACATACCCCAGCCCAACAACGCAGAGTGTCTTACGGCGCGCAGCCACCGGCCATCCCCATGCTCGCTTTGATTGCCGCGACGATGCGATCGGAAGCTTTGCCATCTCCGTAAGGATTGTGGGCCCGAGACATACGCTCGTATTCAACCCGATCGGAGATCAGGGTTCTGACCGCCTCGACGATACGCTCGGGTTGCGTTCCGACCAGCTTCACGGTGCCGGCTTCGACGGCTTCCGGCCGCTCGGTGCGGTCGCGCATTACCAGCACGGGCTTGCCCAGAGCCGGGGCCTCCTCCTGAATCCCGCCTGAGTCGGTGAGAATGAGATGGGAACGGCCCATGAGGTAAACGAAGGCCAGATAGTCGAGGGGTTCCCGCAGGTGCACGTTCGACACGCCGCTCAGCAGCCGCAACACGGGTTCACGAACCCTGGGGTTGAGATGCATCGTGTAAACGAAGTCGACCGCAGGGAACTCACCGGCCAAGGATCGGATCGCCCGGCAGGCCCCTTCGAGCCCGTCTCCGAGGTTTTCACGACGATGTCCGGTTATCAGCACCAGATTCGTCCCGCCTCGCAGAAACGAGAATTGCCTGGCCAAACGTTCCGCGACAGCAGGATCGTCTTCGATTCTGGCGTTGGCCATCAAAAGTGCGTCGACCACCGTGTTTCCTGTCACCACGATCGCCGATGAAGCGACCCCTTCCCTGAGAAGATTGCGTCGCGCGGATTCGGTCGGCGCGAAATGCAGGTTAGTGATTACGGTGACAAGACGCCTGTTGGCTTCCTCCGGCCAAGGCGCATTGATATCCCCGGAGCGCAACCCCGCCTCAACATGTCCAACAGGGATATGTTGATAGAACGCGGCCAAGGCGGCCGCCAGTGTCGTGGTCGTGTCACCGTGCACCAGCACGAGATCCGGCTTGATTTGACCAAGCGAGCTTGCGAGCGCCTGAAGAAGCGCGGCACCGAGTTGGGCGAGGTCTTGGCCCACTCGCATGACGTCCAGATCGAAATCAGGTGTGATCGCGAACAATTCGAGAACCTGATCGAGGAGCGCTCGATGCTGAGCCGTGACACAGACTCGCGTGTCAATGCTCGCGTCGTGGCTTAGCCGCGCCACCAAAGGGGCCATCTTTATCGCTTCCGGTCGTGTGCCGAAGACGCTCAAAACCTTGATACGCCGTGCCATGTCGCCACTGAGTTCATTGCTCTCGTTTCCCTTTCGCATATTGTAACCGGCTGACCAAGCAGCGGTAGCGCCCGGCTGCTTGGTAACAATCACAGATGCCGCGACGGAGGAGGCAAGGCTACCGATCTCGTACCGACCGTGGATGGACAAGGCGGATCGGCCTCTCGGTGGATCTGCCCGCTCCTTTGTCAGGACTACTGGCGGCCGGCCGGAGCCCGGCCGCTTCACACGACGAGGAAATCGTCGGCCGGCAAAAGGCCGCTGGGTGC
>Ga0210086_1001707_pt1 | contig 11024 bp, 14 predicted proteins | sample China_Galinas_PW_3_FD_184867 | JGI IMG/M metagenome (GOLD analysis project Ga0210086, IMG submission 184867) | Wetland microbial communities from San Francisco Bay, California, USA, that impact long-term carbon sequestration - China_Galinas_PWB_D2... | ecosystem: Environmental > Aquatic > Marine... | reverse complement strand
GCCTCTGCCCGATGCTCGTTCGACGAGTTGGCGGCGACCGGCTGGGTCGACGCCGGCCATGAGCTGCCCGCGCCGTGGGTTGACCGCCACATCGAGCGAATGGGCGGGTGGCGCCTGGCGCCGCGCGTGCTCGTGGACCAGTTGGCCGCGCTGCGGGATCCCCCGTCACTGGTGCTGACCCCGCGCCGGCAGATGCGGCGGCTCAACGCCCAGTTCGGCTTCCTCGGCGACCCCGCCGACGTGTTGATCCATCCCGACGACGGCGCCGCGGCAGGCGTCGTCGACGGCGGTGCGGTGACGGTGCGCAGCGCGCACGGAGAGTTGACCGGCGTGGCAAAGCTGGACCCTGCCATCCGCCGCGGCGCGGTGTCGGTGCCGCACGGCCACGTCGAGGCGAACGTCAATACCCTGACGAACAAGGACGACATCGACTTGGTGACTGGGATGGTGCGCTATTCCGGTGTGCCGGTGAGCCTGCACCCGGTCCGATGAGCACGAAGTATCGAGTGGTTCAGTTGGCCAGCGGCAACATCGGCCGCAAGGCCCTGCGAGGCATCATCGAACAACTCCACGTTGACCTCCTCGTAGGACGCCGACGCCAAGCCGCGCTCGGTCGCTTGACCCCCATCGAATTCGAGGCAGTCATGACGCCAGCAGTCCATCGGGCTGCGTAACCGAAACCGTCACCAGTTCGTGCAGCAGACCCGCTTCCCAAGCTGAATACGCGATTTCGATTCCCGTCATCGGCTCCGTTGATCCGCAGTTCAGAGATATATGTCGCCGTCTGCCCAACCCGCGCGAGGCCATTCTTGATCGTCGTTTGACCGTGGGTCGGCGACGCGCCGACATCGAAACCGTTCGCTGCGTCTGGGGCGCCGCGACGATTGACCGCGTGACTGGATTCGGGTGTGATCCGCAGAACGTAGACCAACCCGACGGCGCGTCTGATGTGCCGCCGCTAGGGCGTCTTGAAGACGTCGTGGTCTCCGACGCGCCGCCATCGACAACGCAGTTCGTCATCGACGGTGACCAGTTCGAAGGTGGCGCGACCCTCGGGACTGGCGAATGACCACGTCATCTCCAGAACACCGGGCGCGCCCCGAACTGCTTTGACTCGAAGCGATTTCGGCCAGACGGCCGCGGGATCTTCGGCCAGTGCATCACACGCTGGCACGAACTTGGTTCTGACCACATTAACGAAGGCGCGTTGGTGCTCAGGTTTGAGACGGCGATAGTCACTGTCGAACGCGGGCGTCGTCTCGTACCTCACTGACCGCCAGATCCGAGCTCTTCGAGATGGCTGACGAACGCCTGGCCGTCGTCATACACCGTGACCTCTCCGGCGGAGACGTGAGCATCGACTTCTCGTTCCCGCTGTTGCCATCGTTCGGTCCAGAACCAGCGCTGATCGGCAGAAATTGGCAGTGCGGCGCGCAACTCAAGGACACCGTCGTCGCGTTGGGTGATCTCGACCTGGGCACCGGGTTCGTCGAGGTGCATCTTTCGGCGCACCTCGGCCGGAAGCGCGATCACCCCACGCGCCTGGACGCTCACGTATCCACGAAATGTCACACATTGAATTGTTCCCGGGGAGCCGCTGTACGTCAAGGCTGTAACAACGTATTACCGTAAAACTGCCGCCTCGTTGGGGCTGGGGCTCGCCTCGGCACCGGTCAGGTCGCTAGCGGAACACCATGCCCGCCCCCAACGCGACCGGAGCTACTGCCGCAGCGCCCGTTGCTACGGTTGCACTGGTGAGCGATACCGCGGGCACAACGCCGAACGACGGCTTCGACATCGTCATCGCCGAACCTGGTGTCGAACTCGCGGCACGACGATCCGGCGAAGGCCCGACCGTCCTACTGGTCGGCGGCCTCGGCATGCCGAGCATCACGTGGGACATCTGCGGACTTCCCCGGTCCCTCGTCGACGCGGGATTTCAGGTCATCGCATACAACGTGCGCGGAGTGTCACCGTCGTCGGCACCGAAATACGTTGCTCGATCCGTCAGTGCCCATCGCCCTTTTCACGTTCGACACGGGACCCGGCCGAGCCACGAATGGTCAATGGCCGGCGGAGGCAGGCATTCGCTCCGCCGGTATCGATCTGGCCCTGCTGATCTCCGGTGCAACCGCGCAGTTGATCGACCTGGAAACCGATGCGAGAACGACGGTCGCACACACGGTCGACATGGTGTCGCGATCCTTTCTGGCGCAGGTCCCGCGCTCCGTACTCGAGGCCGGCGGGACATGGACGGTTCGGCTGGCGGCCGGTCTTGCCAACGCGTCGGGTGACGGGTTCACCGACGTGCCCGAGGAGCACGGGGCGCTTCCGGGCCAGCCCAACGTCTACAACATCGCTTTCCGCAGCCATGAGCAGGAGCCCCCGCACCACAACTTCTGGACAGAACAGGCGCAGGCCGCCGCGTTGACCGACGGCGATGTTTCGCAGTTCTCGTTGGCCGTCCCCTGGGACGAACTCGCCTCTGGCTTCACCACCGATGAGCCGATCGTGACCGGTATCTCGACACGGTGGTACGCCTCTTCGGTAGAGCTGGGTCAGGGCGTAGCAGAGACCAAGTTCCTTTCGAACAGTCCGCAGTTCCTTGGCCGGGTACAGCCGTATTCAGTGTGCTTGCCGCAGACGTTCGCACCTGGAAAGAACTTGTCGCTGACACTGCTGATGCACTCAATCGCACTGGGACAGAACCAGTTCGCCGCGGTCGATCCCCGGCTATTGCGACAACTCAGTGACGGAAGGCAGTCGGTGGTGGCTACCCCGCTGGGCCGCGGGCCGTCGTGTTGGTACTTCGACGAGGGTGAACTCGACGTGTGGGAGGTCTGGGCGCGGGTGGCCGAACAGCTTGGTACTGACCCCAACCGAACGGTGATCGCGGGCTATTCAATGGGCGGCTATGCGGCCTACAGGCTGGGATTGACCTATCCCTCCGTGTTCGCACAGGTGGTTGTTTTTGCGGGGCCCCCGACCTGCGGGGTGCGGCTGTTGCCCAACATCGACGTGCCCGCCACGCTGAACCCCGACTCGCATTGCGCACGGGAAGAAAACCTGGCCGCTGCTCGGCAATGCCCGGTGGCTTCCGTTCATCATCGCCCACGGCCTACTCGACGAGTTCGTGCCGATTTGGTCGGTCGCGCAGCAGGTGCTTCGGCTCGATCGGCTCGGCTACCGCTATCGCTTCACCGTCTACCCGGCCGAAGACCACGTGGCCATGGCAGTTCAGGGCAAGTTTGACGATTCCGTCGCCCACATGGGCACCGGCACGCGAAAAGCCGACCCTGGACATATCACCTTCGCCTGCTATCCACAGCATGCGCGATCGGACTTGGGCTTTGGGCCGCACCGGGTTTGGTGGCTATCCGACCTGCGGGCTGCTCCGCACATCGCATCGGAGCGGGGCGCGGTGGCCACAGTCGACGCACGGACGCATGCCCGACCGGACCCCACGCACAAGACCCGACGGCGGGGCGGGTTGGTGCTGAATTTCAAGCCGATGCCCGGCCTGCACAGCGAACAGGTCTGGTGCCGTGGCAGGCCCGGTAATGCGCGGCCCCGGCTGACGTTGAAACTCACCGGCGTCGCCGGCGTCAGCGTCGATCTCGCCAGGTCCGGGCTCTCGACGCTGCCGCATTCCACGATCGCCGTCACGACCGACAGCGAGGTGGCAATCGGACTGGACCAATTGCCACCCCACACCGCGGTGCGAGTCGATGGCACGGCAGCGGGTACGACCGTGGTCCTGCCGCCAGGCCAGCACCGGATCGTGCTGAGCGCGGAACCGAGCGCCGGCACCATCGACAACTAGAGGCCGCGTCGGCTATCCCGACGTCGGTGCCCGACGACGCCTGTCGGTGCTGGCCACCGAGTAGCAGATCGCGGTCGCGACGACCGTTGGCAAGACGAACGCGAGTATCAGCACGAGGACGACGAGGCCGGTGTGCGGTGCCGTGAGCCACTCCTTGGGGAAGCGGGACAAACTGACAGCCAACCATGACGCGGCTATCGCGAGGACGACGATGCACACGGTGGCGACCTTGATCGAGCGCAGCGCGAGACGGGTGTGTTCGGCCTTGTCGGCCAACGACTTTCGCAGGGACCTGGTACGAACGTAGACGAGTGCGAATTCCACGGCGATGACCACGGCCACGGTCGTGATGATGACGGCTTCCACCCATGTTTCGGGTCGCCGACCCAACATGAAGTTCAGGTAGTCGATCGAGGTCTCGCCGAGTATCAGCGTGGTCGTCATCGCCGCTGCAAAGGTCAGCCAACCGCCCAGGTCAGCGAGGAAGCAGAATGCGCGGATCGCGTCCGTGTCTTGGTTCGGCAGCTTGTTGACGGCGTGACTGGCCAGCATCCAGCCGAGACCGCCGAACAGGGCCGTCGCACCGGCCGCCAGCATCCCGGTTGCCACGGCGCCCTGCGTCCACGCGACCGCGCAGATATCCTTCCGGTCGCCTTGTTCGGGAACCTGGGTGCCAGTGATGAGACTGAACAGGAAGCTGTCCAGCATGAGGATCAGGACGGCGGAGGCGAACAACGCAAGGGTGTGCACGCCTTCGCGGGTGCTTCGATCGAACAGCAGGGCAATGGCCGTGATGAGGAAGCCGCCGAGCACGCCGGCGAGTTGCGAGTTCGATGAGGCCGACGACAGCATGCTCCACTGGTCGGACGTGCAGAAGACGTCTGGGTTCATTCCCGCGGTAAGCCCGTCTTAGCGAAGTGAGGACGACGACCATCGTCGTCTCGATCACGAATCCGCTCCTCCATGGGCCCACAGGGTAGCCAGTCCGGCCCGCGGTGCTGCCGCGTTTCTGCGCGACGGCACCCGACGCGCAGCGTGCCTCCATAACAAGGTGCCTCCCGAACGAAAGGAAGCCGACACTGCAGGTCTGCCGCGAACTGTGTGGGCTATCATTAGCACATGCGCCTGCACATTACCGTTGACGATGTGCTGGTGGCCGAGCTCGATCAGCGGGCTGGACGCAGGCGGCGTAGCGCATTCATCGCAGAGCTGATTCGCCGCGGCCTTGAGGACGAGCGACGGTGGGACGATATCGAGGCGGCGCTCGGGACTATCCCCGACGAGGGCCACGAATGGGACAGCGACCCCGCTGAATGGGTCCGCCGTCAGCGCGCTGATTCACGTCGCGTCGGCTGACGTGGCACGGGTCTTGCTCGATTCGACGGTACTGATCGACGCCCTCCGTGGCCGGCCGGCCGGCGACCGCCTTCGCGCTCTGCGCCGCCAGGGTGACGAACCCTGGACGTGTGCAATCTCGATCGAAGAGATCTGGCGCGGACTGCTTCCCGGCGAAGAAGCCGCAGCCCACCGACTGGTGCGCGGCTTGCGGTGCGCACCGTTGGGCCCGTCCGAAGGAATACGCGCAGGGCAGTGGCGCCGCGAGTTCGCTCGCCAAGGCGTAACCCTTCACCAGGCCGACTGCTTGATCGCCGCCGCGACGGCAGGTATAGAGGCTCGTCTGGCCACGGGGAATACCACCGACTTCCCGATGGCCGACATCACCGTCGAACATTGGCCCGTGGGCTGACAATGCTTTGGTCGCTTTGCGTTGGACCGAGGTTCGGGAGGCCCACATCGACGTCGTAGTGACGGCAGCCGTATTGGTTGCGCTGCCGGTGGCCGCAGGAATTCTGGGCGGCGTGGCCGCCGTGCTGCGCACGCCGACCAAAACGGTCGTCAGCGGAGTGCAGCACTTCGCGGCGGGTATCGTGTTGGCCGCCGTGGCGGGCGAGGTGCTGCCGGACCTGAGCGAGCGTGCACCCCTGTGGTCGATGATCGTCGGGTTCGGCGCCGGCGTCGCCCTGCTCATGCTGCTGCGGCGGCTCGGCGAGCGTCAGGAAAGTGCCACCGGCGCAGCGCCATTCGGGTTCCTCGCCGTCGTCGGGGTCGATCTGTTCATCGACGGACTCCTCGTCGGCGCCGGGGCCGCCGTGTCGCGTGAAACCGCAGTCATCATCGCCATTGCGCTGACGGTCGAGGTGCTGTTCCTCGGCCTGGCGGTGACGCTGCGCCTGACAGAGGCCGGGGTGTCCCGGGTTCCCGCCGCCCTGACCACGGCGGGGCTGAGCCTGCTGGTCGCGGTGGGCGCGGTGCTCGGCGCACTGGTTCTCGCCGATGCGCGCGACGCCGTTCTCGGACTCGTGCTGGCGTTCGCCGCCGCCGCCTTGCTGTGGTTGGTCGTCGAGGAGTTGCTCGTCGAAGCGCACGAAGTGCCCGAAACGCAGTGGGCGACCGCCATGTTCTTCCTCGGCTTTCTGTCGCTGTACTGCCTGGAAGCCGTCCGCTGAGCGCGAGAAACGTCAGCTGCCGCTGGGCGACACCGCGTGCGGGCGCTCGACCATCTGCCACGACACGAACGCGGCGGCCAGTGTGACGAGACCGGTCACGACGAACACCGGCCAGTACGCGCCGGTGAGGATCAGCAGCGGGCTGCACACCGCGATCGCGACGGTCCCGCCGAGCATCTGGATGCTCAAGTTCACTCCGCTTGCCTGGCCCTGCTTGGTGGCCGGTACGGCGCCCATCACCGCCGGACGGGTGGTCACCGCGATGAACGGCATGATCGCGCCCCACACAACCAGCACCGCCACGATCAGGGCCTGGCTGCCGACCACCGTGGCAACACCGACGGCGGCGACGGCCACGGCGGTGACGACGAGCGTGATGGTCAGCGGCACCCGGGCTCCGTGTTTGTCGCGGACCTTGCCTGCCAGTCGCGAGGTCATCAGTGTCGGGAGGATCGCGACGCTGACGACGACGCCGGCTTCGATCGGGCTTCGCCCGAGGCCGTGTTGCAGGTACAGCGCCACGAAAACGAAGACGATCATCTTCTCGAACTGAAAGATCGCGAAGACGACGTTGCCGCCGGTGAACGTCGGAATGGCAAGCAGGTCCAATTCGACGAGCGGTGCGGCGCGTCGCAACTCGATCGCGACGAAGATTGCGACCAAGACCGCCCCACCGACCAGGCCGCCGAGAACCGCCGGTGACGTCCATCCCCAGTCGGTGGACTGCATCAGCCCGACGGTGATCCCGGTCAGCCCCGCCACGAGCGCGGCCAAACCCGGGTAGTCGAAGCGGGTGAGGCCGAATGCCCCTTGGTCGCGCGTCCTCGGAGCGGGGGCGGCGAGGGTGGCCAGCAGGAGGCTCGCCGTGATCGCGACCACCGGCAGGTTGATGAAGAAGATCCATCGCCACGACAGCGCCTGCGAGAAGACGCCTCCAACCAGCGGACCTGCCGTCATGAAGCAGCCGGCGATGGTGGTCTGCACGCCAAAGGCACTGCCGCGGCGCTGGGGCGGAAAGGCCGACGCGACGATCGCCATCGATGTGGGGAACGTGACGGCCGCCCCAACCCCCTGCAGCGCGCGTCCCGCGATCAGCCAGCCACCCGACGGCGCCGCGCCGGCCAGCAACGACCCGGCCAGGAAGAGCGCCGCGCCGCCCGGGAAGGCCGTGCGTCTCCCCAGCATGTCACCGAGCTTGCCGCCCGCGGCCAGAAAGCAGGTGAAGGTCAGCAGGTAGGCGTTGACCACCCAGTGACTGCCAACCTCCGTCATCCCCAGCTCGTCGCGGATCGTCGGCAACGCGACGCCGACAACGGTCTCGTCGAGCACCACGAGTCCAAGCACGGAACTCGCGGCGGCGAGGACCCACCAGGGGCGGCTGCTGTCGGTGACCAACAAGCCGAGCTTAGGGCGGCAGCGCCGGGCGGTCACGATCCGAACGGGCGGTGTCGGCCGGCGCGCACCGGGCGCACCGCTTCGAGCGTTCGGCGGTGATGTCGCGGTGATGTCGATGCCCGACCTGCGAGCCCTCTGCAGCACTCCCGAGCCCTGCTAGCCTGGATGGCCGGGGGACGCATGCTGGACTGAGTCGAGGCCGTTCAGCACTAGAACAGTGCATGATTCGGAAGGTGTACGAAATGGTCAAGCTGTCGTCGGCAACATTGTTTGCCTCAGTTGGATGTCTGGCATTGTCACTGACCGCAGGAGCCGGGGTTGCGTCAGCAGACCCGGGATTCGATGCGGTTATCAACACCACGTGCAGTTACCCGCAGGCGGTGGCTGCGCTCAACGCCCAGTCACCCGCTGCCGCCGCGGAATTCAACGCATCGCCGACCACCCAGGCCTGGCTGCAGAGCTTCCTGGCCTCGCCGCCCAGTCAGCGGCAGGTGATGCTCAACCAGGTGCAGGCCATTCCGCGGTTATCGCAGTACGCAGGAGTGATGGTCTCGGTCGCCAGCACCTGCAGCAACTACTGAGTTATCCCGCGTTTCATCCACGCGGCTCAGAGTCACAATTTCGCAAACGCCAACACCGGTAGCTCGGTTACCGCGTGCGTCGCGGCGCCATATGAGAGAGTCACTTTTCAAGTCGGGGGGACGCACCACCTCAGGGGGAAGTAAATGGGTGCAGCGGTTTGCAGTGGTCACCTCGTCGGCACGTCGATCACGCGGCGCTGACCGAAAGGGCAAGCCAACGTGGAGAATCGAATCGCACATCGCATTGCGGTAGCCGCGGCGGCGTTGGTCGTGGCGGTGACTGCGCCACTCACAGCACCAGGCGTTGCACTCGCGGAACCTGTTGAGCCGCAAGCCGGTACACCGTGCGCATCGGCCCTCGATGGTGCGCTCACCCAGCTACTGAATTACGCGATACGCGTTACGACGTACCTGCAGTGCCGCAATCAGCCCGGAGTTGGCTTTCAATGGCAGGTTTTCGACGACCCGTATCAGCACAGCGACCGATGGCTGAGCTTCGGCCCGAAGCTGATTCTGCACGGGGAGGGACAGCGCAACCGCGAGATCGACTCGGGCGACTGGATCGGCACCCCGCAGGATCCCAGCAGCCAGTGCAAGGCCGAGCAGGTAACTGTCGTGAGCGCTGGATCCGTCGGTGCACCGCAGGCGTCGACGGGCGAGCCGGGGCAGCCGCTCAAGCTGAAGCTACAACCGCTGCTCTTCACGGTCGAGCTCGGCGGGTACTGCCTTTGGGAGAGAGTGCAGTAATCCGTCCCGCAACCTATTGAGGGCCAGCTAGCAAATCGGTTTCGTTGACGTACGAGTCAACTGGCTCGCCGAGAATATGCCTTCGCCCGGGGGGTGGAAGCCCCGGGAGTGAAAGTTCCCGGGGCTTCGTCAGGCCGACTCTTCGGTCGAGTCCAGCACGCTGACCGCAATCCCGTACGGCAAGAACCGCACCCTGCGATTGGGATCGGTGTTGGTCCTGTTCGCCCGCAGCGCGTCGAGTTCGGTGGGATACACCTGCTCGATGCGGGCACCCCCGTCGTCGTCGACGGTGTAGATCGCCCAGACACCGTCCCCGGCTTCGCCCGTGGTTTCCGGCTGAACGCGCCGGCCGGCGCGCCCGGTGAACTCCTCGAACAACGTCGACCACCCCGCCCGCTCGCCAGGGAAGGTCAAGAACCTGCCGACCTGCTCGAAAGCGTCGCGCAGCCCTTCGCCGGCCTCGCGGACCACTCGGTCGAATTCGTCCGGATCGAAGCCGAACGGCCCATCCTTTGCCATTGCGTCCTCCTGACGGCGGTTCTCCGCTGCACCAGCGGTCATGACCAGTGTGCGCGCAACGCAACGGGTGTGCCATCGCGAGCCGCCGGCGACCCCGGTAACCTCAGGCCCGACTCGACGAACTGATCGGTGGCAACCCCAGTGGACCTTGTGCTCGGCCTCTCGATAACGTCGGCGGCCGTCCGCTTGGTGCTTGTCGAAGGGGCGACCGGCGAAGGCGACACCGTCGACCACGACGTCATCGACATCGCCGCCGTGCGAGCGGCAGCCGACGCCCGTGAGCTGGCCGAAACGGTGCTGCACAACCGGGTGATCGCGGCCGCTCAACTCAACAGACCTCAATCCATCGGAGTGACCTGGACCGCCGAGGCGGCCGCCGACGGGTCGAGGCTGCTGGAAACGCTCGCGGCGGCCGGTTTCGACGATTTCCTCGCGGTGTCGGAGTGGGACGCCGCGGAAGCGCTGGCGGTCGGCATCTCCGGCCTTGCCGGCGGCAGCAACGTCGGCGTGTGCATCGTCGAGCCTGACGCCGCCGTCGTGGCGGCCATCAACCCGCAGGGGACGCTCGTCGACCGCATCGACCGGCGGCTTCACAACGGCTCTGCCGGCGCGCTCGTCGACGCGCTGGTGCCGATCGTCGACCCGGGGCGCCCGGAGGCGATCTTCGTGTTCGGCTCGGCCGCCGACCTGGACACGGTGCTATCCATGCTGCGGTCCGCCATCGCGGCGCCGGTGGTGTCCGCCGCCGAAGCGGATCTGGCGCTGGCCAAGGGGGCGGCCCTGGCGGCTGCGCGCGCCTTGTCTGGATGGCACACGCAGACCGGGCCGGCACCGATCAAGATCGAGACGCCGACATTCGACGACGACGCACCCGCACACCGCCGGGGCCATCGACTTTCCCCGAGAGTCGCGGCGTTGAGTTCCGTGCTCGCCGCGGCGGTTCTGACGTTCGTGGTGTCACTGTCGGTGGCACTCGGCCTTCATCTGACGCCGCAGGCCGACGAGCCGGACGTCGCCAATGCGGCCGGCCGGCCGACCATGGCCGCGAAGGCGCCCGTCGCAGCGGCCGCGCGCGGGCCGACGCACTCCGGCGCCGCACGCTCGGGGCCGGTCGCGCCGCCACCAGAAGCCGCGCCGGTGTTCGACGCACCCGAGGCGGCGCCGGTCGAGCCGTCGCCGGTGTACGGGCCAGTCGAACCGGTGCCTGCGGCGCCCGCGCCGGAGCCGGTCTACGTGCCGCCCGCTCCCGTCTACGTGCCACCCAACACGCCCCCGTACCAGCCGCCGCCCCAGCCACGACTCCGTGATCGGATCATCGAGAAGATCCCGCTCATCAACCGGTTCCACGAGCCCCAGTACCCGTAGCGGATTCGCGCCGGGTCCCGGCCCGGCTGTCCTATGCTGTGCGAGTGCTCAACGCCAAGCCCTACCGGGTCGTCCAGTGGACCACAG
>Ga0210086_1001705_pt1 | contig 11031 bp, 5 predicted proteins | sample China_Galinas_PW_3_FD_184867 | JGI IMG/M metagenome (GOLD analysis project Ga0210086, IMG submission 184867) | Wetland microbial communities from San Francisco Bay, California, USA, that impact long-term carbon sequestration - China_Galinas_PWB_D2... | ecosystem: Environmental > Aquatic > Marine... | reverse complement strand
CCAGTGGGAAGAGTCCGTCGCCTGGCTCCCCACCCTGCACATCCACTACACCGTCGCGGTGAACGGCACCGGCGTGCTGCTCAACATGCTCACCGCCGTCGTCTTCTTCACCGGCGTCCTCTCCATGTGGACCCTCGAAAACCGCGTCAAGGAGTACTTCGCCTTCATGGCGACCCTCGTCGTCGGCGTCTTCGGCGTGTTCTCCAGCCTTGACGTCTTCGGCTTCTTCTTCTTCTACGAGGTTGCCGTCCTCCCCATGTACCCCCTCATCGCCATCTGGGGCTCCACCCGCAAGGAGTACTCGGCGATGAAGCTCACCCTCTACCTCATGGGCGGCTCGGCCCTGCTCTTCCCGGGGCTCATCGCCCTGGTCATCGGCGCGGGCTCGGCCGACGTCCGCGAGATCGCCGCGGTCGGATTCTCGCGCGACTTCCAGATCTTCCTCTACCCGTTCGTCTACGTCGGGTTCGGCGTGCTGGCGGGCATGTTCCCCTTCCACGGGTGGAGCCCGACCGGTCACGTCGCCGCCCCCACCGCCGTCTCCATGCTGCACGCCGGCGTGCTCATGAAGCTCGGCGCCTTCGGCATCCTCCGCATCGCGATCGGGTGCCTGCCCGAAGGCGCCGCCTACTGGGCCCCCACCGGCGCCACACTCGCCACCATCGGCATCGTCTACGGCGCCTTCGTCGCCATGCGCCAGAACGACTTCAAGTTCGTCATCGGCTTCTCCAGCGTCTCGCACATGGGCATCGTCCTTCTCGGGCTCAACATCATGGCCGGGGGCGGGCAGTACGCCGACACCGCCCACGACGGTGCCGTCTTCCAGATGTTCGCCCACGGCATCATGACCGCCCTGTTCTTCTCCTCGGTCGGCTTCATCTACGACCAGACCCACGACCGCGACATCCGCAACTTCGGCGGGCTCGCCAGCCAAATCCCCCTCGCCTCGTCGATGTTCATCATCGCCGCGCTGTGCGGCATGGGTGTGCCGGGCTTCGCCAGTTTCTGGGCCGAGCTGCTCGTCTTCATCGCCGCCGTGCTCACCTACCCCGTCCTTGGGATCGCGGCGATCATCGGGCTGATCTTCACCGCCGCCTTCGCCCTGCGCGTGCTCGGGCTCGCGATGTTCGGCCCGCGCAACCCCAAGTGGGAGAAGCTGTTCGACTCCGGCCCGTGGGCCCTTGTCCCGCGCGCCACGCTCGTCGGCGTGCTCGTGCTGTTCGGCTTCTTCCCGAACCTCGCCCTCGATCTGATCCGCGCCGGGGGAGGGGGCTGAGCCATGGGTGACCTCACGCTGTTCACCCCCGAAACCGTCGTCCTGCTCGGAGCACTGCTCGCGTTCGCGCTCAGCGTGATCGGGGCGCCCTACCGCGTCGGGTGGTTCGTCTCGCTCGTCGTCGCCGCGGCCGCCGTCGCGGTCACGATCGTCTTCCTCCACGCCACCGGCGAGCCGTTCTTCCCCGGCATCTACCGGGTGGACGCGTTCAGCCAGCCGCTCAAGCTCGGCATCGCGGTCGGTCTGCTGCTCACGCTGCTCGGCGCGGGCAACCCCGGCACCGTCCGGCGACGCAACCGCATCGACCTGCCGGTCTTCCTCTTCTTCGCCGCACTCGGCATGATGATGCTCGTCAGCGCGACCGAGCTGCTGACGCTCTACGTGGCGCTCGAGCTCTCGGCCTACGGGCTCTACATCCCCGCCGCACTCCACCGCGCCCAGCGCACCGGCTCCGAGGCCGCCGCCAAGTACGTCCTCTACGGCGCCGCTTCGTCCGCTATCACCATCTACGGCATCTCGCTGCTGTTCGGGGCGACGGGAACGACCGACCTCGCCGGCGTCGCCGGCGCGATCGGCACCCCGCTCGGGCTCGTCGGGCTGCTGCTGACCCTCTCCGGCGCGCTGTTCAAGCTCGCCGTCTTCCCCTTCCACGCCTGGGCGCCCGACGCCTACCAGGGCGCCCCCCACCAAGCCGTCACCTTCATCGGGACGGCCTCCAAGGTCGCGGCCGTCGGCGTCCTCGCCCGCTTCATCTCGCTGGCCAGCCCCAGCCCCGGGGCGCTCACCACCGCACTGCTCATCCTGTGCGTCGCCTCGATGACCGTCGGCAACCTCGCCGCCATCGTCCAACGCGACTTCAAACGCCTGCTCGCCTACTCCACCGTCGCACACGCCGGGTACATCATGATCGGGCTGAGCTGCTCGACCGACCTCGGCGTCTCGGCCGCGGTCTTCTACACCCTCATCTACGTCCCCGTGGTCTTCTGCGCGTTCCTCGTGGTGTGCGTGCTCGGGGCGGACGGCTCGAACCCGGACAAGGCCGCCATCGCCGGGCTCTACCGGCGCTCGCCGCTTCTCGCCGCGACACTGCTTGTCGGCATGTTCGGGCTGGCGGGGATTCCCCCCACCATCGGCTTCGCGGGCAAGTGGGTGCTGTTCAGCGCCGCGATCGACCGGCACCTGCTCTGGCTCGTTGTCGTCGGGGCCGTCAACGCGACCATCAGCCTGTACTACTACCTGCTGATCATCCGCGAGGCCTACCTCACCCCGCCCGCCGACGACTCGAAGGTCCGCCTCGCCCCGGTCGCCTCGGCCGCCGCGTGGATCGCCATGGCGCTGGTCGTCCTGGGCGGCGTCTTCCCGCGTCCGATCTGGGACCTCGCCGAGAACGCGGCCCGCGCGCTCGCGATGAACTGAGCGTCGGCGCGCACGCCGGGCACATGTAACACGTTACGGAAGAGCCCCGGTTCCGGACGGTTCACGCTGACCGCGGCGCGCGCCCGATCTATGATTGCGGACACACGACTCGTCTGCGCCGCGGCCTCCGCGGCGCCGGCCAAGACAGACCGGAAGGCCAGCCCCATGCCCGACGCCACAATCGCCACGATCGAAGGCAACGAAGCCGCGGCCTCGGTCGCGTTCCGTCTGAGCGAAGTCGCCGCGATCTACCCCATCACGCCGTCGTCCGGCATGGGAGAGTTGGCAGACGAGTGGGCCGGGCAGGGCAAGACCAACATCTGGGGACGCATCCCCAATGTGACAGAGATGCAGTCCGAGGGCGGCGCCGCCGGCGCGGTCCACGGCGCCGCGATGGCCGGGTCGCTCGCGACGACGTTCACCGCCTCGCAGGGCTTGCTGCTCATGATCCCCAACATGTACAAGCTGGCCGGCGAGCTGACGCCGTTCGTCATGCACGTCGCGGCGCGCGCCATCTGCACGCACGCCCTGTCCATCTTCGGCGACCACTCCGACGTGATGGGATGTCGGCAGACCGGCTTCGCCATGCTCGCCTCGGCCTCCGGACAGGAGGTCCATGACATGGCCTGCGTCGCCCACGCCGCGTCGCTCGAGAGCCGCATCCCCTTCCTGCACTTCTTCGACGGGTTTCGAACCTCGCACGAGGTCTCGCGGATCGCGATGCTCAGCGACGACGACCTCCGCGCGGTGATCGACGACGCGGCCGTTGACGAGCACCGACGGCGCGCCCTCACCCCCGACCGCCCCGTCGTCCGCGGCACGGCCCACAACCCCGACACCTACTTCCAGGCGCGCGAGGCGTGCAACACCTACTACGACGCCTGCCCGGGCATCGTCGAGAAGGTCCTCGACCGTTTCGCCGCGCAGACCGGGCGCCAGTACAAGCTGTTCGACTACTACGGCGACCCCAACGCCGATCGCGTGATCGTGCTGATGGGCTCGGGTGTCTCGACCGCCGCCGAGACCGCCGAGGAGCTGAACAAGCGCGGCGAGAAGGTCGGCGTCATCGCCGTCCGCCTCTACCGCCCGTTCTCGACCGAGCACCTCGCCCGCGCCCTGCCCTCTTCGGTCAAGGCGATCGCGGTGCTCGACCGCACCAAGGAGCCGGGTGCCCCCGCCGAGCCGCTCTTCCTCGACGTCTCGGCCGCCCTGCGCCAGCTCGACGACGCGAACGCGCTGCCGTGCGGCGAGATGCCGCGCCTGGTCGCCGGTCGCTACGGTCTCGCGAGCAAGGAGTTCACGCCCGCGATGATCAAGGGCGTCTTCGACGAGCTCGCCAAGCCCGAGCCGAAGCGTGAGTTCACCGTCGGCATCGTTGACGACGTCACGGGCCTGAACATCGACTACGACCCCGCGTTCGAGATCGAGCCCGACGATGTGCTCCGCGCGGTCTTCTACGGGCTCGGGGCCGATGGCACCGTCGGCGCCAACAAGAACACGATCAAGATCGTCGGCACCGAGACCGAGCGGCACGTGCAGGGATACTTCGAGTACGACTCCAACAAGTCAGGGTCGTGGACGATCAGCCACCTGCGATTCTCACCCCGACCGATCCGCTCGACCTACCTGGTCCGCACGGCCCAGTTCGTCGCCTGCCACCAGTTCAACTTCCTCGAGAAGCGCGATCTGCTCGAGCGGGCCGCCCCCGGCGCAACCTTCCTGCTCAACAGCCCCTACGGGCCAGACGAGGTGTGGGACCACCTGCCGCGCGAGGTCCAGGACTCGCTCATCGAGAAGAAGCTGAAGTTCTACGTGATCGACGCCGCGACCGTCGCCGAAGAGGCCGGCGTCGGGCGGCGCATCAACACGATCATGCAGGCGTGCTTCTTCGGGCTCTCCGGCGTGCTCCCGCGCGACGAGGCGATCGAGAAGATCAAGCAGGCCGCCAAAAAGACCTACGGCAAGCGCGGCGACGCTGTCGTCAACGCCAACATCCGCGCGATCGACGCCGCCCTCGACCATCTGCACGAGGTCACGGTGCCCGCCAAGGTCACCGCGACGCACGGGCGCCCCCCGGTCGTCGCCGACGCCGCACCCGACTTCGTCAAGCGTGTCACGGCCGTCATCATGGAGGGCAAGGGCGACCTGCTCCCCGTCAGCGCCTTCCCGGTGGACGGGACCTGGCCGACCGGCACCAGCAAGTGGGGCAAGCGTTCCATCGCCGCGTCCATCCCGATCTGGGACGAGTCGATCTGCATCCAGTGCAACAAGTGCGCGATGGTCTGCCCTCACGCGGCGATCCGGGCCAAGGCCTACGAGCCGGGCGACCTCGCCGGCGCACCCGATACCTTCAAGTTCACCGACTACAAGGCCAAGGACCTCAAGGGGCTCAAGTTCACCATCCAGGTCGCCCCCGACGACTGCACCGGGTGCAACCTCTGCGTCAACGTCTGCCCGTCCAAGGACAAGTCCAACCCGCGCCACAAGGCGATCGACATGGCGCCCAAGCTCGACGTCATCGACGCCGAACGCCCCAACTTCGACTTCTTCCTCGACATCCCCGAGCTCGACCGCTCGCGGGTCGTCCGCCTCGACGTCAAGGGCTCGCAGTTCCTCACCCCGCTCATGGAGTTCAGCGGCGCCTGCGCCGGGTGCGGCGAGACGCCGTACGTCAAGCTGCTCACCCAGCTCTTCGGCGACCGCACCGCCGTCGCCAACGCCACCGGCTGCTCGTCGATCTGGGGCGGCAACATGCCGTTCACGCCCTACACGACCGACTCGTGCGGGCGCGGGCCCGCGTGGGCCAACTCGCTGTTCGAGGACAACGCCGAGTTTGGGCTGGGCATGCGCCTGGCGATCGACGCCCTGGGCGACCGCGCGAAGGGCTCGCTCGAGCGCCTCGCCCCGCAGATCGGCGACGTGCTCGTCTCCGAAATCCTCGGCGCCAACCAGCGCACCGAGCCCGGCATCACCGCCCAGCGCCAGCGCGTCGTCGCCCTGCGCGAGAAGCTGGCCAACATCGACAACGCCGACAGCCACAACCTCAACCTCCTCGCCGACTACCTCGTCCGCAAGACCGTCTGGCTTGTCGGAGGCGACGGGTGGGCGTTCGACATCGGGTACGGCGGGCTCGACCACGTCCTCTCCATGACCAAGGACATCAACGTCCTCGTCATGGACACCGAGGTCTACTCCAACACCGGCGGGCAGGCGTCCAAGGCCACCCCCATCGGCGCCGCCGCCAAGTTCGCCGCCACCGGCAAGACCACCGACAAGAAGGACCTCGGGCTCATGGCGTTGCACTACGGGCACGTCTACGTCGCCTCGGTCGCCTTCGGCGCCAAGGACGCCCAGACGGTCAAGGCGCTGCTCGAAGCCGACGAGTACGACGGACCCTCGCTGGTGATCGCCTACTCGCACTGCATCGCCCACGGGTACGACCTGCAGTTCGGCGCCGACCAGCAGAAGCGCGCGGTCGAAAGTGGCGTCTGGCCGCTCTACCGCTACGACCCGCGCCGTGTCCTGTCCGGCGACCCGCCGCTGACCATCGACGCCCCGGCCGGCAAGATCCCGGTCAGCGACTACATGAACTCCGAGACCCGCTTCCGCATGATCGAGCGACTCGACAAGGAACGCTTCAAACGCTTCGCCGCCGAGGCCCAGCACTGCGCCGAATCCCGCATCGCCATCTACAAGCACATGGCCCAGCTCCGGCTCGGCGAACCGCACCCCGCGCCGGCAGAACCCCGTCGTGTCCCGGCCCGGGCCGCGAGCAACGGAAAGGACGGTGAGTGATGGCAGACCTCGGCACCACCTATCTCGGGCTCGAACTCGATCACCCGATCATCTCGGGCGCCTGCCCGCTGGCCGACACGCTCGACGGCGCCCGACGCCTCGAGGACGCCGGCGCCGCCGCCGTCGTCCTCCGTTCGCTCTACGAGGAGCAGCTCCGCGCCGAGGCCTTCGCCACGCACGAGTCGCTCGTCGCCTCCACCGAGTCGTTCCCCGAATCCACCACGTTCCTCCCCGAGCCCGACGAGTTCATCCTCGGGCCCGACGAGTACCTCGGGCACCTCGCCCGCGTCCACGACGCCCTCGACGTCCCGGTCATCGCCTCGCTCAACGGCGCCGCGCCGGGCCCGTGGCTCGACTACGCACCGATGATGGAGCAGGCCGGCGCCGACGCCCTCGAACTTAACATCTACGAGGTCGTCACCGACCCGGTAGACACCGCCGAGCTGGTCGAATCGCGCCTCGCCGAGATTGTCCGCGAGGTCGCCTCACGCACCGCCCTTCCCATCGCGGTCAAGCTCGCCCCGTTCTACACCTCGTTCGCGAGCGTGGCCGCCCGCGTCGAGCAGGCCGGCGCCAGGGGGCTCGTCCTCTTCAACCGCTTTTTCGAGCCCGACATCGACACCGAGAACATCGAGGTCGCTCCGCACCTCGAGCTCTCCAGCCGCTCCGAGCTGCTCCTCCGCCTCCGCTGGCTCGCCATCGTCTCGGGACGCATCGACGCCGACCTGGCCGTTTCCGGCGGCGTGCACTCCGAGATCGACGCCGTCAAGGCGGTCATGAGCGGCGCACGCGCCGTCCAGATTGTCTCCGAACCGCTCAAGGGCGGCGCCCACCGCTTCGGAGAGATCCGCGACGCCCTCAACGACTGGCTCGACGAGCACGAGTACGAGTCGGTCAGCCAGATGCGCGGCAGCATGAACTTGAACCGCTGCCCCGACCCTACCGCCTTCACGCGGACCCAGTACATCCGCATGATCCTCACCTGGCGCCCGCAGGACTGACCCCGAGACACCCGCACCTCCGGCTTCTTCTTTGCGGAATCCGTGCCCGTTCCACCACAGCAAAGCAAGCCACTGACCGGATGCCCGGCCAGTGGCTCTGTTTCCGCTCCCGGGTCTGACGGCGTCTACTCCTCCGGCTCGTTCAGCAGCGACCGCAGCGCCTCGCGGTACTGCGTCAGCGCCTCGTCGGTCCGCCCCTGCGCCTCGTAGATCATCCCCAGGTAGTACCGCGCACGCGCCGGCTCGGGGTTCAGCTCCAGCGCGCCCAGCAGGTACGCCTCGGCCTGCTCCATGTCGCCCAGCTTGTACAGCGCGATCCCCATCACCTGCTTGGCCCGCCTGTGCTCGGGCTGCGCCTCGAGCAGCGTCGCCGCCAGGTCGCGTGCCTGATCTGCGTCGCCGGTCGCCAGGTCCATATCGGCCAGATCCAGGCGGATGTCGAAGTCATCGGGGTCGAGCTCCAGTGCCTTGAGCAGCTCCTCGCGTGCGGCCTTCATGAGCCCCTTCTCCCGCAGCAGCCTCGCCGCCGCCCGGTGCCGCGACGCCTGGCTCTTCGGGCTGCCCGCGTTGACCGTGCCCGCCTTGAGCCGGTCGGCCAGCTCCGCGTCGTCGATCTCGCCCAGCGCGTGCCGGATATAGCTGTCCAGCACGTGCGGGTAGTCGGGACCCCGCGTCGAGATCACGTGCGCCAAGTCGCCGTTGTTGTCCACCACGATCGTCGTCGGGAACACGATGAGCCCCAGCTCGGCGTAGAACGAGCGGTCGGCGTCGAACGCCAGCGGCGCCGTGATCCCCTGCTCGGCACGCAGCTTCTCGAAGTACGGCTTGTGCACCACGTCGGCCGTCACGAACACCAGCGACACCAGGTCGGGGTCGAAGGTGCCGACGACCTCGGACGCGTCGCTCGCGGCCAGTTCACTGCTGCGCTGCTCGGCCGAGAGGTACACAAGCACCAGCACCCGCCCGTCGAACGCCTCGCTGTCCACCGGTTCGCCGTCCATCGTCGGCAGCTTGAACCCGGGTACCGCCTCGCCGTTCTTGACGTTTCGCAGCTGATCCGCCGCGCCCGTCAGCGCAATGACCCCGACGCCCAACGCCGCCACCCAACCCGCCAGTCTTCCTGATTTCATCACAGCCCCTTTCCGGTGCTTTCCAGTTCGCTCAGGGTGGTTCGGACTTCGAGCCCGGCTCCGAGCGCACACCCGGTACCAGGTCCGTCCCCCTCCACGCCTCGTCGTCTTTCTCTTCCGGGTACTCGATCGGCTCGAACCGGTTGTACTCCAGGGGCTTGTGGCACCCCGAGTCGCACCGCCCGCCCGTCTCGAGAGCGGCGTACCCGATCGGCAGCGACCACTCCGCCGGACCGAAGGTCACCGCGTCGCGGATGTGATTCTTGCGGTCCGACGCGTGCGCATCGTGGCACACCCGGCACGTCCGCCCCTTCTCGCCCTGGTTCACGTGCACGTAGTGCAGGTTCTCGTCGCCGTTGCGGAACCCTGTGACCGTGTCCGAACGCTCCAGCAGCACCATGTCGCGGTCGTGACAGCTGAAGCACAGCGAGTACGCCGACTCGCTGAACGGGTAGTACACGTCCGAGGGGTACTCGGCCTTCAGCAGACGCTCGTGCCCGCCCCCGTGGATCTCGTGGCACCCGACGCAGCTGTTCTCTGCGATCGCACCGTGCAGGCTCGTCCCGTTCTCGATCAGCGCCTTCATGTTCTGGATCACGCGCCCGTCGTCGAGCTTGATCTCCTTGTCGTGGCACTCGAAGCACAACTGCATGGAACGCTCACGCAGCAGCGCCTTGTTCTGCGACGCGTGCGGCGAGTGGCAGTTCAGGCACCCGCGCTCCGTCGTCACCGCCGCGTGCTTGGTCGTCGCCGTCCGGACCTCCTCGGCGATGTCGCCGTGGCACTCCATGCACAGATCGGCGGGCTCCTCGGTCAGCAGCCCAGCCACCTCCGTCGCGTGCGGGTCGTGGCAGATCCGGCAGTCCTCCAGCGCCGGTTCGTGCTTCACCGGGCTCGAATCCAGCTCGGCCGCCGTCACTACGTGGCAACGCAGGCACAGGGCGCGTCCGTCGGCGGCCAGCAGGTGCGCACGCGGCGCCGAGTGCGGCTGGTGGCACGCCCCGCACGCCCCGGCAGACGCCGGACCGTGAACCTGATCGTGCGCACCCGTCACGTCCTCGTGGCACGCCTTGCACGAATCGGCGTATGTGGGCCCGCGCAGCATCGCCGAGCTGGAACTCCCGTGCGGGTTGTGGCACGCCAGGCACTCGCCGGCCTGCACCGGCGCGTGCACGATGTCCCCCTCCGGGATATCGACGACGTGGCACAGGGTGCACGTCTCCTGCCGGTCGCGCAGGAAGCCGAACGTGTGCTTGTCCGCGTTGGTCAGCACGTGGCAGCTGTCGCACCCGTTCACCAGCACCGGCCCGTGCACGAACGCGTAGTCCTTGATGCCCGGGTGGCACTCCGACGTCACGCACCCGTCGCGCGGCACCGCCGTCGTCGGAGCCGCCACCTGCCCCGACGCCGAGATCGACCACAGCACGCACAGGCCCGCGACCGCCCTCATGGAACGGCTCCTTTCCCGTCAACCGGCGTCACACGATCGTACCGCAACGGCTCGTGGCACCCCGGCGAGCAACGACCGCCCGTCTCGGTCAGCACGAACCCGATCGGCATCGGCCACCCCGATTGCTCGAACGGCACCTCCTCGGGGATCAGCCTCGGGCCGGAGCTGCCGTGCACCGCGTGGCAGCTCGCGCACCCGTGCCCGCGCTCGCCCCCGAGCACGTGCACCGTGTGCAGGTTCCGCGTCCCGTCGCGGAACGCGGTCGCCGTCTCCGTCTGCCTATCGAGCACCAGTTCCTCGCCGTGGCACCCGAAGCACAGGGCGAAGTTGCGCACGTCCGCAGGGCCCGCGAACACCTGCTGGTTCACCTCGCGCAACAGGGCGGCGTGCGACGAGCCGTGCACGCTGTGGCACACCGAGCACATCCCCGCGTCCACCGGCCCGTGCTCCACCGCCGAACCCATCAACGCCTCGGTCATGTCGGGGATCGTCCGCCCATCCGAACCCGTCACGGCCTCGTCGTGGCAGCCCAGGCAGACCGTGCGCTGATCGGCCCGCGGCATGCCGTGCAGGTCCGACGCGTGCGGGTCGTGGCAGGTCAGGCAGCGGTCGCCCTTGGTCGCCGCCTCGTGCGAGACGACCGCGTCTGCGACCGTCTCCCGCACGTCCTCGTGGCAGCCCAGGCACGCCACTCCCGGCGCCTCGTTCTGCAGCCCCGCCCATTCCGTCGCATGGGGCGCGTGGCACGCCAGGCACGAACCCTCGATCTCCAGGTGCGAGCGTTCACGCCCCTCCATCGCCGCGACGGTCTCGACGTGGCATCCCGCGCACAGCGCGTCGCCGCCGCCCGCGCGCAGGAGCCTCGGCACGTCCGACCCGTGCGGGTCGTGGCATACCCCGCACCCGTCGGCGCGGTACGGCTCGTGCACGTGCGCGCCACGCGTCGCCGGGTGGCACGCGATG
>Ga0210086_1001703_pt1 | contig 11035 bp, 11 predicted proteins | sample China_Galinas_PW_3_FD_184867 | JGI IMG/M metagenome (GOLD analysis project Ga0210086, IMG submission 184867) | Wetland microbial communities from San Francisco Bay, California, USA, that impact long-term carbon sequestration - China_Galinas_PWB_D2... | ecosystem: Environmental > Aquatic > Marine... | reverse complement strand
CAGCTCGATCGCGTCCTCGGCTTCGGTCACGACTGCCAGGTCGTTGGTGCCGTCACCGTCGAAATCGCCGAGCGTCGACCAGCGGAACTTGTTGAGCACTTCGAGGAACCTCTCGGCCAGATTCTCTGCCTCCGAGAGCAGCTTCGTCAGCGACGGGATTCGCAGAGTCAGCTCGCGTCGCCACTTGGCCTTGCGCTGGAACGTGCCGTCCGGGTCCGTCTTGTAGCCGAGCACCCCGACGCTGATGTCGATCGAGCCCACGAGCCCGAGCAAGAGCTCGGCCGCGGTCGGGACCTCGACCTTGAAGATCAGCAGGTCCTTGCGGTTGTCGTCGTCGAGATGGAGCAACAACAGCCCGCTGACGTCCTCGGCGACCATGCGCGTGCTCGCCTTCGTGAACTGCGGACCGCTCTTCGTCGCAAGGAAGCTCCAGACCTTGCGGCGATGCGCGATGACGTAGTCGGGGATCGAATCCCCGTTGAGATCCCCGCTGTGCATCATCTGGCGATCGGTCAACACCGCGGTGTCGCCGAGCCCGATCCTCGCCTTGGGTGTCGTGTCCCGGAAGATCCCGATGTCGACCCGGATCGGCTTCTTGGCGAAACGGCCGTCCTCCTGCTGGAGGAAGAACTCACGCACGTTCTCGTTTCGTGCCGCGAGGTCGGGCTTGCCGTCGCCGTTGACGTCGACGAGGTCGAGCTTCGGCACCTCGATGTGGTTGCGCATCGGGCGAGACAAGCGCTCGTTGCGTATCCGGCGCGAGACGCGCAGCTCGTTGGGGATCGACTGCGTGAGCTCGAACCGGGGCGCGCTCGTGCCGTTCGTGCCGTCCGATTTGCCGCGGTTGAGGTACAACTGCGAGACCTCCCCGACCGGGACGATCAGATCGAGAGCGCCGTCGCGGTTGAGGTCGCGCACGTAATCGGCGAACGTCGGCTTGCCAACCCGCAGCCCGATCCGCCCCGCGCGCGTCAGGACCGTCGCTTGCTCGGCGAACACACCCTGGTCATCGATCTCGTAGGCGGCGACTCCCCCGCGATCGAGCACGATGAGCTCGAGCGAGGAGTCACCGAGCATGTCGGCGAGCGCCAACGCGCTGTACTTCGGTTGCGGCAACGTCAGCCGCGTCGGGCGTTCCGCGATCGTCTTGGTTCGCGGGTCGTAGGCCAAGATCCGCACGCGGCCGCCGCGCTCGACGACCACGATCTCCGAGCGCCCGTCACCGTCGAGATCGGCCAGCATCTGGTCGGCAACCTGCGAGCCGAGCTCGATGGTCGCGCGCACGCCCCCGCCGTTCGAGAACGGAGCGAGCGACACCAGTCCGAGGAGCCCTGCGAGCAGGTTCATCGGAACTCCACGTGAATGACCTGCCGGGGCTCCCGAACGACGATCACCGCGTGTTTGTCATCGCTGAACACTCGGACTTTCGCGCCAGGGTTGATCGAGAGGTTCCAGATCGGATCGCCGACTTCGAACCGCCGGCCTCGGGTGGAGGTCGGCAGGACCTCGAGCCGCTCGAAATGCATGCGCATGAGCAGATCGCGAAGCCCGTTCCTGTCGACGTCGAAGAAGAAGCTGGCCAACAGGCTGCGGCGCTCGCGCAGGTTCCTCGCAGGCACGGTAACCTTGTGGACGAGCGCGACGGGGCGCTGGAACCGACCGCCGGTCGCCGTGAACCGGCTGCGGAACAGATTGATCTGGCCTTCGAACGTCTTGCCCCCGCCCGAGGTCAGGGCGTCGAGCACATCGGGGCGCAGCGTCCCGATCACGAGGTCGGGCTTGTTGTCGCCGTCGACGTCTTGCAGACGAGGCTCGTTGCAAAACCCCTGCAAGCGGAGCTTCTCGGCCGGTTTGTCGAACATCGGTTCGTCGTCGCCGTGCTGGCGATAGACCTCGACGGTGCTCTGGACCTCGTTGTCCTGCGAGTGGCTGTAGACGATCAGGACCTCGGCACGCTTGTCCCCATCGAGGTCCCCGGCCTGTGCGCTGAACGTGAAGTCCACGATCGTGCCCCGCTGGCGCGGCAGGTCCTCTGCGAACGCCGGCTTCGCCGAGAACTTCCCGTCGGCACCCTGCAGCCACACGAGCAGCTGCTGGCCGGACAGCGCACACAGGTCGCGGTCACCGTCGCCGTCCCAGTCGATGAAGCGCGGCGGCGGCAAGATGTCGTGCACGTCGATCAGATTGCCGCGAGATCGGGAGCTCGTCGTCGTGATCCCGATCTTCAAGCTCTCGCGCTGCCCGAGGAACCGCGACGCCGCGCGCTCACGCGCAGTCGCCCGGGCCGGCGGGAGCTCGATGACCGAATTGCGGTCCTTGTTCCACGGAAACACGAGCCTGTATCCGCCCGGCTCGGGCACGACCAGCTCGTCCTTGCCGTCGCCGTCGAGGTCCTGGACGCACTCCTGGATCTCGAACACGTCGCGCGGCGACGCCGGCTGGAACAACAGGGTCGTGCGAGCCACCGCGGCATAGCGGGGCTCCTTGCGGCCCTTCTCCCAGAACACGGCCACGGCCCGCGTGGCCGAGAACAGCACGATCTCGGCGCCGGGGTTCGGATGAACGTCGGCGACCGCAAACGCAATGACGTCGGGGACGAGCGCAAGGACACGGTCGGGGGTCAGCGAGAAGTACGGACGCTGCTTGCGCTTCAGGTGGATCTCGATCCGCCGACCGCCGGGCAGGATCTCGTCCCCGCAGGAGCCGACCGCGATGATCAGGTCGTCCCTGCCGTCGCGATCGAAATCGGCGAGCACGACGTCGCGCGTGCAGCCGATGCGCTGGCCGAGCTGAACGTAGCTGACCACCGGTTGCTGGGCGGAGGCCGCCGCGCCGAGAGTGCTCACGAGGACCAGAAGCCGGGCTGGCACCATGTATCGAGAGTAGCCTCGTGCCGCCATCTACTTCGAGACCTCGAGCAACTCGTCCTTGTCACCTCCGCCGAACCCGAAGAACCAGAGGAACTGGAACCTCCAGGCCGCGGCCGTGCTCTCGTAGCCGAACAAGCCGAGCAGGAACGACCAGTCGGTGCGACCGCGCTCGGACTCGTAGCTGAACAACGGTTGCACCGAGATCGTCTGCAGCTCGGTCGCACGACGCGTGAGGCGCGCCTCGAACTCCACCGGTTTGCCGTCGCGAATGATCTTGATCGGCATCGACTCACCGGCAGCTCGGATCGCGTCGAGGATGACCCCCGGATGCGCAACCTCCTTGCCACCGGCCGAGACGATGAGGTCGCCGAACGCCAGTCCGGCGGACCGCCACGGGCTGCGCCTCGACATCCCGACGATCACGGCACCACCACCGGGCCCGAGGCCGGCCGCGCGGGCCTCGACCTCGGTCGCGGTCCGAAACACGACCCCGACGCGCTTCTCCTCCCGGAACCGCTGGACCTGCTTCCGCTCGGGCAGGTGGGCCCGCGGCACGACGTCGACCGTGGTCTGCGACCTGCGGTTGGCCCGGTCGAAGACGACGGTGAGCTTCGTCCCGGGCTTCGCGGCGAGCTCGACCGCGCGCCACTCCGAGGGGAAGCGCAGCTTCTTGGCCGGACCATCGCCGGAGCTGGCTTCGAGCAACAGGTCGCCGACCCGCAGCCGGGCCAGGTCCGCTGGCGAGTTCTCGACGATGCGGACGATCTCGACGCCTTCGGATTCCCCGAGCATCGCGTCGAGCGAGTTGCGGGCGTCACCGACGTAGACTCCGGTGAATCCGCCGAGCGGGAGGTCCTTGCGCAAGCCCTCGTCGTCGGGCTCGTCGAACAGATTCAGCGGCTCGATCATGTCGGAGAGCGGCGGCAACTTGTCCGGCATCTTGGACACGCACCCCGCGAGTCCGGCGAGGGCCCATACGAGCACGAGTTGAGTGAGGCGGATTCGGCGATCGTCCATGTTCGGCTGCTGGGACGAGCGTCCCGCTCTTAGCATACGGCAAACCGCTCGAAGTTTCGCCGCGCGTGTGTGCACACCTTCGATCTAAAAATCTCCACCGGCTGAGCGGGATCGACAGCAGGCACCGGTGGTGTGGTTGAGGTAGGCTCTGCCGTCCATGGAGTTCCAGGACTACTACAAGACCCTTGGCGTCTCGCGCACGGCCAGCGCCGACGAAATCAAGAAGGCCTATCGCAAGCTCGCGCTCGAGTGGCATCCCGACCGGCACAAGGGCGAGGATCGGGAACATGCGGAAGAGCGGTTCAAGCAGATCGCGGAGGCCTACGAGGTTCTCAGCGACGAGGAGAAGCGCAAGCGCTACGACGAGTTCGGCCGGAACTGGCAGCACGGGCAGGAGTTCACGCCTCCGCGCGGCGCGCGCACGATGAGCCGCGAGGAGTTCGAGAAGATGTTCGGCGGCTTCGGCGGCTTCTCGGACTTCTTCACGAGCATGTTCGGCGACCAGTTCCGCCAAGACTTCGATCAAACGGAACGGGCGCACGTGCGCTACCGGCACAAGGGCGCCGACCTCCGTGCGGAGCTCGGGCTGCCGATCAGCGCCGCGCTCGCTGGAGGAACGAGCACGTTCGGGATCGACGGGGTCGCGTCATGCCCGCGCTGCGGCGGTGTCGGCTTCCTCGACCGGCACGTCTGTCCGACCTGCGCCGGCGTGGGGCAGGTGCACGACAGGAAGCAGGTCGACCTGAAGATCCCCGAAGACGTGCGCGACGGGCTGACGCTGCGGCTGCGCGGCCTCGGTGAGCCGGGAACGAAGGGTGGACAGGCGGGCGACCTGCTGCTGACGATCCGCCTGGTTGCTGACGCGACGTACCGATTTGCCGGCAGCGACCTAGAGACCGACGTCGAGGTCGCGCCGTGGGCCGCGTGGGCGGGAACAAAGGTCGACGTGCGCACGGCCCGTGGGCTGGCCACCGTCACGATTCCCGGCAAGACCCGCGCGGGCACGAAGCTCCGGCTGAAGCATCAGGGGCTCGTCGACGGGCACGGCCGTCGCGGCGACTTCTACGTCGTCGTGCGTCTGGCTCTGCCCGAGGTCCTGACGCCGCGCCAGCGCGAGCTGCTCGACGAGCTCGCGCGCACGAGTGGAGGCGGCGAATGACCGAACGCATCGTCATCGACGGCGAGGTCTTCCTGTCGCTCACGACCGTCGCGACGTGCTTCCATGTCGAGGTGAGCTTCGTCGAAGAGGTCTACGGGATGGGCCTCCTCGGACCCGGCAGACAGAAGTCCGGCATCGTCCTCGTCGAAGCGTGCCAGCTCGATCGGTTCGCGCGGATCGTCCAGCTCCACCGCTACCACGGCGTGGAGCTCGACGCCGTTGCCGTGCTGCTCCGTCTGACGTGATCCTTGACGGCCGGCGGGCTGCGCGACGGAACCTGTTCGCGTTGCCAGTGCGTCACGAGCATCGTTCCGATCAAACCGTCGAGATCCTCGTCGGGCATGTCTGGAACGAGGAGCCGACACTCGGTCGACCACGTTCGGCTTCCTGCACCCACCTTGCAGGTGAGCGTGGCACGGGACCGCAAGAGCTGTTCGAACCGTCCCGGCAGTAGGCGAATCCAGACGTTCCCGAAGTCGTCGCAGCAGCCCTCGAGGCTCACCGACCGCTCGCGATCACCATCCTCGAACACGGCCACGACGCTCTCGAGCACCCAGTCCTCCCCGGACGCCTGCCGGGCCATCTCCGCGATCCGAGCAGGTGTGATCTCCCGCTCGGTCAGCTCGACGCGGAGCAACGGAGAGGCGAGCGAGAGCTGGCGATACTCGTAGCTCGCGCAAGAACCCAGGCCGCAGGCCAGGAGCACCGCGATCCACGGAAGCTGCCGTCGTGCCATGACCCGCTGTCTCATCGATACCACTGGAAGAGGAACTCCTCGTGCGACCAGGCCCCCCGCCAGCGGTCGTCTTCCAGCGTAGCGCCGCGCCCGCGATCCATCAGGATCAGGACGACATCCCGGCGATCGTCCCGCGATGCGACCGCGTAGCACCCATACGTCCGGTCGAAGCCTTGCCGCACGTAGCCGATCGAGCTGGGCCGCCGTTCCTCCAGAGGCGTGAGCTTCCACGCTTCGGGTCGATCGGGCTGGTCACTGGCTGGACACACGGCTGCCCAGGCAACTCGGGGCACGAGGTTCGGGCCTTCCGCGAACACGGCACTGTCGCCGAACAAGGTCGAGCAAGATGCGCATGCTGCGAGGCAGAAGGCGAGAGGGAGTCTCGAGGTCGACATGCTCCTCCTCCTGGTCCTGCGAAATCGAACATCGGGCAGCGAAACCCGACACGCGAGATCCTAAACGACTCGACCGACGAGCGGCCCACGACGTTCATGGCCGGGCCCTTCGCGGGTGAGCCAGCCAGCCAATGGCCATGGAGCCGACTGTGCCGGCTCTGACGGCTGCGTTAGACTCACGTGTCTCCCGCGCGGTCCGTTCCGCGCGTCGGGTAAGCACTGAACGCGGCGGTGGCGGATGTCGGAGGTGGAGCTCTACGCACCGATCAAGCGGTTCCTCGAAGCTCAGGGATACGAGGTCAAGGGCGAGATCGGGGCCTGTGATATCGTCGCGGTGCGAGACGAGGACGGTCCGGTCGTCGTCGAGCTGAAGCAGCGGTTGACTCTCGCGCTTCTCCTTCAGGCCGTCGACCGGTTGCGGGTCTCGGAAGTCGTGTACATCGCGTTTCGGGTCGGAGAAGGGCACACGGCATCGTGGCGTTCGCGCAGGAAGCAGGTGACGAGCTTGCTTCGCCGGCTCGGTCTCGGGCTTCTGACCGTCTCGAGAACCGGAAACGTCGTTCCGGTCCTGGATCCGGCCCCGTATCGACCGCGACCGGACCTGCCGCGCCGCCGGCGATTGCTCAAGGAGTTCGCGGAGCGGGTCGGGGACCCCGAGACGGGCGGCTCCGTGGCGCGGAAACGACTCACTGCATACCGGCAAGACGCGCTCCGCTGTGCCCGCGAGCTGGCCGATTCCGGCGTCCTCAAGCTCAGCGTCCTCCGCGAGCGCACCGGTGTCGCGCGCGCGGGGGCGATCGTGCGCGACAACCACTACGGGTGGTTCGAACGCGTGAAGACCGGCCACTACGAGCTCTCGCCCAAGGGCCGGCGCGAGCTCGCGGATTGGACCCGGCTTGACACCGGATTCCGCGCGGGTGGATGATTCGCGTCATGACGACTACGCGTCCCGTCGCAGCGCTGGCCCTGTGTCTGTGCGCTGCCAGTCTCGCCGCCCAGACGACGCCGGAAACGCAGAGCGAGCTCGACACGTGGCTCGCCTACGTGCTGCCGAAGCCCGACGAGCTCGCTTGGCGGAAGATCCCCTGGCGCTACGAGCTCGGCACGGCGCTCGTCGAAGCGAAGCAGCAGAACAAGCCCGTGCTGCTGTGGGCAATGAACGGTCACCCGCTCGGCTGCACGTGAAACAACGGTGTCGTCGCCCGCCGGTCGGTCTGGGCGAATCCGAAGGTCCAAGAGCTCACGACGCGGTTCGTGCCGGTTGCGGACGAAGTGTTCCGGTTGCAGTCGAAGAAGGCCCCCGACTGCCTGTTGTTCCAACGCTTCTGCGAGGAGGGTCACTACGGCGGGCGAACCGTCCCGACGAACACGCGCCAGGGCATCTATGCCGTGACCTCGGGCGGCAAGTTCCTCGCATCGTGCAACACGCGCCGGGCGCGAGAGGTGCAGCGCATGCTCGAGCGCGCCCTCACCAAGTGGAAACAGCTCCAGGAGTCGCCCGATGCCGAGCTGAGCGACGCGGACGCGAAGTCGCTCTCGCGCGTGCATCGCTACGAGGACCGCTATCCTGAAGACGGGCTCGTGCTCCAGGTCGTGTCCCGCGACCTGCCTGGCGCGCTCGAGCTAGGCTGGTGGCACAAGACCGCGTGGAACCTCGACTACGCATGGTTCAAGAAGCACGAGGCCGAGGCCCTCGTGCCCGAGAAGCCCGAGATCGGTGCCCGGCGCGAAGTTCCGAAGCGGCTCGCCGAACGCCTCGTGCGCTTCCATCTCGTCGACAACGTGCGCGGGCAAACCCCAGCGTTCGAGGCCGCGGACGTGAAGACCGCTCGGATGTCGACGAAGCTCGCGAGCATCGACGGCGACCTGTGGAAGCTCGAGATCGAAGGAACGACCGCGACGAACCACGAGGGCGGCCCGTGGGCGCGCGGCGTCGAGACGAAGCTCGTGGGCCGCGCGACGTGGAACGCGAAGCGAAAATCGTTCGTCGCGTTCGAGCTGCTCGCGCGCGGCAAGCGCTGGGGACGCACACGCTACAACTCGCGCGGCGGCGACGTCACGAAGAAGGAGCCGATCGGCTTCGCGCTCGTCCTCGCGCCCCGAGACGCGGGCTGCCGTGTCGCTCCAGCGGCGATCTGGCGCTATCGCTGGTAGCGCGCTAAACGATAAGAATGTCTCGCAGACTTTCTTATGGAATAAGCGCTCGTCACCAGGCCGGACGGACGAGCCTGAGCTCCGCGACTTCGGTGAATCCGGCGCGCAGGTACGAGCGCAGCGCCGCGAGGTTCGTGCGTGCCGTGTGCAGGCCGACGCACGAGTGCGTGCTCAGGAGTCCGCGCGTGACTTCGCCGACGAGTCCTCGCGCGAGGCCGCGGCCGCGGAAATCGGGTTCGGTGAACACGCCCTCGATCAGCGCGCCGGCCGGACCCGACGTGCCGACGTTGAGCTTGCACGCCGGGCCGCCGGCGCAATCGAGGACCCACGTGCGGCGGTCGCGGATGCGCTGGCGCACGCGGCGGTCGAGGGCTCGGCGATCGATCCGGCGGGCCGAGATGCCGAGGTCCTCTTCGTTGAGCCGCAAGTCGGCTTCCATGATCCAGACCACGTCGTCCCCGGTCGCGAGTCGGGCCGCGGGCTCGCGCGCGAGCCTCTCGGCGTCGGTCGCCGCGAGAAACGGCTGAGCACGATTCATCTCGAAGCGGACGTGGCGATCGAGTGCGCGCGTCAGCCTCGCGGTCATCGCGTCAGGACCGATCAGGATCCGGAAGCCGCGCTCCTCGTGCAGACAGACGTCGACCAAGGCATCGACCGCGGCCGGATCGCCAGGACCCAGCGCTACGGAGCCGACGTCGGCGAACAGCGCGACGAGCAGGACGCGCCGGTCGTCCACGACACCGTAGAAGCGACCCGCCGGAGCTTGGGGACGGGGCGCATGGACGCGCGCGATCTCGGCGAGCGCCTGGTTCGCGAGGTACATGAACTCCGGCCGAGCCGCGCCGGCGCTGTCAGCGAACTGTTCGATCTCGCCGACCAGCAGAGGTCTCGCGCGGAGCTTCATCGCCGCCTCGCCGCCGCCTTGTGGAGCAGCACGAGGCGGTTGGTGTTCGTGCCCTTCTTGTTGTTGGCCACGCCCCAGCAGTTGGCGGTCTTCGTGAACTGCTGTTGATGGATCGCGACCGCCACGGGCTCGAAGCCCGCGTCGCTCGCTACCGGCAGGACCGGTTCCTCGAGCCGGAGCCGGCCGCCGCGGACTTCACCGACTTCGAACACGACCCAACCACCGGGCCGCGTGACCCGATAGAGCTCGGCCATCGTGCCCGCGATGAACGCGGACCAGTCTTCGAGCTTGCGATAGGAGCGGATCTGGCTCGCGACCTGCGACGTGTCGACACCGTTGAACCAGCAACGCAGCCAGTTGTCCTTGGCGTAGTCGACGACGTCGAGAAACGGCGGCGAGGTGACCGTGCACTGGATGCTCGCGTCGGGGATCTCGTCGAGTCGATCCGACAGGCCGGTCGACAGGATGCGTTGCGACGCGACGGATTCGAGTCGCGATCGCTGAGCCCTGTCGAGATCGCGCAGCAACGAGCTCGTCTTGCGCGAGATCAGCGCCCGCACGTCGCGGCGCTCGGGCGTCACATCAGCGCGCTCGTTGAGCCGTCGTTGGGTCTCGATGCTGACCGCCTGATTGGGTGGCATCGTGCGGACCGAGAAGAACCCGGGGGAGTGCCCGGTCAAGCGGTTGCTCGCGACCATCCGGACCCAGCGGTCGATGCGATCGCAAGCATCGCCGCGGGCGATGAAGTAGTCGCGCAGCGCCCGGATCTCGGCGAGCGTCGTCCGCTCGTAGAACACCGAGAGATCGGGCTCGTCCGGTGCCGGCTCACGGCGAGCATCGGCGATCTCGCCCCACAGCTCGGCGAGCCGGGCATCGACTTCGCTCGCGTCCGGCGGCTCGAGGCGAGGACCGAGCAGGATCCGCGACAGCGGGTTGATGTCGTTGCCGATCGGCACGCGGCCGAGTAGCGCCGCTTCGAGCAGAGTCGTGCCCCGGCCCATGAACGGATCGAGCACGTGGTCGCCGGGTTCTGTCAGCCGTTCGATGAAGAACCGAGGCAGCTCGGCCTTGAAGCAGCCGCGATACGACAGTTCGTGCAGGGAGTGCCCGCCGCGCTGGCGGGCCGGCCAGAACTCGTTGGTGATCCTCGGCACGCCGAGGTCGCCGACGACCAACCGCTCGACCTCCGCGGCGACCGCGACGTCTTCGGGGAACAGGCATTGCTCGCCCGCCAGGCGGAACTCCGCCAACTCGTTGATCAGCTGTCCGGGCTTCACCAGTGCAGTTCCTCGGCCCGATACACGGGACCGTCGACACAGGTACGCGAGTAGAGCTTGCCTTCGAACCGGCCGGCGCCGGACACTGTGACCGAGCATCCGTTGCAGACTCCGTATCCGCAGGCCATGTAGGTCTCGAGGCTGATGCTGCACTCCGTGCCGCGCTCCGCGCACCAGCTCGCGACGGCTTCCATCATCGGATCCGGACCACAGCAGTAGATCGGCGCGTCCGCCGGCAGCTCTCCGGCCGCGATCAGCGAACGCGCGAGCTCGAGCACGTTGCCGCGGAATCCGAGGCTGCCGTCCTCGGTCGCCAATCGCCAATCGACGCCCTCGGGGAACTCGTCGCGGCCGACGAGGAGGTTGGCGGTCGCGGCGCCGTACACGAGCGGGACGGTCTTGCCGGCGACCGCGCGCTCGCGGACCCAGAGCAGGAACGGAGCGAGCCCGACGCCTCCGGCGATGCAGATCGGCTCGCCGCCGGCCGGCGGTTCGAAGTGGTTGCCGAGCGGGCCCGTGACGT
>Ga0210086_1001702_pt1 | contig 11038 bp, 12 predicted proteins | sample China_Galinas_PW_3_FD_184867 | JGI IMG/M metagenome (GOLD analysis project Ga0210086, IMG submission 184867) | Wetland microbial communities from San Francisco Bay, California, USA, that impact long-term carbon sequestration - China_Galinas_PWB_D2... | ecosystem: Environmental > Aquatic > Marine... | reverse complement strand
CCGCCATGCCGCTGCACATCTCATGGCTTTATGTGATCCTGGCCGAAATCTTGGCAGTCGCCATCGGCGTGCTCGCCGGTGTGCTTCCCGCCCGCCATGCAGCACAGCTCGATCCTATCGAGGCGCTGCGCGCCGAGTAAACCTTACCAGCCTATCACCGCAAAGACGCAAAGGACGCAATATCTATTGCTGGATTGCGACGATTTGATTATGCCTCGCTAGCAGCGCAGTAAAGGTCACGGGATATCATACGATGTCAATGATCATTCTATCCCCATATTCTTGACTCTTTGCGTTCTTTGCGTCTTTGCGGTGAATTTTTTAGTCTAAAGATTTTTCCCGGCCCTCCAGAACCCGCACCGCGAAGGGCTGGTCGCCGCCGGCAACCAGCGTGCGCTGCGGAAAGGGAATCTCGATATCTTCACGCTCAAAGGCGATCTTGATCTCTTCCTGAATTGAGTTTTTCAGATCAAGAAAGTTCTCGCGCTTGACCCATATGGAAAATTGCAGATTGATGGCCGAGTCGCCGAAGCCTAAAAAGATGAACAGCGGCTTGGGTTCTTCCAGACTGAGCGGATTCTTGTCCGCAAGCTGCAACAGCAGCTCACGTACCTTCGCGATATCCTCCTTATAGGCCACGCCCAATTGCAGATCGATGCGCCGGATCGGGAATTTGGTCAGGGTGGTAACCTCCGATTTGATCACGGTCTCGTTGGGAATGCGCACATAGAGATTATCCAAGGTACGCAGCTTTACCGACAACAGATCGATGGAGAGGACTTCACCGGTGGTGGCACCCAGGGTGATGACGTCACCGACGCTGAACGGCCGTTCGGCGACGAGGAACAGGCCGCTGATCAAATTGGAAGCGGATGTCTGCGAGGCAAAGCCGACCGCCACCGATAGGATCCCCGCCGCCCCCACCAGGATGCTGAGGCTGAAACCTAATTCGTGCAGGGCGGATAACAGGAACAGACCCAGCAGCACGTAATAGACGACACGGCTCACGATCATGCGCTGCTGCGCATCCAGGAATTTGCCCATGACCCTGAGCACGGCGGCGCTGGCCATGCGCGCCACCACGAAGCCGACGGAGGCTATGACCAGCGCGCGCAATAAAATAAAGACGCGGTCGCTGCTCATGACATTCAGTATATTCGTCCACCAATCATCCATCGCCATTCACCTCGTGAGCCGGTCTTACCCGAAAAATGAAGCCACGGCGCGTATGACCCCGCCTTTTTCAGGCTCATAGCGGGGACCGCACAGTATCTGCGCCTTGCCCGCTTGCGCCGGTGCTTGCGCTTCAATTTCCATGGAAACGGTGGTTCCATGTTCCCACCTCAAACTTACCCTGGACGTCCACAATCTGTTTTCCGGCGAGCCATAAATCGAAAGAAAATGTACCGGCAAGCTCAAGCGCTCCAAAACCAGGGTTTGCTTGGATCTGTTCTGGATCAGCACGGGGGTGATAGTTCGATAGGGGTAAAGCGGTACTTCCCGTAAATCCTGGCGGCAATGCGTAGTGCTGGCATAGCAGAGCTCTCCCTCAAGGGTGGAGGGGCCAAACCAGGTATCGGAGAGCCTTTGAATGGCGATTTCTTTAAGCATTAACTTATGCAGTCCCGCTTCCAGGCGTATCCACGCCGGCAGGCTAACGTACACCGTGGCCTCTTCGCCGGCGCACAGATGCAATGGCACCACCGGCCGCGTAACCACCGGCCGGTCCGCGAGCGTCGGCGTGATATGCAACATAGGCTGGGCGTGACGGGTAAGATAACGCTCGAGGCTGGCGTGACCCAACCAATCGGGATCGATATATTCCAGCGCAGCCATTATGCGCTCGTGCTTTTTTTCATCGCGTTCGAAGGCGATCCACCATTCCTGAGCCAAGCGCCGTATCCACAGGGTCAGTGGCCCTATCTCCCAGCGCTTCGCGGATCCTTCGCTGAATTCGACCGTTCCCCACCAGGGGTGGTCTTGTCGCGGCGTATCATTCATCTGCGTTAATCCATTATCATCGCTTGTGAGATGTTATCGATGCGCTTGTTACCTTAAAGCATAGTTTAAGGTAAATCAGACCGGCAGCGTACTCCTCATCATGCACCACGAAGCCTTATTTTGGATGCTTTAACATTTTCTTCGATGTATTGGATCATGGCGGCGGCGATATCCTTGCCGCTGGTCATTTCTATACCTTCCAAACCGGGAGACGAGTTGACTTCTATCACCAGGGGACCGCGCTCGGAGCGCAGGATATCCACGCCCGCCACGTCCAGACCGATGGCCTTGGCGGCGCGGCTTGCCATGGCCCGCTCCTCGGCGGTCAGTTTTACCGTCACGGCCTGCCCGCCGCGGTGCAGATTGGCGCGAAATTCTCCATCCCGCGCCTGACGCTGCATGGCGGCCACCACCTTGCCGCCGATCACAAAGCAGCGGATATCCGCACCACCCGCCTCTTTGATGTATTCCTGGATGAGAATATTCGATTGCAAACCCCAAAAGGCGTCGATCACACTTTCCGCCGCCTTGTTGGTCTCCGCCAATACCACACCGATACCCTGGGTGCCCTCCAGCAACTTGATCACCAACGGTGCTCCGCCCACCATCTTGATGACGCCTTTGATATCGTCCGGGGCATGAGCAAAGCCGGTGACCGGCAGCCCTATCCCTTTACACGACAACAGCTGCAGGGAACGCAGCTTGTCGCGGGCGCAACTGATGGCGGTAGAACGATTGAGGGTAAAGACGCCCATGGTCTCGAATTGCCTTACCAGCGCCGTGCCGTAAAAGAGGATGGACGCACCGATACGCGGGATTACCGCATCGAAATCGGTCAATAATTTACCGCGATAATAAATCAGCGGTTGATGCGAGGTGATATTCATATGACAGCGCAAGGGATCGACCACCCGGATGTCATGGCCGCGCTGTTTTGCCGCCTCCACCAGGCGGCGCGTCGAATAGAGGCTCTTTTTCTGGGATAACACAGCGATCTTCATCGGGGATGCCTCCTGGACGCCGGCGGTCTTACAGCAACATTGATTTTAGGGATAGCTGCGCCATCGCTAATTGAGCGTAACGATCACATAGGCTGCGTAGAGCGCGAGCAGCAATAGACCGCGCGCGCGGCCGATATAGCCATGTCCCGGCGGCCAGATCAATATCACCGTAACCAGGCCGAAGGCCAAGACCGGCAACACCTCGCCCAGGTGAATCTTGATGGGATAAATGATCGCCGCCACCGATATTATAAAAAGACCGTTGAAGATATTGCTGCCCAGTATCGTACCCACACCCACTTCGTCATGGCCGCGTGCCATGGAGATGATTGAGGTCGCCAGCTCGGGGATTGAGGTGCCGATAGCCACGATGGTTGCACCTATGACGAATTCATCTATACCGAAGGACAGGGCGATGCCCTTTGCTCCGGTCACGATAAACTGCCCGGCGGCGATCAAACATAGAAACCCCGCCACGGATAGGAGTATGGCAAGCCAGCCACGCTTCTCACCCAAAACCTTCTCAGTAGCGCTGCGCTGCCTACGCACCTCCAGCATCACGATGACCAGCCAGAATATGAACGCCGCCAGGAGCAACACACCGTCCAGCCTGGACAACTCACCGTCCAACGCCAGAATGACGGTGAGTATGGGTGCAAACAAGGCAAAGGGATAATCACGCTGCACACTGTTCGGCGAACTCTTGATGCCCTTCATGATTATCGGGATGGCGAGTATCAGGGCGACATTCATTACATTACTCCCTAGGGCATCACCCAGGGATATCTCCGGCTTTTTGGCCAGCGCGGAACTGATGGCCACCGACAGTTCGGGACTGGAGGTAGCAAAGGCCGCGACCGTAGCGCCCACTATCCCCGCGGAAATACGCGCCCATAAGGCGATACCCACCACGCCGCGAACGAATAGCTCACCGCCCACTCCCGCACACACCACGCCAAGCGCCAAGGCAAGATAATCATTCATGTTCGTCGCTTAGATAATCGCCTCAATAGGCAACAGTATATTCTTTTTGAGTTGGCCCTGCCTCGAGACAAAAAGGATGTATATAACGACGTTTGTTATGGATCAGCTTGATTAAATTTCATGGCTACGACAGCGCATGCTTGACCTGCCGCGCTCAAAATAAAACACTCAGCAAGGCGGGTCACTCCAAGCCTTGCAGGACGCGTCCATCATGGTGTATTCCCTGAGCAGGGTTTACATGGCTTACTTGCCGGCACTACCATCGGCTGGCGCGGGAAATACAAACTTTTACAAGCTTAACGATCCCGCCCTGATGGTCAAAAGGCGAAGGCTTGTAACAGGTTTGTTACAGATTTCTGGGAGTCACAACCCGGATAACACCATATGAGCGAACCCAATCAGTGCTTGATCATCATGGCTATTTGATAATGCGATAACAGGGGGTATATTTTTTGCCCGACAACTTCATGCGATGTTGCGCAACGAAGGAATTAAACAGGGAATCCATAGGGCTCATGATGCCGGCAGCGCCGCGAATCTCGAAGGGACCGTATTCCCGCCTCCTTGACATTTCCCGCCACCACTCCGGAAAATGCACGCCGCAACTGCGCGGCAAGCAGATGGCGCTCCTGATCCCCGTGCAATTCAAGTTTACGCATATTTTCATGGTTTGGGGAAAAGGGCTTTTGAAATTCCGCGTCGATCCGCAATAGCCAATTGAAATAATAGGCATCGCCCTTATCGGAACGAAAGCGGCGTACCTGCTCGATACCCGTCATCACCTCACGCGCGACACGCACCGGATCATCGATGATGATCTGATAGCGCTGCTGCGCCTCCTTGCCCAGGGTGGCGAGAATGAACTGATCGATTTCCTTGAAATAGTCGTGGGCGCTGTCGGGTCCGGTCAAGATCAAGGGGAATGGAATCCCGGCATTATCGGGATGTAATAATATGCCCAGAAAATAGAGTATTTCCTCCAGCGTACCCACTCCGCCGGCAAACACGACGATGGCGTGGCCGGTGCGTACGAAGGCCTCCAGGCGTTTCTCGATATCGGGCATGATCACCAGATCGTTGACGATGGGATTCGGCGACTCTGCGGCAATAATGCCCGGCTCCGAGATGCCGAGGTATTGACCGCCTACAATGCGCTGTTTTGAGTGGCCGATGGTGGCGCCTTTCATGGGACCCTTCATGGCACCCGGTCCGCAGCCGGTACAGATATCCAGGCCGCGCAGACCCAGCTCATAACCGACCTCTTTGGTGTAATCATATTCCTTGCGGTGTATCGAATGCCCGCCCCAGCACACCACCAGCTTGGGATCGCTCATCGGCCGCAGGATATTGGCATTGCGCAGGATGTGAAACACCGCATTGGTGATACCGTCTGAAGTGGCAAGATCAAACTTGGGATTGTCATTGATCTCATCGCTGACATAGACCACATCGCGCAGCACCGCAAACAGATGTTCATTGATGCCCTTGATCATCTTGCCATCGACAAAGGCGCTGGCCGGCGCACCCCTCACCGCCAGCTTAATGCCCCGCTCTTCCTGGATGACACGGATGTCGAAGGACTTGTAACGATCCAACAGCTCTTTGCCGTCATCCAGGGAATTGCCGCAATTCAGCACGGCGAGCGAACAATTGCGAAAGATATTGTATAAACCACCCTGGCTAGTATCGAGCAATTTCCCCACTTCGAGCTTGGACAGAACGTCCAGGCGACCGGCGGGCGAGATACAAGCATCAACGACTTTGTATTTCATAGGATGAAAGATGACCGGCGGGCGGCCGGATATGGCGGGACAAGAGTCATGATTATACTAATAGGTTGCACCTATTTGTTATCGGCAAAACTGATCAGAACTGCACGCAGATCCCCCTTCAATATCTTGTTCACTTGATCCAGGGCACGGCGTTGGGCGTCGGCCTGCGACAGGGCGGAGCTTTTGATGTTCCAGCGGTGGGTGCCGCGCACCTTGTTAGCAGCGTCGCTGAGGGAGATCTCCAGAGTACCTTTTTTCCAATACCAGCCTTCCCGTTGCTCGAGATCGCCGAGATTGAACGCAGCGTTGAGGGTGAATTTGGCCTGCCCCGGACTCTTGATGGTGAAGCCCGCCGCCGATACCGCGCCTTCGAGGATGTCATGGATTGCATCGCCATCGGATCCCGAGGTGCGCGTCGCAAGGCTCAAATCCTGAATCAGGGTCTCGCGTTCGCTGCGCAGTTGCGCCAGCGGCCAAGGCGGCGGTACGCCGCGTCCGGTGATATCGATGACCTGCAATGAACGCTGGGCGCTGGCCCGTTCGATCTGCGCCTCCACGGCACGGCTGGCGGCGGCGATGCGTTTCAAGAGGTCCTTTTCCCCATTGGTCTTGGCCACGTAGAGTCGCGTCGCCTCGTCGAGGCGATCGATATCGTCGCGCAGGGTCTGGGCGGCCTGCAGACGGCGCAGCACCGCCAATGCATAATGGGTCCCCGACTGCGGGTCCTGCCACAGATCCGCGATCTCGATGCCGCGGATCACACGCTCGGTGCGGGTCTGAATATTGCGCGATATTTTCAGCTCTCCCTTTGACGCGCCCGCGCCGTTGTTCCCGGCGCTAACACGCTCGAAGGTCTGGATATCGGAACTCTCCGCGCGGATCCCCACTTCGAAGACCTTGGCCAGATCGGCGCGGGCGCGGTCCTTGGCATCGTCCAGATCCGCCGCCGCCCCGCGCCCGATCAAATACTGACTGGCGGGATAGCGCGACGAAACGCCGTTGACCCAGTCCGGAGTCTGTTTGCCGTTCTCTTTCGTCGTGGCGCAGGCGCTGAGTAACAGGATCATCGCCATAGAGAGTATGCCGGCCGCTGTCTTGAATTGTGCTGTCATCGTGCCCTCAATGGATTAATTGCTATCAAGTCGTTCGCCATGATCCAGTTCAGCGTTATGAACCGTTTATCGCGCGCGGCGATGTCTACATCGTAATTTTTCTTGGCCACCACATTATCAAGGCGGTCCAACAAATCGATCTCAATCCGGTGCTTGCCGGCCGGCAAGGGCAGGCGCGCCAGGCAAATTCGATTGGGCAAGGTGGACCAGCTGCGGGTATCGGCACGATCGGTGATCGCATTGGCCAGATTGACCAGCAGGCCGAGGGCGTCGTTACGCCGGTCGGCCTCTTTGCTGGTCTTGGTCTTTATTACCGCCCGGGCGATGGCGCGGGCCAGGATCAGGGGTTTTTGCTTGTCCAAGGCATCCATGGCCAGACTGTCGACGTTCTCAACGAGATCGGTGGTGACACTGTCGCCATCGACGGTGACGCGCGCCGCGGTAACGGTCGGGCGACGATCCTCATAAGCGGGCATGGATACCGTCACCAATTGCCCCGACTCCGTTACCGCCCTGATCTCGATGGAGCGTTTGAGCGGCACTAGGCCGGTGTTCAGGATAAACACCAGTTCCCCGTCGTGACCGGAAATCTGGGGCGCTGCTTTAATATCGAATTTTTCCCGATAACGTTTGGCCTCGTCGTCGAGGCCGGTTTTGTCGGCAAGACGGATCAAATCTGCCTTGAGTTGTTGCGGCACCGGCATCTCGAGTTGCTGTGGATAACGCCGGTAGGCATCGTAAGCTTGTCGGTATGCGATCATGGCGTCATCCCATTCCCCAAGATCCTCATAAATAATCCCTGTCAGGTAACGCGCGAAGCCGTCTTCGTAATTGGAGTTATCGCCGTGCTCTTTCAGTTTCACATCAAGCTGCAGGGCTTCGACCCGCGCTTGATCGGGCTGGTTCAAGGCCAGGTAGTTCAAGGCCTCGAAGACATGAATCAATACTTGCTCGTAATAGTCCCCCGTATAACTGCGCATCATGTCGTTGACGGCCAGCGCACCGCCCTGTTCGCTGACACTGATGGCCGACACGCGGTTGATCATGGCCTTGGCCGCCTCGAACGAGGCGTTGCTCGCCTGGTAGTCGCCGGCCATCCGCTGCAGCATGGCCCGGTTGAGCAGATACAGTACCGCATCCTTGCTCGAGGCGTGCTTCTCCAGCACCTGCAAGGCCTTCTCGGGCTGGCCGCTGCTGATATCGGCCTCCATGTGCCCTACCCAATCGCTATAGGTGGCACATCCGCTCAGGGTCGCGACAAGCAACAGCGCGCCGCACAGCACCGCTATTTTTTTAGCTACCACAATCACGCTTCAAGCGGTGGGCGCGCGTTGTCAGGGACGAAAGCTGGCCTTGGTAACAAATTTCTTGATCTTCTTCTGTCCCACCCACACGATGCGATTGTCCGCCAGGCTGATCAAGGTGAGATCCACCTGGTAGTAACGAACCTGTTCTTTGCCTTCCGTATCCAAGATGGTATTGATCTCGCCCTTGAGCATGAAATCGGCGCCGAGTTCCATGCCCATGGCCTTGCGCGTGTCCTCGCGGGCATTGATGTCCTGATCCTTGCGCTCCTCGCGGATCTCCTGACGATCCTGCTTGGATGCGACGAATTCCACCTTGCCCGAATTGATCAAGGCACGCTCCATATCGCCGACGAAGGTGTTCATATTGATATGTTCGTGACTGAGGTTGCGTATCTCGCCGACAATCACCGCGGGCTGTTTCGAATGGGCTTGTTGGAAATTACCCAGCCAGGCCCGGGAGAGCACATCGGAAATCATCTCTTGGGAAACCAGCTGCGAATCGGTGTCGTTCCAGTTACCGCTGAGATCGCGGACCTGATCGGGAGAAATGCGTTCCACCTTGGTGGCGCAGGCGCCGAGGGTCAGTAGCGCAGCAAGCAACAGCAGACTTTTAAGCGGACGAATATTGTTGATTATCATTTGTGGTCCTCAAGCATGCGATCGAAAATGTGATCGCCCTGACTGGTGAGATGGTCCTTGAACCCTTCGTTCATGTCCTGAACCTTCTGTAAGGTGGATTTCAACTGCTCCATGTCGATCTCCGCCAGCGAATAAATCACATTGGTCTTTTCGTCACGCCAGTGACCGATGATGCGGCTGCCGGTGAGATTTATGCGGCTGACATTATTGATCTGACGCGAGATGCTGGATTCCAGGCTCTGATCGTCGCCGCCTTTTGCCGCCGCCGTGTAATCGCGGGAAACCACCTGCATATACGAAGTCAGGATTTTTGCCACCTCCGCCCGGGCGCGATCATCGGCCGTCGAAGTCTGCAGCGACATATCCCCCATGTCGGGCGCCATGCCCACGCCGTGAAACAGGCGGTCGTTGTCGTGCTTGAGGATATTGGTCCCCTCGTTCACCCAGTCGGGGGCGCCCTTGATATGCAGGTCGCTCTCGACTCGGGTTCTGCCGGCGCAGGCCGTCAGGACCAGAATGGTGCTAATGAGGGTGATAAAGGCCAATAAATTGCGAGATGTCGTCATGACTGCCCTACTCCCTAAGACGGAGAAAATTAAGAAACGCATGTTAAAGATACAAGATAGCGGACAAAAACGTAAGATGCAGCAAGCTCCGCCGTCCGAGACCTTATCCTGCCCTCCTTAGCGACGCGATCGCCTTTAAGTTGAGGCCGGGATAGAAAGGACAGACCAACGCCGATCAGCGCAAGCCTCCAGCGGTCACTAGGAGCGCCCCCGTAAGAGCATGACCTCTTCCTTATACCACGACACGGCCGTCCTGCCGGATAACAGCCGCTATTTCTTGCGGGTCGACAACTTCAATGGCACATAAAGCGGGCAGAACGAAATAAGACTGGTCAATAAGAAAATGACGGCAAAAATCCCCAGTATGATCGCGGCCAGTCCCGATATCTGACCCGTAAAATATAAGGCGATCACGATCAAGGCCAAAACCGTTCTTATCACGCGATCCGCCGTACCCATATTCTTGTTCATATGATTACACCCTTTGCACTTGCGGCCGAAAACCTTGCGGCAAATCCATCAAACGAGAAACTTACTCTTTATGAGTATTAGCCTATCGGGTCCGGAGAGGCAAGAATATTATGAACGCGGCATTGAAGACCTGGATGCTTAGATGATGGGCTATGCTTCAGGAACCCAGTCTGAGCACCGAGAAAGCCCCCGCGCACCCTGCTTACGTTAAGGATATCGTTATTGATGATCTATCCGCCGCGTCACTGCGACTGGCGCGGATTCCCGCTGGGGCGAGCGGGCAAGGTTATCATTCACCGGGAAGCGTGATCGCTCGCCGGCCGAACGCATCACGGGCAACACGCTCACTACCGGATGGGCCAACTCGTCTTCCGGAACAACGCTGATGCGAAATCCAAATGGGAAAACTTCGTCACCGCGAAGCAGATCCGGACATTCCTGCAAGAGATGGTGCATATGCCGGTCATTTAAACTCACCAAGACCGGCACCCGGCCGTGGCTCCGTTCAAACTCCTGTATCAAACCGAGTAGATAGCTGAGCATAATGGGCTTCTCCTACGGACACGAACTCAATCTGCAGGCAATCGCAAAACGGGGCCGCGCTGTTGCGGCCACCATTATCCGCGAACCTCTCAGGCCTTTTGACCCCAGGGAAAGCGAAGGTTTCATGCGCCATCCAAGTCTCCCGGACCTGACAAAGTAATTGTATATTTTATAAACACCCAATATGACATTCGCATGACCATACATGCTTGGGAATATTATACTTGACGTACCCACTTTTCCTTGATAGTATATTTGCAACAAGGAGATAAAGTCATGAGCGAGTCCATTCTTTCCAAGCCCTGGTTCCATAACGAAGAAGCGGCCTACAAGTTCGTGGAATACCGCCTTTGGCCGACTGGCCCTGTATGCCCTCACTGCGGCTCTCAGGACCGCGTAGGCAAGATGAAGGGCAAGAGCACTCGCATAGGCGCTTATAAGTGCTACGACTGCCGTAAGCCCTTCACCGTGAAGATCGGGACCATTTTTGAGTCCAGCCATGTTCCTATGCGTCTTTGGCTGCAAGCCATATTCCTGATCTCGTCCAGCAAGAAGGGCATTAGTTCCAATCAACTCCACCGGACCCTTGGCGTGACCCTCAAGACTGCCTGGTTTATGTCTCACCGTATCCGTGAAGCCATC
>Ga0210086_1001700_pt1 | contig 11043 bp, 8 predicted proteins | sample China_Galinas_PW_3_FD_184867 | JGI IMG/M metagenome (GOLD analysis project Ga0210086, IMG submission 184867) | Wetland microbial communities from San Francisco Bay, California, USA, that impact long-term carbon sequestration - China_Galinas_PWB_D2... | ecosystem: Environmental > Aquatic > Marine... | reverse complement strand
CCCATGCGTTCAAAATAACCCGATCACCAAGCTGGGCCGCCATCTTCACCGGCAGCTGCTGCGCTCCGCCGACGAAGCGACGGTCCGGCCCGGTCTTCTTGGTCGCGAAGTGGCGTATGAGGTCCTGAGCCGAGTTGACGAGGAAGAGTGCTGCCAGGAAGGAGGTCGCGCCAGGGCCGCTGGAGAACACGCCTTCGATGCCGCGCTTGATGGTCAGGCGAGCTCTCGGCGAGGCGACGTTTTCCGCGAGCCACGCATCCAGGGAGATGTTGTCCCAGGCATCTGCCTGCGGCGCGGCCCACGGCTCGTCCAGCGGCAAGTCGTCGGCCATCCTTTGCAGGCGCGCAACCGTCTCGGTTACCTCCCGTGCGTACTCCGACTGCCCGGGGGGAAAGAGCCCCTGGTATACGGTTCTTTCTCCTTCGTAATATTCGACCTTTGCCCCTTCCGCGCCCCACGTCGGAAACATCTCGACGCCGAGCTCGGCAGCGAGATCGATGAGATTGTCCTGGCCCTCACTGATCCATTGGCCGCCATGGTCGACGAAGCCGCCCCCCGGAATATCGATGGTCAGCAGCCGCCCGCCGACGCGGTCGCGCGCCTCCAGCACCAAGACGTCGATCCCTCGGGCCACGAGGTCCTGAGCGGCAACCAGGCCGGAGAGCCCGGCTCCGACGATGACGACCTCTGTCTCGCGACGGCCAGATGCCGGCACCGAATTAGCCATCGCTCTGAGGTTGCGATCGCCGATGAGCCTCATCGCGGCGCCAGTTGGGCGATCAGCTGGTTGACCACTGTCGCCATGTTCATTGCCGTCGCAAAGTCGTACTCGCTGATCGCGACGAATACGCCGATGCCTCTGGTTGGCGCGAAGGCCGCGTAGACGAATACGCCCTGAAAGCCGCCCGCCTTTTGCAGGATCATGGGGCGGTCGCCCTCCGGCATCATCACGACCCAGCCAAGGCCCATGGCGTCCATGTGTCCCGACTCGTCCAGTCCGTAGACCGGATTGAGCCCGTCGCGCTGTACGTAGGCCGCATGGTCGAGGAGACGGGTTTCGGCTCCGTCCGGAGAGAAGCGGTCGAGATGCCAGGCCAGGAACTTGAGGATGTCGTTGGTGGTCGAATAGAGGCTGCCGGAGCCGGCGGTAATCGGCGTCGACGGATAGTCCGGAAACACTTTGCCGTCGAAGTTGTGCCCCTGAAGCAGGCGACCCCTCTCGCCCTCAGGTAGGTCCAGACGGGTATCGCTCAGACCGAGGGGATCGAGAACCCGCTCCTTGAGCAAAACGTCGTAGGGCTTCCCCGCCGTGTTGGCGAGGGCAGCGCCGAGGACATCGAACGCGGAGTTTGAATAGAACGCCCCGGTGCCCGGCGCGAAGAGAAGCGGTTCGCTTGCCAGCTCCTTGGCAAGGTTCTCGGCCGTCTGGGTGCTGTTCGGGTCGTCTGGCGGACCCGGCTCGCGGTGGACCTCGCGCGTTATGCCCGACGTATGGGTCGCAAGGTCGATGAGGCGGATGATATGACCGTCCCGTTCGGGCACTTTGATGTCCCAGCCGATGCGGGATTGAAGAGGATCGGTCAGGTTGAGCGTGCCGTCGGCGACCATGCTGGCGAGAACCTGGCCGGTAAAGACCTTGGTGACCGAACCGATGCGAAGAATCGTGTCGCCGTCCGGTTCGGTGCCCTTGCCGTCCGCGTCGCCGAAACCAGCGACCGCCGTCTCGCCGTTCCGGATCGCGCCGATGATCAACGCCGGCACGCCGCTGTCGACGAACAGAACCGTTCCGGTGAAGTCGACCGCTTCCTGCAGAAGCGGATCGCCGGCCGGCGGCTGCGCCAGAGTGACTGCCGGCCAAAGGGTCATCGTCGCCGCGAACATCACGGCAGCAATCTTGTGCATCAGCATATCGGCCTCCTGAACCAATATTTTGCCATTAAAGCCGGCGCCCCGCCGCTCCGAGGCGCTTGAGGGGTCCTGGCGAATAGAAGACGGCCGCCCGTCTCATCGATAAGGCAAGACCGGTTACTGCAACGTCAATTCACGCCTTCAACTATGGTTGTAGGTTTCTCTACGCGCCGCCGGCCTCTTCAGACTTTGTTTGCTGATGGGCGCGTCGGACCTGTTGCCGAATAACACGACTTTGATGGCGACGATCATCGGCACCGGCAGCGCCACTGTGCTACGACAACACCGAGGACACAGGTGCATCGTCGGCCAGCCGCCTAAGGCGAAGACTGAAAGCAGGAGGAAGAATTTCCGCACGGGAGAGATTTCCTCTGCGGGACCCGGGCCAGTACCTGAGCCCGTCCGCTATCGCCGTCACCGAAAAAACCTCCTGGGCAGCGACAGTTTTCCGCACAAAGACCCGTCGACACATCCCCTATTGAGCACGAGGAGGCCTGACGTGGGTCGTTCCTCCCAGCCTCCGCCGCCAGCGGGCGCGACGCATCGTCCGGTACTGCGGGGGTCCTCCAGGCCGCCCATGCCCGCCCTTGGTAGAGGCCGGGAGGACGAAGGCGGCCTCTGGCGTCGTCGGACGTCGGTGGGGGACGCTGGGCCTGCGTTTAGCCCAACGCCGAGGATGCATCACTTGGCGGGAGCGACGAGCCGCGCCGGTGCTAATAGTTTGGTCGCCCTTGGATAAAGATTCGGCAATCTCGCCGCAGTAAATTGCTCAACAACGTCATAGTGTTAGCTACGTACAAACCGCAAACGGTGGTATGCAGTTTGTACAGAGCCAACCGGGTTTGTCGCTATGCAACATGCCGTCGCCTACTACCGCGTTTCCACCGCCCGCCAGGGCCGCTCGGGCCTCGGCATCGAGGCCCAACGGGCGGCTGTGACCCGCTTTGCCGAACAGCAAGGGTTCGAACTGACCGCCGAATTCGTCGAGGCCGAGACCGGCAAGGGAGCCGACGCCCTCGACCGAAGACCCCAGCTTGCCGCAGCGCTGGCTATGGGGCGGCAGAAGAAGTGTCCGGTCATCGTGGCCAAGCTCGACCGGCTTTCCCGCGACGTCGCCTTCATCGCCGGACTGATGGCCCAGCGGGTTCCCTTCATCGTCGCGGAACTCGGCGCCGATGCCGATCCGTTCATGCTCCATATCTACGCGGCGCTGGCGGAGAAGGAGCGGCGGCTGATCTCGGAGCGGACTCGGGCCGCCCTCGCTGCGCGTAAGGCTCAAGGGGCGAGGCTTGGCAACCGGAGCAACCCGGCCGAGGCAGCCGCGCTTGGTCGGGAGGTTCAGACGGCCGAAGCCGAGTCATTCGCCGCCAACGTGCTACCGATCATCGAGGCGCTAAGAGCCTCAGGTGTTCGGGATCTGCGTGGTCTCGCTGCGGCGCTGAACCGGCGCGGCGTTCGCACTGCGCGTGGTGGCTGTTGGCATGTGTCGAACGTCAAGAACCTCGTCGATCGGCTGCCGGCTTCCGGGGATGGAGCCCTTTTCTAGGCGGGAAATACAAGCCCGCTAAAGCCGGTTCTCGCGCGCGGACCAGATCGCTGACGGTCTTTGGTTCTGCGGCGCCAAACTAGAAGCCGACGTTCGCTGGCAGCGAAGCGCGCATGTCGACATGGTCCCATTGGAGCGTCAAGATTTCCGAGGCCGGTGGTGGTTGTGCCGGAGCCGTGCAGGACCATCGAGTCTTCCCGACACAACATGCCTTTATTCCACGCATGGCGGGTGTGGGCCCGGCATAAGCCGAAAATTGCCTCCAACCAGCGCGGGCGTCAGCGCCGGGGCCGCAGGTCCGCGATCAGTCGCAAGACCTCGACGAAGAGCCCCCTCGGAATAGCGACCTCGGCCATCTGGAAAGCGACGTAGCGGCCGTGACTGACGAGCTTCGCGCCGATCTTGATCAGCTTCTCCCTGAGGCTGGTCAGTGACCATTCCTTGATCGGCTCCGGCGTCTGCAGGCGCGCGAGGAGCTGGGTGGGGCTTGCGGGGATGAACCGATCGTTTACCGCCTCCGCGTCGCTCGCCGCATGTGTTCCCCGCAAGCGCGGGGATGAACCGTATTCCGCAGGCCACGGTGGTTCTATCCTGCTTGCCCCAGGAGCAGCGGACGCGAAGGCGCCAGCCGGCGGCGTGGGCTTCGGCGCGGGTCTCGATTGGCATGGGAACAAGATAGAGGGCGTCAAGCCCAATAAGATGCTTGTATTTCACATACATCCGGAGCGACCCGCCTCCGAACGCATTGAAACTTAAATCCCCCCGAAAACCGTCCAACGATCAGGGAGCAGCTCAATGTCGACGCGAGATCAATGTCGTCCGGGTTCGGCGCGATGGCGACGGGCTTCAATGGGACCGATCGTCAACACCCCGCGTTGGCTGGCGCTGATCGCAACACCCATTCGGCAAAGACGAGTTGGTCGTTAACGCCGCCCTCCCGCACAACGGAAAAAACGCGCTCCGCGTACCCATCATTGGTTTGCGCAATAACAAAGTCATAAGTGCGCTCGGGCAGTGGGATACCGGAAAACGTGACGTCAGCCACGCCGATTCCTGACGGTTCGACCAGATATGTGCCGGTCCCGATAGTGGTGATCGTTTGTCGACCCGACGTTCCATTGGCGTCGGCGGTGTTGATCCGCAGATCAAACCTAATCGATCCGGCACCATCGAGGGTGACGGTTCCAAAGCTCGCTACGTCGGCCGTGACGTTCCGATAGACATAAGTGCCATGCAAGCTGCAGTTCGCAAGGTCCGGACCATCCTGAGCTGCCTGCGATGAAACGTTATGAGTCAAGATACCAAGAGCAAGCGAACTCACGACAACCGCGGCAAAACGACGGTAGATGGAAAGAGAGGATATCATCCGGCAGTTCGTGACGTCGGTCGGCCTAGGCCGACATCCACCCGATGACGGCCTTCGTTCGGCTGATACTGCGCTCTTGCGCGGAAATCGACAAGCTCGGACCATCGTCATGGGCACTGACGGTCGCCGGGCCGTTCACGCCGGTGGGTTCCGCGTCAGGAATGCCGATTTCGTCCCCATCAAGACGCACCTCTCCTGTGGTTTTCGCTGGAACGCATGATAACCGGGCGTCTCATGCCGGAGCTGGTGGTGGCTGTGGCCGGAGTTCGGCGATCAGCCGCAGGATCTCGGCGAACACCCTTCTCGAGACGGCGACCTCGGCCATCTGGAGGGTCACATAGCGACCATGGCGGACGACCTTGGCCCCGATCTTGATCAGCTTCTCCTTGAGGCTGGTCAGCGACCAGGCGCTAATCGGCTCGGGTGTCGCCAAGGTGCGCAGGAAGTTGCCGAGATTGTAGGCGAGGGCATGAAGCTGGAGGCGCACCTCATTGGCCGCGAAGGAGCGGCACGATAACCGCGTCCACTTGATGGCGCCCTTGCCTTCCTTGATCCACTGGTCGGCTGTGCCGCGCTGGTTGTAGAAGGCGACGACATTCTCGGCCGGGCGGCTCAGGTTGGTGACGATGAAACCGACGCGGGGGTAAAGCTCGCCCGGATGCCACTCGACCTTGGCGATCACCCGGCGCGGCTTGGTCCAACTCGCGGCCTGATAGCGGAAGCTGGCGTGGCGCCGCCGCACCTCGTTCGGAGGCCGCCCGACCGGGCGCTTGAGGAGGTAGCCGATCCGTTCCTGCAGAACTCGGTTGGTAGGAATGCGGATCGCATACTTCATCCGATTGGCTTCCAGATAATCATAGACCCCCGGCATGGCGAAGGCCGCGTCGGCCCGAAAATAGAGGCGCGAGACCTTGCCCCGATAGCGAGCCACGATCGGGTCGAGCACGTCCCGCCAGCCGTCGGCGCTGTGCACGTTGCCGGGACGAAGCTCAGAGCGTTCCAAGTCGCCGAACTGGTTGAACAGGAACAGCGGGTGGTAGCAGGTGCAAGCGTAGTGACCGTTCCAGACGCTATCTTCCTGCTCGCCGTGGGTCGGGCTCACACTCGAATCCATGTCGAGCACAATGCCACGGGGTGGGCGACGGTCATGAACCCGGTCGATCCATTGGCCGGAAAGCTCGACAAGAGCCGAGAGATTGTCAGGCGGCGCGAGCCACTTCGTCTCGAAGCGGCCCATCTGGCTCGGCGATGCTGCCGATCCCTGAGCCGTCTTGCCCCCGACGATCCAGCGCATCGCAGGATCATGACGCAGGCGCTCGGCGTCGTTGACATCCTCATAGCCGGCGAGCCGCCCGAACACCGACTGGCGCAGCAAGCCGACCAGCGCGTGGCGGCCGTTCCTGCCGGTGCGGCCATCGGCGAGCATGTTACTCGCCATTGCGCTGAGGCCAAGAGCATCGTCGAGGTCGCGATAGGCGAGCAATCCGGCATCAGAGGTGATCCGGCAACCATGGAACTCAAGCTTCACTCGCCGGTCGAAGTCCAGCCGAAGAGGGCCATCGACTGATTCACCCCTTGGGTTCGCCATGACGGCCTCGCGCGATCCAGTTCAACTCATTGATTATCATAACTGAATCGCGACGAAAACGCAGCAGATTGCTGCGTCATCTGGCGAATGCGGGTTGATGCCATGGGCGTAGGGTTTTTCGATCGGAAAGCTGCCGGCCGGCTTCACCGGTGCTCGTAGCTGCGATCCGATATGCTGTAGCCGCCGTCGACGCTGATGGCGGCGCCGGTCAGAAAGTCCGACGCCGGGCCACAGAGGAAGCCGATGACGCCGGCAAGATCCTGCCCCTTGCCCCACCGTCCGAGCGGGGTCGCCTGGGTAATGTAGTCGCCTCTCGGGCTTCCCGGTACCCCGTCGTTCATCCTGGTATCGAACCAGCCGGGCAGCACCGCATTGGCACGAATACCCTTTCGTCCGAGCTCCGCGGCGAGGGCCCGGGTCAGGCCAAGGACTCCGGTCTTGGCGGCCGAATAACCCAACGACTTGTGATGGCCGAAGGTCGAATAGGCGGAACCGACATTGACGATCTTGCCATAGGAGTGCCTGCCGAAATACCCGGCGGCGACGGCCGAGCATATGGCCGGACCGGAAAGATTGACGTCGAGCAGCTCTGCCCAGTCGTCGAGAAAGCGCGGATCGGAGGTCGTGTTGTCACGGTACAATCCGGCGTTGTTCACCAGGCAGGTGAGGTGTCCGAACGTCTCGAGGATCGTTTCGAAGGCCGCTTCGATATCGGCGCGACAGCGCACGTCCGCCTGGAGCGCCAGAACGTCCGTCCGCGCGCGATGGCGTGTGGCGTCGCGACCAATGATGGCGACCTTCGCCCCCATGTCGCGCAACGAGCCCACAATCGCGGTGCCGAGATCGCCGTATCCGCCGGTAACGACCACGACGCGACCCGCCAGTCCGAAAGCTCTGTCGCAGTAAGACCCCATGTCTCGCCTCGCTTCGCCGATGCGTCAGGAGGCGAGCCGGTCCCCGCCTTTTGCGTGTCTTTTGCGCCACCGTGCCATGACCTTGGCGAAAGCCGCCTGCATGTCCTCCAGGTCGTGGCGGGTGAGGAGGGGAGACAGTGGGATGTCGATCGTCTGGTTCAACCAGCGGGTCGCATTGGGCAGGCGGGCGCAGATCTCCTCGGTGGTGAGGCCGGGGAACATGAACTTCCAGTTCCAGAACGAGCGGACGTTCTGACCACCCGCGACACCGAAGGTTCGCGCATCGATCCCTTCCGCGTGGATCGCCTCGCTCAGCCAGTGCGCGTCGGCGGGGTGGTCGGTGGCGACGCGGAACAGGATCGAGTCGCCCAGCGTGGCCTCCGCGCGGGGCGACTGGCGGACGATCAGCTCGGGATAGGTGGCGACGATGCGCCGTGCCGTTTCATAGTTGGTGCGCAGGATTTCGATCCGCTGCGGCAGCTTGGCGAGCTGGCGGCGGCAGACGGCGCCGCGGATTTCGTCCATGCGGAAATTGAAAAGCGGGAGGCTCAGATAGTCGCTGGTCAGCGGCCAGTCGCAATGCTTGCGGACGCGGCCCTCATAGGCGCCTGATAGGGCGACCGCCCGTTCGAACAATTGGCTGTCGTTGGTCAGCAGAAAACCGCCCTCGCCGCAGTTCAGCGACTTGTCGGACTGGGTGCTGAACGCCCCGACGGTTCCGAAGGTGCCGAGGTATCGGCCGTCGAATCGCGCGCCCAGCACCGGAACCGCATCCTCGACGAGCGGCAGGCCCAGCTCTTCGCAAAGGGCCGCCATGCGGGCGATGTCGCCCGACTGGCCGCGCATGTGCACGGTGAGAACCGCTCTGGTCCGCGGCGTGATCTTGCGCCGCAGATCGTCGAGATCGGGGTGGAGGTGTTCGTCCACTTCGAAGAGAACCGGCGTCGCTCCCGACATCATGATGCTGCTCGGCGAGGCCGGAAACCCGAAGGCGGAGCACAGCACCTCGTCGCCCGGCTTGATGCCCAGCGCCATGAAGGACAGCGACAAGGCCGCCGTGCCGGTGGAGACGGCCAGTGCGTGTTTCACCGAGAAGAATTCGGCGAGCTCGCTTTCGAAGCGTCCGACCTCGGTCTCGGCCAGCGGGCGGTCGTCGTAGCGAAAAAGCCTCTGGCTCATGATCGCCCGTGTGGCGGCATCGGCTTCGTCACGATCGATCACCACCGACCCCTTGTCGTAGGTCGGCCATGGAGCGGTGCGCACGGGCGTGTGGTTGGCGGCCGACCGCACCGGTGTCCTGAGCGAAAACGGGCTCTTGGTGCTGCCGATGGGCGTGACAGAAGCGGTTTTCGCCGCATGAGCGCCCGAGGGCGACGCGCCATCCGCCGGGCACAGCTCGGTGTGCGCTCTGTAAAAAGGAGACCTTGTTTTCCGCAAGTGTTCGGTATCCGACGCATCGAGCACCATTTGTGTCACCCGACCCCAGTCGGGATGCCGGGCGTCGTCGCGATACGGCCTGAATCCCAACATTTTGTATTTTCTGACGTGATGGGCCTCGCAATACAGGAACATCAAGCGGAGACCATCCGTAAAACCGACGCGGAACGACTCCAGCATCAGCTCCATTGCCAGCTTGCTTCCGCGATACGCCGGCAGAACCATGAATCCGCCGACGATTCCGGCTTGCTCGGGGCGCATCCCATAGGCGGAGCAGATTTCGTCGAAACCAAAAAATTCTTTGTAGAATTCCAAATTGGTTCGGGTCGCCGAATTCAACCGGAGAATGCCGGTTACTTTGTTTTCGATTTGGGCATAGAAATTGTAGGCGCCGTCATCGAGCGGATCAGAAATAGTCTTCTTGTCGTGGTTGGCGTATCTTTGTGGTCTTTTCATTTCTTCTATGTATATTCGATAGCGCAACCTGTATATCATCTCCAATTCTGGTTCTGACGTCGCTAGCCTGACCTCATACGATCCCATCTCGCTCTCCGTAGTGTATGGCTGAAACAATCCTTTCCAAGTAGAGCCCGGTCAGCGGCGGGACGCCGCCAACGTTTGTTGTGAATCCGATTCCCAACAACGCCTCCTTCCGCCCGTTCAGGTGACGAAGAAGTCGGTGTGGTCGAGATGGGTGCCGGGGGTGACCTTGGCGAACAGGATCAGGCCGCCCAGCGCGTTGCCGTTGTCGTCGTAGAAGAGGTCGCCGCTCTGCGGGTTGTAGACGATCAGCGCGTCGGGATGGGAGAGGTGGATGCCGGTATCGAAGTAGCTGGTGTCGAACAGGTCTGCCGCAAGCGCTCCCTTGGCACCGATCCCCGGAAACGCCGACCGCGCAAGTGCGATGTGGTCTTTGCCGTTGCCGAAGTCGGTGATCGCGCCGACATTGTTCGGGCCGAGTTTGGTGTCGAAAAGGAAGTTGTCGCCCCCCTTGCCGCCGGTGAGGTGGTTACTGCCCTTGCCGCCATCCAGAAGGTCGGCGCCGGCTCCGCCACGGAGGTCGTCGTCACCGCCGCCGCCCAACAGGCTGTCGCTGCCCTTGCCGCCCTTCAGGAGGTCACCGCCCCTGCCGCCAAAAATGGTGTCGCCACCGGCAAGGCCGGCGAGATCGTCGGCGCCATCCTTGCCCTTGATGAGATCGGCATCGTTGGTGGGAAACGGCTGGCCGGGGACCGTGTGGGACTTGTCGACCAGATCGCTGCCATTGGTGCCGATGATGACGACGCCGGGCCCGTCGGTGACCTTGACTGTCAGCTTCTGATGGTCGGTGAGCTTGCCGTCGGAGACCGCAACGGTGACCTTGTAGCGGTTGTCGGCGTCGGCGTCCTTTGGGTGCTCGAAGTCGGGAGCCGCCTTGAAGGCGAGCACCCCCGTCGTCTTGTCGATGACGAACCGTGCGGCATCGGCGCCGCCGGAGATGGAATAGATGACGCCGTCCTTGTCAGGGTCGGTGGCCGCCACCGTCGTCACCGCCGTGGTGTTCTCCGGCACCTTGAGCGTGGCGGTCTTGCCGCCGCCGTCGGAGGTGATCACCGGTGGCTCGTTCGCGTCGGTGACCTTGACGTGCAGCGTCTGATGATCGGTGAGCTTGCCGTCGGAGACCGCGACGGTGACCTTGTAGTGGTTGTCCTGGCCCACGTCCTTGGGATTCTCGAAGTCGGGGGCCGCCTTGAAGGCGAGCACCCCGGTCGTCTTGTCGATGACGAACCGCGCCGCATCGGTGCCGCCGGAAATGGAATAGGCGAGGCCGTCCTTGTCGACGTCGGTCGCTGCCACCGTCGTCACCGCCGTGGTGTTCTCCGGCACGTGGACAGTGGCAGTCTTGCCGCCGCCATCGGAGGTGATCACCGGCGCCTCGTTCGCGTCGGTAATCTTGACGTGCAGCTTCTGATGGTCGGTGAGCTTGCCGTCGGAGACCGCGACGGTGACCTTGTAGCGGTTGTCGGCGTCCGCGTCCTTCGGATGCTCGAAGTCGGGGGCCGCCTTGAAGGCGAGCACGCCGGTCGTCTTGTCGATGACGAAGCGCGCGGCATCGGCGCCGCCGGCGATGGAATAGGCGAGGCTGTCGTGCTCGGGGTCCGTCGCCACCACGGTCGTCACCGCCGTGGTGTTCTCGGCGACCTTGAGCGTGGCGGTGTCGCCGCCGCCGTCGGAGTTGATCGCCGGCGCCTCGTTCGCGTTGGTAATCTTGACGTGCAGCTTCTGATGGTCGGTGAGCTTGCCG
>Ga0210086_1001697_pt1 | contig 11048 bp, 10 predicted proteins | sample China_Galinas_PW_3_FD_184867 | JGI IMG/M metagenome (GOLD analysis project Ga0210086, IMG submission 184867) | Wetland microbial communities from San Francisco Bay, California, USA, that impact long-term carbon sequestration - China_Galinas_PWB_D2... | ecosystem: Environmental > Aquatic > Marine... | reverse complement strand
AAGAGCTCACCGCCACAGCGAAGAAGATCCGCAATGACCCGCGCGGTTGGGTCGCGCAGCCCGTCGTGCAGCTGTCCACGGTGCCGACCCAGATCGGCGACCGGCTGGCCCCGCGGCACGTCGACCTGCGCCCGTTCGCGGTCAACGACGGCGACGACGTGTGGGTGCTGCCCGGCGGACTGACGCGTGTCGCGCTCCCCGAGGGATCGCTGGTGGTGAACTCCAGCCAGGGCGGCGGCTCCAAGGACACCTGGGTGCTGGCCTCGCGCGCGTCGGCGCCCGACCGCGAGTTGGCGGCCGCGGAAGTGGTGCGCAAGCTACCGCGCGATGCCCAGGTGCAGTCGCCGACCGAGATGGGTCCGGGGCTCACGTCGTCGCAGCAACAGCAGCAACAGCAGCAGTAGCGGGAGGGGGAACGACAGGTGCTGGCCCGCAACGCCGAATCCCTGTACTGGATCGGCCGGTACGTCGAACGTGCCGACGACACGGCGCGCATCCTGGACGTGACCGTGCATCAGCTGCTGGAGGACTCCAGCGTCGATCCCGACCACACGTCCCGGGTGCTGTTGCGGGTGCTGGGAGTGTCCCCGCCCAGCTCGCCGCTGAACGTGTGGTCGCTGACCGATCTCGTCGCGTTCACCCGCGGGTTGGAGGACGGCTGTTCGATCGTCGACGCGGTCTCGGCCGCGCGCGAAAACGCGCGATCCGCTCGCGAGGTCACGTCGACGGAGCTGTGGGAGTGCCTGAACACCACCTACAATGCACTGCCGGAGCGCGAGCGCGCCGCGAAACGCCTTGGCCCGCATGAATTTTTCTCCTACATCGAAGGCCGTGCAGCGATGTTCGCCGGGCTGGCCGATTCCACCTTGTCGCGTGACGACGGCTACCGGTTCATGGTGCTGGGCCGCGCGATCGAACGAGTGGACATGACCGTGCGGCTGCTGTTGTCTCGAGTCGGGGACAGCGCCGACTCGCCTGCGTGGGTGACACTGCTGCGCTCGGCCGGCGCGCATGACACCTACCTGCGGACCTATCGCGGGGCGCTCGACGCCAGCCGGGTCGTCGAATTCATGTTGCTGGACCGGCTTTTCCCGCGCTCGGTGTTCTACTCGCTGCGGCTGGCCGAGCACAGCCTCGAAGAACTCGACCAACGACCGCACAGTCGGGTCGGTGCAACTGCCGAGACTCAACGACTGCTGGGACGCGCCCGAAGCGAGTTGGAGTTCCTGCGTCCGGGAATTCTGTTGGAAAGCCTCGAAGAACGGTTGGCCGGTCTGCAGCGCACATGCCGGGAGCTCGGAGAGGCATTGGCGCTGCAGTACTTCCACTCCGCTCCGTGGGTGGCCTGGAGCGATGCCGGCCGCAACGGGTCGCTGGTGATCGAGGACGGGGAACTGTAGCCGATGAGCGCTTGCGTGAAGAGAGACAACTGATGTGGCGGCTTCGGGTGGTGCACTCGACGGGGTATGCGTACAAGTCGCCGGCCACCGCGTCGTTCAACGAGGCGCGGCTGACACCGCGTTCGGACACGCGGCAAAACGTGATCCTGAGCCGGGTCGAGACCGTGCCGGCCACCCGGTCCTATCGCTACATCGACTATTGGGGCACCGCAGTCACCGCGTTCGACCTGCATGCGCCGCACACGGAATTGGAGGTCACTGCGGCGTCCATCGTGGAAACCGACAAACTCGAACTCCCGTCGGAGAAGGTCACCTGGGACGAGTTGAAGACCGACGCCGTGGTCGACAGGTTCGACGAGGTGCTCGGCCCAACGCATTACACGCCGAGAAGCAGGCGGCTTCGCCGGGTCGCTGAGCGGATCATGAAGTATCACGACCCGCCCGGCGCGGTGACTGCGGCGGCGGAGTGGGTGCAAAGCGAACTCCGATACGTCGCGGGAACCACCGGCGTGCACTCGTCGGCCCTCGACGCGCTGCGTGAAGGCAAGGGGGTCTGTCAGGACTTCGCACACCTGACTCTGGTGTTGTTGCGCAGCATGGGAATTCCGTCCCGTTACGTTTCCGGCTACCTGCATCCGCACCGCCGGGCGGCGACGGGCGAGACGGTCGACGGGCAGAGCCACGCCTGGATTCAGGCCTGGACCGGCGGCTGGTGGGACTTCGATCCGACGAACGACAAAGAGATCAACGAGCAGTACGTCAGCGTCGGCGTCGGTCGCGACTATGCCGACGTCTCTCCACTCAAGGGCGTCTATTCCGGCGGCGGGTCGACGGATCTCGACGTGGTCGTGGAGATCACCAGGTTGGCCTAAGCCGACGCATTCACCTCGACGCGGTGCAGATCGGGGCCGACTTCCACGCGACCGTCGAACACCGGTGCCGCCCTCGCGCGCCAGTCGTCTTCCTGACCGGGAGCGACCGCGGGCACACAGTGGGTGAGCACCAGGGTGTCGACGCCGGCCCGCGCCGCCGTGCCCGCGGCCTCTTCCACCGACGAGTGGTAGTCGCAGATGTCGCGGGCGCGCTGCTGTGGCATCGACTCCACCAGGTCCTTCCTAATCACCGTGTGTACCAACGCATTTGCGCCCGCCGTCAGCTCGTCGAGGGTTTCGCACGGCACCGTGTCACCGGCCAGCACCACCGCGGCGCCGTCGAACTCGATCCGGAAGGCGATGGTCGGCGCCACCGGCCGATGGTCGGTGGGTGCCACCACGATTCGCACTCCGTCCTGCGCCCACACCACGCCCTCGGTCACTTCCTGGATCTCGACGGTGGGCGGCGCGTTCAGGTCGGCGTGGTGCGCGATGCGGTAGCCGATGTCCGGACCGAATGCGTCGAGCATCGCGTCGACGACTCTCGCGGTGCCCGGCGGCCCGATGACCGGCAGCGGTGGCGGGTCGGGCGTGAAGGTGGTGACCCAGCGGGTGATCAGCAGATCGCCGAGATCGGCGATGTGGTCGCTGTGCAGATGAGTGAGCAGCAGTGCGCTGAGCGTGTTCGCTCCGACTCCGACGGCCGCCGCCCGTTGCAGCACCCCGCGGCCACAGTCCACCAGCACCGTCTGGCTGCCCGCGCGCACGAGCGTCGAGGGTCCTGCTCGCTGCGGGTCGGGAATGGGACTGCCGGTGCCCAGCAGGGTGACCTCGATCATGACCTCAGGTATTCCATATCGGTGTTATGAAGTCGAGCCTTTCGCACCGCCGCAGTTGGCCCTAGCCTGGGTGAACAGGTCACTTTGGGTGGAGGCGTCGATGCGGATCGCGGATGTGCTGCGGAACAAGGGCTCGGCGGTGGCCACCGTCGGCCCGGACACGACGGTCACCGAACTGCTGGCCGGCCTGGCGAAACTCAACATCGGCGCGATGATCGTCGTCGACTCCGACGCGGTGCTCGGCATCGTCTCGGAGCGCGACGTCGTGCGCCAGCTCCATGAGCAGGGCGCCGACCTTCTCGCGCAGCCGGTCTCGGTGATCATGACCACCGTCTCGGTGACGTGCACGCCGGGGGACGCCGTCGACAGCCTCAGCGGGCTGATGACCGAGAACCGGGTGCGGCACGTGCCGGTCATCGACAACGGCCGGCTGACCGGGATCGTCAGCATCGGCGACGTGGTCAAGACGCGCATGGACGAACTGAACGCTGAACGGGAGCAGCTGCAGACCTACATCACCCGCGGATGACCGTCGGCGTTCGGCCCGCACGAAAGGCCGACGTCCGCCGACTGTCAGCCGTTCTCGCCCGGGCGTTCCACGACGATCCGGTGATGACATGGATGCTGCCTGACGCTGCCGACCGCGCCAGGGCGCTGCCGAGGATGTTCGCGACGATGACACGCTGGCACTTCCTGGCCCGGGCCGGCGCCGAAGTGGCGAGTCGAGACGACGTGATCGGTGGTGCCACGCTGTGGGACCCGCCGGGCCGATGTCAGTCGACGCGGCTCGAAGAATGGCTGATGACGCCCAGTTTCATCTGGGCGTTTCGCTCCCGCCTGGCGGCCTCGCAGAAGGTCGTCGACGCGGCGAAGGAGACCCACCCCGAGGAGCCGCACTGGTATCTGATGGTCATCGGCACCGACCCGCCGGTGCGCGGCGCGGGCCTGGGCCAGGCGCTGATGCGGTCGCGGCTGGACCGCTGCGACGCCGAGGCCGCGCCCGCCTACCTCGAGGCAACCAAGCCCGACCTCGTCCCGTACTACAGCCGCTTCGGTTTCGACGTCACCGGTGAGATCAATCTGCCCGATGGCGGTCCGCCCATGTGGCTGATGTGGCGGGCGCCGCGGTAGCCGGCCTTATCTGCTGGGCGACGAAATCAGGTTACCTGCCCGGAATTCGTGAAAATTAACCAAAAAGCGTGCAGGCAATCAGGACCACGCGTATTCGGCGCGCAGCCGGGTGGCCACGATCTCGAATTTCTCGCGCCCGAGGATCGCGCCTTCTCGCCGGATGCCCTCCTCCGGCACGTCGAGCACGCGGTCCAGGCGCACCCAACTCGCCCGGCCGTCGTAGTCCCAGCTGCCGGTGCCGATGGCGACCCAGTTCGGATCGTCGGCGTGGTGGATTTGGCTGGACAGCATCAGCCCCAGCAGGGTGCTGCGGTCGCGGCCGACGACCAGCACCGGCCGGTCTTTGCCCTTGGACGGGTCGTCCTCGTAGACCACCCACGTCCAGACGATCTCGCCCGGGTCGGCGCGGCCGTCGAGGTCGGGCGAGTAGAGGATCTTGCGGGCCCGGTAGGCGGTCGGCACGCTGCTCTGGGTCACCGGCCGCCCGGCAGCGATCTCACGAACCGGCTCCGGCCCTCGGGTCAGCACGTCCAGCCCGATCCGAAGGCCCTGGGCGATGAACCTCGGTCCCTCGTTGAACACCAGGTTCTCGGCGGCCTTGCCCAGCCGCCGCTGCACCGTCTGCTGCAACGTCTTCCACGGCGAGGCCATGAACCCGAGCATAGGTCGATACCCTGGAGCGAGCCCGTTCACGCGTTCACCAGGAGATTCCCATCAGCAGCTTCGCCGACCAGACGTTCACCGCGCCGGCGCAGATTCGGAACTTCTGCATCATCGCCCACATCGACCACGGCAAGTCCACGCTGGCCGACCGGATGCTGCAGCTGACCGGTGTGGTCGACGAACGCTCTATGCGTTCGCAGTACCTGGACCGGATGGACATCGAGCGGGAACGCGGCATCACGATCAAAGCGCAGAACGTGCGGCTGCCTTGGAAGGTGAAGGGGCCCGTGGACGACGAGAACTACGTCCTGCACCTGATCGACACCCCCGGCCACGTCGACTTCACCTACGAGGTGTCCCGGGCGCTGGAGGCCTGCGAGGGCGCGGTGCTGCTGGTCGACGCCGCTCAGGGCATCGAGGCGCAGACGCTGGCCAACCTGTACCTGGCGCTGGACCGCGACCTCGCAATCATTCCGGTGCTCAACAAGATCGATCTGCCGGCCGCGGACCCCGACCGCTACGCCGCCGAGATCGCCCACATCATCGGCTGCGAGCCCGGCGACGTGCTCCGTGTCTCTGGCAAGACCGGCGAAGGCGTCGCCGAGCTGCTCGACCACGTGGTGCGCGAGGTGCCACCGCCGACGGGAGATGAAGACGCCCCGACGCGGGCGATGATCTTCGACTCGGTCTATGACACCTATCGGGGCGTGGTGACCTATGTACGCGTCGTCGACGGCAGGATCGTCCCGCGTGAGCGGATCAAGATGATGTCCACCGGCGCCACGCATGAGCTGCTCGAAGTCGGGATCGTGTCGCCCGAGCCGAAACCGTCCGCCGGCCTCGGGGTGGGCGAAGTGGGCTATCTGATCACCGGGGTGAAGGACGTTCGCCAATCCAAGGTCGGCGACACCGTGACCACCGCACGTCACGGCGCCGCCGAGGCGCTGACGGGCTACCGTGAACCCAAGCCGATGGTGTACTCGGGGCTGTATCCGGTCGACGGCTCGGATTATCCGGACCTGCGCGACGCGCTGGACCGGTTGCAGCTCAACGACGCTGCGCTCACCTACGACCCCGAGACCTCGGTGGCGCTCGGGTTTGGATTCCGCTGTGGCTTTCTGGGCCTGCTGCACATGGAGATCACCCGCGAACGATTGGAGCGCGAGTTCAACCTCGACCTGATCTCAACGTCGCCGAACGTCGTCTACCGCGTCGTTCAGGAAGACGGTTCGGAAGGCATCGTGACAAACCCGTCGGACTGGCCGGACGGCAAGATCCGCACGGTGTACGAGCCGGTGGTCAAGACCACGATCATCGCGCCGAGTGAGTTCATCGGCACAATCATGGATCTGTGCCAGTCCCGCCGCGGTGAGCTGGGCGGCATGGATTACCTGTCACCCGAGCGGGTGGAGCTGCGCTACACGATGCCGCTGGGTGAGATCATCTTCGACTTCTTCGACTCGCTGAAGTCACGCACCCGCGGCTACGCGAGCCTGGATTACGAGGAGGCCGGCGAGCAGGAGGCCGAGCTCGTGAAGGTCGACATTTTGCTGCAGGGCGAGCCGGTGGACGCCTTCAGTGCGATCGTGCACCGCGACGAGGCGCCCGAATACGGCCGCAAGATGACCACCAAGCTCAAGGAGTTGATCCCGCGCCAGCAGTTCGAAGTGCCGGTCCAGGCCGCCATCGGCTCGAAAATCATTGCCCGAGAGACTATTCGCGCAATCCGCAAGGATGTGCTCTCCAAGTGCTACGGCGGCGACATCACCCGCAAGCGCAAGCTGCTGGAGAAGCAGAAAGAGGGCAAGAAACGGATGAAGACGATCGGGCGCGTCGACGTCCCGCAGGAGGCGTTCGTCGCCGCGCTGTCCACCGATGCCGGCGGCGACAAGCCGAAGAAATGACGTTGGCGCCCCGATCGCGCGCCGAGTCGGGTAACAATGACCCATGAGCAACAGTGCGGCGTGGCCGCGGATGTGTGTGGTCGCCGTGGCCGTCGGCGTCGCGTTGACCGGATGTACGCAGAATGTGGGCGGTTCAGCGGTGAAAGGACCGGGCCCGTCAGGTTCTAACAAGCCGCCGCTGGCGGAGTCGTCACTCGACGACGTGCTGCTCAGCGTCGATGACGTCAGCTCGATCGTGGGCGGCACCGACCTGGAGATGCGCGCCTCGTCGCAAGACCTTGTGGACAACTCCGAAGACATCGACAAGCCGGAGTGCCTGGGCGCCTTCTACGCCGCTGAGCAACAGGTCTACGAGGGCAGCGGGTGGAAGGCGGTGCGCGACGAAATCATTCGCGAACCCGGCGACTCGAAGCAGCATTGGGTGGAGCAGACCGTGGTGCTGTTCGCCAATGCCGACAAGGCGCTGAACTTCCTCGACAAGTCACGCGACCGCTGGAAGAAGTGCCAGCAGACCTCCGTGACGATCAAGGGCAGCTCCTCCTCCTACGACTGGGACTTCGGGCGACTCCAGGAGCCCAGCGAGACGATGATCTCCCTCGACGCGGACCAGAAGGACAGCAACGGTTGGGTCTGTCAGCACGCGATGTCCGCGGTGTCCAACCTGATCGTCGAAGCGTTCTCGTGCGGTAACGGTGTCGGCGACCAGGGGCAGGAGCTCGCCGAGCAAATCGTCAAGAACGCCAACGCCAAGTAGCGCTACATCGGGGCGTTGGCCGGCTGAAATACGCCGGCGCTGTCGGCCTCGTCTTCGGCGCGGATCACATGCACGACGGCGTTGATCAACGCCAGGTGGGTGAACGCCTGCGGGAAGTTGCCCAGATGCCGCCCGGTGCGCGGCTCGATCTCCTCGGCGTAGAGGTGCAGCGGGCTGGCGAACGACAACAGCCGCTCGCACAGATGCTTGGCGCGGCTGACCTCACCGATCTCCACCAACGCCGACACCAGCCAGAACGAGCAGATCGTGAATGTCCCCTCCTCACCGGCGAGCCCGTCGTCGGTCTCCTCGACGCGGTAACGCAACACCAACCCGTCCTGGGTCAGCTCGTCGGCGATCGCCAGCACCGTGTTGCGCACCCGCGGGTCGTCGGACGGCAGGAACCGGGTGAGCACCACCAGCAGCAGCGACGCGTCCAGCGCGTCGGAGCCATAGCGCTGCGTCAGCACGCCGCGCGAGTCGACGCCGTTCTTCAGCACGTCGGCCTTGATCTCCTCGGCGATCGCCCGCCACTGTTGTGCGTAGCTCTTTTCCCCTTGCAGTTCGGCCAGCTTGGCGCCGCGATCCAGCGCGACCCAGCACATCACCTTCGACGAGGTGAAGTGCTGCGGCTCGCCGCGCACCTCCCAGATGCCGCGGTCGGGCTCGCGCCAGTGCTTGATCGCTTCTTCGACTTGGTTTTTCAGCACCGGCCACAACGACTCGGGGATCTGCTCACGTGACTTGGCATGCAGGTACACCGAATCCAGCATCGTGCCCCAAATGTCGTGCTGGCTTTGGTTGTACGCACCGTTGCCGATTCGTACCGGCCGCGCGCCGTCGTAGCCGGACAGATGGTGCAACTCCTCTTCTACCAGCGTGCGCTCGCCGCCGACGGCGTACATCACCTGCAACGGGTGCCGCTCGCCGTTGTTGGCGCCGGAGACGTCGGCGATGAACGAGAAGAAGTCGTCGGCCTCGCGGTCCAGGCCCAAGGTGTACAGGCCCCACAACGCGAACGTAGAGTCGCGCACCCACGCGTAGCGGTAGTCCCAGTTGCGTTCTCCGTGAGGCGTTTCCGGCAGCGACGTGGTGGCCGCGGCCAGAAGCGCGCCGGTCGGTGAGTACGTCAATCCCTTGAGCGTCAATGCACTGCGCTGCAGGAACGAGCGCCACGGGTGATCCGGGAAATCGCCGATGTTGATCCACTGCCGCCAGCATTCGCTGGTCTTCCACATCTTGTCGGCTGCCTCTTCGTACGTCTGCGGCGCCGGGTGCTTGGACCAGCTCAGGGCGACGAAGACGTTGTCGCCTTCCTTGAGTCGCGTCCGGGCCCGCGCTTCGCGGCCCTCCAGGCCGATGCGCAGGTTGGTGGTCAGCTTCAGCTGAGGATGGGAATCGGGGTCCCGCTTGGCCCGAGCAATCGCCTCGCCGTACGCGGGGCCCGAGTACTCCCAGGTGGCACTGACGCGGTGGTAGTCGAACGACGGTTCGCAGTTGAGCACCAGCTCGACGGTGCCGCTGACGCAGCGCACCGTGCGCAGCAGGATGTGCTCGGCATCCCAGTCCATCGGGGTGCGCCGGTGAGTTCGTGAGCGAGTGTCCAAGTCGTGCCATGGTCCCATCACGAGCGCGTCGCGCACGATCACCCAGCCGGTGTGCGTCTGCCAGGTGGTCTCCATGATCAGACTGCCGGGCAGGTAACGGCGCGCAGCCGGCACCGAAACGCCGTAGGGGCCCAACCGGAAATGGCCGGCGGCGCGGTCCAGGATCGCGCCGAATACGCTGGGGGAATCGGGCCGGGGGACACAGAGCCACTCGACCGAGCCGCTGGAGCTGATCAGGCAGGTGTTCTCGCAGTCCGACAAGAACCCGTAATCGGCAATCGGCGGGAACGGGTTGCGCGTGGAGCTGGACTGGATATACGGCACCGGGCTGGTGTCGCTAAACGGTGCCTCGTGAGCCTCTTGCGCAGGCTCGGCGCTCAGAACCATTCGCTCATCATCAACTCTGAACGCGGTGCTCGTCTACCGGACAGGCGAAGTGTCACGTCGCGCGAACGCCGGAGCATGCTCGGGCAGCGGGCCGATCGCCACGGCGTACCCCGCGACGGCGCCGAGGGTGCGAAACTTGCTCATCACCCGCACGGGCAGCGGCGGTTTCACCGGACCGGCTCCGTCGTCACCTATCGTCGCGGCGATCACCCGTGCGTGGATGACACGCTGCACCGACTGAATCAGCACAGCCGGCACCCACCGCCGGGCTTGCACACGGGCCAGCGTCGACGTGCCGACGTGGCCGTGACGCAGCGGTCGCGCGAGCGCCGTCGCCGCAGCGACCGCGTCGGCGACAGCGAGGTTGATCCCGACACCGCCGACCGGTGACATCGCGTGCGCGGCGTCGCCGATCAACAGCAACCCGTCGGCGTACCAGCGGTGCAGTCGATTCAATTGCACGTCAAGCAGTTTGACGTCATCCATCGAAGCGAGCTGGCCGGCTCGGTCCGCGAGCCACGGCATCAGCTGCGTCATCTGGCGGCGAAGCGCGCCGACACCCTCGGCGCGCAGCGCGTGGTCAGTGCCCTTCGGAATAATGTATGCGATCTGGTAGTAGTCGCCGCGATCGATCACGACGCAGCCGTGGCCCGATTGAAAGACCGCGTTCAGCCCCGTCGGATCGTCCTTCTGCCGCGGTAATCGGAACCACCACACGTCCATTGGTGCACCGAACGCCTTGGGCTGCAGCGACATTGACGAACGCAATGTCGACGAGCGACCATCGCAGGCCACGGTCAACGCCGCTCGCATTTCGCGGTTTTCGCCGTCGGAGGTGCGATAGCGCACGCCTGCCACGCGCCCGTCGTGCAGCAGTGGCCCGAGCACCTCCGTGCTGCGCATCAGCGTGAACGTCGGCTCCTCTTCGGCCGCGGTGGCCAGCAGCTCGAGGAAATCCCATTGCGGCACCAGCGCGATGTGCTTGTGGCGGCCGGGGAGCCTCCGCAAGATGATCTCGATCGGCTCGCCCTGCACCTGCATGTAAATGTTCTCGATCAGCCGGTGCGGTACCTGCTCAAACCGTGGGCCCAGACCCAGCTCGTCGAGCAGCCGCAGGGTGCTCGCATGCACGGTGTCACCGCGGAAGTCACGCAGGAAGTCGGCGTGCTTTTCCATCACCACCACCGGCACCCCGCCGCGGGCGAGCAGCAACCCCAGCACCATGCCGGCGGGCCCGCCGCCGGCGATCACGCACGTCGTGGAGTCCGCACTGGCCGGCACGCGGCAATTGTTCCACGTTTGTTGTCTGCTCTTCGCGCAACCGCTCATCGCTGTTGTCTGCTCTTCGCGCAACCGCTCATCGCCGAGGTGCCTCACGCAAAAGTGAGCGCGAAGAATGGGCTGGTGCCTCACGCATGGTGAGCGCGTGGGGGGCTTGCGTTACTTCGCCGTGGCCAATCGGTTGATTGACGGTTGCAATGCTTCCAGGTC
>Ga0210086_1001692_pt1 | contig 11061 bp, 10 predicted proteins | sample China_Galinas_PW_3_FD_184867 | JGI IMG/M metagenome (GOLD analysis project Ga0210086, IMG submission 184867) | Wetland microbial communities from San Francisco Bay, California, USA, that impact long-term carbon sequestration - China_Galinas_PWB_D2... | ecosystem: Environmental > Aquatic > Marine... | reverse complement strand
ACGCCGTTACGGTTTGTACGCTGTCCCTTTCCTTCGGCCGCTACATAGGTCTCGACAAGGCAACGCTGATGGATCTGGGTATGGGAGCCCTTATCCATGATATTGGTGAGACCAAGCTCCCGGATAGGCTGCTGACCGACAGCGACGATCTCACTGACGACGATCGCGCGCTGCTACGGAGCCATACCCGCATCGGCACGATGATTGTGAAGAAGCTCGCGGGCGCATCCGAGCGGGTTATTGCGATCATTCGCGATCATCACGAACGCGCGGATGGAAGCGGATATCCTAGAAAACTTGTAAATTCAAGACTGAACATCTGCACCAGAATCGTATCGATCATCGATACCTATGACAGCATAACCAACGGTGCCCACGACAGGAAAAAAATACCTCTTGACCTGGCGCTCAAGTATATCTACTCATGGAAAGGGCGTCTGTTCGATTCGCTACTTGTCGAGAAATTCATACAATGCATCGGAATCTATCCGATAGGCAGCACGGTGGAACTGCGTTCGGGGTATATCGGGATGGTTATTTCCTCGCAGCCGAAAGCGCGCCTGTTTCCCAAGGTGCTGCTGATCCTGGACGCCGAGGGGGTAGCACTGGAACCACCCAAGATGATGAACCTCTCCTTGTTCCGGGAGAAGGGCGGTGATGACCACGGCTATGAAGTTAAAAGGCTGGTCGACCCGCAAACCTACCGCATCGATGTGCGAGGAATTGTCCTGCAGGAATTAGGTGCTGCCTGAGTGGGCCGCCGTGCTCAACCTCAGAATATTTCCGCTGTCGCGGATTTCACCTTCCCGCATTGCCCCGTACAGATGAACCGGCTGCGACTTGCCGCGGATCCTGCGATTTCCCAGGTCGGTAAACATGGCTTTGTGATGTTCCGGGATCATTTCGTAGACACCGCCGGATATCACGATGCGATACCCCAACCGCTTGCTCAGGCCGTCCAGCCGGCTGGCAACATTAACCGAGTCACCGATAAAGGTATACTCGAAGCGCTCGCTTGAACCGATCTTCCCGGCGGCCGCACGGCCGCAGTTAATCCCAATCCCGATCTCGAACCTTGTGCCGTCGCGCATCACCGCGGAGCTGGAGTGCATCAGGATGTCCAGCGCGGCTTCCACTGCGTGTCGCGCGTAATCCGAATCCCCGTTGACGCCGAATACCGCCAGAATTGCATCACCAATGAACTTGTTGACGATGCCATTGTGTTCGGCGATGACGTCAGCAAGCTTGGTAAAGTAGGCGTTGAGGAACATGATGACTTCATCCGGCGGCTTGTTCTCCGCGAAACTGGTGAATTCGCGCAGGTCACAGAACAGGATGGCGAGGTTGAATTCCTGGGTGTGATTGATGTTGCCCTCCCGGACGGCCAACAGTCGTTGCATGATATCCGGGCTGACCACCTGCTCGAGCGTCTTCTGGATTTTGTACTTTTCACGCAGCTGATCGATGATCAGATTGGTTTGTCGCGCGATGATGCCGAACTCGTCCTGGCTAAGAACGGGGACATGATTGCCCAGTTCCCCTTTCAGAACGTTTTTCAGAGTCTCGATCTGGGCCTCGAACATCATCTGCAGATTGGCGGAATAGGAGACGATGACCCGCGTGGTGAGTGTCGTAACAATACCCAGAATGAACAGTGTCTCGACGATGAACTCCTGTTTGACCTGGCTGATCGTTGCGGACGGCTGGGAGGTGTCGATATTGATGTAGCCATAAGCGCAGATCGCCATGGTGGTGACAATCAACAGCACCGTGATACTCAGAAATACGCTCAGTTTCTGCGATACGGGAAATGCTCGGCTGTTCGGCGGCGGGCTGTCGCCGTTGCGCTCGTGACTGGAACGCACACGCTGCAGCGCACTGTCGATGCTGGCAAAGTAGCCAATAACCAATGCCCAGACGCTGCTTTTCAGCGCGACGTCCGTGGGGCGCTCGTAGACCAGAAACTCGCACGCCAGCAGGACCAGCGCGATGACCGCGAAGAGGCTCAGGTCGAGGTAGAGCTGGCGGCGAGAGCGGTCGAGCGGCGGGACGTTCAGTACCACCACCGGCTCGAGTAAGGCCCGGACGAGCCCGGAAACAAAATATATCAGGGTAATCAAAAGGATAGTGTAATATTGTGGGTGCTCCTGGTAATCCGGGGTGCTGCGGAAGGCAAAGATGCTCAGCACCACCACACTGAGCAGATAGTAGGCGTATATCTGGAAACGGACCGGGTAGCTCATACGCGCACTTTTGAGACACATTTGGCCATTGCTCAAAATTATGAGCGCTGGGTCGCAGAACAAATGTGATCCATGTCACAGGTTGGTGGGAACCGGAGACCCCGGTCTCGAGCCGGTATGCGGGCCGGTGAGTCGGCCCCGTGTCACACTGACTAATGACGGATATATTGATGCTGCATGACGGTTAAAGAGGTCGAGTTATTGCGCTAGGAGGAGGGACAGACAATATTCAAGTTAAAGGGTTCTGGCTCCTTTGTTCGCCCCCGGTTACGATTTAGGGTTAGAACCCGCGTAAGTATTTTTGGAAGGCTACAGGTGCATCAGCAAGAGCGGACGATCAGGCATATTGGAGCGCAGGCAGGTATTGGCCGGAGGCTGTCCTCGAGCACTGCCAACGCTCAAGCCCCCTCCTCGAATCATCCAGTCACGCATGCTAAATAGATCTGCCCCCTTTGGGTTTATCAGTTCTGGATGCATACTGCAGTATATCTTCCAATGTAGGCATCAACGTTTCCGTACTTCCTTTTCTTATCGAAGCCCACGACCACATAATATTCGCTGGTATTAGCAGCTTTGGTATTTGTCCAGAATGGACCATATTTGTCGTAATTATGGCGAAAAGGAGCATCAGCGGGGATCCTAAAATTGTCTTTATGATCTATCAATTTAGTAAAATCCGTCACCGATGGCAGGGCCCAATGATGGGCGCCGAGTTTTGAGTTTTTACAGGCAGCTACTGCCAGACTCTGACTGGTGTGATACGCGACAGGGAGCATCGTCCATATATTCCCTGTTGCCGTATCTTCGAATGCCTTATTACCATAGTTTTCCAGAACCCTATACCGAGGCTTGATTATCACCACAGGTGGGGATGATGAGCTTGGCGTCCTAGTTTTTGTATGGCCCTGCTTGTTTTTTGCGGCTGGCGTAGGCGATGAGCTCGACGGCGTAACTCGTGAGTCAGGAAGAGTGCACGACACTGCAAGTGAAGTCGCGGCAAGAAATAAAATTTTCTGGAAGTTTTTAATATTCACTACACGCGTCCTGATAATCATGCTGCTAGGGTTATCGCTATCGCGGCATTGGCCTACCTTCTTCTCTTGTAATAATCGACCGGGCAGGCGAGATGTTTAAGAGAAAATTATTTAAATATTACAGTACGATAACTAAATAGGGGGGTCGCGGGGCAAGCTGCGCACCCGTGACGCTGTCGCACTTCCCGGCTTGGCTTGATCATTGAGCGTCCACTTTTTGCACAATTTCCGGTAACTTGATAGTTCTTTCGACGACAGGTTCTAGCCGATGGCCGCGGTCCACCTGCTGACGCGGCCCAGTTCCCACCTTCTAGCCAGCCCTTCAAGTACGACAAATAAATCCATCCTCTCCTGGCTGCAGGGCAGGGACAATTTTCGCTGATAGTAGAACGAGTACATTGGGCGAGGGTTCTCAAGTTGGCAAAACGCAAGACCTGATTCCATGCTTCACTGCCGATGGATTTCAATCGACTCTGACCCTTTTGGTTCTACGGTTTATAAGTCGACCCACAAGCCGGTCGTGGTGGATTCCGGCGTACCGTTGTTGTCGGTGTCCACGTCGAGCTGATAAGTGGTGTTGTCCAGTGCGGTGAGGGTCGCGGAGCTGCCGTTTCCGGTACCTTTCAGCTTGCCGCTGGACGGCCACAGGTCCGTCATTGCGGCTCGAATCGTGGTCGGTGTGGACAAGTCTATATAGCCTGCATCGGGATCGTAATAACGGCCGGTGATGACCACATCGTTATATCCCAGCGTCACCGTCTGGGAGATGTCGTAATTTGCCAGCTTATAGACCTTAGCAGTAATGTTGTCCTTGAAAAGCATGTTGATGGTAATAACGCTATGGGTAGCAATCGAGGTGTAACCGGATTGCGGGACGATGCTCAGCGTTCCGCTGGCGGTGAAGAAATCCCCGCCGGCCATGTCGGCGGTGAGGTTGGAGACGCTGATGGATAAATTAGAAATCGATACAATGCTTGAGGATGATATGACGGCATTTCCCGATGCGGAGATGGCACCGTTCAATGTTGTGCCATGCTGACAGTAGCTATTAAATGTTGTCGTGACCGAAATAGCGCTGCTGACATCGTCATAGCTTCCGTTGATGGTTGCAGCTCCTCCGCAGCCGCCGTCTACCGTGTTGGTGGGGATGGTGGTTACCGCCGCCGCCGCTGAAGGTGCGTTCAGGGTATTGCCTGTAGCGGAAAGCCGGATGAACGTGACCAATGCCTCTGACAACGCTAGACTGCGAGGTCGTCGGGGAGCGTCGTGGGTGGAATTTGTCAAGCTGGCGACAGAGCCTATTCTGTCAATGTTCGCCGCTGTGCTACCCTCCGCATAGGCGTCGGACAGCAGCGTTGCACTGTTGGTCGTGGTGAGCGATGCGGGGGTAATGGCGCCGCTATAACTCAGCCCAGATGAACCGCCGCCGCCCCCGCCGCCGCATGCAGTAATCAGGGCAACCAGGGAAAGTGCAGAAACTGCTTTAACGCAACCCCCTGGTTCGATTCTTATAACGCCTCCACGCAGGCTTGGCAATTTAGGAAGGTCCGATCTGTGTGCCATTTCAATTTGTCATCACAGGGCTAGTTCGATGCTACCACAGAAGGGTAGCTCAAAATGACTCTCTATATGTAATAGAGGCATCTCAATGTAACGGCATATGCCCAAGGCCTCTGCCGAAACGGTCACATATCCCGGCTGGGTGCTCTCTATGCTTACCTGCACGGTCAAAACAAAGCTGCCCGAATTGTCAGCAATGACCGTGGACTGTCCCCAATTATTCCAACATGTGTCCTACGCCAGCCTGAACGACGAATATTGGAGCCGCCACATCATCTCCGCCGGGCGGTTCTACTGGAGGTGCTGTGCAAGCTGTACGGAACCGACGCGTGTCTAACACAGTAACGCCGTGCAAATCACTTACCTGACCGGTGCTTCGTTGGTGAAAGTGCCGGGCTGTTCATGAATATGTGAGCCTGTTCAAGGTACGAACTTCCCGAATTATGTATTGTTTACACGGTTGGCAGTGGCCCCGGACGCTCCGTTTGGATAGAGACCGAAAGTGGTGGAGGTAAAGACGATGGCTGTAGAGCATGATCAGGAAGAAAAAGGGGCGGTGTCAGAGGTTCCCCACCTGTTCGTAAAGACGGAAAATACGTTGAACATGCCCCACTTCTTTATCGAGTCGGAAAGCTCGCTAGACGTGCCGCAATTCTTCATCGTGCCCGAAGAACCGAACCCACAAAACAAATAGCATGAATCCTCTAAACTAACTCAGAAAAAATATTTTTTAATATTAGCGAAATCCCTCCATCTACTTTCATTCGCATGGTTGCCTCCTGACTGCCACAGGTTCTCAGAAAATCAGGTAATAAAGAACCCCGACGGCCGAGATGCCGGTTAACAGTACCAGATGAATCCGGTAATGATCGTCACGACGTCGATGCCGCCGGGAATTAACCGCCAGGCCGGTGACACCCAGAACGAGGCCGGCGATTAACAGATAAAAAATGTAGGTCACCAGATCCTGATCCCAGGTCGTGCGCAGGTGATAGGGGACACCGGCCTGCTCAAATATGCTTTTACTGGGAGTGAAAGTAGAATCGTCCGGTTTCGCACGATCGACCGCTACCATTACCACCAGCATGATTGCCCAGCCGACAATGCCTGACCAACTCATTATCCGCAGCAGCCGATCATGCCCCCTTCTTCTCTCGGCAAAACCTTCGCGCCTGCCTACAGCCATCACTCAATCCCCCGGTTCTTGTAGAGTACAAATATAGCCAACAATTGTGTCCATGGCACATGAAAGGTAGTCACCCATCACGTCGAGAAGGGCGCCCGGCCGGGGATGGATCGATTGCTCGAAGGCGGGACCCCCGGTTGCGCTGTTCAATTGATACCCCCTGACGGCCTACCTCTCAGAAGTTTTTAGTCTGACCCAAATATTCTATGGGCAGGCCTCAGACGCGAGCGGCGGAGAGAACCAAAGCTTACACGCTCGAGGTGCACAATTTTGCCTACATCGTGGACAAATATCACGATCGCGACATCGGTGGCGCCAAATTCGAATTAGAGAACAAGCAGGGCTCGATCCTTCGACGTACTGCATGCGATGGATTTCAATCGAATCTGACCCTTTTGGTTCCAAGCAGCTCTTCAGCAGTTTTAATGGGAATACCAGAAAGCGACCTGCAATACTGCGCTGCTTTTCGACTTGAAATATTCCATATATATACTAAGTTTTTAGAGTCACGAAGTTGTGGCGGCGATTCGTACTGTTCGAATGGCCCATGATGAGAGATTAGAGAGGAGGAAATGTATGGCTAAGAAAAAAGATGCCACTCAGGATGACAACATCATTGCCTGGGCGGCGATACTTGTTCCTATTGTTATGTATTTTATTTTTGCTCACATGGCAGGATAGGTTAAGAGATAAGATACAGCGTTTGGGATGTATTGATCCGCAAGAACAAAACACCGATCAAAGTAGTCAACAATTGTTTGTTGAGTATTAAATGGGAAGGTTGCAGTAATAACGCCTTCCCATTTTTTTGAACTCAGGTCGGAAAAGGGCGCGCAAAAGGGGGCGGAGGGAATAAAATTTAATCCCTCCGTCCCCTTTTACGTTTATTCGTGTTGCAACTGGTATCGCACTTTCTTACCATCTTCAGATTGAATGAGCCTGCCCGACTGAGCCGTATCAAGGAGCCAAAGTGAAAAAATTGCTGATTGTGCTTGGTGTTATAATTGTTCTCATTGCTATCGCAATATACACCGTTATCGGAAATCTCGACGCAATAGCTAAAAATGCGATAGAGCATTTTGGTTCCGAGGTCACCCAAACCGCGGTTAGCGTTAAGAAGGTTCATATCGATCTTACCAAGGGTTCCGGTGGGATCTACGGCTTGACGGTTGCCAACCCGACAGGATTTTCTGGTAAACCGGTGCTGTCGCTGAGCGAAGCCAGCGTCAAGTTTGACCTGAAGGCGATCAGCAAGGAGCTGATCGTTATCGATCGCATTACCGTTAGCAAGCCCGAGGTCAACTACGAGATGGACGCAAAACGTCAGGGTAACCTTAATCAGCTATATAACAATATAAGCAAGAGTATACCGTCCGGCGGTGGGCAAACCACTGGCAGCGGTCAGGCAGAAGCGGGTCCGAAATTGTTAATACGCAAACTTGATTTTAGCGGCGGCGCAATCAGCGCACTCATCGTGCCACTCAACAATAAGACCTATCCGGCTAAATTACCGGCGATCCACATGACCAATCTTGGCGCACCCAAGGGAGCGACCGGTAGCGAGATCGCCAAAGAGGTGCTGTCGCGCCTGACCAAGACAGCGCGCGATGAAGTTCAGAAGCAGGTCATGGATAAGTATGTCAACAAGGAGCTGACTAAAATAAAGAGTCAGGTAAATAGTCGCATCGAAAGCGGAAAGAAAAAGGCCGAACAGTCGGTAAAAGAGCAGGCCGAACAAAAGCTCAAGGATCTTTTAAAGCGCTAGCGAAATGCAGGGCGACGATTAAATGCCGCCTCGCAGAGCCAACGCAGCAGCACCGAGTAGCCCAACATTGTCATTCAGGACCACCCATGCCCGCTATTAGGGGCAAACACACCGTGCGGATCAAAAGGCTCAGACTCGATTGAAATCCATAACGGAGCCAGAATGCCGAGTGTATAGATAAGTCCCATAAGGAAGCGCCAGCTTCTCAATAAAATGGGAGGGACCTTCTTTTCATTCTTTCCTGCAAGCCGGGGTCGATAAATTGGGTCAGAGAGGGATAATTTCTAATATTAGAGAAAATTGCTCTCTGACCCTATCACTTCACTAGCTAAGCTCGCCATTGCAGCCTGATCAAGGCAACCTTTTCTGGGCTTGAACGAGTGCGGATTAAGGGTGGGTGTCCTTATAGTCTGTTCCCCGGTCAAGCACGCCAAATAGATCTGTCCCCTTTGTCTTTATCGAGTTCTATCCCTGTCGAAGGCGAGTACCGATTTGCCGAAATAGTCGTTGAGATCAAAGTAGGCGTTCGCAAATCCCTGTTTTATCTTTTTCCATTCGTTTCTGCTGCCGTACTCCATACCTCCAAACCATTTCTCCAATGTAATCCGCTTGATCCGGATTTCGCGCAGCATATCGTCCCGCCTTTCCTGCTCGGCTACGGTTAGTCCGTCCGATTCGCAGGCATCCCCGACCTGCCCTTCGAGAGCCCCGATACGATGATCCATCGCATTTACCACTTTCCTCGCTTCGCCCACAGCTTGGCTATGTTGGGCGGCAGACATGTTCTGCAAATTTTCGATCGCATTCCATGCCAGTTGCCGCTGCTTTTTTTCCATTGAATCCTGAATTCCGGCGATGCTCCCGTTATTGGCCTGGTCTGCGCTCATTCCGGCGGACGAAGCACAGTAGCCTACCCCGGGTATAATCATAGCGAATAGCAGTAAATAAAGCGGCACGGCGGATGATGCAGACTTTTTGATATTAATAGACATGGGTGTATCCCCCAAGGAATTCGCGTCTCGCGCCACATAGCTAGCCTATGCCGGCGACCGGCGCAATGATCAATATACGTGCCGCGTTCACCATCGTGCGGATCCTGATCGCAGAACCGGTCGATGGCCGCTGAGGAGCGGCGATCACTTTGGCACACCGTTCAAACGCTTATTGAGTCTCCTGAACATACCGCGCTATGGCATTGACATACATCAATCGATTGCGGTCGATGATCTGCTGAATCAATATATCTGTATTAAAGCCGAGCTTAGAATAGAGCTTCTGCTGATGTAGCTATACAGCAACCAAATTGATTCACGTGCTGGAGAGTTTGTTACGAACATAGATCAGGTCTTTGTGTCTCATCTTCCGACAATGGCGCAGACCTTAAGTTTCCTGAATTGCAGCAGCGGCGACAGAGTCCTGTGAAAAAAAATGGAGAAAGGGTAGCTACGTTACGGAACGCGCCCGGGGTGTAAAAGTCAAAGCATGTAGAGTGTGGTGGTGAGAATCTCATGGGCATTCCGACGCGGCTACGTTATCCATCCGGTTATACCGGCAGCGTCGCTAAGGGCGGCCGGGATTAAGCTTGCTGGTGAACCTGACTCTGCCCGCAATTGTCCCGAGACTCGAGATTACCGCACACTCAATGTATTGAGCCTGAGCTTCGTGACATGGGTTACGGGCGTGTAAATGCACAGGCACGTTAGCCCGGCAAAGCTTGCGTATAAGGCAAGTCCTGGTGTCTATAGGAGATCGACCGCCCAGTGCGGGTTATTCGCAACTTCCGTGAAGGGTTCCGTCCCCTTTTGCAATGGGTTGCCGACCCGCCATCCCTCCATAAGCTGTAGGCGGAATCGTCAGGTGCCTATCATTAATGAGCGTCAATCACGTCCAGGCTTGCCAGGTATTTCAAGAGTCAAACACACCGAACGTGGACAACGCCGGCGGTGCTTTTTTTGAACAACTTCTGTGGAGGTAACGACATGACCGACGAACAGAAAAAGCCATTTCGTATTATTGTAAACATGGGCTGGCTGGACCGCATCTTCCGGATGATTGTGGGGACCGCCTTGCTCGTGGTCCCGATTATATTCCTTAACATGCATTCCATACGACTGGATGAAGGTGGGTCGGTATCAGCCTGGTGGTATGTGTCAATGCTTGCCTCGCTGTATCCATTCTGGACAAGCACTATCGGCTGGGACCCGGTCTACAGTCTGGTCAATGTACGTACCTGCGGCGATTCCGAGAGGAATCCCTGCGGGACATTTCCGTATGAAGTGGATGCCGCCTTGGGTGACCATCCCATCCCCGACAGTGAGATCGAACATAGCCTCACCGCAGCTCATCACTCACACAGGCAAAGATAGGTGAACGGGGACGGAGGGATTACAAATTGAACGCTATCTAAGGTATAGGGTACGTTACATTCATCTATAGATCTCGATCTCAGATATGTCATCTTGGGATTGCAAAGGAGTGCGATTCCAAGATGTATAAGGTTGTATATCAATGTGATGCACTATCATATGGAGCAACGGAGCAATAACTGCGAAGCTCTGATAAGCCTAACTGTACCGCCCATGGGTCTTTACCAGCAATATAACTATTGAAGCATCTTAGTTTGCGGATGGTCCTTATCGCAAAGATAATGGCCCAGGTATTGCCCGTGAAGGTGGTATCCAAAACGAAAACCATATACACACAGAGTCAATTTATAAATTGATCTAAAATCCCATTGCAAACTTCACATTATTTAGATGGCTATCTCCCAATCTATTTCGGCATTCCTTGGATGGGCAAAGAATGTATGGTCTTTGTGGGAAAATATAATCAGAGGAAGCCAAAAAATATTGAATCTGGACTAATGATTGAATATCGAAAAGAGCCTCCCTATGAAACAACCGAACCGGCTGGATCTGCGGGCCATGCTCTGCGTTATCAAAGGCTAAAAATTAAAAACATTACAAATGTGACTCTAGATAATTGTATTGTCAAATTAGAAGAAATGCGGCCCGCTGATGGAGCTGAATTTAATACTGCCTTCTTGCCAGTAGGATTAATAACTCAGCATCAACGGATGCAAGGCCGGAGTGGTGGAGTATTTAATCTCAGAGCATGTGAGGAAAAGTTTGTGGAAATAGCCTGTCTTGACGAAACAAATCCTGAATCGGAAATAGTGCTCTTATATGAAACAAACCAATATAAGGTGCGATCATGATGCGACTTATTCCGCAAAGATCAATGGGTCTTGGTGGGGGTGTTATATAACACATT
>Ga0210086_1001689_pt1 | contig 11072 bp, 11 predicted proteins | sample China_Galinas_PW_3_FD_184867 | JGI IMG/M metagenome (GOLD analysis project Ga0210086, IMG submission 184867) | Wetland microbial communities from San Francisco Bay, California, USA, that impact long-term carbon sequestration - China_Galinas_PWB_D2... | ecosystem: Environmental > Aquatic > Marine... | reverse complement strand
TCCCGCGTCCAAGACGACGGGCACATCCAGGAGCTCCCGGATGATTTTTATGTTATATGGGTTTCTAATGCCGAGCCCCGAGCCTATGGGCGCCCCGAGGGGCATCACGCAGGCCGCGCCCGCATCAACAAGTCTCTGCGCCGTGATGGGGTCGTCGTTTGAGTAGGGCAGCACTATAAAACCCTCCTTTGCCAGTATCTCCGTGGCCTTCAAAAGGCCGCAGACGTCGGGGAAGAGCGTGCGCTCGTCGCCGATGACCTCGAGCTTCACGAGGTCGCTGATCCCCGCCTCGCGGGCAAGCCTCGCGTAGCGCAGGGCGTCCTCGACGTTGTAACAGCCGGCGGTGTTCGGAAGTATCTTGTACTTCTTCGGGTCGATGAAGTCCAGGAGGTTCTCGCTCTTGCGGTCAATTATATTGACCCTCCTGACGGACACGGTGACCACGTCGGTGCCGGAGGCCTCTATGGCCCTCCTGGTCTCGTCGAAGTCCTTGTACTTGCCCGTGCCGACCCAGAGCCTGGACGAAAACTCGACACCGCCTATTTTTAGCTTCCCTGACATCTATCCTCCGCCGACGAAGCTGACTATCTCAACCTCGTCTCCTTCTTTGAGCCTGAAGCTACCGTAGTCGGCCTTCTTCACGATGGCCATGTTGACCTCCACCGCGACGCCCTTGGGCTCGAGCTTGAACTCGCCGATGAGCCCCTCGACCGTCTCGGCCATGGTCTCCAACTGATCTCCGTTTACCTTCAGCCTCATAAAAAAATTAAAAAAACCGTATCCCCTGAGGAACACGGCTTTGTCGTGCACCCTTCCCTACGCCGGCATTACCCGGATCAGGTTTTAACGGGGTCTTTCCCGTATTGGGAAACTCTCAGGCTTTCGCCTCCCCCAGGGTAATTAAAAGTATAACTGGAAATATTACATCAAGTCAATGTTTTTTTGCAACTCACCCCTATTATCCAACAACCATGCGATAAATAAAGGATTTCTGGTATTATGACGGGCGTCTGGACTCTGACGGATAACGGCGGTCTATTTCTCTCCGAACATGGCGGCCCACTTGTCGAATATCTTGAGTTTCTCGGGGCCATACGCCTCTATCTGGGCCCGCACCTCATCAAGGGGCTTCTCTGTGAGGGGGTCGCCCAGCTTCGAGAAGAACTTGTCGGCATAGCAGACTATCTTTTCCTCGAGCGTCTGGGGGGTCATGTCGTGCTCGGGCAGGCAGGTGAACTCGTTTTCCCTTATATCTTCGACAGTTAGGCCCACCCCTACGTGCCTCTCGCAGACGAGGGCGTGAAGCGGCATGCCCTCGGCCTCAAGCAGCGCGCGGCCTATTACACCGTGACATATATAAGGATGCCCGCCGTGGCAGCCGAGCGCGGGGGCGTCGGTGCGGAAGATGCCGATGTCGTGCAGAAGCGCGGCCTCCTCCACGAACCGGACGTCCGGCCCGAGGTGCCGCACCCTCATGGCAATTTCCACTGCCTTCAGGGCCACCTGCCTCGAGTGCTCCAGCAGGAATTTCTCAGCCTCGGGGTGTGCGTCGTAGTATTTCTTGATGATCGCAAGCGCCCCCATACATTAATTATAGCAGGAGGGTATGGGACTGCCTAATTATTTCACCAGCACGCCAGCGTAGCCAACGACGCTTCCGTAGTCGCCGCTCACCTCCGCCGAGGTCGTGTACTTGACGAGCTCGGCCTCCTTCGCGCCAAGAGAAAGGGCTGCCGAGAGCATCATGGTCGCGGGCATGAAGCCGCACATGGAGATGCCGTGCTCCATCACCGTGGAGAAAAGCCCCCGGGGGTCGAGCGCGAGCACCCTGTCCAGGGCCAGGCGGTCTTTCTTCCGGGCCAGATCGTCGGGGATGAAGTGGCTCATGTCGGAGCTCGCAATTATCACCACGGGATATTGGGCCCCCTTGATGGCTGAGGCTATGCCCTCCCCTATCGTCACGAGCTCATCCACCGTGGCCTGCATCACGCTTATGGGGACTATCTTTACATCGTGCGAGAAGTAGGCGATGAACGGAAGCTGCACCTCAAGAGAATGTTCGTAGCGGTGGGCGAGCGTGTCGCCCGTGACGAACTCGCAACAATCGGCTACGGCGGTGGCCAGATGTTCGTCCACCGAGAGCGTCGCGCCGGGAATCTCCCACATGCCCGAGCGCATCAGCGAGACCCGCGGACCCATGTCCGTGTGGTTCGGGCCGATGAGGATGAACGTATGCGGGAACTTAATCCTCGAATACACGGCGCCCGCCACCGAGCCGGAGTACATGAGCCCTGCATGAGGACACATTGCCGCCAGGACCTCTTCCTTCGGCGAGTCCGCCTCGACGCACTTTTCCACTTGAGAATGAAGCCCCGCCTTCGTGCCCTCGTAAAACTGTCCGGCCACTGCCGGTGTCCGTATCATAGGACGATTATTTCACACATGTATGTGACTGTAAAGGGGGAAATAGCTAAATACGAACATATAGCCTTTATATAGGAATTGGTTAGAAAAGAGTCTATAATATCACCTATATGCAGAGTAACCGACTTGTAATCGTGGGGCTGGGAAGGATAGCCCGTGAGACCATCGAGAGGGTATCGAGGGACTTCCGGATATCCTGCGTCACCGACAAGCCCGAAGCCGAGGAGCTACTGGCCGAGCTCAAGCGCGAGGACGTAGAGCTAGTCAAGGGAGACGCCACGAGCCGCCTCGTGCTCGAGCGCGCCCGCGTGGACGAGGCCGACGCAGTAATAATCACCACTACCGACGAGAACGTCAACACCGAAGTGGCCGCCATACTGAAGGACCACTTCACCCCCCGCAGAGTCATAGCGGTGGCATTCAGCCACAGGCAGGAAGAGAGCCTCGCGGCACTCGGAGTAGAGGTGCTCGACGTAAACACCTCAAGCGCCCTGGGCATCAGGAACATGATAGAGATGAAGACCAAGGTCGCCCACGCCATCGGCCTCGGCAAGGAGGAAATCCTCGAAGTGGAGGTGCACCCAAACTCGAGGCTCGCCAACAAGCGCCTGAACTTCATCAATCCCATCAAGTGGCGCATAGGCATCATCTACCGCGACGGAAACATCATAATGCCCAAGCCCGACGTGGTGCTCAAGCCAAGGGACAAGGTAGTCATACTCGGCGAGCCCGGTACGCTCAGGACAGTGGCGGAGATACTGACCTTCGACTTCCAGAAGTTCCCCCTCCAGTACGGCTCGGTGATGGTCGCCTGCCTCTGCGGCTCCGAGAGCGAGGCGCTCTGCCGCGAGATAAACTACCTGTTCGCCACATTCACCTTCGAAAAGGCCCTCGTCGTGCACAGGGCCGAGCTATCGGACGAACTGCGCGCCGTGCTGCTTGAAGGTCTCGACGAAAAGAAGGTCGAGATAAAGCAGACGTCGCTCCCCATCAAAGGCGCAGTCGAGGCGGGGATATCGGAGAGCGGGGGCAAGCACGGGCTCGTCGTGATACCTGGCTCGTTCTTCGGCCCCACGAGGCCGTTCATTATGGATTCCGGCAGAAAGCGGTTCATAGAGAGCCTTCTGCGCGGCGCGGAATGTCCGGTACTTATCGCGAGGGGCACGTTCCCGTACACCAAGATGGCGGTTCCCTGCGTGGAGGGGTTCGATATCCAGCACTCCTTTGAGACCGCCGTGGAGATATCCGCCCCGCTCGGGAACGAGATAAGCGCCCTGCTCGTCAAGCCCTCGCGCTACCTCGAGGGGGAGGAAGATATAAAGGACTACGAGGAAAAGGCCAAGACCATATCGGCCATAAGCACCTCGTACAAGATGAAGGTGGCTACCAGGGAGATAGAGGGCAACCCGATAAACGCGCTGGCCGAGGAGCTCGCCGCGTACAACCTCGTTGTGGCGGGAACCGAGGCGCTCAGGAACGAGACCCGCGTCGGTGCTGCTTCTGCCGCCCGAAGAGGAAACCCTCTGAGCAGATGGGCCACGACCTTTTATTCCTCGTTATCCTCATGGGAAGCGCCACGCTCATCCCCTTTGTTGGCAGGCGGTTCAGGCTGCCATCCGCCGTGGCCGAGATCATACTCGGCATCATCCTTTTCAACTCTGTCATAACCCGCCAGCCGGACTGGTTCCCCTTCCTCAAGGAAATAGGGCTCATATACCTCATGTTCATAGCGGGCATGGAGCTCAATGTGAAGGTCATGATGCGCGAGGGCAAGTTCCTCTGGTACGTTGTCCTCCCGCTGATCTCCTTCGCCGTCCTCCCGGCCATCTTCGTTCGGCTCGGGCACCCCTTCTATATAGGGATAATCGTCTCGGTCATGTCGGCGGGAATAGTTATACCCGTGCTCAAGGAGTCGCGCCTCATGAAAACGCCCGTCGGGGCGATGGCAGTGGGCGCGACGCTCACGGGGGAGTTCCTATCGATAGCCGCCATAACCGGCATCGACATCTACCTCCAGCACGGCCTGACGTTCATGGCCCTCGTGAGCGCCGTGAAGATAGTGATGCTCGGCGTCGCGGCGGTACTGTTCCTGAAGATGATGTACCTCATCGCGTGGTGGACGCCGAACAAGGTCAAGCGGGTGATGGAGAGCGAAGACCCCGTGGAGGAAGGCATCCGCGCGATAATCTTCATCGCCTTCACCGGGGCGCTCCTGGCCTACTACGCCGGTGTGGAGCCCATACTGGGCTCCTTCATGGGAGGGCTGATATTCGGCAACGTATTCAGGAGCAAGGGCATGTTCGAGGACAAGATAAACGCCGTGGGGTTCGGCTTCTTCATACCCATGTTCTTTATCGGCGTGGGGGCCGACTTCGACCTCTCATTCCTGCACTCCGCCTCGGCCGTTCTGTTCGCGCTCTTCCTTACGCTCATGGTCTTCGCAAGCCGTCTGCCCCAGCTTCTGCAGCTCCTTGCTGGCAAGACCGGCACCATGGAAGCCTTCGCTGCGACGTTCCTTATGTCGGCCCCGCTTACCATGATGATCGTGGCGGGCACGGTGGGTTTCAGGACGGGCCTCATAGGCAGGGACGTGCTCGACGCGGTGGTGCTGGCCTCAGTGTTAAGCGGTATAGTCTATCCCTCGCTGTTCAGGCCGCTGGGCAGAAGGATACTTAAAAAGATGGCGGCTGAAGGGAACGACCGGAAGGAACGGGCGCGAGCCGCCGCCCGCTAAAAGACGTCGCCCACCTCTTCGACCTCTTCGTAGTAGTCCGGCGCGCTGTCCGTAAACTTCGTGCAGTGGTTCAGGAACGACATCTTTATAGTCCCGGTGGGACCGTTACGTTGTTTGGATATGATGACCTCTGCTCTGCCGCGCTGCGATTCGTCGTGGCGGTTGTAGACCTCGTCCCTGTAGAGGAAGAGTATTACGTCGGCGTCCTGCTCTATCGCGCCTGACTCCCTGAGGTCGGCGAGCGACGGGCGCTTGTCGTTTCTCATCTCAACGCCCCTGTTAAGCTGGCTTAAGGCGATGACCGGCACGTCGAGTTCCTTGGCGAGCCCCTTGAGTGAACGGGATATCTCCGATATCTCCTGTTCCCTGCGCTCAAACGAGCCCCTGCCCTGCATAAGCTGCATATAGTCCACAACTATCAGGCTGACGCCGCCGTGCTCCATCTTGAGCCTTCGGGCCTTGGCCCTCATCTCAAGCACGTTGATGTTGGACGAGTCGTCTATGTAGATGGGCGCCTCGGCCAGCTTGCCTGCCGCCGAGGTGAGCTTGTGCCAGTCCTGCTTGCCTATGAAACCCTTGCGCACGCTGTTTGAATCAACCATGGCCTCGGAGCAGAGCATCCTCATGGCGAGCTGCCGCTTCGACATCTCGAGGCTGAATACGGCTATCGGCTCCTTGAGCTCCACGCCCACGTGCTGGGCGATGTTCAGTGCGAACGCGGTCTTGCCCATCGAGGGCCTGCCGCCTATGATTATGAGGTCGCCCTTCTGAAACCCGGTGGTCATCTCGTCGAGGTCCTTGAAGCCCGAGGGCACGCCGGTGATGGCCTCTTTCTTGTCGTAGAGGTCCTCGATCATCTTAAAACTGTCCTTGATGACGTCCTTGAGGTTGGCGAAGGTGCTCTTGATGCGCCGGTCGGAAATCTTGAATATGGAGCGTTCGGCGAAGTCCAGCAGTTCTTCGGCCTCCGAGGAGTCCTCATAGACCTTGCCCGCTATCTCGGTGCTCGAGAGAAGGAGGAACCTAAGGAGGGCCTTTTCGCTGACTATCTTTGCGTGGTAGCGGACGTTTGCCGCCGTGGGCACGAGGCTTGCGAGCTCCGCAAGGTAAGACTGGCCGCCCACCGCGTCGAGCGTGCCGCTCTTGGTGAGATACTCCTTGAGCGTAACGAGGTCTATCGCCTCGTCGCGCTCGAACAGGTCTATCATGGCGTTGAAGATCTTGCGGTGCGCTTCGCGGTAGAAGTCCTCGGGCCTTAGGAACTCGAGGGCCTTCATGAGGGCTGAGTTCTCGAGCATTACCGCACCCAAGACCGCCATCTCCGCCTCGAGGTTCTGCGGCGGGAGTCTATCCATCCCACCTTCGGGCATCTTACTCCTCTGCCTCCACCTCAATATTTACGGTGGCGTTGATGTCCCTGGCCACCTTTACGCTCGCCGAATGCGAGCCGAGCCTCTTGATGGGCTCTTCGAGCACTATCTTCTTCCTGTCCACCTCGACGCCCTCGGCCTTCAGGGCCTCAGCGATGTCCATTGCCGTGACCGAGCCGAAAAGCTTATCTTCCTCGCCCGCCTTGGCCTTGAGCTTCAGCGTAATGGCTGATATCTTGTCGGCGAATGACTGTGCGTCGGCCTTCTGCTTATCGGCCCGCCTGGCTATGACCCTCTTTTCGTGCTCCAGAGACCTGATGTTCTTGGTATCTGCAACCGCCGCGATGCCCCTGGGCAGCAGGTAGTTTCTGGCATAACCCTCGGCCACGGTAACTATATCTCCCATGTAACCGAGCTTTCCAACGTCCTCTTTAAGAATCACCTTCATGACAGGCATGCTCCTTTCAACAGTAACGGGTTTAATTGGAATCAGTTTTAGAGTAAATATTATGGCATATTCTGTCAACAGGCTTCCAATTACACTGGGACTTCCGTTAAAATGGGGCGATGAAAATTCTTTCCAAGAAAAGCGACATCCAGTCATTCCTCGGCACGCTCCGCAAGCGGGGGGCCGGGGTTTCTCCGGAAGTCATCAAGAATACTGAGAAAATCGTCTCGGCCGTAAAGAGACGTGGCGACAAGGCCCTCAAGGAGTTCACGAAAAAATTCGACGGCCACACCCGCATTCGCCTTACGCCGTCGGTCATCCGCAAGCACGCCGCAAAGGCAGACAGGGGCGTCGTGCGGTCGCTCGGGCTCGCGGCGAGAAGGATAAGGCGCTTCCACGAAAAGCAGAGGGAAAAGAGCTGGTCATACGCCGAAGGGGGCATCAGGCTCGGACAGATCATCACCCCGCTAAGAAGAGTGGGCGTCTATGTGCCCGGAGGGGCCGCCTCTTACCCATCCACCGTGCTAATGAACGTCATTCCCGCGCAGGTGGCGGGGGTGGACGAGATAGCCCTCACCGTGCCCACGCCCGGAGGCGTGATAAACCCCTACGTGATGGCCGCCATCGAGCTTCTCGGCGTCGAGGAGGTCTATTCGGTGGGCGGCGCGCAGGCAGTGGCAGCGCTGGCATACGGGACGAAGACCATTCCCGCCGTGGACAAGATAGTGGGGCCCGGCAACATCTACGTGGCGCAGGCCAAGCGCATGGTCTTCGGACAGGTGGACATCGACATGATAGCCGGCCCGAGCGAGATACTCATAATCGCCGACGCATCGGCACGCGCCGAGTTCATCGCCGCGGACCTCCTGAGCCAGGCCGAGCACGACCCGCTCGCAAGCTCGGTGCTCGTGACTAACTCAAAGGCCCTCGCGGCAAAGGTTTTAATGGAACTCGACCGTCAGCTCGCAGCGCTCGACAGAAAGGGCATAGCCTCGAAGTCCCTCGGACGGTACGGCGCGGTCATAGTCGTGGAGAGCCTGAAGGCGGCCGTTGAGATATCCAACTCCATAGCGCCCGAGCACCTGGAGATAATGACTCGCTCACCGAGAAAGCTTCTGCCGATGATTCGCGGCGCGGGAGCTGTCTTCCTCGGACCGTGGAGCCCCGAGCCCATCGGTGACTACGCGGCAGGCCCCAACCACACGCTTCCCACGGGAGGCACCGCGCGCTGGGCGTCGCCGCTCGGGGTTTACGACTTCCTCACCCGCTCGAGCCTGCTTGAGTTTTCGCACAAGGGGTTCATTAAGCTCGCTGGCCCGGTCGAAAAGATTGCCCGCGTAGAGGGTCTTGGCGCGCACGCGCGCTCGGTAGAGGTCAGGCGCAAGGCGAAGCTGTAGTTCTGCCTTAAGGTCAGTCTATGTACTTCTGCAGTTTCTGAAGGACTTCTATATGGAGTTTCTCGCTGGGGATTATCCTGAAATTGACCCACGACGCATCTATCATGTCCGAATACACGGGTATTGCCGAGGTCTCGAAGAACAGGCCATAGGTCGTCTCGAGATCGGGCTCCACGGTGTAGAGCTCGTCGAGTATGTCGTCCGCCCTGTCCTGGGTCTTTCGCCTCGACTCGGAGTTGAACTGCACCTTGTCGGGGTCGTCGCTCACCCTCGCCATGGTGCTTACGAGGATCACCTTGACGTCGCCTCTCATATCCTTGTCCGATAGAATCTTCTCAAACACCCGGGCGAGCTTCTCATAGATTACCCTGCCGCGACCCTCGTCCTCGTCTCCGCTAAGGGCGGCCTCTTTTACGAGAATGGTCCCCTGGGTGTACTGGATATCGAACACATACTCGGGGCCGAATTCCGTCCTGAGATAATTCTTTACCGTCTCGTCGAACTCGCTGCCCGGCTGCGTGATGGCGAGCGCGGGCTCGAGGAACCTCTGGAAGCGCACGGCCTTGTAATACAGCAGGCCGCAGAGCACCATCAGCCCTATCAGCGAGATGCTGAGCACCGGGCCGGGCGAAAGAAATACGTTCCTGAGAAACTGTCTCAATATTTCGTCTCCAGAAGTTTAAGGTCCTTGCTGGCCTTCTCGAAATCTTCCTCGGTAATATTGCCGGGGTGGTGTATGGCCTTGTTCCTGATCTTGAGTATCGACTGGAACAGGTCGCGCTTGAAGGAACCGATACGGTGCGCCTTTTCGAGCTCCTTGAGGCAATCGTAGAGACCGGGAATGTTCCGCTTGAGGAGTTTGCGGGTAAACGTCTTGAGGCTGCTTTCGAGGAAATGTCCGAGCAGTAGCGCCGCCACCACGTTTTCTCCCTTACGCAGATAGGCCTGTGCCTGCCTGAATGCGGTGTCGCCCTTCATTATTCGGACGTTCTCCTCCGACTCCTTTTCGCCCGGGGCGAGGCCCTGTATCTTCTCGTAGACCTCAACGCACTTGTCCACCTCGCCCTTCTCCATGTGGTCTTCGGCCACCAGCAGGAGGTCGCGCACCTTCTCCGATACGTCCTGCTGCCTGAAGGCGAAGCGGTAGGCCTCTCTGAGGGCCTCCGTCTTGTCGTCGGCCTTGTCGAGCACGTCGAAATGCCTTGCCCAGCGTTTACCCTTGAGCACGTTGTCTTTCGTAAACTTGAACAGCCGCTCCGAGACCTCACCCTTGTTGAGCTTGCCGCTGACCACTATGATGTTCAGCGTGGGATAGCTCTCGAATATCTCCGGCAGGGCGTCTATGCCCTCGTCCATCCTGTCGAACTCTATATCGAGCGTGAGGAGGTCGACCGGCTGCGTCTCAAGCAATTCCTTTGCGCGCTTTACGCTGACCGCCTCCTGGAACTTAAGATCGTCCTCGACGTCTTTCAGCGCGCGTTCTATCTCCTGTTTAAGGAGCTCCCTGTCCTCGTAGTCGTCGTCCGCGATGAGCACTCTATACATGAAGCTCCTCCTCGACAAGCGGCAGGTTGATGATTATCTCCGTGCCAACGGCGGGGGCCGTGTAGTCCTTACCGATTCTCACCTTGCCTGCGTGAAGTCCCACGACGTACTTGACGAAGTAAAGCCCCTCGCCCCATCCCTCGGACGTGCTCTTCCCCTTGTAGAAACAAAGGTCGGCCTGTTGCTCGTCCATGCCCATGCCCTCGTCCCTGAAGCAAACCGTCACATAGCGACGCCTTCCGTCGTAATCGTGAGAGAACGAGACGCGAATCTTCGCCTTGGGCTGTTCGGGCTTCTTATACTTCACGGAATTGTCGATGATATTCTCGAAAACCGTCAACAAAAGCGCGGGTGAGGCGAATATCTCTGGAACCGCCTCGATGTCGCTTATGGAGATGTCCGCGAGGTCGCCGTGCTGAACGATCAATTGCTCGAGCATGTCCTTCAGGTTCACTCTCCTGAAGTCTATGAGCCTCGCCTCACGTTCGTCGGCTATCTTTTTAAAGATATCTATGTCTGCGAAGAGCTTGTGCATGTTCATATCGAGCCGCTCCCTGAGCTCGGGAGGCAGGTCCGAAAGGAGATCGAGCCTGCGCTTGATGCGGCCGAGGTTGTTCTTGAACTCGTGCCCGATGGTGGCCGATATGTACCTTATGAACTCATTGCGTCGGGCGATCTCCTGGTTCTTAAGCAGCAGGAGCTGGTTTTCCCGCGCCCTTCTCTTTCTTTGCTGGTAGAGGAATGAGAGGTAGACGCTGAAAACAGCGAACGAGATTATCAGCGTGGCGAAAGATATGGAGGCCACGTGCTCGGAGGACAAAAGCAGTCCCTGCATGTACTCGAGGCGTTCGCTCAGCGTGCCGAAGGCGGGCGTAAACTTGATGGCCTTCCAGGGCATGAGGAACTGTCTCAGAAATCCGAGCTGCGAGGGGAACTTGTCCAAATAGACCATGCCCACGGCGAGCCAGATAAAGGCCATGACGCCCAGCATCACGGCCTGCCGCAGCTTGTTGAGCATACCTGTTGCCGACATGGTTAATTTTAACTTAATTAAACCGCTTCTATCCTGTTGCGGCCGTTTTTCTTGGCCTTGTACATGGCGCGGTCCGCCGCGTCGAGGAGGTTGTCGGCGTTCTCTATGGCGGGGTCGGGCA
>Ga0210086_1001688_pt1 | contig 11079 bp, 10 predicted proteins | sample China_Galinas_PW_3_FD_184867 | JGI IMG/M metagenome (GOLD analysis project Ga0210086, IMG submission 184867) | Wetland microbial communities from San Francisco Bay, California, USA, that impact long-term carbon sequestration - China_Galinas_PWB_D2... | ecosystem: Environmental > Aquatic > Marine... | reverse complement strand
AATCAGTGGCGGGCAAAGGCAAGGATGCACTGAAGATTTACAGCAAGGCCCTGCAACTCTATCCACGCCACTATCCTCTGACCATTCTCTACAGCACGGAGCTGCTGCATGAAGGACAAGCGGGGATGGCACGGCAATTACTGCAGGAATATCTGCGCCACCGCGAGCCCAAGCCGTTGGTCTATAAACTGCTCGCCCAGGCGGAAAATGCCGAGGGTTCCCCTATTGAATCGCAGCAAGCCCTGGCGGAATACGACTATCTCAACGGCCAGACGCAAAGCGCCATCGAGCATCTCAACCAGGCCTTGCACATGACCAAGAAAGATGATTTTTACCACTCATCGCGTATCGAGGCGCGCTTGAACGAACTCAAGCAACAGGCACAGTTGGAGAACAGTCAAAAATCGCAATAGACCGCGAGCGGGACGTTCAAGACGAGCGCTCTGCGCCAAGCGCGGCGCGCACTGCCGCCCTTACTTGTTCCGCATCGGGAATCGACGCCGCTTCCAAGGTGCCGTTATAGGGGGTGGGAACATCGGCAGCCGCCATACGGCCGATGGGGCCTTCCAGCTCGAAGAAACTCGCCTCACTCAAGGCCGCGGCGATCTCCGCACCGGCGCCGGCAAAACGGCAATCCTCCTCCACCACCAAAGCACGATGGGTCTTGGCCAGCGAGGTCTGCAGCACGGGTAGATCAATGGGCCGCAAACTGCGCAGATCGATCACTTCCACTTCGATGTTGTCCTTGGCCAAGGCCTCCGCCGCCGCCAGACACACGTGCACCATGCGCGACCAGGCGATGAGGGTCATATGGCCGCCCGTGCGCCGCACTACCGCGCTGTGCAGCGGCGGCGGCTCTGCATGCTGATCGAAAGGACCCTTTCTGAAATACAACAGCTCATGTTCCAAAACGATGATGGGATCGTTATCTTGCACGGCTTGGCTCAACTGCCAATAGGCATCCTGCGGCGTGGCCGGCACCGCGATGCGCAGGCCGGGAACGTTCATAAAGGTATGTTCCAAACGCTGCGAGTGTTGCGCGCCCAATTGTTTGGCCACGCCGCCCGGCATGCGCACTACCATGGGTACGGACAATTGACCGCCCGACATATAGCGCAGTTTGGCCGCCATGTTGACCAGGGCGTCCAGGGCCAGCAGGGCGAAATTTACCGTCATGATCTCCACCACCGGCCGGCCTCCCGCCAGCGCCGCTCCCACCGCCAGGCCGGTAAAACTGTTCTCCGAAATGGGGGTATCGCGCACCCGCCATTCACCGTACTTGGCATAGAGTCCCTGGGTCACGCGGTAACTGCCGCCGAACAAGCCGACGTCCTCGCCCATGATGAATACCGCCTCATCCGCCGCCATGGCCTGATCCAGGGCGATGTTCATCGCCTCCCAGGTCATGAGCTCGGCGGCGGGCCGGGCGATGCCGATAGTGCCGGCATTTTGCGGACGATCATGCCTGCTCATGGCACCCCCTGATAGAGATCCAAGGGACGGCTATACACATCCTGGTACAGATCATCAGGCGGCGGACTAGCAAGGGCAAAAGCGACGGCATCGTCCACCGCCTGCTGCGCCTGGCCTTCCAGCTCGGCTATCGCGGTGGCACTCAGCCACCCAGCCTCATCGACGCGACGGCGAAACAACACCAGCGGATCGCGGGCGCGCAGCTCCGCCATTTCCAATCCGGAGCGATAGGCGTCGCTATCGGCCATGGAATGACCGCGAAAGCGATAGGTCTCGCATTCCAGCAGATAGGGACCGAGTCCGTTGCGCACGTGTTCCAGCGCCAGGCGGCTGGCCTCATAAACCGCTTGCACCTCCATGCCGTCCACGCGGCGCGCCTCCATGCCGTAGGCGCAGGCACGCTTATGCACTTCGGGCACCGCGGAATGGCGATGAATCTCGGTGCCGATCTGATAATGATTATTTTCGCAAATGAACAACACCGGCAACTTCCACAGCGCGGCCATATTGAGTGACTCGTGAAAAGTGCCTTGATTGACGGCACCGTCACCGAAGTAACAGAGCACCACGTCGCGGTTCTCCAGCATCGCCTGGCGGTAGGCGACGCCGATGGCGACGGGAAAGGTTTCGCCGACGATGGCATAACCGCCGAAGAAGCGCCGCTGGGCATCGAACAGATGCATGGAGCCGCCATAGCCCCCGGCGCAACCGCCGCTGCGCCCGAACAACTCCGCCATCACCGCCTGGGGTGGTACGCCTCGCACCAGGGCATGCACGTGTTCACGATAGGTGCTTACCACATAGTCGCCGGGATCGGCGGCGCGCAGCGTGCCTATCGCCACCGCCTCCTCGCCGGGATAGAGGTGTAAAAAACCCGCGATATTGCCTTGTGCGTACTGTTCGGCCGCCGCCTGCTCGAACAGGCGGGCCTGCAACATATCATAGAGGAACTGCCGGGCCAGACCACGCTCCATGGATCACACCATCGCTTTCTCACCACAGCTTAAGAGCCGCGATTATTTTGCTTCCAACTCCGCCTCTACGATGTGCCGCGTGCGGATAAAAGTACTGTGCGGCACGTGCAGCAGATCGGCGACCTTGCGTACCAGATATTCTTCGTGATGGTCCTTGTTGAGATCGGCAAAGGCCACCCGCCACATCATCTCGATGACCGCAGCCTTTTGCTGCTGCGAAAATTCCTTATCCACCAGTTGCGTGAATTGAAACAAGGATACCGAGCCGTCGACTTCCTCTTCCGCCATGGACACCAATTCATCGGTCTCCTGACGGCTGAGCCCGAACAGGTCCTGCATGGCGGACAGTACCGCACGCCGTTCCGATTGCTCCACGTGAAAATCGGCGCGGGTCACTTCGATCAACAAGGCGGCGGTGGCCAGCCGCAGCGCCTGTTCATCGCTTTGCTGCCCCACCTGCACCCGGGACTGAATATGATCGGTAAAAAACCTCTGAATGCGGCGTATCATTACTTCTCCCGCATAATGCTCATCTTATAAGACCTCGAATCGATGGGTTCAGCGTTCGGCGGACACGCTGGTGTTGCGCAGCAGACCGATGATGTCCGCGATCCCGCCCTTGAGCGCTTCATCCAGCGCGCTCTCACCGTTGCGGTTGCGCAGCGTGGTATCGGCACCGGCCGCCAACAGCACACTCACCACATCACGATGACCGCCCACCACCGCCATCATCAGCGGCGTCATGCCGGTTCCCGCGGACACATCCAGGGTTCCCGGTAAGCCCTCGTCGCCTTCACGCGCGTCAAGGTCGGCATGGTGCGCCACCAGGGCACGGACCATTTCCGCCCGGCCACTCTTCGCCGCTTCCATCAGCGGGGTCACGCCTGCCGTACTCCTGACATCGGGATCGGCATCATGATCTAGCAACAGCTTCGCCACGTTCACATAACCCCGTTCCACCGCCCAGAACAGGGCGGTCTTGCCGGCAAAGCCGGGCACATTGGGATCGGCACCCTTCTCCAGCAATACCTTCACGGTTTTTTCATAGCCGCCCTGCACCGCCTTGCTGAGGGGCGAATTGCGCTCTTCCGGTTGGATCCCCATCACGGACCCCGCCGTATACGATGGCGCGCTGCGCTGGCCTTCGTTGGGGTCGACTCCCTTGGCCAGCAACATGGCCACGATCTTGTCCTGCCCTCGTTCCGCCGCCACTGACAGGGGCGTATCCCCTTGGGGATTGGCCAATTTCGGGTCGGCGCTATGATCGAGCAAAAAGGCGACCACGTCTTCATGGCCGAGCTTAGCGGCCAGTATCAGCGCCGTATCCCCCAGAGAAGCGGCCTGGGCAAGACCCTGTTGACTCAAGGGGACTTTCGCACCCGTCCAGGTCCAGGCACGGTAACCGTGCGGCACCCGGTTGACATGCGCGCCCCTGCCCACCAACGCCTTCACCGCAGCCACATTGCCACCATAGGCCGCCGCCAACAGGGGCGTCACCCCGGTACGCGACGCGGCCTCCGGGTCGGCCCCGGCCACCAGGGATTCCATGACCTGTTTGGCGTCGCCATGACTGGCGGCCATAAGCAAGGCATCATTCAGGCCGAGACCATTGTAGCTCAGCACCTCCATGGCGCCGCCCTGCATCAACAGTTTGGCGATATCCTGATTGCCGTAATCCTGGGCGACGGACAAGGCGGTCGCCCCCTGGCTGCTGCGCGTATCCGGTTTGGCCCCCTTGTCCAGCAAGGCCTTGACGATCGCCAGCCAATCCTGCACCGACGGGCCAGTGGGTGCCAAACCGCGCTTGGCGGCATACATCAAAGGGGTATAACCGCTGTCCGGCGCTTTCGCCGGGAGTAAATTGCTGATATTGGGATCCGCCCCGGCAGCCAGCAATAGTCTCACAACTCCCAGGTGCCCGTAGCGTACTGCGTTGAACAGGGCGGTTTCGCCTTGCTGATCCTTGGCATTCACTTCTGCGCCGGCATCGAGCAACAACTTGACCAGTTTTTCGTCGTCGTGAAGGGCCGCCGCCATCAGCGCCGTGCCATGTTCATGGTTTGCCGCCTTGACCGACGCACCCGCCGCCAGCAGCTCCTGCACGATATCCACGTGCCCGCCGCCCGCCGCGGTGATCAAAGCGGTATTTCCCAAATAGTCCGTTACCGTCAGCGGCAGATGATGGTCCAGATACGACTTGACGACATCCTGCTGTCCGAAACGTGCCGCCTTGATAAAGTTGGCTGCTACCTCCGGGTCTACCGAAGGCGGCGTCTCGGGTTTTGCCGCATTCTGCTTGTCGACGGCAGCCGCCTTGGGTGGTGCGGTAGCGGTAGCATCCTCGGCAGCCGCCCCCGCGGACAAGAATATGCTCAAACTCATCAACAGTCCCCAAGCCACACAGGCGTGCTTATTGCTTGCAATCGACATGACGGTTTCCCCCTCTGGGACCTCAGCTTTATTCAATTAGTTCTTTTTTTCTCACATCCTGGACAAATACCCATCCATTTAAGCTCAGCATAGCGGTCTACTATACCACTCTCACCGGGCGGATTAACGGCTCTAAAGAGCGGCGCCATCTCCATCGGTTTCATAGCGCTCCCAGATACAAATACCCCCATTTTTTTCCGCCATTGCCTGGAGATAGCGCTGATGGGCCGCCAACTCCTCTGAATCAGCGCGGATCACCGGCACAGGTGGGCGGTCGGCACTCAGCTGGGTGACGACCGCCACCTCGGCGGCGCCATTCTCCCGGGTCCCGTCCAAGGACAAGCTGACCTGCCCCATCCGCCAGTATCTCGGCGTCCAGCAAGGCACCATGCAATTCACGCTGGGAATTATCGATCCCATAGCGTTTGCATAGCGCATCGAGGTTGTTGCGTTGCCCGGGATGCAGCTGGCGGGCCTGCTCCAAGGTATCCAACACCGAACAGAAATCGCCGACCTGCCCGGTTTTCTCCCCCAATAATTTCAACTCGTGGTTGATAAAACCCACATCGAAAGGGGCATTATGAATGATCAGCTCAGCCCCGCGGATAAATCCCAAGAAATCTGCGGCGACTTCCGCGAAGCGCGGTTTATCCTCCAGGAAGTCATTGGTGATACCGTGAATTTCCATCGCCGCCTCATCGATATCGCGATCCGGCTGCAAATATTGATGATAACGATTACCGGTCAAGCGCCGATTGATCAGCTCGACACAGCCGATCTCGATGATGCGATGCCCCTGGGAGGGCTCTAAACCCGTGGTTTCGGTATCCAACACAACTTGCCGCACGAAAGACCCCCGCAAAATGAAACTCAGAGACGCCGTCCCCCCTGGGGAATCGGCACAAAACCTTTAGTTCGAATCCTGTAACTCATCGATGGCCTGGTTGGCCAGACTGTCGGCGCGCTCATTGTCCACATGGCCGGTATGGCCCCGCACCCAGTGCCAGCTCACCTGATGCCTGCCGACCAGGTCATCCAAGCGCTGCCACAAATCCACGTTCTTCACTGGTTTACGATCCGCGGTCTTCCATCCCCGCCGCTTCCAGTCGGACATCCATTCCGTAATCCCGCGCTTCACGTACTGGGAATCGGTGGTCAGGGCCACTTGGCTGTGGCGCTTCAGCGCCTCCAGGCCTGCAATCGCCGCCATCAGCTCCATGCGGTTGTTGGTGGTATGGGGCTCGCCGCCATAGAGTGTCTTTTCCCGACCTTTGTAACGCAGCACCACCCCCCAACCGCCCGGGCCCGGGTTGCCCCGGCAGGCCCCGTCCGTGTATATCTCCACCACTTCACCCACTCCCCACACTCCCCCTGGTCGGCTTTGCCACATCCACGACCAAGCGCCGCTGCAAGCGCCAGCTGCGCAGCTTGATCGGCGTCAGGGTCGCCATGCGCTTTTGCGCGACGATGATATTGATCCCCGCCAGAATCGGCCATGCGCGTATTCCCGCCTTATCCATAAAGCGCAGGCGGCGCATGATGCCCTCGTGGCCGACCGGCGGACGAAAAAACAGCGGCAGCACCTGCACGGTGTCGAACCCCAGCAAACCCATCCAGTCTTTCATGCGCGTCACACTGAGAAAGCGCCCGCACCAAGGGAAGCGTTTGCTGCGCCGCCGCAGCAAGCGCCACACCCCCCACAAGCTCCACGGATTGAAGGCGACGATAACCACATGCCCTTCGGGAATCAATATACGATCCACTTCACGCAACACCTCATGCGGATCCTTGGCGAACTCCAGGGTATGCTGCAGCACCACCACATCGAGACTGTCGCTTTGTATGGGTACCATTTCGGGCATCGCCACCGCATGGGGATAGTCCATCCCCTGGGGAGGATCCACATCCATGACCACACGCATGCGAATACGGCTCTCGGCCAGGATATCCCGCGGCGCCACCCAGCCCAACTGGAGTAGATAATAGCCGAACAAATCCTGCAAAACGGCGTCCAGAGCCGTTTGCTCCTGCTCGAGCAGTGCAGTGCCAAGCATATCTGCGAACCACGCCCTCAGCCTCTCACGCCGACCACAGAGCTCTGTTACGCCGTTACCTAAACTCATGAGCAATACGTTCCTGTGTTGGCCATACAGAATACGCGTCTATCGTTATGGAGACCACCCATGGTTGACCTTAGTGTCGACGGCTGTCAGCATTCAATTATGGACCGAGTACATGCCGTCCCGGCATTTAGGGACAATTACATCTGGTTGTTGAGCGGTAGCGCGGATCAAGGCAGCGAGCAAGCGACGGCCATCGTCGACCCGGGCGACGCCGCCCCGGTGCTTCAGGCATTGGAGCGGCTTGATCTCGTCCCCGTTGCAATCCTCATCACCCACCATCACTCCGACCATATCGGAGGCGTGAGAGAATTATGTGCGCGCTTCCGGATTCCTGTGTATGGACCCGCGCAAGAGTCCATCTCGGATATCACACATCCTTTAAAGGAAGGTGATCGTGTTGCGATCTCGGGATTGCCTGCCTTCGACGTACTCGACGTACCGGGCCATACCGCCGGGCATATCGCCTATGCCGGGCATCAATCGCTGTTTTGCGGTGACACCTTGTTCGCAGGAGGGTGCGGACGCTTGTTTGAAGGCACCGCGGCACAACTCTACTCATCCCTGCTAAAACTCTCGCAACTGCCCGACGACACCTGGATTTATTGCGCCCATGAGTATACTCTCAGCAACCTCAATTTCGCCCTGGCAGTAGAACCCGATAATCCCGTGTTACAAAGCCGCATTCAACAAATCCGCCAATTGCGCCAGGATAACAAGATTACTCTCCCCTCCCGGATGGGGGAGGAAAAGTTGACCAATCCCTTTCTACGCTGTCAAACCCCTGCAATCGTAGCCGCGGCGGCAGACCATGCCGGCGTACCCCTGACGCCAGGAGTCGAGACTTTTGCCACCCTGCGTCGCTGGAAGGATCACTGGCAAGGCTAAACGATCGTGGATTTACGCCGATGATTAAGGATAATCGACAAGGTGAGGCCTCCTCGACCGCATTTGAGGCGTCCACCCCAAGCTGCCGCCCCCCAGCATATAGAGGGCCGCCCTTCGCCTGGCAAGTCAGTCACGACTTAACCCAGGTGCGTCCCATACGTGCCTGCCACGCTGAATTCATTATTTTTGAATTAAGACACGATATATATAGGAACCGTAGAGCAAAATTAGCATTATGGAATATATGAACAACAAAAATCTATTGCTTGCCTCCCTCATGGCGACCGGCCTGTTGCTTGGCGGCTGTGCGTTTCACGCCCAGCGTCAGGCGGTGGAACAGTCCCGCGTCGATGCGCCGAATCCCCCGGATCAAGCTCAAACCTTGATGCCGATCGTGGCAGCGAGGGATCCTATCTTTGACGACTCTGGAACGATACTAAATCCGCCCTATCCCAAATTATCGGATCACGCCTGGATACAGGATCTTGCCTCTGGCGACGATTTATCATCTCTTTCTTCTTCCCCCTCAGAGGATGACTCATCCCAAGCCGGCGATGAAGGGGATGCAACTGAAGACTCGGGCGATTCGGATGCGCAAGCCGCCAGTGACGACTCCGGCGATGAAGACTCCGACTTGTGGGATCGCATTCGTCAGAACTTCGCCTTCCCGACTCGGCAAAATGCTCGCGTAAAGCGGGAGACTAAATGGTTCAGTCATCACCAGGATTATCTCGACCGCGTGGCGGAGCGTGCTCAACCCTATCTGCATTACATCGTCAGACAGGTGGAACAACGAGGGATGCCCAGCGAACTCGCTTTGTTACCCGTAGTAGAAAGCGCCTTCCAGCCTTACGCCTATTCTTCCGGACGCGCGGCGGGTATTTGGCAATTTGTTCCCGATACGGGGCGGCGCTTCGGCCTGAAATTAAATTGGTGGTACGACGGGCGGCGCGATATTGTAGCCTCTACACGCGCGGCACTCGATTATTTGGAATATCTGCACAATACCTTCGACGGTGATTGGCTGCTGGCCTTGGCCGCCTACAACTCCGGCGAAGGCACCGTACTTAAAGCGATGCATTACAATAAACGTCACCACCGGCCCACCGATTATTGGTCGCTACGGCTGCCTCGCGAGACGGAGCAATACGTACCACGCCTGCTGGCCTTGCGTGACATCGTCGCCACCCCGAAAAAACTGGGTATCAGTCTCAAACCCATCGCCGACGAGGCCTATCTCACCAGCGTCAAGATCGATTCACAACTGGACCTCGCAACTGCGGCCAAACTGGCGGGTATGGACTTGGAGGAACTGCACCAGCTCAATCCCGGTTTCAATCGCTGGGCCACCGGCCCTGACGGCCCCCACCGCCTGTTGCTGCCCCTGGATAAGGCGGCCGACTTCGCCATCCAGGTTGCGGAACTATCCCCCGAAGACCGGGTGCATTGGGTACGCCACCGCATACGGCACGGCGAGACCCTTGGCGGAATCGCACATCATTACAAGACCACGGTACGCGTCTTGCGCCAGCTGAATAAAATTAGAGGTCACTTCATTCGCGCCGGGCATTATCTGGTTATCCCTATCGAAGACAATGCCTCTGGAAGAGATTCATCCGCTCCCGAAGTAATTGCCGACAGCAACGACAAAACCATTCATACCATAGCGTCCGGAGACAACTTATGGATTCTGGCCCGCCGCTATGGATCTACGGTGAAACAGTTGTGCTACTGGAATCATATCTCCCCACGCACCTTATTGCGTCCCGGCCAGCAAATAATCGTTAGCATGGGCGGCGCGGCAAAGATTACGCCGGTCAGCCTGCGTATTTTCACCGCATCCGATGAGGTGGCCAAACCCCGCAAGATTACCTATCGCGTACGCCGAGGCGATTCCTTAGCGCGCATCTCGCATCGCTTCAGGGTCACAATCCGCCAACTGAGAAGATGGAACGGCATAAAGGGCAACAAGTATCTCCAACCCGGACAAGAACTCACCTTGTACGTGGCCCTGACCGCCGATTCTGAACGAGGTTAGCGCGGGGAGCTTGGCACAAACTACCTTACCTTGTCAGGCAGATCCAAGTTGACGCTCAAGCGTTTCTGGAGCCGAATGCACAAGGCTTGCTGAAGATGCGCATTTCGCATCCCCCGCAGCCGCAGTGATAATCGAGTATTACCAAATCAGCGGCTTGTAAGAAAAGTGACTCTAAATCACTGTAAGAATTCATTTATGCAGATTATTGGACTTGAGTTACCGGCAATTCTCCGCTACATTAAACCTGATTTATAGTCAATGTCCGCTCAATTTGTATAATTGGGAGCTTTTTCAGGGAAAGCACATTGAAAAATCGTGATGTTATGATCGTTAAGCCGCTGCAGATACGTCCCGTTGTCAAGTACAGCTTCGCTACGACATCAGTTTCGGCCAAGCCCGCGATTTCCACGACTGGGCTGACCGGGCAATGGCGGTAGGACATTTTGGCTAATCATTTCCTGAAACCACTACAGCATTTGGAGGTAGGTATGAAAGCGATGGTATATGCTGCCGGTTTGATGGCGGCTGTAATAGCGACACCGTCATTGGCCACGGATCTAACTACATTTGAGCAGCAGGTAAGCTACTCGATCGGCTACAAGATGGGCAAAAGCCTGAAGGAACAGGAAGCAAGAGGTCTGAAAGTGGATTTGGATGTTCTCAAAGAGGCGATCACGGACACGGTGACCGGTAAGCCACTGCAATTAACGGAAGATCAAATGAAGGCCGCGTTTATAGAACTTCAAAAGCAAATGCAAGCGAAAGCTCGCGCTGCGAATGGTAAATAACCTTTCTTCGCTCAATTCCTAGCACATAAAAACCAAGTTGAAACGTAAAAATGGGTCAAGCCAGCTTGCGCCCATTTTTGCCTTTTCTCTTCCTAGACCAGCCGTGAAAATTTCGCAGCAGACCTTTTGTAAATTCTCTGAGCTGATTACGCGGATATATGCATTTAATGTAAGCCGCGGATCCCAAACGCATCACCGCCCATCATCCTCTCGCTCGAACCTGGACAGACGGCGCATCACCGTCATGATGACCCTGCCAAGATCATGAATCCGCTTTAATTCCCGGAAAAAAGATTGGGAACATCCGGCTGCACGATTAACAACTTAATCTTTAGCCTGCAAAGAAATGAACACGGTCAGGTGCACAA